>JACXTT010000585.1_pt1 | contig 62721 bp, 54 predicted proteins | sample 9270951 | NCBI WGS metagenome assembly JACXTT01 (sample SAMN15532306, study PRJNA645909) | rock metagenome | isolation source: weathered quartz diorite | place: Puerto Rico | collected 2017-06-21
TTTTGACGAACCAACTTTTATGTACTGGCCCGACTCTAAAACTCGGAGCAAGCGTGCCTGGGTGCCTAAAGGCATTTCGGCAATTTCATCTAAAAATATGGTACCGCCGTTTACGGTTTCAAAATAACCTTTACGCTCGCCAACGGCACCGGTATAGGCACCTTTTTCGTGACCGAAAAGTTCTGAATCGATAGTGCCTTCGGGTATGGCGCCGCAGTTTACCGCGATAAATGGCCCGTGTTTACGCGGGCTCATCTGGTGTATAATGTGCGAGAAAACCTCTTTACCGCTGCCACTTTCGCCGGTTATCAAAACCGAGATATCGGTAGGTGCTACCTGGTTAGCTATGTTTATGGCCCTGTTCAATAATGGCGAGTTGCCGATAATGCCAAAGCGTTGTTTAATTTCTTGAATCTCCATTATAATAGTATTGAGTATTGAGATATGAGTATAGAGACTTTGAATTGTCTCACTCAACTCAAAATACTTTAATCAACAATCCGCCCCATCAATGTGGCGGTCGTGCATCGTTCGGCCAGTACGTTTACATATTGACCCGGTTTATAACGGTCATCTTTAGGGAACACCACCATCGCGTTCTGATCGCTACGGCCGCAATAATCCTGATCCGATTTTTTTGATGTGCCTTCGATCAGTACTTTTTGCACCTTGCCAATTTGTGCCTGTAACCGAACAAGCGAATACTGCTGTTGTTTGGCAACGATCTCCTGCAACCTTGTTTTCTTAACGTCTTCGGATATGTCATCCGCGTAGCGTTTGGCGGCCAAAGTCCCCGGCCGTTCCGAATACATGAACATATAGGCAAAATCGTATTTTACATAGTCCATCATGCTTACTGTATCCTGGTGTTCTTCGTCGGTTTCGGTACAAAAACCGGTGATCACATCGGTAGAGATGGCGCAATCGCCAATTATCCTGCGGATGGCATCAATACGGTCAATATACCATTCGCGGGTGTAAGTACGGTTCATCATTTCCAGTACCCGGCTGTTGCCCGATTGTACCGGCAGATGGATATAATTACAAATGTTATCGTATCTGGCAATGGTGTGTAAAACCTCATCGGTAATATCCTTAGGGTGCGATGTTGAGAAACGTACGCGCAACTCGGGGTTAACCAAAGCGGTTAGTTCGAGTAAACGGGCAAAGTTAACGTGCTCAGCGGTGGCTTCGTCGGTCCATTTGTACGAGTCTACATTTTGCCCTAACAAAGTTACCTCGCGGTAGCCCTGGTTAAACAGGTCGGTGCATTCCTGGACAATGGAATGCGCGTCGCGGCTGCGTTCGCGGCCGCGGGTAAATGGTACCACACAAAACGAGCACATGTTATCGCAGCCACGCATAATGGATACAAATGCGTTAATGCCGTTACTGTTTAAACGCACCGGGTTAATATCGGCGTAAGTTTCCTCGCGCGAAAGCAAAACGTTTACGGCGCGCTGGCCACTGTCAACCTGTTCTATCAAATTCGGCAGGTCGCGGTAAGCATCGGGACCAACCACTACATCAACCAACTTTTCTTCTTCTAAAAATTTTGACTTTAAGCGTTCGGCCATACAGCCCAAAACGCCAACCACCATACCGGGGTTTTTGCTTTTGGCGCCTTTAAACTCTTTTAAGCGGTTGCGTACGCGCACCTCGGCATTCTCGCGAATGGAGCAGGTGTTGATGAAGATCACATCGGCGTTCTTAAAATCGTTGGTGGTTTCAAAGCCTTTATCGGCTAAAATAGAAGCTACTATCTCGCTGTCCGAAAAATTCATGGCGCAGCCATAGCTTTCAATATATAGTTTACGCCCATTCTTATTTTGCGGTGCGGTTGGTAATACCAAAGCCTCGCCCTGCCTGCTCTCATCGTGCGTTTTAACCGGAATATCTAACTCTGCCATTTTAAAAATTGAGCTGCAAAAATACACATTTTATTATATCGGGTGACATATTGTCAGCATATAAATGTAAGTTTCTTAACCCGGTACCGTTAAATCAATGTTAAAGCGGGCCTCAATATCAATTCAAATCAATATCTTGCAACTGGAGTTAAACGTATGCCTATAAAATTTTTAAAACGACACTGGCAAAAAGTATTATTGACCATTAGTGGTTTGATAGTCCTGTTTGTTTGCGCCGTGGTGGTGGGCATTAATTTTTATTGGTCGCCTAAACTGGACCAAAAGATACGCGCGACGGTGTTAAGCAGTACCGATAGTTTGTACTCGGTCGATTTTTCGAAAGCCAACCTGCACGTACTGCAAGGTAAAATTGTGATCAATAATCTAATGCTGCAACCTAACCTCGCTGTTTATAACCGTAAAAAAAAGGCAGGTCTGGCACCTAATAGCTTGTACCAGGTAAAAATAAGGCAGTTGCAGATCACGCATATCCATCCTTTCAGCCTGTACTTTAGCAAGAAACTGGATATTGACCAATTGGTGATATCAGGCCCGGATGTTACCGTAAACTATGAGCAAAACCGGGATGAGGACATTGTGGCTACCAACAACAAAACCCCGTATCAGTTAATATCTAAGGTGCTTAAAGCCATACACGTGCAAAATATTTTGCTGAGCGATGTAAGGTTGAAATATGTTGACCGTAGCGGAATTGGACCTGCCGTAACCGAATTTAAGAACCTCGATTTTACCGCGACCGATTTTCAGCTCGACTCATTGAACCAGGATAGCAAACAACGCTTTTTGTTTTGCAGCGATATTAGCGCCGAGCTAAACAACTACGAAGGTGTGAGCGCAGGTAAGCGCTATGCTTATAAAATTGAAAAAGTGAGGTTCTCAACCCGTACATCCGAACTTAGGATGAGCGGCATTAGCTTTGCGCCGACCGAAAGCGCAACACAGTTTTTTAAGGATAGTAAAGCCGATTATTATACCATCAAGCTTGACTCGTTGCGGCTCAATAATTTTGATTACAAGGCATATAGCAAGTTTCACAAATTTTACGCTACGCATGTTACACTCAACACCGGCAGCCTACACATCTACTCAAATCCGGTACCTGCCGACACCACAATAGACCATAGCGACCAGTTCCCCCAATTGCAACTTAAAACATCGAAAATGGATATTAAAGTAGATACCGTTAATGTTAGCCGGATATCTGTTTTCTATGCTGAGTATAACGATAAATCGCGGCAAACGGGCAACGTAAGTTTTGATAATATAGGCGGCGTTTTTACTAATATTACTAATAACAAGGCCGCGCTACAAAAAAACAACACCGCTACTGCGCAGCTACATGCTTACCTGATGAATGCCGGTTTGCTTAACACAACTTTTACCTTTAAACTGGATGATGATAACGCCGCGTTTACCTACAAAGGCAGCCTTGGCCCCATGGAGCTCAAAAAGGTAAACCCGGTTGCCATGCCGTTAGGTATGATAAAAATAGCCGCCGGTAAAGAAAAGCAAATGGATTTTGATATGCGTGCCGACCGTAAAATGGCCACCGGTAAATTGTGCGTATTGTATAATGATCTGCGGGTATCTATTTTAAAACGCGATAGCAGCGATAACAGCCTCAAAAAAATGGGCATTGCATCGTTACTGGCAAACGCGCTTGTAATTAAGCGTGATAACCCAACCGGGAACTCCCAGCCACGTGTGGCAAAAGTGGTTTGGGTGCGCAGGCCAAGTTCGTCTATTTTTACGTTTATGTGGAAATCGGTGTTTAAAGGCCTTAAGGAGTGCGCCGGTTACGATGCCCGCACCGAGCAAACCGTGAAGCAAAAAGTGGTAGAATTTAAACAGAATAAGCTTACCCGCGGTATCCGCAAAGCCGAGCGGCAACAACGCCGCGCAGCACGCCGCGCCAAACGCGAACTGAAAAAGCAGCAAAAAGAAGCAGAGAAGGCGGCAGCGCTGAACAAGGGCGACGAGGAGAAATAGCCGAAAAATAAACTGTCCAAAAGTTATATTTGCCCGATAAATAAAACACAAGCATGAAAACCATAGCATTAATAGCTGGCTTATTATTTACAGCAGCCACCGGGCCAATACAGGTAAACGGGCTCAAGCCCCAATACAAACAGAACGAAAAGATGAACTACTCGGTAGCTAACAATACCAAAATGCAGCTTTTTGTAAATATAGCTTTAGAGGCCAACGTAAACAACCGTTGGAAAGAGGTAGTGGGTGATATCACCACTAAAACCGTACGGTCGGTAATGGTGTACCCGGTAAAGGCAGGCACTTCAAAAAGCTTTAGTTACGACCTTGCCCGGCTCGATAAAGCCCTGTTCAAAAACAAAACCACGCAAATACGCATCAAAATATACTTCGGTAATAAGATGAACAATACTACCGATATTTTTCGGAGCAGCCCGGTAACCGTGGTACAAATGCCTTAAAACTTAATAATCGTTAGGTATTTTGCTGGTGTTGCTAAAGCCAAAAGTATAGGCGGCAGCCCATTTTTGGTAATCATAATCTTTAGCTTTAACAGCTTCGATATTTACCGTACGCAACAGGTAACTGCCCTCGCGGCTAAGCTTAAAAAAGCAATTTCCGGTGGCATCGCTGCTTAGCCTTTCGGCGTAAACTTTCCCGGTCGAGGTTTTGACCAGCAGGTCAACATGGGCATTTAGCAAGGGTTTGCCTTTAAATTTAACTACGGCGGTAACATCGTCGCCATAATCAGCTTTATAAGGGTTTTGCAGTAAAATGATCTCCAGTTCGTGGCCGAGTTCTTTGTTGAAAACGCTGCCACCTGGTTTGTCAACGGTAAACAGGGTTTTTAAATACTCGGTGTATTTTTCCTTGATATCCTGCTGAAAGCTGGCGTTGGCCTTTTCGGATAATTTGACCAAGCCTTCCTGGTCCAACTCGCGAATGAACGCGCCACGGTCCAGATCGATCACCCCCAAATTTTGCGTAAGCTCTATCAAATGGGCTCCTGGTGCCTGTACTTTGTACGATAACAAAGTATGTGCAGTATCGCTGGTGTTAGACTTAAGATCTATTACTTTCGATCCTTCGTACAACGCAAGCTTGGTGGTTTCGGCAGGACGGTATTTAATCTCTTTTTCCTTGTCAAACATTTCGGCCAGCAGTAAATGCAGGTTAAGGGTTTGGCCTTTGTGCATAAAAAAGTTTTGGGGCAGCAGGTAGTAATCGTCACACAAAGCCGCTAAACCGGTGATCAGCAATATGGACAACACCAGTAATTTTCGGAATTTGATTGAAGAGGGAATAGTCATGCTCAAAAATAAAAAGTTTTTAAAACTATTGTAGTTTTACTTTATGATTTTTAACCGGAAACACTTAAATGATGCTTCGCTTGTCGGCTTTTATAAAAATTTGCTCTGGCCCCGCCTGGTTGAAGAAAAAATGCTTATCCTTTTAAGGCAGGGCCGTATTGGCAAATGGTTTTCGGGCATAGGGCAAGAGGCCATAGCCGTAGGCAGCACATTGGCCATGCAACCTGCCGAATATATTTTGCCCATGCACCGTAATTTAGGTGTTTTTACAACGCGTGGTATCCCGCTTTCGCGATTAATGGCACAGTGGCAGGGCAAAGCAAGCGGCTTTACCAAAGGCCGCGATCGCTCCTTCCATTTTGGTACACAGTATTATAAGATCATCGGGATGATATCGCATCTTGGCCCGCAACTGGCTTTAGCCGACGGGATAGCTTTAGCCGATGTGCTGGCTAAAAAGCAACACGCCACCCTGGTTTTTACCGGCGAGGGCGCTACCAGCGAGGGCGATTTTCACGAAGCGCTGAACGTTGCCGCCGTATGGGACCTGCCCGTGATATTCCTGATCGAAAATAACGGCTACGGACTGTCCACAACATTAAACGAACAATACCGTTGCAAAAACCTCGTCGACCGTGCCATAGGTTACGGTATGGAAGGCAGGCAGATAGATGGTAACAATATCCTCGAAGTGTTCCACACCATCAACGAGATCGCGCGCGATATTCGCGTAAAGCCACGCCCGGTTTTGGTAGAGTGCATGACCTTTAGGATGCGCGGGCACGAAGAGGCATCGGGCACTAAATATGTGCCGCAGGAGCTGATGGATGCCTGGGCGCTAAAAGACCCGCTTGCCAACTTTGAGCAATATTTGCTTGATGAGGGTATTTTGGACAGCGTAACTGTACAGCAAACCCGCGACGAATTTAAGCAGGTTATTGAAGCAGCAGTTGAAAAAGCTTTTACTGAAAACGATATTGAAGCCAACATGGAAACAGAGCTTGGCGATATGTACAAACCTTCCAACGTTCCAACATTTCAACCTTCCAACAACAAAATGGAAACCCGCTATATTGATGCCATTAGCGATGCCATGCGTTTGGGCATGCGCAAGTTTGATAACCTGGTGATCATGGGGCAGGATATTGCCGAATATGGCGGCGCCTTCAAGATCACCCAGGGCTTTGTAGAGGAATTTGGCCGCGGGCGTGTGCGCAACACACCGATATGTGAATCGGCTATTGTTGGCGCGGCCATGGGGTTAAGCATTAACGGCTACAAAGCGATTATGGAAATGCAGTTCGCCGATTTTGCCACCTGTGGTTTTAACCAGATCGTGAACAACCTGGCCAAAACCTACTACCGTTGGAATGAGGGGGTCGATGTGGTTATCCGGATGCCTACGGGTGCCGGCACTGGTGCGGGGCCATTCCATTCGCAAAGCAACGAGGCCTGGTTTACCAAAACGCCGGGCCTCAAAATTGTGTACCCCGCCTTCCCGGCCGATGCCAAAGGCTTACTGCTTGCCGCGATAGAAGACCCTAACCCCGTTTTGTACTTTGAACATAAATACCTGTACCGCAGTTTAAGCGAACCTGTGCCCGAGGATTATTATGCCATCGAAATTGGCAAGGCTAATATCGCTACCCAAGGTAAGCAGGCAACCATTGTTACCTACGGATTGGGTGTACACTGGGCTATCGACTATGCTGAAAAACACCCGGAGCTATCCATCGAGATCATCGACCTGCGCAGCCTGCAACCCTGGGACAAAGAAGCTGTTGAAGCAAGCGTTAAAAAGACAGGCCGCGTACTGATCTTACACGAAGATACCCTGACCAGCGGATTTGGCTGTGAAATAGCCGCCCACCTTGCCGAACATTGCTTTAGTTACCTGGATGCGCCCATTATGCGCTGCGCCAGCCTGGATACCGCCATCCCCATGAACAAAGACCTGGAAGACCAGTTTTTAGCTAAAGCGAGGTTGGGAGAGATGATGGAAAAGCTTTTGGGGTATTGAGCATGACTGCTTGTGAAGTTTTGCTGATAAATCACTAACTTTATATTATGATAACCCTCGAAGATATATACGCCGAAGACCCCACACAACGCATTATTGACGAAGGCGCAGGCTGGGGTGCCGAGCAAATGCTAAAAGCCGGCGTACCTATATTCTATCGTGATGAAAAATATCCCGAGACGATTAATGGAGATTTGTTTGTGAAAAAATACCCCAACGGATTAAAGTTTTTGGTTAGAAAAATACTGACTGAAGACCGTAGGTTATTAGAAGAACAGATCAAAAGATTGGAGGATTAACCTTGCCATCCCTTATTATTATTGGCGGACCAAATGGTTCTGGTAAAACAACTTTAACAAGGTATCTTGTTCAAAAAGGACGCATCACATCGCCAGTTATTAATCCTGATGAAATTGCATTAAATGAATTTGGTGATTACAAATACCATATTGCTGCATCCCGGGTAGCATTGACAAGAAGAAAAGAGGCCATTGCTCAAAAAGTAGATATCGCATTTGAGACAACCTTTTCAGGCAACTCGGAAATCAATGAAATTATAGCTGCAAAAGCTGCCGGTTATAAGATCGTGATGTACTATGTTGCACTTCAATCACCCCTGGATAATATTATACGTGTACAAGAGCGCGAACAAAACGCAGGTCATTCAGTAGAACAGGAAGATATATTGAGGAGGCATGAAAATAGCCGGATCAATTTAATTGCTCATGTTGGCTTATTCGATATTGCTTATTTGTTTGATAATTCCGGAGAAGACCGTTCCCGGGTCGCTATATTTAACCATGGCAAATTAGGCTGGTTAAATAGCAAACACAAAGAGCACCCGTTTTTTAAAGGTTTATTTTAGGATAATCGTTAATTATGATGCTATAGTCCGCATAGTGCGCGTAAGCCCAATTATCCTTACCTGTGCAGCAATAGCTTTGGCATCGTAACCACACTCGGCCCAAAGTTCGGGCTGCTCGCCGTGCTCAACAACGTCATCGGGTATACCCAAACGGATAAGTTGGGCGTTATAATTATGGTCGGCCATAAACTCAATAACCGCGCTGCCCATACCGCCTTGTATACAACCGTCTTCAACGGTGATAACCTTATGGAATTTCGCAAATACTTCGTGCAGCAGGTCTTCGTCAAGTGGTTTAACAAAACGCATATCGTAATGCGCTGGGTTGTAACCCTCGCCGTTTAACAAAGCAAAAGCTTTCACTACCTCGTTACCGATAGCGCCTATAGATAGCACAGCGACATCTTCGCCATCGCATATCATGCGGCCTTGGCCAACCGGTATAGCTTTCATGGGGCGCTGCCAGTCAACCATAACACCGTTACCACGCGGGTAGCGGATAACAAACGGACCCATATCTGGCTGTTGCGCGGTAAACATCAGGTTGCGCAGTTCCTCCTCGTTCATCGGTGCCGATACCGTCATGTTGGGGATGCAGCGCATATAGGCCAGATCGTAAGCGCCGTGGTGCGTAGGGCCGTCGGCACCGGCAATACCGGCACGGTCTAAACAAAATACCACGTTCAGGTTTTGTATGGCAACATCGTGTATCACTTGGTCGTAGGCGCGCTGCATAAAACTGCTGTAAATATTACAGAAAGGCAACAAGCCTTGCGTAGCCAACCCGGCCGAAAACGTAACCGCGTGCTGCTCGGCAATACCTACATCAAAAGCCCGGGTTGGCATGGCCTTCATCATCAGGTTGAGCGAGCAACCGCTTGGCATAGCCGGGGTAATGCCCATAATTTTAGGGTTCTGCTCGGCCAGTTCAATAATGGTATGGCCAAACACATCCTGGTATTTTGGTGGCTGGGGTTTTTCGTAAACCGTCTTTTTTATCTCACCGGTTATCTTATCAAACAAGCCGGGGGCATGCCATTTGGTTTGGTCTTTTTCGGCCAGGGCGTAACCTTTGCCCTTTACGGTGATGCAATGCAGCAGTTTAGGACCGGGTATTTCGCGCAGGTCTTTCAGCACTTTTACCAAATGCTCCACATCGTGCCCGTCGATAGGGCCAAAATACCTGAATTTTAACGCTTCGAAAAAGTTACTCCTTTTAAGTAAAGTACCTTTGATGCTCTTCTCAAACTTCTGGGCTATTTTATAGGCATCGGGTCCTATCTCCGATATCTTGGCCAATATTTTGGCGATATCGTCCCTGAAACGGTTATAGTGTTTCGAGGTCGACATATCCGTCAGGTATTCCTTAAGCGCGCCAACATTAGGGTCAATGGCCATATTGTTGTCGTTCAAAATAACCAGCAGGTTACTGTTCTCAATACCGGCATGGTTCAAAGCTTCAAAAGCCAGGCCCGCCGTCATCGATCCATCGCCAATAACGGCCACGTGCTGCCTGTCGGTTTCGCCTTTGTATTGCGATGCCACAGCCATGCCTAATGCCGCCGAAATGGAGGTAGAGGAGTGGCCTACGCCAAAAGTATCGTATTCGCTTTCTGAACGTTTAGGGAATCCGCTGATACCTCCGTGCAGACGGTTGGTATCAAAAACATCGCGGCGACCGGTCAATATTTTATGGCCGTAGGCCTGGTGGCCAACATCCCAAACCAATTGATCATAAGGGGTATTTAATACATAGTGCAGGGCAACAGTCAGCTCAACTACACCTAAACTGGCACCAAAGTGCCCCCCGTTAACCGAAACAATATCAATAATATACTGACGTAGTTCCTGGCTAAGCTGTTTAAGGTCTTCCTCTTTAAGTTGCTTTAAATCAGAAGGATAGTTTATTTTTTGTAGGAGTTCCCCCGCCTGTACTTTCATTTAAAATTATCCGCTGTAACAAAGGTACAAAATAAGCTAATTAACCCGAAAAAAACATTGTTTGAAAGTTATTGAGATACTTAGTTATTAGTTTATTGTTTAACTCAAATATTCAGTTAATCGACCCCCTGTCGCAGGCAGGCTTCAATCATTAAAAAAGACATGGGTATTTTAACTTTTTTTACTCAATCATTCAGTCATTCCATCCTTCAATCATTTAGAAGACATGGGTAAATATGGGTATTTTAACTTTTTTATTCAATCATTCAGTCACTCCATCCTTCAATCATTTAGAAGACATGGGTAAATGTGGGTGTTTTAACTTTTTTTATTCAATCATTCAGTCACTCCATCCTTAAATCATTTAGAAGACATGGGTAAATATGGGTATTCTTCAATTTGTGTTTATTAGTCATTGTTAGTGTTACACTCAACTTTAAATATATAAAAAAATCCGGTAAAAACCAAATCCGAAATCGAACATCCGAAATCCGAAATTTCTTACATTTGATGTTCTTACCATGACCGAAGAACATTTCGAAATAAAACTCCCCCAGTTTGAAGGCCCATTCGACCTGCTCCTGTTTTTTATTGAACGGGATGAACTGGATATCCACGAAATTTCCATCGCTAAAATAACCGACGACTTTTTAGACTACCTGCACCACATGCAGCAGTTAAACATGGAGTTGGCCAGCGAGTTTATTTATGTGGCGGCCACTTTAATGCGCATCAAGGCAAAAATGCTGCTGCCCCGGTACGATGTTGATGAGGAAGGTAACGAGGTTGATCATAAAGAAGACCTGATCCGCAAACTGATAGAATACAAAAAGTTCAAGGAGATATGCGAAGAATTAAAACCGCTGGAGGAGGAACGCTTTAAACGCGAAAAGCGTGGTAACATTTACGCCGATATGGAAGCCGTGGCCCAAATGGCCGCACCCGGCGAAGAACTTGAAAGCTTTGACCTGTACAAACTCATGCTGGCTTACGACAGGGTGCTTAACCGTTACCAGCGCGCCGAACAGATTGTTAAACACGAGGTGGTGCAATACCCCTATACCATTGAGCAGCAAAAACAAATGATCAGCAAACTCATCGCCATCAACCAGCGGCTCTATTTTAGCGAGATAAAAAAGAACAGCACCAACAAGGTACATTTTGTATACAATTTTTTAGCCCTGCTGGAAATGCTGCAGGAAGAACTCATCGCCATCCAGATAGGGTTGGGGTACAATAACTTTTGGATATCGGCCCGGGAGCGCGAAGCTTGAAGCGGGAAGCCCGAAGCTTTCTGCGGAATAAATAGCAAACACTTGGCCACCACATGCACCACTTAAATGCCCGCAACTAACTATTGGTCATTCACTTTCTTGCTTCCTGCTTCTCGCTTCCAGCATCTTTTTGCTAACTTAGCGCCCTTTAAATACGACAATGAAAAGAGACAAACTGATTTTTAATTTACTGGACGAAGAACAACAACGCCAGGAAGAAGGACTTGAACTCATCGCATCCGAAAACTTTGTGAGCAAACAGGTTATGGAAGCAGCCGGATCGGTAGCGACCAATAAATACGCCGAAGGTTTGCCGGGCAAACGTTATTATGGCGGCTGCCAGGTGGTCGATGAGATCGAGACCATTGCCATTGAGCGTGCCAAACAATTGTTTAACGCGGCATGGGCCAACGTACAGCCACACTCGGGCGCGCAGGCAAATGCCGCTGTTATGCTGGCTTGTTTGCAGCCTGGCGATAAAATTTTAGGGTTCGACCTTTCGCATGGCGGGCACTTAACGCACGGTTCTCCGGTTAATTTTTCGGGTAAATTATATCAGCCGTTTTTTTACGGGGTTAAAAAAGATACTGGGTTGATCGACTATGATCAGCTGCGCAAAGTAGCTTTAAAAGAAAAGCCAAAGATGATCATCTGCGGCGCTTCGGCCTACTCGCGCGATTGGGATTACGCCTTTATCCGCAAAGTGGCCGACGAAGTTGGCGCTTTGGTTTTAGCCGATATCTCGCACCCGGCAGGTTTAATTGCCCGTGGTTTACTGGTCGACCCGCTGCCGCATTGCCATATTGTTACCACCACTACCCACAAAACTTTACGCGGCCCGCGCGGCGGCATGATACTTTTAGGCCAGGATTTTGAAAACCCATGGGGTTTAAAAACACCAAAAGGCGAGGTACGCATGATGTCGAACCTGCTGGATATGGCCGTTTTCCCCGGAACACAAGGTGGCCCGCTTGAGCATATCATCGCCGCAAAAGCAATTGCCTTTGGCGAGGCTTTGAGCGAAGATTATATGAAATACATTGTACAGGTTAAAAAGAACGCCGAGGCTATGGCTGCCGCGTTTGTAGCACTTGGCTATAACATAATATCGGGCGGTACCGATAACCATTTGATGCTGCTCGACCTGCGTAATAAAAATATTACAGGCAAGGATGCCGAGAACGCTTTGGTACAAGCCGATATCACCGTAAATAAAAATATGGTGCCTTATGATGACAGATCGCCGTTTGTTACCTCGGGTATCCGCGTAGGTACTGCTGCTGTTACCACCCGTGGGCTGAAAGAAAAACAGATGGAAAAGATAGTTGAACTGATAGATGCCGTATTAATTGATCCGCAAAACGAACAAAATATTAAAAAGATACGTAAAAAGGTGAACGAATTAGTAGAAAAGTTCCCGCTTTATAAGTAATTTGGCAATTAGATATGGTTTTGGCCCCTGATCCTATTCCCGTAAATGAGGTTGAGCGCATTAATGCGCTCAATTCTTATGATATACTGGATACTTTGCCCGAAAAGGATTACGACGCCATTAACCGCCTGGTAGCTTACATTTGCCAAACCCCCATCTCGCTCATTACTTTTATCGATGCCGACAGGCAATGGTACAAAGCCAATATCGGTCTGCCGAACAATGAGATAGCACGTTCAGAAACATTTTGCCGCTATACCATAATGAGCGACGAATTGTTGGAAGTGCCCGACGCGACAAAAAACGAACTATTTGCAGATCATCCTGCTGTTACTGATGGCGGGGTACGCTTTTATGCCAGTACGCCTATTATTGATAACGACGGTTACAGATTAGGCACCATTTGCGTGGTTGATACCGTGCCCCGCAATTTGACAACCGAGCAAAAAGATGCTCTGGTAACTTTAGCCCAGGAAGTAGTCTCGCACCTCACCTTGCGTAAACAAAAAAAGGAACTCGAAGAAAGCCTGAAGCTGCACAACGAGTTTTTTAACCTGTTTAACAACTCGCCCGAGATACATTGCGTAATGGACCGCAACACCCGCATCCAGCTCATTAACAACTCGGTTACCCGTATTTTAGGTTATACACCCCAGGAAGCTATTGGCCACCCGATATGGTATTTTTTCCCGAAAGGCGACCGCGAACACCTGCTTAAAATAGTGGAAGAGGGGCTGCGCAACAAAAAGAAATCGTACGACCTGGAAACCCGCATCATCACCCGTAATGATGAAATTAAGTGGGTTAGCTGGTCGGTCATCGCCAAAGGCGATAAATGGTATGCCAGCGGGCGCGATATTACCTTCCAGAAAAAAGTGGTGGCCGAACTGCAGCAGCTATCGCTGGTGGCCAGTAAAGTAAGCAACGGCGTAGTAATAAGCGATGCCGACAACAAGGTGGTTTGGGTTAACGATGCCTTCGAAAAAATTACGGGTTACAACCTGGATAATGTTAAGAACAACCCGCTTGGCGATGTGATCAAAGGCGAACTAACCGACGTGTCTATCATCCATCGCGCTCGCGAACTGTCAAAAAACAAACAATCCTTCGAGGTTGACCTGCTCATGTACCGTAAAGACGGGCAGCCCATCTGGATATCGGTCATCAACTCGATCATCTTAGATCAGTTTGGCAATATTGACAAGTATGTTGAAGTAATTATCGATATTACCCAGAAAAAGAAAGCCGAGCTGGAGCTGGTATCGGCCAAAGAAGAAGCCATACAGCTTAACCGCGCCAAGGATATGTTCATCTCGGTAATGAGCCACGAGATACGCACCCCGCTTAACGCGGTGATCGGTATTTCGCATTTGCTGATAGATGATAACCCTAACGAATCGCAAAAAGAGAATTTAAAGATACTCAAGTTCTCGGCCGATAACCTGATGACGCTCATCAACGATGTGCTTGATTTTACCAAGGTTGAGACCGGCAATATTGAGCTGGAAAAAATAAACGTTGACCTGCGCGAACTGGTTGATAGCGTGGTAAACTCCATGCAGTTTAAGGCCAAAGGCAAAAACGTTTACCTGCGGGCGCAGGTTGACGAGAACCTGCCCGAACATATTATTGGCGATAAAACCCGAATTTGCCAGATATTGTTGAATTTGGTCGGAAATTCTGTTAAATTTACCGACAAAGGCGGCGTTACAATTGATCTTAAGGTTATTGAACAAACCAGTAACGAGGTACGTATACGTTTCGAGGTTTCGGATACTGGCATTGGCATTGCTGCCGATAAGATAAACACCATATTCGAATCGTTTAAACAGGCCGATGCCAACATAACCCGTTTATACGGTGGCACGGGTTTAGGCCTGGCCATTACAAAACGCCTTGTTGAACTGCACGACTCGCGCATTAACGTGGAAAGCGTTTATGGGCAGGGTTCAAAATTTTGGTTTACCATAACATTTAATAAAAGCACCGACCGACTAAAAACAAGTACTCAACCTGTGGAAATTGGCCTTAAACTAAATATTTTGGTTGTCGACGACAACCACATTAACCGCTTATTGATAGATAAGGTATTAAAGAAATGGGGCGTTGTTGCCGACTTTGCCGAAAACGGCGTGCAGGCCATTGATAAAATAGAGACCAACCGTAACTACGACCTGGTTTTGATGGACATACACATGCCCGAAATGGGCGGTTTAGAAGCCACCAAGATACTCCGCGCCAAAGATGAGGTGTACTTTCAGCAGCTGCCCATCATAGCCCTCACAGCCTCAATGCTCAACAACCAAATGGACATGATAGGCGATGCCGGCATGAACGACTACATACTCAAACCCTTTGACCCCAAAGGCCTGTACGATAAGATCAGCAAGTTTTCAAAACAGTAAGTGAACTGCCGGCATAAAATTTGAGACATTTCTTTAATTAAATAATTATGTATTTTTGTATAAAGATGATCATGTTTTGTGCGCTATGAATACCTTAAATTATCCTTTAAATAACGGCCAGGTTGAGTTGATGAAATTATTTGGCTCAGATTTATCTGATGCAGACCTTGCGGACCTAAAAAAACTTCTTTCCGGGTTTTTTGCCGAGAAGGCTATTACTGCGGCAGATAAGATATGGGATAAAAAAGGATTGACCAATGAAGATATGGACCGCTTATTAGGTGAGCACAATTAAGAAGATATCTGTTGTACTTGATACCAATATTTTGCTGGTATCAGTATCAAGTCGCTCAAAATACCATTGGCTTTATAAATATCTGTTAGATAGTAAATATCAAATTGCCATTACCTCTGACATTCTGCTGGAGTACGAAGAGAAAATAGCCACACATTGGAACAACGAGGTTGCTATTAATGTAACCCGGTCTATTACCGAACTTCCAAATACCATATTTACACCACTTTATTATCAGCTTAATTTAATTACCGCTGATGAGGATGACAATAAGTTTGTGGATTGCGCTTTTGCGGCTAACGCAGACTATATTGTGACCCAGGATAGCCATTTTAATATTCTTAAAACTATCACTTTTCCGCGAATACCAGTAATTGATATCCATCAATTTAAACTGATACTTGATGCGGAGTGATCTCAAATAAAATTATTCCGCATACGCGATAGCCGCCACGCTCACTTTTACACCTGGTATTTTAAGTAGTTCAAGTCCGCAGGCCTCAACGGTTGAGCCGGTAGTGATGATATCGTCGACTAACAACACATGCTTCCCTTCAAACTGCCCCGCATCGCGCACGCTGAAAACCTCCTGCATATTCTCGTACCGCGAAAACCTTGCCTTTTTTGTTTGGGTGTCCGTGTGTTTTAATCGGATAAGGTTAGCAGTATTGACCGGGATATTTAACCGGGCAGATAAGCCCTCGGCAAATTGCTGGCTTTGGTTATAGCCCCTTTGTTTAAACTTGCGGGGGTGCAGAGGTACTGGTACAATAAGGTCAACATCCCGGTAAACAACATTACCGGCAAGTTTGTTGCCCGCAATTTCGCCCAGTTTATTGCCAATATGCGGGCTGTTGCGGTACTTAAACTGGTGCATCATGGTTTGCACCTTGCCGCCTTTGTAAAAGTACAGGAGCACGTATACCGACGAAAGCGGCAACCTACCCCAAAATTGCCGGGCTACAACATTATCCGGCTGCTGATGGAAATTGGTATAAGGCAGGTCGTAATAACACGCGATACAAATTACATGCTCATTGGTAACCAGCGTGTTGCCGCAAGCCTGGCAAAGCTGCGGGAATATTAGTGCAATAAAATCTTTCCAATAATTACCGCGCGGTTTCATGTGCTAAAATTACGGTATTTGTCTGATATTCAAAGCATCAGCTCTCTTGTTTTAGTATTTTAATATGACGTATCAGGTTTTCAACCTCAAAAGGTACAGTGCCATTATAAACACCACGTATGCGGCCATGCTTATCAACCAGTATGAAATTCTCCGTATGTAAAAACTGCGAAACATCCTTGTTGTAACCTACTGCGTCATCGGCAAAATAACCACGGCGGGCAAGGGTGTATATCAGCTGCTTATCACCGGTCAGCAAATGCCAGTTGGGGTTGGTAATGTGTTTACGTTCGGCGTAGGTTTTTAAAACGTTAACGTTATCCAGTTCGGGGGTTACCGAGTGCGATAAGATCATCACGTTATTATCAGCAGCAAAGGCGGCCGATACTTTATTCATATTATCCGTCATCACCGGGCAAATATTGCCGCAACGGGTGAAGAAAAAGTCGGCCACATAAATCTTGTTGGCAGTAGTTTTATTGCTAATGCCCTGGCCATACTGGTCGGTAAAAGTAAAATCGGGTATGGTGTGCAGCTTTTGAAAAGCCTCAGTGTTTTTATCGGGCCAGGTAGGGGTAAAATCGGGCGTGTCAAAATAAGGCAATCCCTGTTTTTGGGTTTTGTTTTGGCTGCACGCCGAAAACACAAACAAAGCAGCTATCATTATAACGACGTTCTTTTTCATCATCATCATTTTTTTAAACCGTTAGCACACAATTTTTGGCCAAAAAGGCCAAACTTTTCGCCGTTAATAACCACATAGTTGGCGCGTATACGGCCATCTTCCCACCACATTTTTTCGCTGCCGTCCTCGTGCCCCATCTTGTAATGAAAAACGCGGAATGGTTTGCCGGTCTGGCCCCATTCTTTCAGTTCGCCGTCATGCTCATCATCAACAAAATGGTATTCAAATTTGAGGGTGCCATTTTCCCACCAGCCGCGGTGTATGCCCTGTTTTTTACCATCGGCAAAATAACGTAACTGCGCTAATTGTTTATTGGGGTACCACCATTTGAGTAGGCCATCTTGCTTACCGTTTATATACTCAATATACCGAGCGGTATCGCCATTGGCAAATAAAGAATAGGCCGCGCCGGTAAATGGTTGGTTACGATAAAGCACAAGCTCGCCGCGCTGGCTGAACGCGGCGTCGCCCATGCTCACCTTCACCATCTTGTGCTCATGGTTTGCGCAGCCGCAAGCCATGAGCAGTAAGTATGATAAAAGTACTTTATTGAGATACTGTACCAGCTGTGCCATAAAAGCCATTTCCGTTAATATAGGGTGCAGCAGCGGTAGTATGGTAATGATAGATGCCCGAAGGATAGTCGGCTGTTACTGCAAAGTGCCCGTGGTAAACGTCAAGGTCGCTGTTGGCAATGGTTTTGCCGCCCTCGGTTGGCCCGTAAACCGGGAACCCATCTAACAGGAAGCCAACCAGGGCATCTTTACCTTTGGTGGTGGTTAAGTAATACGGCTCGGCATGGTAATGGTATTGGCCTTGCTGCTGCGGGTGCCCGTCGTACTGGTCAAAACTGTTTATCTCGCCGGTAAGGGCTGCGCCGCCTGCTGCATATTGGTTAAATATGGGTACGCCGTTTACAGCTACGCCCATTGGCCCAAGTGGGGTTGAGGCGTGTGTGCTTGCCACGGTCGGGTTCATGGGTATGCGGTAGGTGCAATCACTTTCGGATATGGTGTTAGGGTTTTGGTTCCAGGCGGTATTGGTGCCGTTATAAGCTTCATATTTGGTTGATGCCCACTGCGTGTTTTGATAATAAGGCGATTTATGATCGGGCAGACTGGTTGCTTTGATCACAATATAACTTCCGTCGACCGTGATGCTGGTAGCGCCGTATATTTTTTTGTAAACATCGGGTACGCCGGCGCCAATAGTGGTTGTTGTGGTTGTCGATGTGCCCGAGCTATCGGTGCCTTGATCTTTTTTGCAGGCTACAGTTATGGTTACCAGCACCAGTGTGGTTACCATAAAGCCGGTGAGTTTATTTTTCATAATAAAAATTATTTAGGTGAAAGGGTTTAATACATTAGAGGTTATCCATGCAAAAAACCTTCGGTAAAAAAATAATTTTTATTGGCTGCGCATTTTCATCTTCTTACCAATTAATGACCTAATAACTTTGCCGATAGTAAAATTCTCATAAATTAAGCGTACCTTTGCGCCAAAATTAAGGACGCATTTTCATGCAAAAAATAAGAAACATCGCGATCATCGCACACGTTGACCACGGCAAAACTACCCTGGTTGATAAAATTCTGCATAGCTGCTCTATCTTCAGGGATAACGAGCAAACCGGCGAATTGATATTAGACAATAACGACCTGGAGCGCGAGCGGGGCATTACCATCGTATCAAAAAACGTTTCGGTAATGTATAAAGACGTTAAGATCAATATTATTGATACCCCTGGTCACGCCGACTTTGGCGGCGAGGTGGAGCGTGTACTCAAAATGGCCGATGGCGTATTATTGCTTTGCGATGCTTTTGAAGGTGCCATGCCACAAACCCGTTTTGTTACCCAAAAAGCTTTGGCTTTAGGCTTAAAGCCAATTGTGGTGGTAAACAAGGTGGATAAAGAGAACTGCCGCCCCGAAGAAGTTTACGAACAGATATTTGAACTGTTTTTTAACCTTGAGGCTACCGAAGACCAGCTGGATTTCCCGGTTATCTACGGTTCGTCAAAACAAGGCTGGATGAGCACCGACTGGACTAAACCAACTACCGATATTTTCCCGCTGATGGATGCCATTTTGGAGAACATTCCGCCGGCACCTATTGAAGAAGGTACTTTGCAAATGCAGATCACCTCGTTGGATTATTCGTCCTTCGTAGGCCGTATCGCTATTGGCCGTGTTGCCCGTGGTACGATAAAAGAAAACATGCCGGTATCGCTGGTAAAACGCGACGGCACTATCCAGAAAACCCGTATCAAAGAGCTTTACACTTTCGAAGGTTTGGGTAAAGTTAAAACCACTTCGGTTAGCAGTGGCGATATTTGCGCGGTTGTCGGTATTGATGGTTTTGATATTGGCGATACCATTGCCGATTTTGAAAACCCCGAGCAACTGGCCGTTATCAAAATTGACGAGCCGACGATGAACATGCTGTTCACCATCAACAACTCACCGTTTTTTGGTAAAGAGGGCAAGTTTGTAACCTCACGTCACTTACGCGACCGTTTGCACAAAGAGATGGAGAAAAACCTGGCGTTAAAGGTTGTTGAGACCGAATCGCCGGATTCATATTTAGTATATGGCCGTGGTATCCTCCACTTATCCGTACTGATCGAGACCATGCGCCGCGAAGGGTACGAGATACAGGTGGGTCAGCCGCAGGTTATCGTTAAAGAAATTGACGGTGTTAAATGTGAGCCGATAGAAACCCTGATCGTTGATGTACCGGGCGATGTATCGGGTAAAGTGATCGAACTGGTAACACAGCGTAAAGGCGACCTGCTGGTAATGGAGCCTAAAGGCGACCTGCAACACTTAGAGTTTGATATCCCGGCACGCGGCATCATCGGTTTACGTAACAACGTTTTGACCGCCACCGGTGGCGAGGCCATTATGGCGCACCGCTTCAAGGCTTACGAGCCATGGAAAGGTACTATCCCTGGCCGATTGAACGGTGTATTGGTATCAATGGATAGCGGTAAAACTACAGCTTTCGCAATCGATAAATTGCAGGACCGTGGCCGTTTCCACGTTGATCCGGGAGTAGATATCTACGAAGGTCAGATCCTGGGTGAGCACATCCGTGATAACGATCTGGTGATCAACCTGACCAAAGGCAAACAGTTGACCAACATGCGTGCATCAGGTAGCGATACCAACGTGCGTATTGCACCAGCCATCAAATTCTCGTTAGAAGAAGCCATGGAGTACATCCAGGCCGATGAGTATATCGAGATAACCCCGGTTGCCATGCGTTTACGTAAAATATACCTTAACGAAAACGAGCGCCGCATAAACGCTAAAAAGTTTGTTAACGCTTAATTGCGCTTAACGCGATATATTAAAAAGAGGCAGGCTTGGGCTTGCCTCTTTTTTGTTTAAGATTTATATTAATATCATTGATGTTAGTTTTATAAAATATTAAACAATATATTTGATATACATTAACTTACAGGTCATGAAGTTTTCTGCGATAAAATACCCCCTGTTATTATTGGTTGGCGTTGGTTTTGGTATGATGGCATCATGTAACAAAGTCGATTCGACAGGTTTGGTTGATGGTAGTAAGACAGATACAACCAAAACTAAGACGCCGACACCACCAGTGGTTGAAGCGCCAGATAGTACCGGGATTGGTATGATCGCGCATTATGGTTTTAATGGCAATGTTAGCGATTTGACCGGCAACGGTCACGATGGGACGGCTTATAACCTGACACTAACTGCAGATAGGAATGGAAAGGCAAATTCAGCTTATTTTTTCGATGGTGCCAGCGGTTATGTCAGTGTAATGGATAGTCAGCCTTTGCGGCTAAACAGCACCGATTTTACTATAAATGTGTGGGTAAAGATAGATGCGTACAATGCGTCTTCCGGATCGTTCGTAATATCTAAAAGGACATCGGGCTCTGCCGATGGCTGGGGCTCGTCTATAACGGGTTACTCTTTACAAAATAGTATCGGCGCTTTTGGTTTAGCGTTTTTTGGTCCGGGTGGAACCGATCCCTTTGCAATAAGCACCAAAGTTGTGAGTACAGGTGGATGGAATATGGTAACAACGGTTTATACCTTAAGCAAACAACAGGTAACCTTCTATATTAACGGTGTGTTAGATAAAACAACAACCAGTATAGCCTCGCCTAACGCGGCAATAACTGCCGGTATGTATATCGGTCGTGATAATCCGGCAAGCCCAGGGGACGGATATTTCTTTAAAGGCTCAATGGACGATATACGTATTTACGGCCGTGCATTAACATTTGCTCAAATTCAGAAGCTGTACACATCAACATACTAATTGTATAGCCGTACAAAGCATTTTAATAAGCTGGATAAAACAAGTATTTTCGCATTGTCGAAACGTAACTTTATTTGCTATACTTTCGCGATAACACATTCAGCATGGGCTTTTTTAAGATATTTAAACCAATAGTATTACCGTTAAAGCGTCGCCGCGATATTTTCAGACTGTTACGTGCCGTTCGCAAGCCAGATGTGAAAATAGTGGTTGGTGCGAGCGATATTTTCGACAAAGGCTGGGTTCCAACGGATATGGAATTCCTCAATCTGCTCGAAGAAGGCGACTGGAAGAACTACTTTAAAGTGGATACTATTGCAGCTATTTTAGCCGAACACGTTTGGGAGCACCTTACACCACAACAAGGCGAATTAGCAGCATCTAATTGTTTTAAGTACCTTAAACCCGGTGGCCATTTGCGCATAGCTATCCCAGATGGCAACCACCCCGATCCCGAATATATTGAACATGTGAGGATAGGCGGCATTGGCCCCGGCGCGCACGACCATAAAGTTTTGTACACCTACAAAACTTTAAGCGCTATGTTGCAACGGGTTGGTTTTAAGGTTAATTTGCTGGAGTATTTTGATGAAGCAGGCCAGTTTCACCAAAACGCCTGGAAAGCCGAGGACGGCTTCATCCATCGCTCCAAAGATCATGACAAGCGGAATGCCGGTGGCCAACTAAAATACACTTCGCTACTTGTTGATGCTGTAAAACCCTAACCAGATAACAGCATGAACAACGACGAAAGGCTAAACCCGTCCATATTCCATACACGCTACATCCCGCTCACACACCTTAGAGACGCGACGCTAAAAAACATTAAAGCGCTAACAACCAATAACAAAGACCTGCTGTTAGTTGATTTTGGTTGCGGCAATATGCCTTACCGTGAGGTGATAGAACCCATGGTAGGCAAATACTTAGGTGTTGATCTTGAAATGAACCCCAAAGCCGAGCATCATATCGATTTTGATAGTAAGACCACACTGCCCGATAATTATTGCGATATCATCCTCTCGAACCAGGTGTTAGAGCATGTTGACTCTGCGGCCGGGTATTTACAGGAAGCGTTGCGCATATTAAAACCCGGCGGCTCTATAATATGTTCAACCCACGGCTATTGGTTTTACCACCCAACGCCAAACGACTATTGGCGCTGGACGAGCTCGGGCCTACGCCGCACTATCGAAACCGAAGGTTTTAAAGTCACCTCCTTTTTCGGGATAATGGGTTTAGCCGCAAGCGGGCTGCAATTATTGCAAGATGGTATCTGCTTAAAGCTGCCTAAGTTTTTAGTGCCGCTTTTTGCGTTGGTAATGCAGGCTTTGATAGGCTTGTTCAATAAAATAAATAGCCAGGCCCAGCGCGACCGCGATGCGGCCATCTACGTTGTTGTTGCACAAAAGCCACTTTAAAAATAATTAGGTAACTTCGCCGTAAGGTAAAGTAATATACAGTTTGTATTGGTAATGGAAGAAATAGTAGATAAAAAGGTTGTTGTATCGTACTACGATGAACACGTTAAGTTTAAAGTAAACGATTATATAGTGGTTAACCCACGTATCGAGGGTGCTTGGAAAACACTCATCAACAACATAAATTTTACCCCTGCCCGTATTTTAGAAGTGGGCTGTGGCATAGGCAGCATTTGCAACAAAATGCACAAACGCTGGCCTAACGCAAAAATTACCGGTATTGATATCAGCACCCAATCAATTGCCATTGCTACTAAGCTTTTCGCGAATGATAAGGTGAACTTTGTTGAGACTTTACTTACGCCAGAAACCTTTAACGAGCAGTTCGATCTTGTCATTTTCATGGATGTGTATGAACATATTGCTGTTGAGGACCGGCCTACAGTTCACGCAGCTATCAAAAAATTGCTCCGCAATAAAAGCCGGCTGTTTTTATCGGTACCTACCCCTCAAAACCTAAAATGGTGCCTGGCTAACCGTCCCGAAACCATGCAGCCTGTGGATGAGCATATTACCCTCGATGTGGTTAGCAAACTTGCCCACGACACGCAAACCGAAGTTCAGCTATACGACTTGAAAGCCATTTGGCGCCCTGCCGATTACGCTCACATAGTTTTTGAACGCAACAGTGACTTTACTGAAGCCTTTAATTATCCAAAACCCATTACCACCATGCAACGGGCGCAGCGGGTACTCAATAAATTGGGGTATAAACTAACCAAACCTTTACGTAGTGCATTTGTGCGCAGTAAACTAAAGTAAGCTAATGGCTGGCGCTTACAATTTATGTATCATCAAACCTAATAAAGGCACCGTTTCTGAGACCTTTATAACCGATCACATTAACCGTTTGGCTGGCAACAAAAAAGTGCTTTATGGCGGCAGTTTCCCGGTATACGATGAGCACGGGAAATATTTGATCCGTTCTAAAGTCGGCTTATTAAGTTATATTATCCAAAAGCGTTTTTTTAACCGCAAAAGCATAGGCGTGCGCGATCGCGCGTTGGTCAATTACCTTAAGCGCGAAAAGATCGACGTAGTTTTTGCCGAATACGGTACTGTTGGTGCAATGGTAACCGAGGCCTGCAAAATGGCGGGTGTGCCGTTGGTGGTTAACTTTCATGGTGCCGATATCTATCAAAAAAATTCTTATTCAGAATATAATGAATATTATCAAACCATGTTTGCTTACGCATCGGCCATAGTAGCCGTATCAACCGATATGCAAAACCGTTTGATCGAAGTTGGTGCACCCGCCGGTAAAGTTTACTGGAACCCCTGCGGTGTGGATACCTCCAAATTTACGCTGGTAAATGTAGAAGCCTCAAAACCATACTTTTTAAGCGTTGGCCGCTTTGTCGAAAAAAAATCACCTACATCGGTTGTTAAAGCTTTTGATATGATAACCCGTGCAGTACCCGGTACGCGTTTATGGATGGTGGGTACCGGGCCTTTGTTTGCCGGAACAAAAGCGCTGATAGATGAACTTGACCTGGCCGATAAAATTACGTTAACAGGCCCGCTTGCGCCCGATAAAATAAGGGAACTGTTTGACCAAACACGCTGCTTTGTACAACACTCGGTTACCGCCCCCGACGGCGACCAGGAAGGTACACCTGTAACCATACTTGAAGCAAGTGCCTCAGGCTTGCCGGTTGTTAGTACCCAGCACGCAGGTATTAAACAAGCGGTAATTGATCATAAAACAGGATACCTTGTACCCGAACACCATATTGAGGCTATGGCAAGTTATATGATCAAATTAGCTAAAGATGCTACCTTAGCCAAAGATAAGGGTATTGCCGGCCGCGAACACATGGTTAACATATATGCCATTGAAAAGCGCATTGCTGTTTTAGATAACATCATACAAAAAAGCATAAACAAACAAGCCGAATGAACCTTTTAAAACGACAGGGATTTTTTAACAGCCTCATTTTATATGCAGGCACCGCCCTCGGCTTTTTTAACCTGGTCATTTTATTTCAACGTTGTTTAAGTATTGAGCAGATCGGTTTTTTTTCGCTAATGATAGCCATATCGCTTATCTATGCACAATTCGCGTCCATAGGCATAGGCAACGTCATTCTAAAATACTTTCCATATTACAGCACTACCGATGGTAAACATAACGGTTTTGGCCGCTTTATCGTTATTTATAGCGGTATCAGTTTCGCGCTGTTTACTATATTCTTTATCGCGTTTAAAAACCCAATTATTGGTCATTACAGTAAAGAAAAAGGTGCTGGTTTATTGGTAAAATATTATTATTACCTTATCCCCATATCGTTGCTCACTATGGCCTATACCATATTTGAGAGCATGGCCAGGGCAATATTCAAAAATGTGCTTTCGGCTTTTTTGAAGGAAGTTTTGCTACGAGTGTTTACCTCGGTAAGCATTTTGCTGATAGGCGCGGCATGGATAAACTATCAGGATTTCCTGGTCATCTACCTGGTCGCAAACATTGTAATCGTTATCATACTTTGGTACAGTATTTATCGCGACAAGCACTTCCCGCTTTCGCCGGTATCCGTTCACATGCGCGATAACAAAGTGCTGCTGTTAAAATATGGAGTATTCACCGTTTTAAGTGGCACATCGTTCGCGCTTATCCAAAACCTCGATATTTTGATGCTGAGCGCCTTGCGAAAAGAATCGCTTGAATTTGTTGGTATTTATAGTACATTTTTTAATATCGCTGTGGTGATCAGTTTGCCCGCCAAAGCTATGAACCGTACTTCCCTCCAAATTGTATCGCAGGCCTGGGCCACTAACGATCTGCCTAAGATCGACAAGATATACTATAAAACATCGGTAGTGCAAATGCTCATCGGGTGTTTACTTTTTATTGGCCTTATTGCTAACCGCGACTTTATTATGGTACTCTTAAAAAAGCATGAGTACGTGGGTTATTTTGATGTTTTTATCATAGTCGGCATCGGCTTTTTGGTGGATATAACCGGAGGGTTAAATGGCTATATCATGAATGTCTCAAAATATTACCGCCTCACCACTTATTTTATCACTGCAACGGTCATACTTTGCGTAATAATCAACTGGTTTTTAATACCGAAATACGGAATGACTGGCGCGGCCATATCCTATACGGTAACTATGTTTACACTTAATTTTATCTATTGGTTGTTTGTAAAGATTAAGTTTGGCTTGCAGCCTTTTGGTAAGGCCCATTTGCTGGTTTTATTTGCAAGCGCCATCGCTTTAGTAGTTGGCTTATATTTGCCGCTGGTACATAACATCTGGTTTGATGTAATTTTACGGTCGGCAGTTGTGGGCATTGTTTACACAGGGCTGGCCTATCTATTAAATATATCTGCCGATATTAACGAGGTATTCAATTCGGTTTTAAAGTTTAAAAAGGGTTAATCAATACAAATGCAACAGGATAAGATCATCAGCAAAGACGTTAAGACTGCGTACGACTCTTTTTACGAAAAAGACGACGAAGGCTGGCGTTTGCTTGGCGCCAAATATAAAGCACAGCATATTATTGATGTAAGCAAGGGCTATACGTTTAAAAAAGTATTAGAAGTTGGCGCGGGCGATGGCAGCATATTAAAGTTGCTTGCCGATACTAATTTTGCTGAGCAATACTCGGCCGTCGAAATATCAGAAAGTGGCGTTGAGCGCATCAAATCATTAAATATCCCCAAACTTAAAACGGTACAGGCCTTTGATGGTTATGTGTTGCCTTTCGGCGATGACGAGTTCGACCTGGTTATCCTGTCGCACGTGCTGGAGCATGTGGAGCACGAACGTATTTTATTGCGCGAGCTAAGGCGGGCGGCCAAAATGTGTTTGATTGAAGTTCCTAAAGATTACCGTTTTGGTGTTGATGACCGATTGAACCACTTTTTGGCATATGGGCATATCAACATGTACACGCCAACATCGTTACGTTACCTGTTGTTAACAGAGGGCTTCAAAGTTGAAAAAGACCTCACATCGATGATCACACCCGAGGTTACCCGGTTTTATAAATTTGCTGCTGGGAAAAATAAGGGACTGATCGCCAATCTGAAAATAACAGCAGAGTACCAGGTTAAAAAACTGCTATGCGGCCTGGGCGGCAAAAAAACTGCCGAACGTTTTGCCAGCGCTTATACAGTACTGTGCAGCAAACAAAGCCAGGCGCCAAAACTATTTTAGCACTGCGCATAACTTGTACACATTTGCGGTTTAAAAATAAAACCGTATTTTTAGCTAACCATAACGGTCAATGTTATGGCTACCCTAAGTGTTGAGATGAGGAGATTTTACCCTGCTTTTATTTTTTTATACTGTATTGCTGGGTTAAACCGTCCGTTTGCCCAGGCACCAAATATTTCTTACTCCACGCCCCAAACCTACAATGTAGGTACTGCCATTTCGGCTTTAACACCTTCAAACACAGGCGGCGCTGTACCGGCAACAATCTATGGGCAAACCACAACTTTTGCAGGCAGCGGCTCGCAGGGTTCCGCTAATGGTGCTGGCACCGCAGCCAGTTTTGACCACCCCTACGGTTCATGTATTGATGCGGCCGGCAATATTTACGTTGCTGATACCTACAACCACCTTGTCCGCAAGATTACCCCTGCCAAAGTGGTCACCACTTTTGCAGGCAGCGGTTCACCCGGATATGTTGATGCCACAGGCACATCTGCAAGTTTTAATAATCCCGGAGGCTTAGCTATCGACGCGACAGGTAATGTTTACGTTGGCGATCAAACCAATAACGTCATTAGGAAGATCACTCCCGCGGGGGTGGTATCAACTTTTGCTGGAAACGGTGCCGCCGCTTTTTTAAACGGTAACGGAACATCTTCGAGCTTTAATAGTCCAGCAGGCATTGCCATAGATGGTTCAGGAAACTTATATATCGCCGATAGGACAAATAACATGATCAGAAAAATCACTCCGGTAGGTGTGGTAACTACTTTTGCAGGCGACGGCTCAATAGGTAATACAAATGGACCGGGAACTTCCGCCAGTTTTAGCAATCCCACCGGGGTAGCAGTTGATGCAAACGGCAACGTTTTTGTAACCGACCAAAACAACTATCTTATCCGCAAAATTACACCAGCCGGCGTGGTAACAACACTGGCAGGCACTGGTGGGCAGGGATCAAACAATGGGTTGTCAACATCTGCAAGTTTCAACAAACCTTTCGGCCTCGCGGTCGATCAGGTGGGAAACGTTTATGTAGCCGATGAATTTAATCAATTGGTCAGAGAGATCACTCCGTCGGGTTACGTTAATACACTTGCCGGGACGGGTGTCGTAGGCTCGGCCGATGGGGTAGGCACGGCGGTTGGTTTTAACTACCCGGCAGGCTTGGTTTCTGACGGGCAGGGTAATCTATACGTTACCGAAACACTGGGCTTTAAGATAAGAAAACTGGTTACAACAGGCTATGCAATTGATAAAGCATTGCCTGCCGGTTTAACATTTGACCCGGCAACAGGCACTATCAGTGGTACGCCAACAGCCAGTTCGCCAGCTACAAATTACACGGTTACCGCATACAATGCCACAGGCAGCAGCACTGCGGGTTTAAATATAAAAGTTTCGTCAGCCACGCCGCAAACCATAACCTTCCCGGCCATAAGCAATAAGGTGTACGGCAATGCCGATTTTGACCCATCGGCAACAGCAAGTTCAGCGCTATCGGTGGCCTATAGCAGCAGTAATACCGCAGTAGCTACTATAACGGCAGGCGGACTTGTGCACATTGTGGGTGTGGGCACGGTTACTATCACAGCCAACCAGGCTGGTGATGCAACTTATGCCGCCGCCGCGCCGGTTAGTCGTACATTTACGGTTACGCCTGCCCCTTTGACTATTACGCCAACAAGTTTCAGCAAAGTGTATGGCGCAGCACTGCCGACGCTCACAGTTACTTACACAGGTTTTGTTAACGGCGAAACTTCGGCAGTATTAACTACGCCGCCTACCTTAACGACCGGTGCTACGCAATCGTCGGGTGTAAACCTGTACCAGATATTCGCCTCAGGCGCTGTAGCGGCTAATTATACAATCACCCCCCTTATAGGCACTTTAACCATAACCCCTGCTACGCTTACCGTAGTGCCGGATAATCTGCTTAAAAGCCCCGGTACCCCTAACCCGACTTTAACCTGGACATACCAGGGCTTTGTCAATGGCGACGGTACATCCGTTGTGTTTAATCCACCTATACTCTCCACAACTGCCACTGTGGCTTCTCCACCGGGTGCATACCCGATAACCGCCATTGGCGGGGTTGCGCAAAATTATACCCTGGCTTATGTAGCGGGCACTCTAACTGTCATACCAGGCCAAACCATCACGTTCGCCGCCTTGCCTCCAAAAACCTATGGCGATGCCGATTTTAACCTTACGGCGACTGCAAGCTCGGGTTTGGCGGTGAATTACACATCAGGCAACACGGCTGTAGCAACAGTCAGTGCATCGGGCGTTGTACATATTGTAAGCGCAGGGAATACAGTGATCACTGCATCGCAACCCGGTAGTACCAATTTTAGCGCCGCGACCCCAGTTAGCCGTACCTTGACCGTAAATCCGGCCCCGCTCACCATCACAGCCGATAATCAAACCCGTATTTATAACGTTCCTAACCCCGTTTTAACGTTAACTTATACAGGCTTTGTAAATGGCGAAACGACCGCAGTTCTAAGTACACAACCAGTGGTCACTACCGCTGCCCTTATCAATTCAAATGTTGGTACATACCCCATTACGGTATCGGGCGCTGTCGGTGCCAATTATGCCATTACACATGTAGCGGGCACCTTTACCATTACCAAGGCCGGACAAACCATAATTTTTAATGGTATACCCAACCAACGCCTGGGCGACCCTAACATTAATCTCGTAGTTTCGGCAAGTTCGGGCATGGCGGTTACCGTTACCTCATCAGATCCGCTCAAAGCGTCGGTATCCGGATTGATAGTCACCTTGATCGACACCGGCACCGTAACCTTAACGGCCACGCAGCCCGGGGATATAAATTATTCGCCTGCAACCGCTACCCAAACTTTTAAGATAGAAAAAATGCTGATTGACCTGGTGCTGGTGCACCCTCTGGTTACACCTAACGGGGATGGCATAAACGATTTTTTACAAATAGAAGGTATTGAGAAATACCCCGACAATAAGCTAACGATAGTCAATAAAAACGGTGTTAAGGTATACGAGGTTTCGGGTTACGATAATGCCGCAAAAAGCTTTAACGGCTATTCAAGCATAACCGATACACCGCAGCCCCAGGGAACCTATTTTTACCAGCTGCAGTTTACGGTTAACGGGCAAACACAAAAAAGGCTTGGTTACATTGTTTTAAAATATTGAAATTGAATACGGCCCCAATCCATATCAAATTAAAATGGCGTAAAGCATTTATATGGCTGCTACCGCTATGTTTTGCTATCAGTTCCAAAGCGCAGCAAACGTTTAGTTATACGCAATACATGGATAACCTTACCCCCATTAACCCCACGTTCTCGCTATTAAGCCAGGATAACTCTATCCACGTTATTGTACGTAAGCAATGGCTGGGTATCGATGGCGCGCCTACCTCGTTTTTGTTTAACGGCAATTTCAGGCTAACCTCAACCGATGGGGCCGCGGGGTTCATTATCCGCGATGACAAGTTTGCCGTTGAACACCAGACGGAGTTAAACGGCTTTTTGGCAAAGAATATCAGGTTAAGCGAGCGTACCAATTTAGCGGTTTCGCTTAACGCGGGGGCAAGGTACTACACTACCGACTATGCCTCTTTGGACCCGCTCGACCCGGTGGCCGCTAACGATACCAAAGCCTTTAAACCCAACGCAGGGTTTGGTGTAATGCTTTATACCGAAGATTATTATGTGGGCTTATCCGTACCCGAAATAAGTATCAATGGCCTGGGCGATGGCTCATTACAGGCTAATAACAATTTACGAAACCACTATTACCTGGCTGGTGGTTTTGTAAGAGAATTTGACAATGATTTTAAAATTAAACCATCCGCGTTGGTGTCGGTTGTGCGCGGTGTGCCGCTGATTGCCGATGTATCGGCCATGGTTTATAGTAAGGATATATTGGGCACCGGCCTCAGCTTTCGTACCAATAACGAGATCGCAATGTTGTTGTCTATCGACCTTGATCTGTTCCATTTTGGTTATAGTTACCAGTTTGGCGCAGGCTCGGCAAACCTTGGCGGTGCAAGCAATGCTACGCACGAGGTTAGCCTGGCCATCCACTTTAACCGGGGCAACAGGGTACCTGTTAACTTTGGCAATTAATACCCGGAATATTCTAAATTTGCGCTGTTGCTGATCGCATCAGCCGTTACACAATTCATCCGCATTCATGCAAAACCCTGCACCAATTGCCCTGTTTGTTTACAACCGGCCCGACCATACCCGCCGCACGTTAAGCTACCTCAAGAATAATCTGTTGGCCGATGAATCGCGTTTGTACATATTTTCGGATGCGGCAAAAACGGATGGCGATGCTGCTAAAGTAGCCGAAGTTAGGGCGCTGATCAAAAACGCTGAGGGCTTTAAATCAGTAAAAGTGATCGAGCGCAAGCAAAACCTTGGCCTGGCAAACTCCATCATCGCGGGTGTAACGCAACTGGTTAACGAGTACGAAAAGGTGATCGTGTTTGAAGATGACCTGCTGTCATCGCCCTACACGCTGACGTATTTTAACCAGGCCTTAGATAGATACAGTCAACAAGATAAAGTGATGCACATTGGCGCCTACATGTACCCGCTGGCCAAAAATAGCTTACCCGAAACCTTTTTTTATCGCTCGGCAACCAGCTGGGGCTGGGCAACATGGGCAAGGGCCTGGAAACATTTTGAACCTGATGTAGATAAACTCATCAGCCAGTTTGATCAACAAAAGATACTCCGGTTCTCGATAGAAGGGAACATGAATTTTTGGAAACAGGTACAGGAGTTTAAGTCGGGTAAAAATAACTCCTGGGCCATACGCTGGTACGCGTCCATATTTTTGCAGGGTGGTTTAACGCTAAACCCGGCACACTCGCTCATCCAAAACATCGGTAACGATGGCAGCGGTATACATTCCAACAACGAAGATATTTACCAGGTGTCCATCCGTAAAGAAGCGATCACCTATTTCCCCGACGAGTTGACAGAAAGCGCCGAAGCACACCAGGTGATCAAACACTTCTTCAAAAACCGCAAAGGCAGCTTGTGGCAAAGGTTGGTGCGCTTTGTTAATCAGCGAAGCAAACGATAATATTTCCCCTGCAATATGTATTCATTAAATTACTATGCGTGCATTGTAATTTTAAAAAATTAAACCGACCTTGGCGGTATAAACCATCATGCCCATGAACACCATCCAGGTAACTGTAAAAGACCGGCTCGCTATTGTTGGCCTCAACCGAGGCAAATCGAACGCCATCAATGCTGAAATGGTTAAAGAGCTGCATACACTCGTCAAAAGCATTGAGTTTGATGATAACATCGGCGGACTTATCATCACTGGTAAGGAGAACTTTTTTTCGGCCGGGTTGGACCTGATCGAGCTTTACGACTATGATGAAGCACAGATCAAAGCCTTTTGGACAGATTTTATGGCGCTGCAAGCTGCAATGGTGGCCTTTAAAAAACCAATGGTTGCAGCCATAAGCGGGCATAGCCCGGCAGGTGGTTGTGTGCTGGCCATTTGCTGCGACTACCGGGTAATGGCGCAGGGCAAATACATCATCGGGTTAAACGAGATACCTGTTGGTTTGGTGGTGCCCGATAGCATCTTTAAAAGCTACGCCTTTTGGCTCGGTCAGCGTAAAGCGTATCAATATTTGATGGAAGGTAAGTTACTGAGTGTTGATGACGCTTTGCAGGCCGGACTGATCGACGAGATAAGTAACCCCGAAAGTGTGATAAGCACTGCCGAGCGGCAGATACGCAAATATATGGCGCTTAACGCCAAGGGCTGGAGCGAGAGCAAACTAAACCTGCGTAAAGACCTGATAGCACTTTCAAGTGCAGATCAGACCGAAATGTTGAACCAGATGACAGCGCAATGGTGGTCGGCCGAAACACGGAAAGCTTTACAAATGATCATCCAAAATTTACAAAAACCTAAAACCGCATAGATCATGATATCAGCAACAGCAGTTAAAGGTATGTTACGCGATGATGCCCTTGCCGGCAAAACCATTATAGTTACAGGTGGCGGCACGGGTTTGGGCAAAGCCATGGGCACTTACTTTTTGCAATTAGGTGCCAACCTGGTTATCACCAGCCGCAAGCTTGAAGTATTGCAGAAGACCGCTGCCGAAATGGAGGCCGAAACAGGCGGTAAGGTTTTAGCATTGCAATGCGATGTGCGCAATTATGATGAAGTGGAAGCCATGCTGACTCAGTCAGTCGAAAAATTTGGACAGGTTAACGCTTTGTTGAACAACGCCGCTGGCAACTTTATATCACCAACCGAAAGGCTATCGGCAAACGCATTTTCAACCATTATCGATATCGTATTAAAAGGCTCGGTAAACTGTTCGCTGGCGCTGGGCAAATATTGGATAGATCAGAAAATACCAGGTAATATATTGAACATCGTAACTACCTATGCTTTTACCGGGTCGGCTTATGTGGTACCGTCGGCATGTGCCAAAGGCGGCGTACTGGCCATGACACGCTCTTTGGCTGTAGAATGGGGCAGGCATGGTATACGCACTAATGCTATAGCCCCCGGACCGTTCCCAACCAAGGGTGCCTGGGAGCGTTTGCTGCCCGGCGAAATGGCCGCCAAATTCGACTTTAAAAACCGCGTGCCGCTAAAACGTGTTGGCGAGCACCAGGAACTGGCAAACCTGGCCGCGTTTTTAGTTTCCGATTTCTCGGGATACATTAATGGCGAGGTAATTACCATCGATGGCGGCGAGTGGCTGCAGGGCGCAGGCCAGTTTAGCGCGTTGGAGATGATACCCGGCGAGATGTGGGACGCCATCGAAAAAATGACCCGCTCGGCAAAGTGAACTGGTGAGTGGTGAATAGAGAGTGGTGAGTAGCTCTTATTCTTTTTTGCCAAATGATGGGCACCTTTAAACTCGAAATTGAAAATTCGACATTCGAAATCCTTCTTTTTCCCTAAATTTGTCTCATGCCAACCGAAGTAGAAGAGCAAACCCTCACGCTCGAAGAAGTTTTAGCCGGGTTAAAAGAAATGCACCGTTTGATATTGTGGAACGATGATGTAAACTCGTTCGACCATGTGATATACTGCATGATGAAATACCTGGATTACTCCCAATCGCAAGGCGAAAAAATAGCCTGGAAAGTACATAACGAAGGCAAATGCGCAGTTTTAGAAGGCTCGTTTACCGAGATGGAGATATATCGTAAAATTTTGCAGCAGGAAGGCCTCACTGTTTCGGTAGATTAAATCGCCCATCATCACATACTTCGTTTTATTGCATGATGATGCACCGGATATTTAATGGTCCCGGTTGATGATATTTGCTATAAATAATTATTTTTGATGAGGAAACCTTTTAAGCGGGTGTACCGGTATATACCATTAGTTTAACTGAACCGTTATCATCAAATAAATTATTTAAATGAAAAATAAGCCCCTTTACCTTTCTCTTTTAATTTTACTGATTTTTGGAAGTATAGCTAAAGCCCAGGATTGCTCGAACGAATATTGGGGCGCCCAAACCTTGTATGAGCCACCCGTAATGTTGGTAACACCAACCCCCAGCGAGTACAAGCCGGTTTTTATAAACTATATTGGCCGTAACGGTGCCGAGCATTTGCTTAAGGATGTTTCCACATCGTTTGTATATAACCTTTTGCAAAAGGCCGATAGCGCGCACGCCCTAAAGGTTGACGGTAACAGCTTGCGCAAGATGCTGGTTTTACTTGATAATATTGAAAAACCAAAGATCGATAGAATATCCTTTGCGGGGATAGAGGAGCAGCGTGGCATCGGGTTCAGGATGCTGTCAACCTACGGTGATGTTTTTGTGAACCGCAAATGCGTAACCGTTTCGGCAATTAAGGAAGGCCGCATGACCGAGAGCGCCGAGGCCCTTTTAAGCGGCGTGCGCCATAAACTGGACGAACCAGGTTGCGATAAAACCAACTATGATGATGAGGATAACCTGCACGCTTTTGCCGTAGCTCCATCGCTGATTGAACTGGTAAAAAACGGCGATTGGAAAGATAATGTAGACAACATAAGGGACTCCAAAAGGCCCGAAAACTTTAACATCAAATTTTTGACCCGGTTTTTTGAACAAAAATTTTTCGACGGTATATCAGAGCCTGATCAGAATAAATTTATCAGCGACCTGTACAAGCTGAGCACGGTTGTCAACTCCATTCACCGCGAGATCATTAACTCCGGGTATACCCTTGCACAATTAGATATACGCTCGTTTTTTACCTGCTCCGAGTTGCAATTGTTTAACACCCTCAATTCGGCCGAGCAATTTTACAAAAGCGGACCGGGTAACGATAAATCGGGCATACAAGTGCGTGCGGCCGTGCCCTTGCTGATCAATTTTTTAAATACAACGGATGCCTATTCGGTTAGTTCAAATGTTGCGGCCGATTTCAGGATCACCAATGCCGAAACCATGGCGTCGTTTGTAGCCCTTATGGGTATTAAAGGCGCAAGCAAGGAGAGTAACGATGTCAACAAATTTGAAAAAGTGTGGAAGGCCGAAGAAGTAGTGCCGCTTAGCGCTAACCTGCAATGGGTGTTGTTTAAAGGTACCACTGCCGATACCCAGCGTGAGTTGCTCATCAAATTTGTGTTCAACGAAAAGGAAGTGGCCATTGAGGGTCTTAAATCATCCGCGCAGTTTCCATACTATAAGTGGGACGATGTAAAAGCCTTTTACACCAAAAAACTTAACGACGAGTGGGACGTTGAGAAACTGGATGCCAATATGCACCAGTATTTGCTCAATTTAAAATAAAACAAAAGCCCCCCGATGAAATCGGGGGGCTTTTGTTTTTACTGGGAAGTAGGTTATTCCTCTTTAGTTATCCGGCGCAGGGCAAGTTTACCCGCTTGTTTCACCTGCAAATAATATACACCGTTTTTAGGCAGTTCAAAGCTTTTGTTAAACTCGGCACCGCTGGTTTTCGCGCTCCACAAAACTGTTCCTTCGCTGTTTTTAAATTCAACATCGGCAGCTGCTTTTGCTGTCAGCGAAAAGCTGAGCATGGTTTTGCCGGTCGAAAATGCCGGTACCAGGTTAAGGTCGTGTATTTCAAGATCGGCTTTCTCTGTACCTGCAATTTTTTTCATGGTCTCGGTACCTGCGTCGGCCACCCTAAAATTAACATGCGTGCTAATGCCATCGTTATCGGTATTTGAGTAGCTAAAGTTCTGCGTGTTTTTATTACTGGCCCTGCTCAGGTACGAGTAAATGTTGCCGGCTACGCGTGGTTCGCCATCACCCGACGATGACGAGCGCGAATATGTGGTTGCTACCTCACTACCGTTCCGGTTTTTTAAGGTATAAGTTTTACCGTCGTCGCTGGTGCCCAAACTATAGGCCATAGCAGTTGGGGCCAGTTTGCTAAATGGTTCCGCAATTTCTACATCGCCCGATCCCGACTTTTTGTACATGATCGTTCCACCGGCTTCGGTTTTGGTAGTTATGGTGATATGATCATTCAATTCGTTGATCTTTTTTATCGCATCCTGCCGCTCGGCTGCAGATAGCTCTTTAATGTTTTTACCGTTTACCGTGGTGTCGCTGTTATTAATGTTAACTTTAAATTCTTTACTGTCCTGGGCATTAACCAGTAAAGGCAGCGTCAGGATAACCATAACGCTAAAAGCAAATGCAAGCTCAAGGCTGGGCGATAATCTGTTTGTTTTCATGATATAAAAGTTTTTGGTGAGTGATCTGATAACTAAGAACTAAGTTAAACAAGTATTCTCTTGGATTTTGTTAAATGATATGTTAAATAATGTTAAAGCAAAATGGTATTACCCTATAGTTCAATAGTTTTGTAGTTAGATGAAAAAGAAGAGCATAGTTATTATTACCGGCCTGATGAGTTTAGCGCTGCTGGGTGTAATGGCTATGCAGTTTTATTTTTTGCGGCAATCGTACCAGCTGCAATCCAAATCGTTCGACCATGATGTTACCGAGGCCTTAAACAATGTGGTTAACAAGATAACCAAACAAGACGCCATCAACTTTTTAAATGATAAGGTAAAAGCGCAAAACCAACTGGCCGCCAAAGCAGCAGATTCGGCCGCTAAAGCAAATAAAAAAGCTGTAGTTAAACTAACAACGGCCAGCGGCGGGCCTCAAGTTGAAATGAGCGACGATGGGATGATCCACCTGCCATCGGCAAAAACCAGTCTGGCACATAATCAAAAGATAGCCAAACTGCGCGATAGCATGAACCGCCTGATAGCACAGCAGCGGCTTGATCAGGAAATGGAGGATATTGGCGGATCACTTAACATTCAAACTACCGTACAAGAGTATACCAACGAGTACGGACAGGTTGAGCGTTTTGTTAAAATTACGCCTCAAATAAACCGGGCTTTTGGCTCCGATAAATTCAGGGTAAAACTTAATAAAACCAAACTCAATAAGTATTTGGATACGGTGTACTATACGTACCCCGATGCCCAATTTGGTCATCAAATGGTGCCGGTTGCCCGCATAAACCCCTTATGGGAGCAAGAGCAGGCCCGCAAAAAACAAGAGCAGCAAATAAAACAGATCCAAAAGCTGCTGCAGGTTGAAACCGCCGATGTGGTTGTAACTACCAAAACAAAAAAGGTTCAGCCCGCAATTTTTGAAAACCTGGCACGCGAGTACCAGCGCACCAACCAGCCGCTTAAAGAGCGCATCGACCAAAAGTGGGTTGATACTTTGCTTAAGAACGAACTGAGCAACCGCCATATTAATTTAAGTTATAATTATGAAGTAACCAAGGCCCACAACGACTCCGTTTTGTTTTTACGGGCGGCCAACGTGGACGATCAAAAACCAATATTTTTACCGGCCAATACCTACCAGATGCCTATTTTTAGCAAAGAGGTAATTGACGACCCGGGTAAACTTTGGGTGTACTTTCCGCAGAAAAATTCGCTCATACTTAGCCAGATGGCGGCTACCATGGCCACGAGTGGCGGCTTATTGATCGTGTTGATATTTTGCTTTGGCTTTACCATTTACACCATTTTACGGCAGAAGAAGATTTCGGAAATGAAAACCGATTTCATCAACAACATGACGCACGAGTTTAAGACCCCGGTATCAACCATTATGATAGCCAGCGAGGCCTTAAAAGATGCCGAAATAGCCCAGGATAAAAACCGCGTATCAAAGCTGGCGGGCATTATCTATGATGAAAATGTACGCCTGGGCAGCCATATTGAGCGTGTTTTAAATATCGCCCGTATCGAAAAAAACGACTTTAAGCTCGATATCAAAACCGTTGAGGTAAACGAGCTGATAACCGCTGTGTTAGACAGTATGGCCCTAAAACTGCAAAAACACGATGCCAAACTGGTTTTGAACCTGAGCGATGATGAGCTTTTTATCAAAGCTGATGAACTCCATTTTTCGAATGTGATCTACAACCTGATCGATAACGCCATAAAGTACAGCCGCGAAACACCAGAGCTGACCATTACCACCGCGCCAGGCCGGGGCAACCAGGTCATCATCCGGATAGCTGATAAGGGCATTGGCATGAGCAGCGACCAGCAGGCTAAAATATTTGAGCAATTTTACCGCATACCAACCGGCAACCTGCACGATGTTAAAGGCTTTGGTTTAGGCTTAAGCTACGTAAATACCATTGTTAAACGGCTTAACGGCACCATCGGCGTAAAGTCCGAAAAAGATAAAGGCTCAGAATTTGAACTGAAATTTGAAAAAGTTGGCGCGGCCAAATAACTATACCTTTACAATAGAACCATCAATATAAACCTACACCGAATGAAAATATTACTGGTAGAAGATGATCCGAACCTGGGCCTGTTATTACAGGACTACCTGCAGCTAAAAGGGAAGTTTGACGTTGTGCTTTGCAAAGATGGCGACGAAGGGTTAAAGGCTTTTACCAAACAGCAGTTCGACCTGTTGATACTTGATGTGATGATGCCCAAAAAGGACGGCTTTACCCTGGGTAAAGAGATCCGTAAGATGAACCCCAAGGTACCCATCATCTTCGCCACAGCCAAAAGCATGATCGAAGATAAAACACAGGCCTTTAATCTTGGCGGCGACGATTACATAACCAAACCTTTCCGTATCGAAGAACTGCTGTTGCGTATCAACGCCCTGCTAAAACGCGTGAACGAAAGCGGTGCCGACAGTGCCGAAAAACAAAGCAATTTTAAGATCGGTAAATACGAGTTTGACTATACAACCCAGATCATCACCGAAGGCGACCTGAAACAAAAGCTATCCACTAAAGAAGCCGAGTTGCTGCGTCTGCTTTGCCTCAAGCAAAACGAAGTGCTTACCCGCGAAGAAGCCCTGCTAAACATCTGGCACGACGACAACTACTTTAACGGCCGCAGTATGGATGTGTTTTTAAGCAAGATACGCAAGTACCTGAAAGACGACCCCAAAGTGGAGATCATTAATGTACACGGCAAAGGGTATAAGCTGCTGGTGAATTAATAATTAGAGAATAGCCGCTTTGATTGCTGTTTCTATTTCGTCCGAATACCCTTCGCGTTCAAAAATTACTTTTCCGTTTTTATCGATCAAAATATAAAGCGGGACCCCGATCAATTTGTAGTCATTTTTTAACTGCGGGTTTCCGATAAGTGTCGGGAACTTAAATTTCTTGTTTTTAGCTAAAAGCCTTGATGGCTCTATCTGTTTGATATCGTTAATTATGCCGTAAACTTGAAGGCCTTTATCTTTATAGGTGTCATATAACCTTTCAACGTTAGGCATGGCGGCCATGCACGGTCCGCACCAAACTTCCCAAAAATCAAGCAATACCACTTTACCGGGCATTTGCGATGTAGACATATTATCGCCGTCAAACGATGCCAGGTTAAATGCAGGCGCTTGTTTGTTTATTAAAGTTGCAACCGGCGAGTTGGTTTTGACCAGTATTTTCTGCTGATAATCTTTTAAAAAATCGGGCGATGAAAAATTGTACGTAAAAAAAATGTCGTTAATGGCTATATCTTTTATTTGGTAATACAGGTCCTGCACCTTCCCCAGGGTTTCCTGGTGCAACCGCATGGCCGTAGGCAGCATAGTCTTTTTACTTATGGTAACTATTTTGTGCCGTTTGATGACAAAGTACGCCTTAATATCATCATAAGTCATTGTTAAATAGTAAGAGCCGGTATCCTCTGAAAGCTTGAGATCAATAGATTTAGCCGTATCCAATTTAACAAGGTCTCTTAATATGATTTGCCCGCCCCCGTTCACTAAAAACTCACCGGATGGTTTGGTTTCGAGTACATATGTTTTAGTGTCGGGGTTTATTTCGTAACCCAGATGACCATCATAAAGCTTGGCTTTTACGTCATTATCTTTTTTTGACCAGAATTTGAAACCAAAAAGATTGTCGGCAGGGTCAGTCTCTATCAATACTTTCCCGCTCATGGTGCGATTGTCGCCGGTTACCAGCGTATCCGTACGAACCAGGGTGTAGCTTATGTTCCTGATAGTTTTTTGCGCTTGATAAACCTTTTTGATAATGTCCTGGGCGCTTTGACCAAAACTATTTAACCAGAGCAGGTTTAACAAACAAGGCAGAAAAATTTTGATGGTTGATTTCTTGTTAGGCATAAAGGGTTGTCTATACGGTTTAAATAACCATATGACGCAAGCCTTTAATTAATGTTGCATGGTAAGGGGTATAAGCTGCTGGTGAATTAGACCTGTTTCCCACCTACAATTGTCATTTCGAGCGAGCGCAGCGACGAGAGATATTCCGCTGTATACAAGCTCACTGTCCCGCTAAACTTGTACTCTTATACCTTTGCCATTTTCGCAACAAAAACTCAAAACCCATGGGTATTTATGGGTGTTTTTTAAATGGTTACAGGCGCTTTTAACCCCAAAATTATCAATTTCATATTTTTCAACGGCTCGCCCGTTTACCGGATATTGCCTTAAATATACAAAATTTAGACGGTATTAGCAAGGGTAATACCAAGCATCTGAAGGACTTCTTTTAAATCCCTCCTTGGGGAGGGGTGCGGCTGGTTGTGTTTGGCTGGGAGGGGTTTATTCGCCCGACTTGACGTAGATACTCCTCCCTAACTCATTCAGTAGGGTACCAAAGATTTGAAAGCTTTTAAAAGTTGCCAATCCACCGTCCGTTTACTTTTTAGCGCTAATAAAAATCACACCTGCGCTACCCCTCGATCCATAAAGTGCGCCGGTTTTTGCGTCGTTTGGGGTCCATACCTCGATTTTCTTAATTCTATTATAATGATAGAGGTCCAGTTGTCCCTGATCGATAATGTTACCGTTCAACAGAATTAAGGGGTACAATATCCGAATACCTTCGGCATCCCTGATAATAATATTTTTGCGGGCGTTATTTGCCGCCATAGCCGAATCAACGTTAAATTTCAACTGATACCGTACTATCGAGTCCACTTTTAAATAGAGGTCCGAATGCTTCTGCCCAAATGCGATATCTGTGCACATTAAAAACGCCGTTGTTAACAAATAATATTTGGCAGTGAACCTCATTGCTTACTTCAACTCCCCCTTAACCTTCGCCGCTATCAACAGCGCCTGGTAAGCATTAATGATACCCCCGGTTTTTGACAAAGTAGCAAAATCGACTTTCTCAGTGCTGCTGCCAGGTTTAAAAACCATAGTACCTGTCAACGGCTTAGCCGATTGCAAAATGATCTGCTTAACCTGCTTTGCGCTTAAATGCGGATAATACTCCAATAACAGCGCAGCAAGCCCGGCGGTTATGGGCGAGGCAAAGCTGGTACCATCGGCGGTGTTAAACTCGGCATCCATATCTATCGAGGTTACTTTTACGCCCGGCGCAAAAACGTCCACATTTTTTTTGCCGTAGTTGGTAAAGGTAGCGGCCAGTTTTTCGTCAAGCTTAGCTGCCGAAGCACCGACCGAAATTACGTTGGCCGCATCCGTTCCCGAGCCATCGGCAAAAGTATCATTGGGGTATTCGGGCCGGGTATCCATATCCTGGTTATCGTTACCTGCGGCTTGTACCAATAGTACGTTTTTAGCTGCGGCGTATTTAAAGGCGGCGTCAACCCAGTCTTTATGCGGCGATATGCGTTTGCCAAAACTCATGTTAATTACCTGTGCGCCGTGGTCAACCGCGAAGCGGATGGCGTTGGCAATGTCCTTATCATATTCATCGCCGTTAGGCACCGCTTTAATAGCCATAATGCGCACGTTATCGGCCACACCATCAATGCCGTAACCATTGCCTCGTTTAGCGCCAATTAAGCCCGCAACACCTGTACCGTGCGATGAGTCTTCCCACTTCAAAATATTGTTGCCATAATGGGGGTTGCTGTTATCGTCCGGGTTGTCGCCCACAATATTCTTGCGGCTGTCCAGGTCGGGGGTAATATCATTGCTTGCCTTATTTAACTGCTCGGTGCAATCAGCCAGCAGTTTAGTGCTGTTGCTGCTGGGTTCCTGTTGCAGCATGATGCGCCAAAGCCCAACGCTTTGTTTAACGGTATCATTGCTGGTTTGTATTTTGTCCAGGTCGCTCAGTTTGAACGAGCCGTTTGCAGGCAAGCCTAATGCCTTTTTGATCAACCCGCTGGTAGGTATCAGGGCATTCATCAGTTGCGACAACTGCTTATAATCAGATGCTGAACCCGCTACTGTCGAGTCCCTGGTCTTTTTTACATTCAGCCAATAAGCATAAGCTTTTTGATCGGTCGGCGGGGTAGAACCGGAGTATTTATCCTTTAACTTGGCATACTCGCGTACCTCTTCGGTAGTTTCATTAAAATCGCATTTGCCGTTGGCACCACCTAAAAAATTCCAGCCGTGCACATCGTCAACATAACCATCGTGGTCATCATCTTTTCCGTTGCCGGGGATCTCTTTTGGGTTGGTCCATAAAATGCCTTGCAGGTCTTGCTGTAAAGTATCAATGCCGCTGTCAATTGTCGCCACCACTACCGTTTTGCTTTTTTTACCTTTTAAAAGCTCGTATGCTTTGTTTAAACTGATGCCGTAATAGCCATCGGTTTTAATGTCGAGCTGGTGCCAGTTTTTGGGCAGTTCGGGCTCGACCGTTATGGTAGTTTGTGCCTTAACGGCGATGCTGAATACTAACGACCCGATAACTGCCAGGCCTGATACTTTTTTAAAGAATTTAAACATTAATATTTATGGGGGTTATGTATTTACAGATCAAATTTAATGCCTTGTGACAATGGCAGGTTGGTTGAGTAATTAATAGTATTGGTTTGCCGGCGCATGTAAACCTTCCACGCATCCGACCCGGATTCGCGGCCGCCGCCGGTTTCTTTTTCGCCGCCAAAGGCGCCGCCAATTTCGGCGCCCGATGTACCGATGTTAACATTGGCTATCCCGCAGTCGGATCCGGCACTGGATAAGAACGCTTCGGCCTCGCGTAAATTGTTGGTCATAATAGCCGATGATAAACCCTGCGGCACACCGTTTTGCAAAGCGATGGCTTCATCAAGCGTATCGTATTTTATCAGATATAATATTGGCGCAAAAGTTTCGTGCTGTACAATAGGGTAGTGGTTCTCCACCTCGGCAATACAAGGCTTAACATAACAACCCGACTCATATCCTTTACCGGTCAACACACCGCCCTCTACAACAAAATTACCGCCCTGGTCTTTACAATCCTGTATGGCTTTTAAATAAAACGCCACCGCATCTTTATCAATAACAGGGCCTACATGTATGTTCTCGTCCAATGGGTCGCCAATGCGCAGTTGTTTGTAAGCATTAACCAGTTTTTGCTTAAAGGCATCGTACACACTGTGGTGGATAATGAGCCTGCGGGTACTGGTACAGCGCTGCCCGGCGGTGCCCACTGCGCCAAATACTGCCCCGGTTAAGGCCATATTCAGGTCAGCATCCGGACTGATGATGATGGCATTATTGCCCCCCAGTTCCAGTAAACTACGGCCCAGGCGCGCGGCTACGGCAACACTTACAGCTTTGCCCATACGGGTTGAGCCGGTAGCCGATACCAGTGGCACACGCGTGTCATTAGCCATCAGTTCGCCGGTGATACGGTCGCCTATAACCAGGCATGATACCCCTTCGGGCACGTTATTTTTTTTGAATACCGCTTGCGCGATATGCTGGCAGGCAATAGCCGTTAAAGGAGTTTTTTCGGATGGTTTCCAGATGCAAACATCGCCGCAAACCCAGGCCAGCATGGCATTCCAGCTCCATACCGCCACCGGGAAATTAAATGCCGAGATGATACCGACTATACCCAGTGGGTGGTACTGCTCGTACATACGGTGCAGCGGCCGTTCACTGTGCATGGTAAGGCCATATAGCTGACGGCTCAGGCCAACCGCAAAGTCGCAGATGTCTATCATCTCCTGTACCTCACCGCGCCCTTCCTGCAAACTCTTGCCCATCTCGTACGATACCAGCCAGCCCAGGTCGTTTTTATGTTCGCGCAAAGCATCGCCTATCTGGCGCACTATTTCGCCGCGTTTTGGGGCTGGTATAGTCCGCCAGGTTTTAAAAGCCTCCTGTGCGGCCTCAACCGTTGTATGGTAATCGGCGGCGGTGGCCATTTTAACCTTGGCTATCTCCAGGCCATCAACAGGCGAGTATACCGTGTGTAAAACTGCACCGGGGCTGCTGCCCCAATGCTGTCCGGTACTAAAGGCATCGTTAACAGCGTTTATATGTAAATGGCCTAAAATTGTTTGCTTATGGTTATTCATGGTTTTTAGTAACTTTGTCAAAGTTAAAAAATTATTCCGGGCGGCTTATCCGCATTCTCATCACAGCAAAAATTTTGCAATTCACGATCAGATAGTTACCTTCAGTTTTGTTTAAAATGGGGAAATGTGGAAAAGTAAATTATTCGACGCCTATATTTATCAGTAATTTAACATCAACAAAGGTCTTGGCACCACTATTGATTTTACAGCTAAGCAGAAGTTCTGCAAACACAAAATTGAATGGACGAAGAATTTGAATTTGATTTTACCGAAGACCCCAAGTTCTCGGTAGAACGATACGAAGAGATGATCCGTAACCACGATCAGTACTTTTTTGATGCTCAGGCTTTTGAAAACATCATAGACTACTACATTGAAAAGAACGACCCGGTTAAGGCGTTACAGGTAGTTGAATATGCCCGCAACCAGCACCCTTTTGCAGCTATTTTCCTCATCAAGCAAGCCCAGTTATTTGTTGTGACCAACCGCATCGAAGAGGCGTTTGCCGCGCTCGACAAGGCCGAAAGCTATGAAGCATCCGACGTGGATATCTACATCATCCGTGGCAACCTGTACGAAAGTATTGAGCGCTACACCGAGGCTTTGGAGAATTATCAAAAAGCCCTCAGTATAGCCGAGGAGACCGACGAGATATTGCTGCACATTGCCTACGTGCACCAAAACATGGGCGATTACGAGGAAGCCATTACCTATCTCAAAATGTGCCTGGAGCAAAATATGGAAAACCAGGACGCATTATACGAGCTGGCTTTTTGTTACGATGTAATGGACAACCAGCAGGAAAGTGTTCAGTTTTACCAGCAGTATATTGATAACGAACCGTACAGCTACGCCGCCTGGTATAATTTAGGCAACGCCTATACCAAGCTGAGCTTGTTTGAAAAAGCGATTGATGCGTACGATTATGCCATCCTGATCAAAGACAGTTTTGCATCGGCTTACTTTAACAAAGGCAACGCCCTGGTTAACCTGGATAAATTTGCCGAAGCTATTGAAGTTTACCGCCAGACATTTGAATACGAGCAGCCCAATGCCGATACCTATTGCGCTATTGGCGAATGTTACGAAAAGCTGGAGCAGATGGACGATGCCCGCGCTTTTTATAAAAAATCGGTTAAAATGGACCCCAAACTATCAGACGCATGGTTTGGGGTGGGCGTGACACTCGATTTTGAAGAACGTTATTTTGAAGCCTTGCACTTTTACAAAAAAGCGCTCGACCTGGACATAGCCAATGCCGACTACTGGTTTGCCATTGCCGATGCCGAATACAAGCTTGGCCACTTAGCCGAAGCCGAACGTGCTTACGAAAAAGTGGTTGAGCTAAACCCGCTCGACGCCGATGCCTGGCTGGATTACTCGTCCATATTGTACGAACAAAAGAACCTGGAAGGTGCTATTGAGGTGATATCGCAAGCCATAAAAAACAACCCCGACGCTGCCGAACTGTACTACCGCATGGTGGCCTACCTGTTTGCCAAAGGCGAGTTTAACGAGGCGCTTTCGTTTTTAGAAAAGGCACTAAACACCGACCCCGAAAAACACTTTATTTTGTTTGACTACCTGCCGCAATTGCAGGAAAACAAAGTAATCATAGATATTATAAACCGTTACACAAAATAATTGTTACAGGTATAAATTAATTGATCCAAAGCTTTTAAGTTTTGGATTTTTTTATGAGATTTGCTAACCTAATACTTTTGGTTATAGTCTATAACCAAACGATATAATTAAAATATGAACTACCAATTGAATGATCTGCCCGAAAGAACTGTTCAGCCACGTACCAATGGTTTAACCATGGTGATGGATAAAGGCTTGAGCTGCAGGCAGGCCGAAGATTTTTTAGAGGTGGCGCTGCCACACTCGGATATCGTGAAGTTAGGATGGGCTACATCGTTTGTTACGCCTAAACTTGATGAAAAACTAAAGATATATAAGGATGCCGGGTTACCCGCCTACTTTGGCGGTACCTTGTTCGAGGCGTTTATTGTTCGTAACCAGTTTGACGATTATTGCCGCATACTGGATAAATACAAAATGGAGTATGCCGAGGTGTCGGACGGATCGATAACTATTGAGCACGATGTAAAGTGTGAGTATATCCGCAAACTGAGCCAGCAGATCACCGTGATATCCGAAGTTGGGTCCAAAGATGTGCAAAAGATATTTGCGCCTTATAAATGGATCAAACTAATGAATGCCGAAATTGAGGCCGGTGCCTGGAAAGTAATAGCCGAAGCCCGCGAAAGCGGTAACGTAGGCATATACCGCGATTCGGGCGAGGTGCGCCAGGGCCTGGTTGACGAAATACTGACCCAAATACCGCAGGAGATGATCATCTGGGAGGCCCCCCAAAAGGCACAGCAAACCTGGTTCATTAAACTATTGGGCGCTAATGTAAACCTGGGCAACATAGCCCCGGCGGATATCATCCCGCTCGAAACTTTAAGGCTGGGTTTAAGGAGTGATACTTTTGACCACTTTATAGGTCAGTAAGCTAAATCTTTGCCTGTTTGGCTGTGTGCACTTTGTGTTCTTTTTCTTTGTGCCCTCTGTGGTAAAATTAACCACAGAGATTCACAGAGGTTTGCACAGAGAACACAGAGGTTAAATCCGTTTTGATATAAAACCATGAATCATTTGTTTTTATGCCCCGCCGATTTTAAAATCGTCTAAACTAATGTAGCTTTGGTTTCGTTATGGAGAAGGCATCGGTAAAATCAAAATCAAATCGGTGTAATCCATAATTAATCGGTGTGATCATTTAAAATAATCGGTGCAATCAAAAAAATGGATATATACGGGCTAATTGGGTTTCCGCTTTCGCACTCTTTTTCAAAGAGGTTTTTTACCGAGAAGTTTAAGAACGAAGGTATAACCAACGCGGAATACGAAAACTTTCCGATAGAAGATATAACCGGCTTTCTGCAACTCATCCAAACCAAAAGGCCATGCGGCTTAAATGTTACCGTACCGCATAAAAAAGCCGTAATGCCTTACCTCGACTGGATAAGCCACGATGCCAAAGAGGTTGGCGCGGTAAACTGTATCCGGGTAACCGTTGAAAGCCCAATATTGGCAGCATTTACAGGCGAGTTAGGCGTTGAGGGCCATAACTTTAGGTTGGAGGGCTATAATACCGATATTTATGGTTTCGAAACATCGCTGCGCCCTTTGCTGCACCATCACCATCAAAAGGCTTTAGTATTGGGCAACGGCGGCGCGGCCTGCGCGGTTAAATATGTGCTTGGCGAGTTAGGTATTGAATACCAGATAGTAACCCGCCGAAAGGAGGAGCAAAGCATATTGTTTAGCGAACTGACACCCGAAATGGTAGCGAAACACAAACTCATCATCAATACTACACCGTTGGGCACATCACCCAGGGTTGACGAATGCCCGCCTATACCTTACGATGCCATAACCGATGAGCATTTACTGTATGACCTGGTGTATAACCCCGAGCAAACCTTGTTTTTAACCAAAGGCCTCGAAAAAGGCGCGGCTATAAAAAACGGTTACGAAATGCTGGTTCTGCAGGCCGAATACTCCTGGGAAATATGGACCTCAAAAGCCAAACATCCATGAGGTACCTGCTTTGCTTGCTGGCTGTTTCCGTGTTGCTTGCCGGGTGCGATAACCACGATTATTCGCCCAAGCCGCGTGGCTTTTTCAGGATAGAGTTTCCCGTTAAGGCTTACCAGGAATACACCGGCGGTTGCCCCTTTACCTTTGAATATCCCAAATACGCCATTATTGCGCACGATGATGAAAAAGGTGCCAAACCCTGCTGGATAAACGTACGGTACACGCAGTTTAATGGCACCCTGCATTTAAGTTATGAGGACGTGACCAGCAAAACAAGTTTTAACAAACTGGTTGAAGAGGCACATACCTTTGCCTATAAACACACGGTAAAAGCAAGCTCCATTGATGCCGGGCATATTTATTACCCCGACCGTAAGGTTTACGGACTGTATTATACTATTGATGGTAACGCGGCATCGTGGGCGCAGTTTTTTTTAACCGATAGTACCAAACATTACCTGCATTGCTCGCTTTACTTTTACAACGAACCCCGGATAGATTCGATACAGCCTGTACTTACCTTTATTAAAAAGGATATGGATGTAATGATCAGGAGTTTTAAGTGGAAGAGGTAACTACTTGGCAATAAATGTACCTTTAAACAGGTCTTAAATCAGATGATGAAAAATATCTGCATAGCATTAACTGTTTCATTTTTACTTTTTTCGTGTAAAAGTAAAAACAGCTCAAGTGTTATCGACTCACTTAAATCCAATCCGAGCGGAGAGGTATCTGGACTTGTCGGGGAGTTTAAACCTATTCTACAGGGCGAATGGGTAAAAAGCGACTATATCAATTCAATTGATAGCACGCGTTCGCCGTACCGGTCAAGAAAGCATTTGAAAGGCGTCGTTGATATTTCGATTGATATGCGACAGGCTACGAAAGACAGTGTGATCGCAGGGATTAGTCTGAATAACCATGAAGGAAGCCAGTTCACTATTTTGTTTAAACAAGGCCGTACCCCAACGAGTTTAAAAACAACTTTGCCCGATTATGATGTGACGACGAATTTCTATGAATTGGGATATTATATTAAAAACGCAGATACGAGTTTGGTTCTTTATCACATCAGCAAAAATAAAGCGATAATTGATAGTGTAAGCTATACGCGGGTTCTCCCGTCGCCGCCAAGCGGAGACAATGCCGGGTCGGGGATAGACTACTATGTTAACAAGAAATTGTTTACAGGCACTTATACTACTTTAAGTGCCGATGATCACAAATCATATGTCGAATTTGATAATGAAGGGAACGTTTACAATTTTTTTAACTACAAAACCTATTATGCAAATGCGGATTTTGTTGCAGGTCCAGCAAACAATATTGACCAGCTGGACTTTGATGTGAACACAAAAAAGCAAAAGGAATATACGTATCAGCTAATCGGTGATACCTTGACGCTTTATGAAATAAACTACGATGCAGATTCATTAGTGCAGAGCAGGGGGAAGTTTCGGTATAAATTAGTTAAGCAAAATAAAAAGTAGATGTTGATACTAATATGTCAACCACTCAGTACTCACTATTCGCCACTCCCCATAAAAACCTTTACTTTTGATCCTATGCTGCAAGTACAAGTATTCACCAATAACCCATACCAGGAAAACACCCACCTCGTTTTTGACGAAGCAGGTAACTGCGCGATAATTGACCCCGGCATGTACACCGCCAGCGAGCAAAACATGGTAGTCAATTTTATCAGGCAAAACAGCCTCAAGCCAGTCCTGCTCTTAAATACACATTGCCATATCGACCATGTGCTGGGCAACCGCTTTGTTTTCGACCAGTATGGCTTAAAGCCACAGTTTCACGAAGGCGAGCTGCCCATTTTAGCGGCAATACCCGGTTATGCGCCGCAAATGGGTTTCAGGTACGATGTATCGCCGTTGCCGGATACGTTTTTGCCCGAAACAGGCAAGATCACCTTAGGCGATAATGAACTGGAGCTGATCTTCGCGCCGGGGCATTCACCCGCTCATTTGTGTTTTTATGCCCGTAAAGAAAATTTTCTGATCGGCGGCGATGTGCTGTTCCGCGAGAGCATTGGCCGCAGCGATCTGCCCGGCGGTAATTTTAAACAGCTCATCGGCAATATCGAAACCAAATTGTTTACCTTGCCCGATGATTGCACCGTATATCCCGGCCACGGCGATACTACTACCATAGGCCACGAAAAGCAATACAACCCCTTTTTAACCTAAGGCTTTGAACACCTCCGTCTATATAGCCCGGCGTTACCTTTTTTCGCGAAAGACGATACATGCCATCAATATTATTTCGGGCATATCCATGCTGGGGGTTTTTATTGGTACGGCGGCACTTATTATTATTTTATCAACGTTTAACGGGATTGAGAAACTTGTGCTGTCGCAAAACAACAACTTTGTGCCCGGGTTAAAAATCGAGGCTAAAAAAGGCAAAACCTTTAACCCTAATACCGCTTATTTTACTGCGCTGCATAAAAACCCGGCGCTGTATTCATATACCGAAGTATTGGAAGAAAAAGCGCTGGTACGTTACGGCGATAAACAGGTCCCGGCCGATATTAAGGGCGTAAGCAATGAGTTTTTAAAAAATGCCGGCCTGGATAGTAACATGGTGAGCGGCAAGTTTAAGCTATACAACGGCGATAAGCCCTCCACCGTCATCGGGACTATTGTGCAAACAAGCCTGGGCGTTAATGTGAACGACCAACTGGTGCCGCTCGAGATATATTCGCCACGGCGCGATGCTGATATCAACTCCGTTGATGCCACCAACGACTTTATCGTGCGGTACATTTACCCTTCGGGCGTGTTTTCGGCCCAGCAGGAGTTTGATAACATCGTGATAACGCCCATCGCCTTTGCCCGCGAACTGCTTGATCAGCCTGTAGAGGTATCGGCCATTGAGCTTAATTTAAAAGATGGCACCGATGTTGACGCGCTGCAAAACGCTATCCGTGAGAAAATAGGCGCTGATTTTAATATCCGCAACCGCGCCCAGCAGGATGCCCTGCTGTACAAAATATTGTATACCGAAAAGTGGGCCGTTTACCTGATACTTACTTTTGTGCTTATTATAGCCACGTTTAACATAGTAGGCTCGCTAACCATGCTGGTAATGGATAAACAAAAAGACATTGCCATTTTAGCCAGTCTGGGCGCAGGTAAAAAGCTGATACGGGATATTTTCTTTTTCGAAGGGATAATGATATCGGCCATTGGGTGTATTTGCGGCCTGGCACTTGCGCTCATATTTTGCCTGGCGCAGCAGCATTTTGGTTTCATTAAAATGGGCAGCGCGTATACCGGTATTGATGCCTACCCCATCGCTTTAAAGGTTAGCGATTTTATCCTCGTGTTTTTTACGGTGATGCTTATTGCCGTTATAGCATCGGGTATTAGCGCCAGGGTAAGCGTTAAGGGCCTCGAAGATATTAAGCAGGAGCTTTAATATTGGTTGTTTAGTTTAATTGTTAATTAGTTGATTGGTGTTTTAAGGCGCAGTGAGCAGGGTTCCTTTGCGATTTATTTTTTCATAAAAAGTATTTATTTTCAAAAAAATACTTTTTATATTTAATGGTAATAACCTGAAAACCTGTCTGCCATGAAACAAACACTCGACCAAATCAAAGCGTCGTTTCCCGAAATTGACCTGCAAACACAAGCCGCTACCAAAGGTGGCGACTATATTACGCAATCACTAAAAAGTTATTCGTACGTTACCCCCGGCGGGTACACCCACACCACCAATGCCACTTGGATCAACTATTATAACGGCGCTGGCGATGTCAGTCAGATGGTATCCGAGGTTACGACAGTTACCGACCATTGGGGCAATGTGATAAGCACCAGCAGCGAAATGACACCCGATGACGTGCAACTGATCTACATGATGTACGATTTGCCACGGTCGCAGATATACGATGCGACGCACGAAGTTGCGCCGCCGCCGCCCGCTGAATACATTGGCTATGCCTTGGATGGATACGTTAGCCCCGACGGGTACGACGACTTTGGGTACGACCAATGGGGCTTTGACCGAAACGGGTACAATATGGCGGGGTTTAACATGGATGGTTATAATGCCTTTGGCTACGATGCCAATGGCTATGATAGAGACGGCTACGACTCGTGGGGATTTGACCTTTTAGGCTATGATAGAAGCGGTTATGATTGGGCAGGTGTTGATGCTAACGGGTTTAACCGGTACGGCCGGAGTGCCGACGGCTACCTGGCCAGTGCCTATGACGATACCGGGTACGACCCATCGGGTTACGACCCCTTTGGCCGCAGTATGGATGGCTATACCGCGGCACAGTATGCAGGGGCAGGCGGCTATATTAACGGTCGCAACGCTTTAGGTTACAACCCCGATGGTTTTGACGAAACCGGCCTGAGTTATGCGGGTTATACCGCTCAGGATTACGAAGACGCAGGCGGTTATATTGGTGGGTTTAATGCCAACGGGCTTAGCTATGCAGGTTATACCGAGGCGCAATATGCGGCTGGCGGCGGTTATTTAGGTGGTTTTGACCAATACGGGCTAAGCGCCGATGGCTACTCGGCACTTGATTACCAGAATGCGGGCGGGTATCTTAACGGCTTTAACGAGTTTGGCGTAAGCATGGCCGGGTATACCGAACAAGAGTATGATACTAACGACGGCTATATGAATGGTTGGGATGCCGAAGGCTATGGCGAAGATGGGTTTAATGCTGAAGGATACGATTTTAACGGTTACAATGCTGATGGGTTTGATGCCGATGGTATAAGTATTACAGGCATTAGCATAACAGATTATGATAGTGATGGCTACGACCCTAATGGTTATGACGTTAATGGTTATAATGCTAACGGCTATGATAGCGACGGTTATGATGCCAATGGTTATGATGCAAACGGTTTTGATGCAAGTGGTTATGATGCTGATGGTTACGATGCAGATGGTTATGACACAACTGGCTTTGATGCCAACGGCGTGAATGTAAACGGTACCATTTACGACGACAACGGTTATGATGCCAATGGTTATGATGCTGATGGCTATGACGCTGATGGTTATGATGCCGACGGTTACGACGCCGATGGATATGATAAACGCGGTTTTGATGCCGCTGGTACAAATATTAACGGCACAGCTTATGACGAAGCTGGGTACGACATTGATGGGCTGAATGTTTATGGCTGCAACTCAGAAGGGGAGTATATGGGCCCTAATACCGGGGATAACGCCACAGGGCCCTATGGCGCCGATTACACAGTTAAACCTGACGGTTCGGTAACTGAAAAAGCCACCAATGTTTTAAATAAATTGTTGACTGATACTACTACTGATACAGCTTTTACAAAAATGTTGCGCGATACTTTTGGTAAAGATACCGCTAATGGAGGGCATGATATTGAAATTGCAATGAAGGCTTTTAAGAAAACCGATGGCAGCCCTGAAACGCTTGTTACTGGGCATACTCAATCTGCGGGGGATCTTATTGCCCTTAATACTAATGCTCTGGGACAGGCTTCGGACGAATTAATAGCTGCGGCATATATGCATGAATTTTATCACGCCGACTTATATATCACGGGGCAGCCCAATGTAGGAGAATCACAACACGAAGCAATGGCTAAAAATGATGTGTTCACCCAGGTTGATACTTTGCATCAAATGTTCGGCATAGATAATAGGGATGCGGCAGCTTTGGTAATAGGGCTACTATCGGAACTTTATAATGGCAAAGATGGAGTAAAAGCTACACGTGGCGACCAGACATTATATACTAATTTGTTGATAAACTACGGTTTTGTAAATGAACTTGGTCTGGCTGATATTCAAGGTGCATCTGATATATACAGGGCTTACTATAATGGATTAAAAGGCACAACAATGAAAACAACAACACATTAACCACAATTGATAACGTGATGATTTGTAACTATAATTCGTCGTTGATATGAAAACAATACTTCTTTCGACTTTTTTTTTCCTTTTTACAGGCACGTTATATGCCCAGTATAATGAGGGAAAGCTGATAGGCAAATCATTACCACAGGTAATGGCAATGATGCAAAAGGATACTAATTATGATCATGCACCACGTATTACTATAAAGGATACAACAACCTATTATCTTTTCTATACTACGGTAGATGATATGTATGGCATGGCAAGCTTTTTGTATTTTAAAGACAATGTGTGTTACCAGGTAAAATTAGACGCCAGGGCCGTTCATCTTAAAACTATGGTGGCCCAATTTGATAAACAGTTTATTAAGAAAGATAACCATAACTGGATCGACAAGGAAGGACAGTATAAAATATTTCTTTTTTCTGATGCCGAGGGTATAGCTGTTACAATTGATAAACTATAAGGGCAATGATAGTTTTGACAATCAATTGATAACCCTGACATGAAAACAATAGTTTTTTCGGCTTTTCTTTTTCTTTTTACCGGCACATTATACGCCCAGCATAACAATGGCAAACTGATAGGCAAACAACTATCACAGGTAACGGCCATGGTGCAGGTGGTTCAAACACCTAAGGTCGTACAAATAAAAAAACCAAGCTTTATTTTCTTTATCCCTGATAAAAGTACTATCGACAGTCTAAAAAGGGCACAAGGTGAAGATGGGTTTGAAACTGTAATAGAGGATAACAGCTATCAGGATTCTGAGGCGAAAATATTTCTTGAAAAGCAAAAAACAATGCGTGAGCAAGATGCAGGAATAACAGACAATCTGGAGTTTTTTAAAAGCAACGGCACTATAGTTCGGATAAACTTAAAGAAGTTAAACAAAATATGGGGTATCGTTTTATTTGACGGGAAAAACGACCCTGTTATTACTACATCCACAAATGTAGAAACCGATTATAAAAAATACTTTAAAACCAAATAACCCGACTGCTTACCCATGCAAAGTTGAACTTTACAAAAATATCGAAAGCTTGATTGCCTGAATGATTGAATAGACTGCCCAGATTATTTGGACATCTGCACATTTTCGCATTTACACATCATAAATGTCTTACAAATTTCTCCTAAAAATTCAGCTTCTTATCCGGTTCGTTAGGGTTGTTGGGCTGCTGCTGGCTTTTGTATGAGTCGCAGTTAAGCTCGGTAGTTAGCGGGTCTTTTGGCAGGGCAAAGTCAATGTTCTTTTTAATGCTCAGGTTAGGGTCGGCATATACCTTTTTCATATAGAGCGCAAAAACGGGCAGGGCCGAATTGGCACCTTCGCCTAAGGATGTGGTCCGGAAGTGAAAATCGCGGTCTTCGCAACCCGTCCACACCCCGGTTACAAGTTGGGGTGTCATGCCGATGAACCAGCCATCAGAGTTGTCCTGTGGCGTACCTGTTTTACCTGCTATAGGGTTGGTCAAGCCGTATTTAAAACGCGCCCGACTGCCAGTACCATCCTCAATAACCGCTTTTAGCATATAGGTCATTACGTAAGCGTGCTGCTCGTTCATTACCGGTTTGGTTTTTGGCGTGTGTGTGTACAGTACGTTGCCGTTTTTATCCTCAATGCGTAAAATATAAGTAGGCTCTTTATAAATACCTTGGTTTGCAAATATGCTGTAAGCACCTGTCATCTCTAATAGCGAGGCGTTGAATGTACCTAAACAAATGGACGGGTAAGGCGGTACATCGCTGGTGATACCCATGTTTTTGATCAGCTGCACAACGGGCTCGGGCTTTACCTCGTTCATAATATTGGCCGTTATCCAGTTTTGCGACCAGGCTAAAGCCTGGCGCAGGGTTAATATGCCCGGCCTGGTATCCTGCGAGGCAGGTGTCCATGGTGAGCCGTAGCCGGTAATGGTCACCGGCACGTTGGGTATTTCCATACAGGGCGAGTAGCCATTTTGAATAGCTACCGCATAGGTAAATGGTTTGGCCGTCGACCCAACCTGGCGTGTACCGGTCCTAACGTGATCATATTTAAAATGCTCAAAGTTGATACCGCCCACCCATGCTTTTACATAACCGGTGGTTGGGTCCATGCTCACAAGCGAGTTTTGCAGCAGCATTTTGCAGTACAGTACCGAGTCAATAGGTTTCATGATGGTATCAATATCACCACGCCAGCTAAAAATGTTCATTTTAACAGGGGTATCAAATGCTTTGGCTATTTCCTCGTCGGTACTGCCGTCGGCCTTCATGTCAATGTACCGGTCTGAGCGGTGTATACCCTCGGTCATTAGCAATTGGTAATTGTTGATCCTTTTAGTCAGGTTATAACCTTTCCAGTGATTATTGAATACCACCTGTAACTGCTGCATGTATTCGCGTTGCGCTTCCTCAGCGTATTGCTGCATTTTGGAGTTTAGGGTGGTGTAGATCTTCAGGCCGTCGCGCAGCAGGTCGTAGGGCTGCCCGTTCTTGTTAATGTTTTGCGTCTCCAGTATGTTCTGGATATCTTTTTGCAGTTCGGCCCTAAAATAAGGTGCCGGGCCAAGGTTATTATCCGACGGGTGAAAGTTGAGGCCCAAAGGCTTTTTCTGAAACTCATCAACCTGCCCGTCGCTTAAATAGTTGGCCTGTGCCATGCGGTGCAATACCAGGTTGCGCCGGGCAATGGCCCTGTCGGGATGATTGATGGGCGAATAGTAACCCGGTGCGTTGAGCATACCAACCAGCATGGCAGCCTGCTCGGGCGTAAGTTTATCTGGCGCCGCGTTAAAATAAGTATGTGCGGCAGCCCTGATGCCATAGGTGTTATAAGCGCCAAAATCTACCGAGTTAAAGTACATGGTCAGTATCTCCTCTTTAGTATACCGGCGTTCTATTTGTACCGATATGATCCACTCCTGCATTTTTTGGATCACCCGTTTGATCTTGTTTTTGGCCCGGCCTTTATCCGAAAACTGGGCCAGCGCCAATTGCTGTGTAATGGTGCTGCCCCCTTGTTTTTTCCCGATAAGGGTATACAATACACCACGTAACAACCCTTCAAAATCAATACCCGAATGCAGGTAAAAGCGTTTGTCTTCGGTGGCAACCAAAGCGTTGATCACGTTTGGCGATAGCTCTTTATAAGTAACCGGTGAGCGGTTTTGCCAGGCATAGGTACCCAGCAACTCCTTATCTTCGGACAGTATTTGCGATGCCAGGTTACTTTTAGGGTTTTCAAGGTCGCGCAGCGATGGGAGCGTGCCAAACACCCCAAACCAGGTTAATGTGATCATCAACACTAAGAATGCGAAACACCCACCAATAATTTTCCATATCACCAGGTTATAACGCTTTATATCCTGCGGCGTTAGTGTATTATCTTTGGTTTTGGTCCACATAATTAGTAATGTTTTTGATAATAATCAAAATAGCTGTCCAATGTTTTCTTATCGGCTAATTTATCCAGATTTTCTTGTGTGATGATAAAAAATGTGTATTTATCCGCAGCTATGTTCATTATCTCGGGCAAAAGGGGCACTATAGCCCGTGCGTAAGCTTTTACAGCCGCCAGGTTACTAAACCGCCCAACATAGATCAGTTGGTTTTCGCCCACCGGTTTTAGTTGGTGTTTAATGGTGTTGTTGTTATAATTGGCGCGGTTAAACTGCCCAATGCCAAAGCGCGACGATGCAGGGTTTATTTTATTGGTGTTGATGTTTACCACAAAGTAATAATTGCTGCTGTCGCGCAACGAAAATATCGAAGGAGCTTCAACCACCACCGGCGGCGTTGCAGGCGTTGTCACCGGCGCGTTATTTGCCGGTGGTAAATTAACAGGTTGGGTAGTAGTGGTTGTTGTAGTGGTGGCAGGTGCGGTAACCGGCGGTTTAATAACCGGGGCTGTTTGTTTAGCCTGTGGTGCAATTGGTTGTTGTGTAACAAAGTTAGCGGCTACATAAGGTTGGGTAACCTGCGGCTTTTGCATAAAAGGCACCTCGGTTGGGTCGGTATCTGTGAGTACTACTTCGCGGGCCGCTATCTCATCTTCGTTGGCGGCAATAAAGGTTAGGTGCTGTTTAACCAGCGGCACGATCAGCCGGTCGTCCGGAAACTTGTCCAATATTTCCTGAAGCTCCAGCTTGAACGGATCCAGCTTTTGCTGATGCCCCATCGCGATAAGCCTCAAATAATACACCTGTGCTAAAAAGCTATTGCCCGGGAACAGCGCGATCAGCTCATCGGCACGGGTAACAGCCTCGGTATATTTACGGTGGGCCACCAGGTCAAAAAGCTGCACATACGATGCGGTGAACGCCGCGTTTTTATCGTTTAGTTTCTGGTTATAGTCCGGGTCAAGTATCACCCTGGCAAAATCGCTCTCGGGGTAATTTTTCAGGATAAGGTCCTTATAAACGTCTGACTGCTTGGGGTCAATATCGCTGTAAAGCCGGTACAGGTTATAATATAAAGTTGGTTTGTTAATGTTATTGGGGAAGCGTTTGAGCATTAGCTCAAAAATGGTAATGGCTTCCTTGTTGTCGCCCAATATATCGCGGTAAAAGTTGGCGATATCCAGGTAGGCGCCATACACCCTATTGTTTGATAGGGTAAGCTGTGCTGGTGTAAGCGGTATATTGCCAACCAGATCGGCCTGTAATTTGGCTGCCGCCGGATCGGTTGGCGTAGGTAGTAACAACGCGTTAGGGGCAGTTTGATTAGCCTGTTTGGCCACATTGGTTACCGTCGGGTTCACAGTTGTACTATTATCAACCGCTTGCGAGCTCCGCCGCCAGTTATCCGTTAAAGGCCGGTTGCCCCATATCCGTTTAAAATCGTTGTACCCCTGGCCCATGGCAGCGCTATTGTAAAAATAAAAGCTGCTGGTGCTGCCCACGCCGCCGCCTGTTGTTGCTACCGGCTGTGGAGCTGTCTTTGTTGCAGCGGCTGCTGCCGCTTGCTGTTGTGCAAGCCCACGCTTAACCAATTGGTTTATTTTGGCGGCCCGGTCTTTCTCGTTTAAAATTGCCAGCATTTGCAGGGTATCTTCGCGCGAGATGGTTTGCAAACGGTCCACCAGCAATTGCAGGTTGTCGCTCTTTTTGCGGATGATCTGGTACCCCGGGTAATTTGGCGATAGGTTGGTTAGTGTGCTGTCGTAATACTTTTTAGCGTTGGGGTAATCGGCCTTGTTTTTAAAATTAATATCGGCCAGCCGCAGGTACGACATCCCTTTCTGATTTTGGTTTTTCAAACTGCTGCGGATGGATAGCTTGTAATTTTTAATAGCCTCCTCCAAATTACCCTGTGCAAAGTACTGTTCGCCTATCTGGTAGTATATCTGGTCAATAAATTCCTTGTTCTTATCTTCTTTTAATAAGCGGCGTAGGTGCTCAATGCGCGTCATTTTATTGCCGCTCTGATCCTCCTCAACACGCACCCGGTTCAAACTGGCATTAAAAGCCATCTCGAACGACGCGTTGCTGTTTGCAACGCGGGTGTAGTTTTTAACGGCCTCGGTGGGTTTATGGTTAATTTCCTGTACTTGGGCTAAAATAAATGTCCAGCGCAAGCGGTGGTCAATATCGCCGCTGTAATGTATGGCCTGGGTAGCCATGACTTCGGCATCAACATATTTTTCGGTATAAATATCGTATTGCAGTTTGGCGGCAAATACATCGGCAATGTTCTTCTCTTTCGGAAAGGTGCTGTGCAAAGCGGTATCTAAGGCCGTATCGGCCAAGGCCAACTGGTTAATGTGCATCAGTGAGCGGGCTTTCCACACGCGCGACTCCTGCACCAGGTTCTTGTTTTTTGGGAAGCTGCGGATCACATAACTAAAAAACTCAATGGCGTTAAAGTAGTTGTACTCCATAAAATTGGCACGGCCCAATAAAAAATAGGCATCACCAATATAATGGCTTTGGGTTTTCTCACTGATGATGGTATTGCCCCGCACAATGACCGACTCTAAAAGCTTGTCGGGTGTTGATGGTCTCGCGGCGGTATCGGGGTAAACGCTCAGTATTTGGCCGTAATTATCAATATAGGTTGAGGCCACGCTTTCTTGTTTCTGTCTTAAAATATCTTCGGCGTTAAAAAGGATGTTGTATTTGGTGGTCAGGTTTTGCATTGCCCGGTTAAACCCGGTTTCTTTTTCGGTGGTACAGCCCGCCAATAACAAAGCCGGAAGCAGGTATTTAAGGTTTTTTGATAAGATAGATGGTATTAGCCTCAAAGCAGTTTTTGGTTTAACAACGAAAATGTTTTTACAAAGGTATTTGATATATTAAATGTTTGGGCCAATTTAATACACTTAATTCAAATTGAATTAGATAATTTTGCCGGATGCAACCAAACAAGGGCGCCGATGGCGACAACATCGGACAACAGCGCAGCAGCCTGGCTAAGTTTACCGGCATAGCCTTTCAAATGATAGCCATTATCGGGCTGTTCGCTTTCGCGGGATATAAAATTGACCAGGCGGCAGGCCACCAAACCAAGTGGGTAACTGCCATACTATCGTTAGTTGGGGTGTGTATATCCATGTACCTTGTTATCAGATCAATAAAAGAATGAAAGTTTACCCTACCGTTTTATCATTTGTTGCATTTACCATATTATTAGCTATACCACCTTTATTGTTAAGCTACACCGGCAATGCCGATTGGCTAACACCGCGTTTTTGGTTGCTGTTTGGCTTTATATCGGTGCTTACTTTAGTGGTTATTGTAGCGGTACTTGTAAGCCAGCAGGTTAACAGGGAGATGTATTCGCAGGTATTTTTAGCAGCTACCACCTTTAAAATACTGGTTTGCCTGATTTTTATAGTCGTATTTCTCAAAAAAAACCATGTTGACAAGCTGGTTTTTGTATCCGATTTTTTTTATGTATATTTCTTAAATACAGCCTTTGAAGTTTATGGTTTGTTGCGTAACTTGCGCAACCAAAATTTAAGGTAAAAAGCTTGATTTAGATGGATAGACGCTCGATTTTGAAATTAAAAAATTCTACACTATTACTAAAATTCGCCGTAATTTTATTGTTGTGGGCGGTTCCGTTCACAAGTTTAGCCCAGGATACCACCAAAAACGAGCCTAAAAAGTTCGATCCTAAAGAGATTATTTTAGAGCACGTTTCCGACTCGCACTACTGGCATGTTTTTAAGGATTACTCGATCCCGTTGCCTGTCATATTGTATACCGATAAAGGCATCGAAGTATTCTCGTCGCATGTTTTTGAGCATGGTAAAGCTACCTATGCGGGGCATTATAACTATGCCCTGATCAAAGATAAGATCAAGATAGTTGATGCTACCGGCCAGGTTGATACTGCCTCGCACAAGCTGATCGATTTCTCGATCACTAAAAACGTAGCGGCTATGTGGTTTGCAATGGCTATTTTGCTGATTGTTTTCTTCAGCGTTTCAGCATCATACAAAAAACGTGTAGGCAAAGCCCCCAAAGGTTTGCAATCGTTTATGGAGCCACTGGTTATTTTTGTACGCGACGATATCGCCATTAACAACATTGGTGTTAAATACAAAAAGTATATGCCGTTGTTGTTAACCATGTTCTTTTTTATCCTGGTTAGCAACCTGTTAGGTTTGATCCCTGTTTTCCCCGGAGGTTTTAACCTGATGGGTAACATCGCAGTAACCATTACCCTGGCATTTATAACCCTGGTAACCGTAAACTTTAGCGGTAACAAATACTATTGGAAACACATATTTGCGCCCGATGTACCGTTTTGGCTTTATCCCTTAATGTGGGTTGTTGAGTTAGCCGGTATTATTTCAAAGCCTTTTGCTTTGATGATCCGTTTGTTTGCTAACATTACCGCAGGGCACATTGTGATCCTGAGCTTAATATCGCTTATTTTTATTTTTAACAGCATCTGGATATCACCCGCGTCAGTAATATTCGTGGTGTTTATGGATACCATTGAGTTGCTGGTTGCGTTTTTGCAGGCTTACATCTTTACCATGTTAACTGCTTTATTTATAGGCCTGGCCGTTGAAGAACACCACGATCATGCGCACTAATTTTTTGAATTAATTATCTATTATATATACACGTTTTAAATTTAACAAACAATGATTGGAACTATGGGAGCTATTTTAGCCGCAGCAACCGGAGTAGTAGGAAATGTTTCTGCTCTTGGTGCAGGTTTAGCCGTAATTGGTGCCGGTATCGGTATCGGTCAAATTGGCGGTAAAGCTGTAGAAGGTATAGCACGTCAGCCAGAGGCTGCCTCTAAAATTC
>JACXTT010000586.1_pt1 | contig 62716 bp, 51 predicted proteins | sample 9270951 | NCBI WGS metagenome assembly JACXTT01 (sample SAMN15532306, study PRJNA645909) | rock metagenome | isolation source: weathered quartz diorite | place: Puerto Rico | collected 2017-06-21
CCCCCCCGTCTCCCCGTTCAGCAAGTTAGTGGATGCTTGGATTGTGTACGCCTGTCCGCCAAGGGCGATGAAATCGACCCAGAAGCTGCCACCCGATTTGCGGCCCATTGAAGTAAACCTAGGTAGTCTCACACCGACGACCTCCACAATCTGCTGAGCGGCATTTACTAGGCTTAGCGCCAGCATGTCATCTAGTGGGGAGATCTGGGCGCGGACTTGATTTTCAAAAGCGACCAATTGATTGGCACCTGCGCCCATATTGTGAGCATCAAGATGCCCGTCAAATGACCGGCAAGCTGCTTGCAAAGTTGCCGCCAACGGTCCTTTTCGCTCGCCCGGGATGCTTGCAGCATTGACAACGGAGAGGATATCCTGCACCGCGTGGCAGGGCGTAACCACCTCGACGGTGATACTGTCAGCGTCAGTTGCAATCCCATCGCTGACTTGAAGGACGAGAGAATGTGGGCCAATCGTGAATGTGTTCGTCGCGACCATTCCGCTCGCGAACGGAGTCACTGATCCTGCCTCAAACCATGAGAACTGCAAGGGGTCTCCGTCCGTATCATACGAGCGGGAACCATCCAGTATCACCGTCGCATTCGTGTTATTGGACGAGACGAAATTCGTTACCGTAGCGCTGGCATCCGCGACAGGTGGTTTGTTGAAGGAAACCACGTTGGCAAGTATTGTGGCACTATTGTTTATCGTGGGATCATCCGCACGCACCGCAACGGCAGTGATAGATACCGGCGTGCCGCCGGGTACCCCCACTGCAACAACTATCTGCGCGATCACACCACCTAGTTCATCAGTTCCCAACAAAAGGGAACTTGGGGCCACGCTGAGAATCGTGCCAGGAGTGGCTGTCACAGTTATGTTGAAAACACCAGTTGTTCCAAGATTGTGAACAGCAAAAGAGATGTTGGTTGGAACCCCCGGAATAAGAGAAACAATGTTTGTTTCCGTAGCTCTCAATTCAACTCCTTGCCCACGGTAAATCGTGGCAAATTGACGTTGGAATTCGAAGCCATTGGTGTCTTTCCCAGTTGCGACAACTCTGAATGGCTCTGCGGGTAATGTAAACTCCCCCAGGAAATGATCGGGAGCTGCGTTGGAGTAATTTTGGTAGAGCGAAATGTTCTTTATCAATGTTCCATTTTCACTCACGAGCTTAAAACTCCCCGCTGTAAGTGGGCCAAGTAATGTTGCCTCACCTGTGACATTCGCTCCAGCCAAGGGTTGGCCAGGAATTGGAAAAAATCCACCATGAATATCCTGGTTAGGCTCAACGAAATCAAAGCGGCGAAACTCTATCGGACTGTTCCCTTGTACCACGACTGAGAAATTACCACTCCCTGAAATCTCCACCACCCAACCCCCTGACCCCGGCGAGTCGATTGTGACAATACAACCGGAGGTTAGGGGTGTAATGTGCGCGTCAGGATCGCTCGGATTTACAACCTCTCCTGAAGGACGCCGCAGAGATACATCGGCTTTCGTGTCCATTGATGTCGATACAACCAGCCGCCTGACTGTGGAATCTACTGGAATGTCAAATGTTTGCTGAGTTCCGGTGAAACTGCCGTTTGCTGTAAGAATAGTGACTAAGTCTCCAGAGAGCTGCGGTTGCAGAAGGTCAGAGAGCAGCGACACTTCGGATGGAGTAATAAAAAACAATTGACCACCAGTTTCCGTAGCCCCCCGAATGTACGCCGGGTCGATCGGCGAGCAGGATCCGGTGAGCGCATAAATGATGTTAATACCCTTTTCCTGCGCCCGGCTGATAACAACATTTACAAGTGATGAATCTTTGGCATCCGCGTCCGTGAACAGAAAGAGACGCGAATTGGGAAAGCTTCTATCAATCGCCTCCAACAGACCGTTTTGAGCTAATTCCGGGCAATCACCCCCACCATGCGCATATAATGCGTCCACGGCATTCAGCAATTCATCAGCGCTGTCAGTAACAAAGGCTGGCCCGAAATCAGGATCACCGAAACGCTCCAGTAACCAGTTGTCCGGTCGTGAAAGCGGGAATAAGTCCAGGGTACGCACGATGCCCTCGACCACAATTTTTACACCATCAATCTCGTCGCCCATACTTCCGGTGTCATCAATAACGAATCCGATGCTCCCCTTAATATCCAGGAGCGCGCTGACCGCCTTGTCATTCCCAGAGACGGCGGAAAGGATTTGGTTAACATAGTCTTGAGTAGCTTGTTCCGCCAGATTCCTTGCTGCCGCGTGGAGCGGAGAAGGAGGTGAACCTGGGTAAGGCAAATACCATGGAGGCGAGCAAGTCGTGTCGCAATCCTTGTTCATCCCAACGCAATAAATCGTGTAATTCCCATGATAGCACTTACCTGCACTTGGCAATGTGCCACACCCCAGGTGTTTGGGATCGAGAATGGAACCTGCAATGACATAGCCAGAACTCAATCCAACCTGCGTTACCGAATTCGGATCAGGACAGGGTTGTAATGTTGCGGACGGGTTAGGCATAACATTTCGCCCAAGGTCGGAATTGATTCCAGAATTTCCCAATTCGACCCAAGTGCTGTGTGCATAAAAATCCTGGACCGTATGAAGGGCGCCCCCGAGGAGCGTCCGTGCCTGATCACCGTTGGGTGGGTCGGCTGTCAGGCTCATCACGATCTGGTTTCTGAGATTAATGAGTCTTGTGGACGAGTCGACAAACCTTTCGTCGGTAAAATGTCCGGCGGGAAACGCTAGTGCCGGCGTTTTGTCGTCTATAGCTTGGTTCGCATTTGCGATTTGATCCAGTGCTCGGTCACTGAATGATTTGGTTTGACCTGCCACAGCAACCGTCATCGACCTTAAGGTTTCCGTGGTGATATTACGGTGGATTGCAATTGTAAACGATTCTGCACGTTTGTTTCCGAAGAAAATAAGCAATGTTGCTATTGCTAATATCCGACTTGAGAACCCCCATCCACCCCGGAGTGAGCATCGGTTCAACTTTTGATACATACTATTTCCTTTTTCGTGCCGAGCAAAATAAAACACTTGGAGACACGCAACAGCAGCGCGGCTCCGGTTATCAATCTCAGGTTTTCCTGAATGATGAGTTTCCTTTTACTTTCGTCAAGCATAAAACGAATCAGGTTCCGCTCGCCTCGCTCTTACCTCTTTGGATTGAAAGCTCCGAGCAGGCTGATGCAAGTGAACTTGTCCGCTCATTCTCCGTCCAGAGGCCTTAGCCGTAACAACTCAGTAGCCAAAGGGGCCACTGTTTAGAAATGAGTGCTGGAGGCAAATGAAAACATCCAATCACTCCGGACAATCCGGTCACCAAACAGTGACCGAACTCATTAAACTCAAAAGTCCGCAAGAAACCAACCAAATCGGGTTCACGACGACTTAATTCTTAATTCACTGGAGCTGAAAAATAGAGAATCCAGGCCAAGACCTTTGCTATCCAGTATAATAAGAATGATGAACTGGCGAGCACAGTGGCCGATACTAATCCGGCGATGGCCTCTTTTCGCCTCCGGGCTCGGAATGTCAAAAAGGCTCCAACTACTATGAGTATAAGACTTAGGCTCACACTTGCGACTCCGAGCAAATACGTAAAACCAGTTGCTGGTTTTGGCCACATCGCCCTCATGCTCAGCCACCACGCGAAGCCTGCAATAACAGGCACTGGAGACAATAGGTAATAGGCTTTCTTAGCCATAACACTAGAATCATAACATATTACCATATAAGTATGCGCGACAAGTGAGTTTAAGTGTCCCCGACTCCCGCAAAGACACCATCCTTTCGACATTTCTTTTTCAAGGACTGCGCTGCGAAGAACTTTGCGACCCGAACCCGCGGGCAAGCGATTCACAATCTTCGCTGGCAATTTCAAGCCGCCGGTGTAAGCTTCTGGAGCCAAAACTTTACGGCCCCGGTTCCGGTCGGAAGCATGGCCTTGGCCTTGAAAAGCGCGGGGATGTCTTTGCGTGACTCAACACGCCATCATCCCCAGCGCCACCGCATCAAACATGTTGGCGTGGAAGCGTTCCTTCCATTTGCGCTCGTGGACTAGGTACGCCTTGAGCTCTGGAAAACGGGCGATCACAGCTTTGGCGACATCGGCTTTACTGGCCCACCCATTGCCACAGACGGCCTTTTTGACTGCACTCGGAGCAAAGCTCAGAACACGTAGCCTGGACTGTTTGCCGAGGGAGACGATTTCGTCCACAAAAACGTTGAGTAGAGCCACGTTCCGGTTTCGGCCGATGAACGTCTTCTCAATGGCGAGCACGTCAGGCCGGAAATCTTCGATCAGCCGGGTGACGCAGCCTCGGCCACGTTCAAGTGTGTCTTTCGGTGATCGCCCCCGTTGGACCACAATGACACTATGGTAGATGAGATTGTCTCCTTCCAAGACGGCTACGCCCATTTCCCTCGTCCCCGGGTCAATCGCTAGAATGCGATTCGCGTTGTGATTCGGCACGTGGTTGGAGTTATGCGAACGACGGTGCGGGGCCAATCGGACGGCGCTTCGGGCGCGTATCGAAGTACGTGAGTGCCAGCGATACAGCATCAAAAATGTGCATTCGCTGATCTTCGCTCATCCAGGCCCTGCGGCGCGGCGGCACAAGAAGAGCCAACTCAGGGAACTGCCGGGCGACCGTCCTGGCTATGTCGTGCTTAGTCACGGCGTCTGCGGGCGCGAAGGCCCTTCGGATTTGGGAACGGGAAAAAGTTGGCGCCCTGACCTTGTGAATGCTGGCCACGCTGCGAATGGCATCAATAAGGTTCTGCACTCGCCGGCAGCGGCGCGAACCTCGGCCTTTGACGTCCTCCACCACAACCACGGCTGGTCGGTATTGGCCGATCAAGTCCCTGACTTTCCAAAGTGTCTGCACGCGTTTGCGCGCCCGCGTTGCCTTGAACCCCCAATCAATGAGACTCTCCGATCCTTCGAGCACTGCAAAGCCAAACCCGCGGGGAGCGGGATCGAGCGCTAAAACACGTTCAGACTTTGGATCGTATCGTTTCATTCTTCTGGGGTGGGTTCAGCCACGACCGGCGCGGTGATGGCCTTTAGTGTTTCGAGTTTCCGATGACTCGTGTTGCCCGGCTGTTGCTCGGAAACTCGTTGGAGGAGGGATTTGGCCCGTGCCAGCACGTCGCATTCGGCCGTCGCATACAAACCGCTGAAAAGTTCACGGGCCGGGGTTTGGAAGATGACCTCGTATGCAAAGACTGTGGCCAGACCAGGCAGCTGCACAAAACGCTCGTGGCGGCAGACTTTCGCCGGGCTTTTCAGCCCCAAAAGAAACTTCATGTCCTCCTGAGAAAGGCAGGCCCGTTTGCGATGGGTTCGCAGGTAATTCGGCAGCTTTGGGGAGGAACGCATGGCAGATGTAGCAGACGCATGGAATGCGTACCCATGAACAGTAGCAGGCTAGAGACTCGCACCAAGGAGGGTAATCTTGCCGAGTTCGGCAAGATTGTGAACCCCGCAGTGACTTGACAAAGAACCCCTTCACCACGAACGTGCTTAATGTTCAAACGCAGACTTGGTCCTGATCCACACGCCAGTGGCGCTCAGACGGCGTCAGCGCAAGGTTGCCCGGACATCTTCGAGCTTGAGACCGGAGAATTCGCGATTATCGGGAAGGACATAACCGCAGACGCTTTGAAAAGTTTGCCTCCCGGCGCGAACTGTGGCCCGGACGAGAGGATAATCGTTATCTCTCGGAAGACCCTCATCGGAGCAAAACCGGATATTCCCGAAAACGCATAACAGGCGTTGGGTTTTCTCGGCAGGATCGAAATTGGCGCATGACCGGGTGCAGTTGGGCGATCGCCGCCTACACCCTGCGCGCCACACCTTGTTGCGCCAGGAGACCAGCTAAGAGTTCAAGCTTTTGTGCGGTTACGGGACGAGGTTCGATCTGCCCGAGATTTCGAATAAGCAGCCGGATTCGATTCTTCAGTTTGTTTTCGACGCCGTGATGTACCCCACTGAAGAGGTTTCGGACAGGGGTGCCGAAGAGTACTTCATACGCCAGGAGTGTTTCAAGGTTGGGAGCTTGCTGAGATCGCTCGTGCCGGCAAATTCTCGCGGTGCTCTTGCACCCGAGCAGAAAAGCAACGTCCTCCTGAGTAAGATGGGCGCGCTTTCGATAGGTACGGATATAGTTGGGTAATGCTGAAGACATGGGGTTATTGGCGGCGATATTCACAGCACAGCATCAATTTGTTACACTGACACCGTGACATTTATCCAATGGGTTGGAGAACATTGGTTTGCCTTGGTGCAAACGGGCGCAGTGACCGCCGGTCTTGTTTTGGTGAGCGTGGGACTCTTTCTTGAAGCGCGGGCACGGCGGGTCGCAAATCTCATTCAGTTGACTCAACAACATCGTGATCTGTGGGAGCGCATGTACACACAACCGGAGCTTGCGCGCATTCTCGATCCGGCCGTGAACCTCATGAGAAGGGGCGTGACCGCGGAGGAGGAGATGTTTGTTGTGTTCATCATTCTGCACTTGAGCAGTTTCTACTACGCGATGCGCGCAGGCTTTTTCCAGCGGCCCGAAGGTTTGCAAAAGGATATCGAACGCTTCTTCTCGCTTCCCATCCCGCGACAGGTGTGGGTGAAAGTACGCGATCTTCAGGACGAGCCCTTTGTCAGATTTGTCGAGGGGTGTTTGCCTGAGCTGCACGGTTCCCGACTAGAAGAAGCGGCGTGACTGGTCGCGCAATCTGTGCCCGCCCGCTCCTTCCGCAGAAACAAGCTGAGGCGACGGAGGCAAACGGCGTGCGTGAGCAGAGGATCGCCGAGGTCTCCCCGCTCGGCAACAGATGTAGTTATATTAAACCACAGGTTTTCAGCCATGTGACATTCTCCAATGTGCGTAAATCTGGGGACATCCAGTGGATACCTAGTCCCGTAGCAAGAAAACGCACAGATGGGAGATCTTGTTGAAAGATCCGGTGGATTTGGAACGTACGTAAAGGTTAGAAAAAGAGCGCACTGAATTGCGTGCTGCTAGTCCGATTGTTGGCCTTGCGGGACAGAGGCTGGCTTTTTGTTCTTTTACGAACACCAAAATGTTGCCAATTGGCAACATTTCGCCACATGCCTGACACGCAGCGACTTATGTGAGCTTTGATTCATAAGAAGACCGGAGCGCAAGATCTGTGCTAGGCCACGAGCTCCAACGATGCTTCAGCCCGCAGTGAACGCCCAAGCAACACTGAAAAAGCGCCCGAATTTCCATAAAACTCACGGACGACCAATGGCGCGCACGACGAAAGGACGCCAGGTAAAAAGCAAGCACCCTCCGCGCGAAGAGGCGAAGGTGCAAAAGGGCAAGCAAAACCTCCAAGCGCATTCGGTCGAAACGACCAGGACAGTTGCACTGTCTCCCTTGAGCGAAACGGAGAAATCCCAGCTCAGGCAAAGCGAGGAGATTCTGCGCGCTGGATTACAAACGTTTTTGGAAGTGGGAAACGCTTTGTTAACCATTCGGGACGGAAAACTGTACCGCGCCACTCATCCAACGTTCGAAAGCTATTGCCATGACCGCTGGCACATTGGCCGCTCGTACGCCTGGCGCGTCATGGGTGCAGCCGAGCGCGTCAAATTGCTTCCAGCCGATTCAAACATTCCCAAGCCGACGAATGAGTTCCAAATACGGCCTTTTCTGAAACTGGAGCCGGAGATATTCCCGAAAGCCTGGGAGCAAGCGATCCGGAAATCAAAGGAAGCGAAGCTTACCCCGGGGCTAATTCGAGAAGTGATCACTGAGATTGCGCCGGACGCCGTCCGCCCCCGCCGACCGGCAATGCGTTCGAGGAAAGCGAGGCCTTTCGGGACGTTCTCTCTTGGCGAGGTCCTGATTCTCCTTGCGGACGTCAAGCGCCGCGTGGAAAAACAGGAAACCCGCGAGGCACTGGCCGCGCTGGAAAAGGCCGAATGCTTACTCCTTGCGGTTCAAAAGCAGACCTCAACAATTGACGCCTGACTGCTTGCTGCCGCCATCAGACAGTTGTAGATGAAAACTTGCTCCGAATGCAACTGCATAGTCGATGTGGCGCGTTTTCCTGCGTGAGCGGTTGAGCGTAACTGCGAACTGGAGTCCACGCTCCGGCCCCGCGGTGGTAGTAACGAGCTGCGGTCATCCAAGCCCCGAGGTGGAAAATTTCTTGCCACCGTGTAAAATGTTTTGCCACCATGATCCGCTCCGGCTTGCCGAGTTGAGGGCATATCCCGGCGAACCCGGGGGCGCCTTTCCGCAACCCACACCAGTCCGGTTCGCAGGGTCGGGTCGCCTCACAGTCGGTCCAGCTTCCAGCGGCGCAACGGCTTACCGTCGATGCACTGCGAACATCGCCGAACGATTCCGGAGAGCTCGCCCGGTTAAACATTCGACCACCTGTGCTTCTGCCCGCATTGCAAAATGCCACGAGGTCCCGATGGTATGCCCCCTGCTACTTTTGAATTTCCACCGCTAACCAAAGGACTTTCACTATGATGATCCTATCGTGCGCTGCCGCCTGCGCGGCTTCAGGCAAGAAGAGAGTACTGCTGGTCGTCAAAACATGTGACCGAAAACTCTCGCTGGTTCTCAGGACAGTGTTTGGGAGGTCGGGTAAACTAGAGCATTGGACGCAGTTTGCCAAACTCACAGGGTTTCGCGCCACGAAACTGGCGCGGTTATTCGGGCTTTCGCTGCGCACCCTGGAGCGAAAATTTCGGCGCGAATTGCGACGAGGTCCGCAAGGGTGGCTCTACGAACGGCGGCTAATCGGGGTGAGGCTTATGCTCCTCGCGGGATACTCGGTAAGGGAGGTAGCCCGGAAGCTCGGTTTCAAACACGAAAGCCACTTGTGCCAGCAATTCAGGCGGGAATTCCAACAGACACCGCTGGAATTCGTCACTCACAGTCGCTGGCGTAAGGGCTCGTTTCCCAAACGCCGGAGCGCAGCCGTCCCCGGCCGCGGCCACTCGCGAACTGGGCGTTTCTCTCCGATTTCAACACAACCTCGCGAACAAAAATACCGGGCGGGCGCGGTTGACGCCAGCTCCGAACGCGCAAAACGAAAGCGGCCCGAGGTCCGGCGAATCCCCGCTGCATCGAAATTGGCACCTCCGAGGCGGCCCCTGGACGTTGGGCCTCTGACAGCCAGGGAGAAGGAGGTGCTTGGGCTCCAGGCCGAAGGGCTGTCGTACAAAATGATTGCCGACCAACTCCACATCAGCGAGCACACCGTCAACAACGAGCTCTATTCAATCCGACAGAAATTGGGTGCGCACAACGCCATCGAGGCCATCAATGAGATCGCTGGCGCCAGCGGCCCTGGGTAATTGTTTCGCGCCTGATTCGCCCTTCCCCGCGTTAGTCCAGACCTCGCGTGCCCCGCACCCTCGGCGCACGGCCAACGAGGTCGCGTGTCGCTGCCGCATAATCTTTGTCGCCGTCGCATAATCCACATAGGAATTTCTTCCTATTGTCCCTAAGACGGGGGAAGGCGTAAAACACTCACCGAATGAAGAGCACTGCGAAACTCACTGGCATGAACGGACACACGCTGCGCGGCGCTCTTGCCGAGGTAGCTTCGGTCGAGCCCCTCATCCCATTCCCGACGCGGGATGATACACCGCTTAGGAAAGACGCGCTCAAGCGGACCTACTTGGAATGCCTCGGCAAAGTCGGCACCAGGTCCGAGACGCTTCGACACGCAATGGTCAGCCTACTCAAGCTGCAAGTTCCTTGGCAGCAGCTTTTGCGCTGGGCAGACGCCGCGGGCCATCGAGGCCGGACCGTAACAAAGCTGCTCAGCCAGATCCTCCTGGATCTCGGCATTAGGCGACGGCAGCCCGGCGCAGGTCCCAAACCGCCTCCGGAGGCATTTCTCATCGAGGCCGACGTCCGGCAGCGCTATGGCGAGCTTGCCCTCAAGTACCTGCGTGCGGCCTGTCGCGTGGCAAAAGCCAGAGACGAAGGCGAAACATCAACGCCAAGACTGCTTAACCCGGCACGGGATAACTCTTAACCCGATACAGGATAAAACATGAACATGAAAGCCAACCTTTCCGCTTTTTTCGTCTGTGCGGCCACTGTCGCGCAGTTTCAATCACACGCGCAAGACTCAACCGCCCCCGCCCCGCCCACAGCCCTCGACACCGGCTCCGCCTCCACCGCCGCCGATGCCTACGCTGCCGTGGAGCGCGGCCCTCACCATGCGGTCTGGCAACGCCTGACTGTTGATGCTCAAGGCGTCACGAATACCCATTCTTATACCGAACTGGCCACCGGCCTCAATTTCTGGAACCCGGCCCTCAGCCGGTGGGAAGAAACCAAGGAACTCTTTCAAATTACCGACAAAGGCTACGCGATTGCCACCAATGGCCAGCACAAGCTGGTTGTGACACCAGACATCGCCGCTCCGGGTGGCGCCATTGACTTCCTGGGCCAGGATTCCCAGCGCCTTGTCAGCAGCCCGATGGGTTTGGCATTCCGGGATACCGACAGCGGCAAGACCGTTCTTATAGCCGGAGTCACGAACTGCATCGGGGAAATGCCAGAGCCGAACGTTATCGTGTTTCCGAAGGCGTTCGACACCCTCAAGGCTGCTATATCATACACCTATCGGCGCGCTGGCATCGAGCAGGACGTCATTCTATATCAGCAGCTTCCGTCCCCTGCGGATTACGGTTTTGACCCGCAGACGACCGCTTGCGAGATCTGGACGGAATTTCTCGGCGCACCTCAGCCCGCCGTGAGCGCCGTTGATGCGTCTGGGGACCAAGCTTTGGATTTCGGCCAGACCCGCATGGGTCACGGCGTCGCCTACCTGCTCAATGCCAGCGAGCTGGAGCCGGTGCCATTGCAGAAGACCTGGGCCGTCATCGATGGGCGTCAGTTCCTGGTCGAAAGCGTCCCGTACCGCACCCTGGAACCGCTATTGGCCAAGCTCCAGGCCAGCGTCCCAGCGCCAAGCAACGGCCGAGCGGCCAGCGTCAGCTTCTCTGACCGAAAAGGCTTCGTTGAGCTCGCCCTTAGAACTAGCCCCAAGCTGACGCAGGGAGCACAGATGGCCAGCATTCGCCCTGGGCGCCTGCCGCATGAGGTCGGTCTCTGCCTCGATTATCAAACTCTAAATACAAGCCAGACGAATTACACGTTCGCTGCAGATACAACCTATTACATCACATCAGGTGTGAACTTGGCAGGCACTAATAATGTCATAGAGGGCGGCGCCGTCATCAAGTTCACAAATAGCACTGCAGCCAAGCTTTCCTTCACGCAAGGCGGCATGATTTGTAACACGGCTCCATACAGGATGGCCATATTCACTTCACAAGACGACAATTCAGTAGGCGCAAGTATCTCTGGCTCGACAGGTTCTCCAACGAACTACCCGGGCGCGACCTACCTGAACACCCCCGGAACGGCACTGAAACACCTCCGTTTTTGCTACGCGGGCACGGCCGTGTACGACGGGACCTACGCAAATTCGGTTTGGCATTGTCAATTCATTAACTGCTCTATGGGCATCCATCGGGACAGCGCCGACGTCGTGCTCAAGAACGTCCTGTTTAGCGGGTGTTCGACCTGCGTAGAAACTGACTACGACATCTTTGGCGAGCATTTAACCGTTGATGCCTGCTCCGTCTTTGCGCACCATCACGCTGATGACGGCTGGATAACTAACAGCATCTTCACCGCGTCATCCGTCGGCCCGGTCACGCTCTACTACAGTCTCCAACAGTCCAGTAGCAGCGGGATCTATCAGACCGCAGGAGCAGGTAGCTATTATCTCTGTGACGGTAGCACCAACCGGGACATCGGAACGACGAATATTGATCCGAATCTCCTCTTGGACCTGCGGCAAAAGACAACCTATCCGCCGCCGGTGCTGTCTAGCACGATCACGACCGATACCACGCTTAGCCCTCAGGCGCAGCGCGATACAGATGTCCCAGACCTTGGGTACCATTACGACCCTATCGATTACATCCCGAGTATCGTGACAGTCACCAATTGTACCTTGACGCTTGCTCCGGGCACAGCACTGGCCTGCTACAACCAGGCCGGATTCTGGCTCCGGGAGGGCAGTTCCGTAATTTCCAAAGGAACACCGCTGGCGCCCATTTGGTCAACGCGCTACCAGGCCGTGCAGGAGCAACCGGTTTCGCTGGGCCTTTATGATCCGGCGCAGGGTTTTTGCTTGGACCCGTACCACACTGGCACGCCAGCGCCCGCTGGAGTGTTTCGTTTCACCCGGTTTAGCTGTCCGGCAAATGGGGGCATTCATTTCTACGATAGCAGTTGGGGATTCGGCAGCTTGCAGTTGCAGGACTCGGAGCTTTGGGGCGGAGCCAACAAATTTGACGGCGCCGCGAACACGGTCGCTGTCCTGGACAATAACCTCTTTCACCGAGGCAGCTTTTATCTGTTCGATAGCGCGACAAATGCGCTCGCCATTTCGAACAATCTCCTTCGCTTCGTGACAGGCATAGTTGTGAGACAGCTCAGCACTTCCTCGTGGGCAATCTACAACAACGAATTCGACTCCTGCACCTTCTCGTTGACGTTAGCCCTGACCTCCAGCGGCAACAATGCCTATTGGACTTGCAACAAGCAGCTTAACCCTACCAACGCCAGCGACATCACGCTGACTAACGCGATCGCTTATCAGGCTGGCCCGTTGGGGACCTTCTATCAACTCACCAACAGCCCTCTGATCAATATGGGAAGCTGCACTGCGGATCTTACGGGCCTGTATCATTACACGGTAACGACTAACCTCGTGAGCGGATTCGAAATTAAGGAGACCAACAGTATTGTGGATATCGGATACCACTACGTTGCCACCGATTCCAATGGAATCCCAATCGACACAGATGGAGACGGGGTTCCGGACTGCCTGGAGGACCTGACAGGCAATGGAGTTTACGATTCCTCCGCCGGCGAAACCGATTGGCAGAGCTATAACTCGCTCAATGGACTCACCGGCGCAACGGGTCTCCTAATTTACACCCCGCTTAAATGAGCATTACCCAAATCGAACCTCAACTTCAAGAATAATCATGAAAGCCTCAATCTTAACGTCGTCAAGCATGGCGATTCTCTTCCTGGCAGCCTCGACTGCTCCAGCACCAGCCGCATTGATGACAGGCGGCGAGGCCGTGTCCGCGGTATCAGCAATTACCGAGCCTGGCAGAGGACGGCACCAGATGCAACGAACGGAGCCGTGGCGGAAGTGGGCAAAGAATCCGCTCACCGTTCGCCTTTCTGTCCAGCCGACTAACGTGTATGCCCTGACCAACACGACGCTGGAAATCAGCTTGGCCGGAGTTCATTCCACAGTCAATGGGCGCAGCTGCACCGATGTGACCAACGGCCCCTCCTTCGCCGTGGACTTGAATCCCAGGCGAGAGTACCTGCTCACGCTTGTGGCCACAAATCTGCAATCCATGGAGCTTGACCTGCAGGTCCGGCCAAACTGGCAGCCCCTCTCAACCTCTTTCGGCAGGAACATGTCTGACAGAGAAGAGGCCCCTAAGGATTACACGCTTTGGGTGGACCGCTCCCTTGGAGCAACAGTCAGCGGCGCACAAATCACCGACTCGACCAACTGCTCCTATTTCAGCAATGTTTGGCGAATCGAAATCAGGGATGAAAAGCTCTTTCACTGGTACGCTGATGACAAGAGCGACGATCCGCAACCTGCTCCTGGTGACGGCAGCTTCATCCAGATGGGGCCCGCCAAGAGCCTTAGCACAAACCAAATCGCCCTCGACTGGAGCGTCGGCCTCGGCCGTCTGTTTGATGGGGCGGCCGCCGGCCGACTGCGCATCCGGGAAAGTGGTCTTTCGCGCAAGATCTACACCCCGACCAACATCTACTTCACCGCCAGTTCAACCAACGTCCGCAGCCAGGTCGAATTGGTGACCTCCTCAGCCGACGGAGTCCTCCGGCAGGTTAAGGCTTACCAGACCTTCGTCGATTTCGTCGCGACAAACGACCAAACGACCTTGAACTTTTACCTCGTCAGCCAGGTGGCCACAAACAAAGATGAGAATGGCATTTACACAAATGTCACAGGCTCTCCTTTCGTGGCCTGGCTGATTCAAAATCCCGAACCATCCACCACCAATAAACTGAACATCATCGAAACGCGGAACGGCGTCTCCACTACCAACTCCTTGGTGTTCGATCCTTCGAGCGGCGCCTGGACGCTCAATTATGGCTCTGGGGCCGAACAGCGTACCGAAACCAGGACCATTTCGTTCACCACCAGCCCGGGCACGAACCGAATCGAAACGCTGAGCATCAAGTACGCCTCATCAAATTCTCCGGCCTACAAATGCATCGAAACCTACCGGTTGTACACCTGGGGATGGGACCTGTTGCAAACGCAGCTTGATCCCGACAACAGCAATCTCACGACAACTTTCAGCTTTTACGGCGACACCAACGATCCCATCACCTTCAGCCAGCTAAAGTCAATCACCTATCCGGACGGCTATTGGGAGGCCCGTCGTTACAACCACGACGATCTCAATTTTCTCGGAGCTCTTCAATATGTTCTTCATCCCTGGAAAAGCCTGCCCTCTAGTAATCCCGATGATGCGACCACGAGCAATTCAGATGTCGAGAAGTACGTTTTCAATGCAAGTACACGCCGCCTCATGTGGATAGCGCACTATTACGGCGGGTTGGATGATATCAACCAGTACAGATGGGACTGGGAGCAGTTCTCTGATGATGCCACCTTCGGGCGCAGTTCCGAGTTTCGAGAATCCTTGATCAATGGCCACAGCCTCGGCACTGCTACACTCGCGGCGAGTGATGGGCGCGAGAACGGACTCGCCGGCCATGCGCTCCACCAGATCGGCTCGACCGTTACGAACCTTGCTATGTACTATCACGGCGGAACCTACAATGCCGCTGCGCGGACCTTTACCACAAACTCAACGACGGTCCCAGACGGGCCTGATTGGCGCCAGTCGGTGCTTTACTACGGCTACCCCGAGCATCTGGAGGCCAGCGAGGACGACCTCGTCGCCGTCTCCTCGGCGGAAGGTCAGCCTCTCTATGACGCATCAGGCTATCAACAAATAGATCTTGAAACTAACCGCTCCTTCAAGGAAGTGCGTATTTTCCAGGCGGGATCCTTGGTGCAACGCGAACTCTCGGTCTTCACCGGCACCGACAGCAACGGAGAGCCGCAATTTGATCTCTTTCAGCTTTACACTTATCTAAATGATTCCCTTGGCCACGCCACCAATATCGTTTTGTATGACGCCGCCAACTCTTCCACAACACGAACCATTTACCAGGCTGATTACAAGGGCTCAGCTTCCTACGACGGGGAGCTGGTCTTGTGGGAAACCGATGAGAACGGCATTCGGACAGAATACGCTTATGACTCCTTGAAGCGCAAGACAAGCTCGGTGAGAAAAGGCGTCTCGGCAGCAGGCGGGTTCCCCGCCCAGGCTGATATTGCGACGACGAACCGCTACGATCCAACAGGGAAAATCATCGAGATGTCGGTGATGAGCGGCGGTCAGACGCTCACTAACAAGTCCACCTTCGATATTGCCGGCCGCCTAATCACCAGCACAGACGAGAAAGGACTTACCAGCTCAAATTATTACGAGCTTGGAGGCAGAAAAGTCACGCTGACGTTGCCTAGCGGCGCAACAGACATCAAGGAAAACTACCTGGATCGCCGGCTTTACAGCAGAACCGGCACAGGCGTTGTCCAGGAAACCCATGATTATTACCCGGCGGCCACTGATCCCGGCGACCACACGGAGCATATTACCGTGCAGGAAAAAATTAGTTACGGCAGTACTGGTACGCGCTGGAAGAAGATCGGAACCGACTGGTACGGGATAAGAGCCAGATCCGAGTCACCGGATTTCGGCCTCACAAATTCGATCGTTGAACACAACGAGTTCTTCACGAGTCAGGGCCAGCCCTCTTACATATACAAATCTGCCCAACCGACTCACCTTCAGACCATCGAATTCGACTTTGACGGCACCGTCGGCAAGAACTGCACTGGCGATTCAATTTTCGGAACGGCCCTCGAAACGACGAGCCGAATCACGCGCACGCTCAGAAACTTCGTGAAAGAAGGATCGGCTTGGTTCAAGGTCCAAACCAATTACATCTACCTGATCGACAACGACGCCACCCCGACCATGACCAGCATCTCCAAAGAGCGCCTGAGCGGCTTTTCTTCGGGAACTATCATGTCCGAGGTGACCACCTGGGATGCCGACACGAATGCAACCGTCGTCACAGCTTATGTCGATCGTACAAACAAGAAAGTGACACAGGTCACCGACCCCGCTCAATCGACGTTGAACGGAACGAACATCACCATCAACGGTCTCTTGCAATGGGAAAGCACTCCGACGGTCTCTTCACCCACCAAGCATTTTTACGACGGCTTGGGCCGCGAAAACAGCACCGCCAGCCCGGTTGGGTTCACCGCCTCTCAGGCCTACGATCAGTTCGGCCAAGTCACCAACAAGAAGGATCTCACCGGCATGTCCGTTGCCTACGAATACTATCCAAACGGCGTCACCGGCGCCGGCCAGCTCAAGTCCGAGACCCGCCCTAACGGCAAGAAAACCTACACAAGCTACACGGCGCGGGGCGAGGCGTACCGCACCTGGGGCGACGTTCCTTATCCACAAGAGCGGGTTTACAACGAGTACGGCGATCTTACTGAATTGCACACCTTTCGCGGCGGCTCGGGCTGGAGCGGCTCAACCTGGCCTGCCAGCCCCGGAACCGCCGACAAAACGACCTGGAATTACCAGGCCGAAAGCGGGCTGCTCCTTTCGAAAACCGACGATGCCGGACGCAGCGTTAGCTACACATATACCAACGGCCTGCTCGCAACTCGCACTTGGGCGCGCGGCGTCGTCACCACCAACAGTTACAATGACTTCGCCGATCTTATCGCGCTGACGTACAGCGATTCCACGCCCACGGTGAACTTTACGAATTACAACCGGGCTGGCCTCCCCCTCCAAATTCTCGACGGCACCGGCACCAACAATCTCACTTACGATCATGCCAATCGGTTGAGATCAACCACCGGCGACCTCGGAATCTATAACGGCGTCACCGTCAGTAACCACTTCAATGGGACTTACGGCCGTGATCAGATCAAAATCACTGGGCTGTCTTCCACGATCCAACAGGATTACGGCTACGACACTTACGGCCGACTCGGCGGCGTCTCTAACGGGGTTTATTCCGCCAGTTACAGTTATAAACCGAACTCCGACCTCCTGAGCGTCACCACCTGCAAGAGCAACAGCACGACCGTGCTCACCACCTCCCGGACCTGGGAGTTCGGCGTTCGCCTGCAAAACATCGTCAATACCGTCAACCAAAGCACCGTCGTTTCTTCGCACACCTACAATTACGACGCGCTCAATCGCCGGACTCAGGCTACCCTCGAGGACGGCTCAATCTGGAAATATGACTACAATGATCGCGACGAGCTGATCTTGGCGAGACGATTCTGGCCGGATTGGACACCGACCGCCGGCCAACAGTTCGCCTATGCGTTTGACAACATCGGCAACCGCACCTCGACGCTTGAGGGCGGCGACAGCGTAGGGCAGAGCCTCCGCCTTGCGAATTACACCGCGAACGATCTGAACCAATGCACAAGCCGCTCGGTGCCGAACAAGGCTGACATCATTGGCGCGGCGTACGCCACGGCGGCAGTGACCGTCAACAACAACGCCACATACCGTAAAGGGGAGTATTACCAGTGCGCTCTTGCTGCCAACAATGACAGCGGCCCCTCTTGGCTGTCCGTAACTAACCTTGCCAGCCTCAGCGGCTCGACGAACACCATCACCGGCAACCTGCTCATCGCGCCCACCAACCAGCTATTTTCCTACGACGCGGACGGAAATCTCACGAACGACTCAGTCTGGGTTTATCTCTGGGACGGAGAGAACCGGCTCATCCAGATGAGCAACCTCACGGCAGTAGCTACGGCCGCCCGAAAAAAGCTCGATTTCTCGTACGACTGGATGGGGCGCCGCACCGAAAAAATTGTCTCCACAAACAGCGGATCAGCGTGGGGCGCGGCCAGCACAAATCGCTTTGTTTATGACGGCTGGAATCTGCTAGGGGTTTTCGGCCCGGGATTCTCCGCCCTTCAGTCGTTCACGTGGGGTCAGGACCTCAGCGGGACACTGGATCAGGCCGGCGGCATCGGCGGTCTTACCCTTGCGACGTTCTATCCCGGGACCGTCACGAACTGCTTCATCACCTACGATGGAAACGGTAACGTGCTTGCTCTGATCAACGGCGTATCCGGTCAAACGGAGGCGCGCTATGAGCACGATCCTTTCGGCCAGACAATCCGGGCGACGGGTAATCTGGCGCTCAAAAACCCCTTCCGCTTCTCCACAAAGTTTGCAGACGACGAAAACGGCCTCATTTATTACGGGTACCGGTACGCTAGTCCTAGCTCGGGCAGATGGATTTCCAGGGACCGGTCCGAAGAGGTATCGGGAGCCAATCTATTCAATTTCTGCCGAAACAATCCGGTGAACAGCCTTGATACAGACGGGAGATTTGGGGAGAGCTTGGCTTCCCTTTTTGCGCTTGCCGAGCAGAACACCGCGGGGATTACTGGGCAACTTGAAGCCCTTGCCAGACAACTCAAATTGAAAGAAATCCTCGCCGCTGAGAAGGCAGCTGCAAATAGGGCACTGCGAAATGTCTTGCCAGCGCTTTCAACGGGTGCAACGCTAGCCGGCGAAGCATTGAAAACAGTCGCAGTTTCAGCAGTAGATCTTTTGGGGAACGTTCTGCTGAACCCAGGCGAGCACTGGAATCTGGACGTTCAAGCGGAACTGATGGGGATTGAGTTCTCGGCATATAAGTTCATGGGAAACACCCAGCGCATAATCGAGCACCGCTTGAATATGTCCACGCTCACCTCTTCCTTGATTGGCATCGGAGTAGGCGCCAACGCCTCTCTAATAAATTACCTCGGCGGGAACGGAGACGACTACATCTTGGACGTTTCCCTGGACGCCGCGGCAACGCTGGGTGTTGACTCTGCGGAAAACATCTTTAGCGCAGCCACCGAAGTTGAGGATCAATAGCTCTCATGGGGCAAAGTAGCCACACGAAATTCATTGGCCCCCGTTCTTCTACGGCGTCGGCGGTTCTTCAGCTTGTCAAAATATGGACCAAAACAAGTTAATATCTGAGGCGAGGGCGAGAATCATTTGGGGCGAGTCCTCGCGGTCGGTTCGCGATTTCTTAATCTCGAATGGTATTTCAGCCACTGCTGCAGACGTTAAAATCAATGAATTTAATCTTGAGCGAAACAGTGAGATAAGGAACATTGGCACCAAGGACGTATTCGTTGGCCTCGTGCTCACTTGTGCAACAGGCGTCACAAGCTACATAATTATCTCAAATCGTGCCAGCGTTATCTTTAGCAGAGCTCTGGGTTTGGTGTTCCTGGCTGGGCTGTATGGGCTATGGAAGCTCCTGCACGGGCTCATTTACCTCATTCGCCCCCAGTCCGTGCACAGCTCGATACCCGATATCATTGGTTCGGACATTTTAGAGTAAAAAACTGCTATTGGAATGAAGCGGCAGGACACCACTAACCCTGGAGGTGAAATCTAATGGCGACGCCGAAATGATACTGGCTCTGAGTGACCGCAGCACCAATTTCACTCTCAGCATCCGCACTCCTTATCCACCCCTCTGTGAGCCACCACCTTTTTATCATAAGAGCACCGATGCTCAGGGAGCCCTTTCGTCCAATGATGCTCACGGCGCGCGTCGCAATCAAAGCATATGCGGCATGGCTACGCTACACCTTAGGGCAGCTCTAAGACGACATATGAGAAGAATCATGTGGAATATCTACGCCTGGCCAATCACGTTACTTCTTCTCGCGCTGCTCGCCGCTGGGCTCGTAAACAGGCCTGACCTTTTGTCAATACTAGATTTCTCAATTAGCGTCCCATCTCTAGTAGCACTTCACCTCCATATTTGGGACAAGCGCTTTCTTCCCCGAACGTTCTGGAAGGCGTATGCTTTTATCCTTCTCCTTTGGGACTGGGGTTTCGAGTTACTTCTGAAGCCTCTGCTACTGAAGACGCCGTTCAGCCCGTTGCTTCTATTCCATTTAATACTCCTAATCCCGTTGTATGTCAGCGTTTTCAGATACGCATTCAGGAATTGGGATCGAAGCGGTTTGGCTGAAACGGATCCCGAGTAGCGAGCCGGCTGAACGACCAGAGATTCCAATACCGCGAATGGCGCCGTTGCCGCCTCGCATGCTTAGGGTTACGACGCGCTCAACCGCCGCACACAAGCCACGCTCGAAGACGGCTCGATCTGGAAGTACGATTACAACGATCGGGATGAGCTGATCTCCGGGAAGAAATTCTGGCCCGACTGGACTCCGACCGCCGGTCAGCAGTTCGGCTACTCCTTCGATAACATCGGGAACCGCACTTCGACACTCGAAGGCGGCGACAGCAGTGGCGCGGGCATGCGACTTGCGAATTACACCGCAAACGATCTTAACCAGTACACGAGCCGTTCGGTGCCAAACAAGGCTGACATCATCGGCGTCGCCTACGCCGCGGACGCCGTGACCGTCAACAACGGTGGCACGTATCGAAAGGGCGAGCAGAAGGAGAGCGGGACCTCCTGGCACCTTTTCTGTGGGGGAAGCCCTGACGATCCTTGCGGAGGTCAAGCGCCGCGTGGAAAAGAAGGAAACCCATGAGGCTCTGGCGGCGCTGGAAAAGATTGAATGCCTGCTCCTTGGCGTTCAAAAGCCGACCGAACGACCTTACGAGTGACTCAGTTGGGACACCAGAATTGTCTTGCAACACACTGGACAATTGATCTGCCTGCCTGAGTATCCATAGTCGCATTGAATGTGCTGCCCACAGTTTGGACAAGAGAATTTGAAATCGAGAACCGGGGGTTGAGTGGGCGGTCTTTCCCTTCTGTCGTAGGACCCGGCCGATTCTGGTCCGGGCCGACTAGAGCTGGGCAGACCGTTGCCGTCCGCTGCGAGCTTTGGCGTTTTGATCCGGGCCTCTCGCGGACTGACCCAGTTTCTAAAGAACGAATCGAGCCTCAGCTGTTTTGGGCGGCGCCATTCAAGCGCCATCAGTAGGAGGCTCCCGGCCAGAAAATACTCGATGAACAGGGTCCAAAAGAGGTCCACAAGCTTGCAACTGACCCTGGAACTGACCCCAGCCTTCCATGCCAGCGCCACCGCTGCTGGGAACGGAGGCGCCGCCTTCAGCACCCACGCGGTTCCCACACAATAAGGCGGTTCGCTGATGCACCTGACTGCTTCGCCGCAGCAGCAAATTGCGCACTGGTCGCAACTCAGGGTCGTACACGTGAGCTTTGGGCAGGATGTTCAGCGGCTGCAGATCCGCCAGGTGAAAAGTGTCGACCTTATCGTCAACATGTTTGATGCCGCTGTACTGCTCAATCCTCGCAGGACTTGCCAGATCAATCGGATAACCTTGGCTGCGCACACCATCCACCACCCAATACCAGTTGAAAGTCGATTCGACCGCCCTCGACTGGAGCTGCGGCTTGTGCGGCGCCGAGAACTCTGTGACTTGCTTCAAGTCGCACTCCAACTTCCGCTGCGCGACTCGCTTTTCGCAATAGACCGGATTCTCTCCAACTGAAGCTTGCTTGCCCGCAGGCAATCTTCTTGACCACCCTCCGCTGGGATTCTCAAAATGGAAGCGTGCTCAGCCTGAAAAATCTCTGGGGCCTTGCGGTTGTTCTGATGATCTCGGTTCTAATTTTTTCGCTGCTCCGGCTCGGCACGACGTTTGAGCTCGGAGATGACGAAGGACTCGCGCTTATCAAGGGGTTTATGTGCAACAGGGGATATAAGCTCTATACCGAAATTTGGAATGACCAGCCGCCGTTGTTCACCGTCCTGCTCAGCGGGGCTTTCAGGACTTGGAGCCCCTCTATTCTAACTGCGCGGCTGGTTGCAGCGGGGTTTGGTCTGCTGCTGATCGGCGCATTCCATGAACTGGTCCGGCAGCGCTCCGGGAAAGGGAGCGCCTTGATCGCGACGTTCCTTCTCCTCGCTTCCCCTGGTGTTTTGATACTGAGCGTCTCTGTAATGCTCGAAGTGCCGGCTTTTGCAACGGCGCTTCTGTCAGCGTGGCTTCTCTTCGAATGGGGGAAGTGGCGGCACTGGGCTTGGCTGTTGGCATCAGGCGTCGTTATGGCGCTGGCGCTCCAAATCAAGCTTTCTGCTGTATTGATCTTGCCTGCCATCGGCGTCGAGTTTTTGCTGATGCTTGCATCCGCTCGTCACCATGCTTTTCCCGAGCGAAACGTGGGTGCGCCGGCCAGGCCTGACAGCCGGGGTAAGGAAGCGCAGAAGCAGACCGCAGACCACAGAGGGCACAGGTTAGATTTGATTAGAGCCTCACCAGGTTGGCTGCTACGGCGGCCAGCGTCTGTAAGAGTACTCTTATGGGTAACACCCATGGTCGCCGTGACCGCAGTCATTGGGATGACTTGGGGAAAAGGGTCCCTCGCGCCCTCGTGGAAGTCACACACCACGGCTCAAGCCGTCCAGGGGTTCGATCGGCCCGAAGACCATAAGTTTGAGGTGCGTTTGCTGCGTAATCACGCCGAGTGCTGGGCCGCGGCCGCCCTATGCCTCACCGTGGCGCTGCGGCAGAAGGGGCTGCGCCAGATTGCTTTCCCTTCGGTTCTCCTTCTCGTGGTATCGGCAGTCCATGCCGTCCATAGACCTTGGTGGAACTATTACTACCTCCACCTGGCCATACCACTGGCCTGGCTGGCTGGATGGACTGTGAACGAGAGCATCAGACTCGTCCATACCCTCGTATCAACGGGACGAATTAATGTTTTTTCTCGGGCGGCTTGGAAAGCCGTGGCGGTCTGCGCTCTGGCGGCCGCGGCGCTTGCCCGTTCCGAGACCAGGCTGGAAGGTGCCATAAAGGGTATTCGGCAACGAACGGCGGCCGCGACAAATCCAATTGTGAACACGATGAAGGCCTGCGCCGACCAAACGGCTTGGGTTTACGCTCGCTCACCAATCTATGCCTTCCACGCCGGACTGCCTGTCCCGCCTGAGCTGGCGGTCGTGACGCCAAAAAGGTTTTGGTCTGGACAGATCACCGTGGAAGCGATCGTCGAAACGTGCAGCCGATATAAGCCCGAACTGCTGGTTTTACCTTTAACCGGCTCCAATACCGAGTGGAAGCTCTTGCTCGATCGCGAGTATGCCCTCGCTGCCACGGATGCAAAAAATGCCCTTTATGTGGCATTACGGATTAAAGAAAAAACCCCATAGGCAGGATCGATGGTAGGTAAACACGCCTCTCGCCTGGCCAGGCCTGCGGCCCGATAAATCCTGCGTTTCACGATGAAGACCTATCGGAACCAAATTTCCGAAGCCGCAGCGTTTCATTCACAATGGTGGCTCTTTCGTGCAGTCTCAGCCAAGCGATTGCTGCTATGCTGATCATTGCGTTCGCAATGAGCTGCGAGCTTCCCGACGAGTTGGTTCGGCATCGCTGTCGTGACCAGCCCGGCAACCAAGACGACCGCCGTTGAGGAAACCCCGGCTTTCGTGGGCGCAGGGCTCGTGTAGCACATTTAGGTGACATGACATTTCTGGCAAGCATGTTAGTCGTGGTTCCCAAAGCCAGAGCCAAAAAGATGTGTAATAAACCGAATTCGCTAACCCGCAAGTTATGAAAACGACAAAGATATCCAACCGTTTTAAGGTCGGCCTGATGCTAATCGCCTTGCTGCTGATGGCACGTGTCGCGTTCCCCACCCTGGTGTGTGACATAGGCTATGTCGGCTGCTGCTGGGACAATTTCGATCCTCCACCCTGCACATCGTGCCCGTGTCCACCGGGAAGCGGCGGCGGTGGTGGTGGCGGCGGTGGTGGTGGGTGTAATAATTGCCCAGCATCCCTCGCTGCGGCCGGCGGTTCCCCTGAATGGTCCGTGTCTGAGCCATTTATGAATCTGAAGCTTGAAGATCGGCCGCTTGGAAACGGTTATCAACCCTCTCGCGGGCCGCGAGTATCTTTCGTTCTGTATTATCGCCAGCGCGGAGCGGTAACCGAGGATCCTGCACTCTTTGGCGTTGGCAAGAATTGGTCATGCTCACTTCGGGCTTACGTGGTGCCTCTGAGCACTCCCTCCGGCGCAGTGCTTTTGCATCGTGGCGGAGCTGGTTGGGTCCGTTACATTACCGGACAAACTCAGGTGCGCGATGGATCGCTCATGACTGCGACCGCGGCTGGGTACGAGATCGAGTATTCCGATGGAGGCAAGGACACATTCACGAACTCTTTCACCGCCAGCAGTGGTGTGACTTACTATTTCATGACATCGCAGAGTGACGCCGCCGGCAACACGGTCATCTATACCTATTCGAGCAACTCAGGGGTCGTCCAGTTGCTGACCATTGCAGACGCTGATGGGCTGACCACGACCCTAACTTATGCCAACACCACCTATCCCTATCAAATCACGAAGGTTACTGATCCCTTCGGGCGCTATTGCCAGCTTCGATATGACGGTCAGGGCTACTTAACAAATATCGTGGATGCCGTGGGAATTTCAACCTTGTTCACGTATGACCCCGGAACGCTGGATCCCACAGGGCTGCAGGCGCGCCGGGGCTGGATTACGACTATGACGACGCCCTATGGCCCCACGACATTTGGCTACGGTGGTGTTGATGCCGATTCGTCCACTTTCTCTCAAGGGAACAACCAAATTAATCGCTATGTACAGGTCACGTTGCCCAATGGCGGCCACCACCTGTTCCTGTACCGCCACGACTGCAGCCTTATTCTTGACCAGACCTACGCTCCGGTCCCATCGACCGCGCCGCTGGCCAACACTCTGGACAACGTGGACCAGCGAAACCGCAACAGCTTCCATTGGGACCCGCTTGGCTATTCGCATCTTTCGGCGGTGGCCGGCATGAACGGGGACCCGAACAGCCTCCTGCCGAGCGATTACAGACTGGCGCGTCTGCGGCACTGGTTAATCGATCCGCTCACCAGTGGCACATCCTCGACGCTCTCGGTGGAACGGGCGCCGAGTATGGACGGTGGCGGAAATAACGGCATGGGAAACGGACAGCTTGTCTGGTACGATTATGATGGGAAGCCTTCCGGGGTGAACAATGAGGGTGGCACAAACGACCTCCCCTCCATTGTGGCGCAGGTGCTTCCGGACGGCACGACCCGTTTTACGCACTATGCTCGCGGGGTGCATAGCGAAGTCACCCAGGAAATCTCGACCTACAGCGCCACTAACGGCGCGGTGGCGCTGCGCACTAACACGTTCATTTACGCTGCAAATGACATCGATCTGAAACAGCAGATCGGTCCACAAGGTGAGCAGGTGGTCAGCAATTATTTCGCGGCCGGGAACGTTTACCATCAGCCCGACGCCCGGTACGATGCCCTGAACCAGCCGACGGTCTATACTTACAACACCGACCGGCAGCTCACCAGTGCCAAAACGCCGGGCGGCTTGACCACCACTAACCTTTATTTCGCTAGCGGCACTTACGCCAACTGGCTGGACAAAACCATTGATCTGGAGATTTCCCGCACCAATTCCTTCACCTACGCCTTTGGCCTGGTCCAGACGCATACCGACGAGCGCGGCCTAACGGTGACCAATTTCTGGGATAATCTAATTCGCCTCACCGGCATGACTTATCCGGACGGCAGCAGTATCTCAAATGCTTATACCGCCCTCGATTTGACGGGCGTGAAAGATCGTCTCGGCAACTGGACCCGCAGTGGCTTTAATTCTGTCAGGCAAAAGATTGCCGAGACAAATGCCAACGGCGTGGTCACCGGCTACGCCTATTGCGATTGCGGCGCTTTGCTGGCAATCACCAATGCTTGGAATACTGCTGTCCAGCAGGTGACCACGTTCCAATATGATAACGCGGGTAATCGCACCAACACGGTCGCCGCGGACGGTTTCAGCGTCACCAACTGGTTCAATTCCTTGGCGCAACCGATCGTAACGGGTGACGGATGGGGCTATCGCTGGTTTTATTACAACAACCAGGGGTTGCTCACCAACGTGCTCAACGCCGTGGGCAACGAGAACGTCACTCTGTATGATAGCGAGGACCGGCCTGTGTTTGTGACCGATGCCAGCGGCGTTACCCTAACCAATACTTACGATTCGCTCGGGCGGGTGAAGGCCCGCAAGTACCCCGACGGCGGCACTGAAACTTTCGGCTACGCCGCTGCCGGGCTCATCGCATACACCAACCAGATCGGAGCCAGCAACTTCTTCGCCCTCGATGTCACCGGCAAACGCCTGTTTGAGACCAACGCCAATAATCAATTAATCCAGTACAATTACGATCCCTCCGGAAATCTGACCAACCTCGTCGATGGCAAGGCACAAGCCACGCGTTGGAATTTCGATGAATATGGCCGCGTCACGAACAAGCTCGATCAAGCCGGCGTCGAGGTGCTCCGTTACAAGTACGACGCCGATGGCCGTCTCACCAACCGCTGGAGCGCTGCCAAAGCCAACACGTATTATCGGTATGATCCAGTCGGCAATCTAACGGACATTGTTTATCCAGTCAGCACCAACGTCGCCATGTCCTACGACGAACTCAATCGCCTGATCCGAATGGTCGATGCCAGCGGCACCAATCTGTTTACTTATACTCAGGGTAATCAGCTCCTTACAGAGGATGGTCCGTTTGCGAATGATGTTGTAAGCAACACCTATCTCAATCGATTGCGGACAGGTCTAAGCCTCCAACAGCCGGTCGGCTCCTGGACCAACGGTTTTGGTTACGATGCCGCCAAGCGATTGACGAACGTCACCTCGCAAGCCGGGTCGTTCACGAACGAATATTTTTCAGGGGTCGCTGGTCTCTCGGGTTATTCCTCCAAGCTCGTCAGGCGGCTGCTACTGCCGAATCTATCGATTATCACCAATAACTACGATTCGGTCGGCCGCCTGCTTGAGACCTCGCTCAGAACGAGCACCGGCACGTTGCTGGATTCTGCAACTTACGGCTATAGTAGCGCCAACCAGCGCACGGCGTTCACCAACGCTGCTGGCGCCTATTACCAGTACACCTATGATAATATCAGCCAATTAACGGTCGCTGACAGCTCGGTGAACAGTGAAGACCGTGGTTATCTTTATGATGCAGCCTGGAATTTGAACTGGCGCACAAATAATGGAAGCACGCTCGCCTTAACCGTGGACGCCAAGAACCAGTTGAGCACTACCGCGACCACCAATCGTTTCAATTACGACGGCAACGGTAGCCTGGGTTCGATCACCAATGCCTTTTCGAATCAGACACTCTATAACTACGATGACGAGAACCGGCTGATAAGCTGGTATTGGTACACCAATGGAGCTGGTTCCGGCGGGAATCCTTCGACTGCGGATGACCTGCGAAGCGAGTTTGTGTATGACGGTTTGGGGCGCCTGCGAAAAAGAGTGGAGTACACCGCGAGTCTCATCTTTTTGCCTCATTGGGTCGCGACGGGCACGAACCTTTACATTTATGACGGCAATCGTGTCATTCAGGAGCGCCTTAATGTCAACCCGAGCGTCAGCTACACGCGCGGCAATGATTTGAGCGGTACGTTGGAAGGGGCCGGAGGGATTGGCGGTTTGCTCGCCCGCTCGCACGGGTATTCCGCTGCCAACGGCAACTTCAGTACCCACAATTATTACCACGCCGACGGCAACGGCAACATCACGTACATCGTCAACAGCAGCCAGGCCCTGGCTGCCAGTTATCGGTACGATCCGTTCGGAAACAAGATTTCCAGCAGCGGCACCTTGGCCAACGCCAACGTCTATCGATTCTCCAGCAAAGAAATTCACGCCGCCAGCAGCATGTACTATTACGGTTACCGCTTCTATGATCCGAATTTGCAGAGGTGGATTAACAGGGAGCCGTTGGGGGATCTCGGCCATCGAACGCAGACTGAGGTTGCGCCCTACACTAACCCATTCCAGATGGCAGCAGCCCTGAGGCCCGATCAAAGCCCGCTGTACGGCGACATCATGGACCCTAACGCTTATCGCTTCATAGGTAACGATGCCGTCGACCAACAGGACTTCGATGGAAGGAAATCCTTACTCATCATCTGCGTTAGTGGGACAGCGACTTTCTGCTCAGACGCAGTTATCTGCATAAGTGCTTTATCGAAAATTTGTTCAATGGGAGTCATCTGCAGCGCCGGCGTTGTTAGCATCTGCAGCGTAGTTGCTGTGGGTTGCAGCGTCAATATTGGTGCTTGCAGTGTCGCCGCTGCTTGTAGCCTCAGTGGGGGCTTCTGCAGCCTCGGTGCCGTCTGTAGCTTGAATTTTGGCCATTGCAGCCTCGCGGGCGCCTGCAGCCATAACGTAGGTCCCTGTAGTGCGGCCACAGGCATATGCAGTGGGAAGGGAAGTGGTCAGTGCAGCACGGCTGCGATTCAGTGCAGTTGCGGTAGCCGATGCCCGCCCCCAAAGCCTCCACCCCCGAATCCTCCACCTAAGGGAACTACCTTTTTTCCGACGGGAGATGAAGGTTGTCTCATTGCGAGAGGCGGCACCCAACTCCAAATAGTGGACTTGCAGCCAAAGCCAATTGAGAGGATTGGCATAGGAGATCGGATCGTAGTGATCTCAAGGGACTCGCTGGCCCCCGTCACCGTCAGAGTAAGCGGCTTGAGCGCGAGGGCAGGTGCGGAAGTCTGCGAAATCAGTACGACCGTTGGAGAGATAGTTGTCACACCTCAGACGTTTGTGCGGGAGAGAGGGCGGGGTCTCCTACCGGCCCGATCTCTTAAGGAAGGTGACACGTTGATTGGTGAAAACCAGCAAAGCAGCGCTAAGATACTTGCAATCCGGACCTACGCCGGCTCTGGCGCCCATTACTACGTTCTAACAGAGCAAGAGAGCCCGGTCTACCTGGCGGTAGCTAGCGACAGCAAGTCTCAGTTTGTACAAGGGCTCTCGGTCTGGAACGCCGGGGTGGAACTTGCCCAATCCCAATGGAAGTAGCGAGTTACGAATGGATTACCAATCCAAAGGGCGATTGCTAGGGATTCCCCTTCTCCACATAAGCCGAGGGGATGGCTTTGAGAAGCGCTGGACGGTTGGCTGGATCGCCTCTGGAGACATGGCGTGTGGTCTGCTGTGGGCGGACGGGCTCGTGGCCGTTGGCACAGTCAGTTGGGGCATGTTGTCGCTCGGCCTCGTGGCGGTGGGACCTTTTTGTGCGGGGGCCATGGTTTTCGCGGCTATCGGTTTTGGCGCGATTGCAGGGTGCGCCGTCGGCTGCGGGGGCTGGGTGCTCGCTGCGGCCGGGGTTGCCTTTGTCAATGGCTTCGGCCCGCACGTAATTACGTTCGGCGACATCCCTCTTGCCCCTTGGTTTAGCTCTTTTTGCAATTATTTCGAAAAATGGGGTGGGATCCCTTTCATCGTAGCTGGGATTCTGGTTCTTTGCTGGAGGGATTTCCTGACCGCTGTAGTTAAGCGCCACCAGAAGGGTGCCGATGAGAAGTCATAGGCGCTCTCCTGAGGTTCCGCTCGTGCTGGCGCTATTTCTGGTGCCATGCTGGGCCGATATTGGCGTGTCCCAGGTCCAGACGTACTTCATTGCGTTGAAAGAGGTTCTTGACCAAACCGAGACGCCTCGTAGGCTGGGTTCGCCGACAACGAATACACTGGTTAGCCGGTGGCGCGCCATGAGCGGGACGCTCCACGTAGAGCAGACTGGTGGCAAGTCACCCTTGGAAAAGCGCATCACGTGGGGAGACCTTAACCTGAATTGCAGCATTCGACCGGGCCTCCAATCGCTAGTGCATAGCGACGGGATGGTAGCGACCGTCCAACAAATAGCCGACGGGAAGCTCATGCAGGATTCCCGCATGTATCTGAGCAACGTGCTGGGTGCGATCGTCGTAAGCTTAGAGCCCGGTGGAGGCGTTTCCCGTGTTACCGGGTTGGAAGCAAATCGAAACCTACTAGGAGACAATCTGCTTCGAAACGTGATTTCACTTTGGGTAATGGTCGAGGAGGCAAGTAGGCTGCGAGGATTCGACGCCAAGCAGGGACTTACCCTGGACTCCCTGCTCCTACCGGGGCCAACTTATCTTAAATTGGGACTACAGGATTCTCTAGACGGCAATGCACGTCGCATTCAAGGAAGGCAGGAATGGAGAGACCAATGGAGACAGGAACCCGGCTTCCCCGGAGGGCCGAACGTGTCTGTCAAGATCGGTCATGCGATCATCGAAGCGGGCGGTGCGGTGGTCTCGAGCCCAGGCAATGAAGGAGTTGAACGAATTGTCCTGGAGCTCAGCGGGACTGCACGGCTGACGCGGGTGTCGGAGCGCCAGCGGCTGCGTACTAGCGAGCTCCAGGAAACAGAAGTAGAAGTTCGCAAATACACGATGCACCTTGCAATGGAACGTCGCTGATGCGGTATACTTTTGGAACCTTTTATGCGGAAAAAGCCCATGTAACGCGTCTCCGGGGCCAAATTAGGCCCTAGAAATTGCCTATACCCATGGCCATTCCTCAACCCTCGAGCGCACGCAACAAGCGCACTTGGACGGCTGTCACGACCCCGCAGGGGTTTCGAACGCGTTTCCGCCAGTTTTTTGAAATTCTTATAGGCTGGCGTACGGCGTTTAGGCCGTTTCTCAGAGAATTCGCCGCACAGGTTCTTTGGCTGAGCGTGCTGGCGGCAGCATTCAGAGGAATTGGCCCGCTTGCCTCGCTGACGGAGAACGCGATTCTCATCACCGCCGGGCTTGGCGCTTTCGTGCTGCTGGCCGCGCGGACCCTTTGGCGAGCCAATGACCTTTCTTCCTCCCTGCGCGTCGGATGCTTCGCCTTTGCCGTAGCGTGCGCGATATATGCGCTCGGCTGCAGCCCTACCGTCGAGCTACGCGGGGCGGTAGTAGCCACGCTTTTCCTTTTGGGAGTGCTCGCGTCAGGAACGAAAACCCATCTCCGGGCAAGTTGTTGGGCGGCTAGCACGGCACTTGTCCTCGCGGCAATACTTCTCATTTCAGTCTTCCCAAGCTTGTCCGTTTTTGCCACGGATTCTTTCGTAAGCTGGACGAGTGCCTGCGGACGCCTGTGGTTTAGCAAACCGACGCCGACGGGGCCCTCCGCTGGTGGAGGCTTCCCTCTCGTCTGCACATTTGCACTGATGACGTCAGCTTGGATTCTGCGTCTGGCGAGCCCTCTGCGATTGGCCGCCTGCCTGAGTCTCGGCCTGATCGCCTCGGCCTTCGTCCTCCGGCACGAGTATTCTGGAGCAGTGATTTCCCATGGCCCTGCAGCAATGGCATTGCTGGCAAATCTGGAGACCATAATGTTTTCCGCCGTGGTCTGCGCCATCGTGCTGGGGCGGGCCAGAAACGGAACGATTCCCGGCGGCCTATCCAAATACCTCGTCGGCACGATCTCATGCTTGATCTTCGTCAGCTTATTCGTCGCAGCTCAGAAAAGCGCCTCTCCGCGCAGTCCTCGGCCATCGCGCATTTGGCTCTGGGGAAGGGATGGAACGTACTCAGCGCTGGATGCCACCACGATGAACCTTCCGGCTTTCGTTGACTGGCGCAGGCCCTCTACCAACTACGGTCTGGCGAATGGGGGTTTCTTTGGCATGCTCCCAGAATACATGCGACTCCTTGGGCACAAGACGGAAATCGGGGACACGAATCTCCAGAGTTTATCTCTCTCTCGTTGCGATATGCTTGTGATAATCAACCCGCTACATGACTGGCCTCCGGAGGATTGTTCGAAAGTCGAAGAGTTTGTAAGGAGTGGTGGCGCGTTGCTGGTTCTGGGAGATCACACTGACTTTCTCGGCTCTCAGGCGTGCTTGAACCGCATCCTCGAATTCACGGGGATCCGATTTAATTTCGACTCAGGCTACCCGTTCCGAAAGAGCTGGCGCGACTGTATCAGTATGGGGCAAGACGCGATCACCGCCACAATTCGGGACGAGGTCCAGCTTCAAATCAGCATCGGCGCTACCCTCCAGGTCAAGGCACCTGCCCAGCCCGTTGTTCGGGGGACCTACGGGTTTGGCGATCTGGGCAATTACGCTAACACGAATGGTGCGAACCTGGGCAATTACACTTTCGAGCTTGGTGAAACGCTTGGGGATGTCGTGCTTGTTGCCGCAGAGCGGCACGGCAAAGGCCGAGTTCTCGTTTTCGGAGACACAAGCTCGCTCCAGAATCTTGCGCTGGCGCGGAGCTTCTACCCTTTTACGCAGCGCTGCCTGGGGTGGCTTCTGGGTCCGTCAGTAATCACCTTGGCAGGAGTATGGCTCCTGCCGCTCGGAGTCATAGCAGCGTTCTTATGCTGGCGCTGCGTTCCCTTGGGCTTGGTTGTAATCGGGATTGCTTGTGCCGGCGCGGGCCTGGCCTGCCGGCACGCTCATCTCGGGCACCCTGCTTACCCGGGCAGAGCGTCTGCTGGCCGGGCAATGGCGTGGCTCCCGACCTGCGTGGCGCCTGACGACGCTACCAAGGATCCGCATCTAGGAGGATCGCAGGCCGTAGCGAATTGCGCCGCGCGGGCCGGTTATCTTCCGATGTTCGTGGACCGGATTGTACCTGCTGAAGCAGCGCCCGGCGACCTCCTGTTCCTGACCAACCCGGCAAAGCCGATGACGCGAGCGGAGACGACGAGTGTCCTGCGATTCATCGAGCGTGGTGGAATTGTTATCTTGAACACGAGCTTCCAAGGGCAGAGGGCCTGCCAACCAATGCTAGATTGCTTCGGCATGAGGCTCGCCGATATCCCGCTTGGTCCAGTGCCAGTGAACCTGACGGACACGAACGCGCCGCAATTCGTGGAGGCGTGGCCAATCGCAGAGATCACCAATCAGACGGCCCGCGCCAAGGCTCACGTGGACGCCCGGTGGAAGGTTTTGTACGACTATCATGGTCTTCCGGTAGTGGCGTCCGCCGATATTGGAAAGGGTTGCCTGGTGTTGATTGGGGACGGCAGGTTTTTCAACGAGGAGAACCTTGAAAGCGCGTTTGCCTACCGCTACGGTAATGTGACCTTTCTTCAGCGGTTGCTGGAAACAACTTCCAAACGACGAAAAGAGAATCTTCATGCAGGCACTTCCGCCAACTGACAATCTTCCTTTTCCCTCGGTCACCAGGCTCGAACGGGCTTTTTTGCCCGCGACATTCGCTGCCGTCGCAGTCCTGTCGCTTCCATACCACGGCAGGACCAGTGCGACTCTTGCCCTGATTGTGGCTGGCTTGGCCGTGGCGATATACCTAAGGGCATTCCTGGCCCATTTCTGGGGAACAGGCCGGGCTGGACTGCCGATTTCACCTTTCGTGGTCACTCTCGATATTCTTGGCGTTTTGGCGATCGGCGCCGCTGCGGTCATCTGCGGCAGCTACGCATATCTGCTCCTGGCAAATGTTGTGGAGTTCTGCGATTCGCCCGCACGGCTATTGTGGTGTGCGTTGCGGTTTCTCGGCGAGCCCGTCGCTTACTCCGATGGAACGTTAACGCACTACGTCCAAGGAGCCGTTGTCAGATTTCGAGCCACGCTCTCCAGCTTGGGCATTGACGGCGTGCTGTACCTAATCGCCGCCACGACTGCACTGGAAAGTTTGTGCGGCGCCCTCCATTGGAAACGCTTCGCTTGGCTCTTCGGAGCCGGAATATTCGTAGTCCTGGTTCGCTTGTTTTGGAACTACGTTCTAAATCTGGAGCTCTATTATGATCCAAACCTGCTGCGTGACTTGACGTACCATCCAATCTCAAAGGTGTCCGGGATCGCCGTCATGTCCCTTATCGCGGCGCCCGGTTCCGAACCTGGACCACTCCCGCATTTATTTACGTACCCGGCTGGCGCCGTTCGCGTTGCACGAGCACTCGGCGGACTGGCTCTGGCGACGGTGCTCGTCGCCATCGGGACGGCCATGGTATGCTACCGCACGATGGGCGTGGAGAAGGGCAACCGCATTCTGATCGACGATTTGCACAGTCGCGACTGGGAGATAAGTGTCGGCAGCTTGAGTGTCCAAAGAACAAACGCTCAATCCCTGTACAGCTTCATTGCGACACGTCAACTACTTCAGCGCAAGGGCTATGCGGTATCCGTAAACACAAACGTGCAGCTAAACGCCATCGGACTCACCAACTGGGATGTGGTAGTTCTAAAGACACCTGCGCTGTCATACACTGACGCCGAGTGCCAAGCGATCCGCGACTATGTTCGCCACGGCGGTGGTCTTTGGGTGATCGGCGATCACACGGATCTTATGGGCATGACGAGTATCGCAAATCGCCTGCTCGCGCCCTGGGGGGTATCGTTCAACGCAGACGCCTGCAACGACTTGATGACAGGATATTTTTCGGAATACAAGCCGATATTTGGATGGCCCCATCCGTTAACGGCCGGTTTGCATCACCTCGGGTTCCTGACGAGTTGCAGCATCGAGTGCAGCACACCGTATTTCGAATCGGTCATACCGGGATACAACTTGCTGTCCGATCCTATTGATTATAGTGTGCCGAGCTTCTTTGGTGATATGACCTATGCATCCAGGAAGGCCGCAGGAGTGCTGAAGCAGTGCGTAGCATTGAGAATTCAGGCGGGTCGTGTTTTGGTGCTGGCCGACAGCACGCCCTTCTCCACTTTCTGCTTGTATGAGAACGGCCACGACGAGTTCACCTTGCGCTGCATTGATTACCTCCGACGCCGCAACGCAGACCGTCAATGGACACGGCGGATTTTGCTTGCAGTGTGGATGGGCGTCGGCGTTTCGGCAGCCCATTTTGCTCGGCGGCGCCGGCGATGGAATCCGGCGCTTATCGCATCAGCATTTGCTGGGGTTGTTGTAGGGCGGACTATTCTCTATGAGGCGTACGAATGGACATCGCGGTCCTACGAGCGCGCCGGACCCCCGCAAGAGGTGGTGTTCCTGGACAATGGCGTGCTGGCGCAATTTCCGCCGCCGATCGGCCTGCCAGACCTAGCGCCGGCGGTCACGTTCAACTCTCTGCGCATGCTTCCTTATGAACTAAACGTACCAAGCCGCCTTTGCCACGGGTTCGACGAGGTGAGCAAGACCACCAGGTTGTTAGTAGCCGTGTACCCAACCAAAAACTGGAGCCACCGGGAGGTGAGCAGAATAGCGCAGTTCGTCGAGTCTGGAGGAGCGTTGGTAGTTATCGACAGCCAGGCCAATGAGGAAAGCAGCGCCAACCAGCTCTTGGCCATCTCGCGGTCCCGGCTTCATGGCTTTCCATTAAGGTTTGCCAACGGGAATCAGAGTGCCGAGAAGGAAGGAGTCAGGATCTGGGAGAAGGCCCAGGGCAAAGGCCGGGTGGTATGCATATGTGACGGGGAACTGTTGAGCGACCAATGGCTCGGTAACCCGCTCAGCCCTGCGAACGAATGGCAACTGGAAATGAAAGTCTGGTTGGCTGGCGTGTTCGCCAAGCTCTTATGAACAAGCGTATGTGGTCAGCGTCAACAGTCCTTAAGAATTGGACAGTTTGGAAAAGCCGCACTACTGACAACCTCTCACAGGTTCGGTACCGGTGGACATCACGAGGATTTCAACAACCTGATATGAGCCTGATACGCTTCTCGCTTGGTTTGTTCTTTCTCGTTACGTGCAGCCACGCGGCGGACATCAGCTCCGAAGTTTCTGTTCAGCAGCGCATGGTTGGGACGAATACCAACCAGGAATATTTCCTTATTGAACACAAGTCCGGAGCCGCGGATAGGGCGCGCGGGCTCATCCTAATCCTACCAGGGGGTACAGGCAGCGCCGATTTCCTTCCATTCTGCGCGAATGTCCTTGCCGTCTATGGGTTTCCCGAGGATTTTGTAGCAGCACAGTTAATCGCCCCTCAGTGGAGTACAAAGAAAAACCGTGTCGTCTGGCCGAGCAAGATTTTCCCCGACCGCCGGTCGAAATTCAGCAGCGAGCAATTTCTGGCAGCTGTGATAAAGGACGTTTGCAGTTCGCGCAACATTGATGGCCGCTTCATCTTCACTTTGGGATGGTCATCAAGTGGCCATGTCCTCTATTCGGCCTCCATTTCAGACCCCAACGTGCGCGGCTCGATTATCGTAATGTCACGGTTTCTGCGGAAGCGCCTGGGGAATCTCGACCAGGCAGCCGGCAAGAACTACTTCCTCTACCATTCTCCCGAGGACCGAGTGTGCCCCTTTAGCGAAGCCCAGCTTGCCGAAAGGATCCTCAAGGAACACGGAGCAAACGTGAAGCTTGTGAGTTATAGGGGTGGCCACGGGTATGTGCCAAACATCTTTTATTGCGATCGGATTAAGGAAGGCATCCTGTGGCTCATGAAGATCAACACCCAACCCAAAGGCGGGGCCAGTGAGCGTCTGCCGATTTCATCGGAGACAAATCGAACCTCTGCGACCGACTTGCGCAGGCGATAAACGTACGCCGCCCGCTTCAACACAATGACCGAACGGTGTCCGCATCATGAGATGCCTCTAAAAATGCTGATACGTTGCCGGCTGAGCCGCGGACAGCATTTTCGTGCGCTACTTACTCTCAATCCTTGCAGGATAAGGATCTTGATACGTTAGCTTTCGGGTAGGCCTTGGAAAGTTAACTTTTATGGGATGACACAAAGCTGGCGCTGTGCGTGACTCGATGGGGATTGGTTTGCCGGCCTTCGCCAGAGACTTCAGATGCGCCTCGATCCGCTGTTTCGCCACATCGAGTGCGCGCGCAAAATTCGGAGCCATGAATTGGCACCCGGGCAGCTTAGGAACTGTGACGTGAAATCTGCCTCTCTTCTTGAGTTCGAAGTGCACCAAATAAACTCCTTTTTGCATGGAAATGATGCTATCACGCGAGGAGAACTCCGGTCAATTGGGCCGGGGGCTTAGCCTCACAATCGTCCGCTATTTGACAGAGCAATGAAATGCTCCAGCGTGAGAATGTGGACGTTTTCGATATTCCTCAGGTGCTCGGCAAGTCCGCCATTAGTGAAATAATCTCGTAAAGTCCAGCCTGCACCGCCCAGGACCAAATATGCTTTGCTGTATGGACCGGCGCGCACAGCTTCAGCTAGACTGATGACTTCGAACGGCACTTTCTGCTCAGCCGTGCCGCCGACCTGTTGCCATTTGAGCGAGACCAGAATCTCTTGGCCGTCTTTACTGGCGACCGCATCCGGCACGAGCCAACGTTTGCCGCCAGGCCACTTCAGTCGCGGCCGGTTGTCTGAGGCCTGGCGTGGCGCGAATGCAATGCGGATTGGCCGGACAGAGAGAACCTTTGGCATACTGATCTTGTAACAAAGGCATAGTTGTCTTACTGATGAGGACCTGTGGACAAAGCGTAACTAACAGGGAGAACTGAGGGCATCCGTCACGCGGCAAGGGCCAACGGTTGCGTCGAAGTGCACCGCTCTTGAATGAGCTTCACGTAGTCCGGGTTCAGCTCAATCAGCACGGCTTGGCGCCCAAGCTCCAGCGCGACTTGGCCTGTGGTGCCGCTGCCGGCAAAAGGATCGAGCACCATGCAAGGCACCGGCTCACCTGCCTCGCAGGTGCAAGAAGGTTGCCAGCCAACCGTACGAACTTCGCGCATTCCCGCGAGAATTTGAGCCTTCAATGTACTGGCATCCTGGACTCCAGCAGCACTGAACTCTTTGGTCGCCCGACCGTGATAGCTTCCACTGCTATCTGCGCCACAATGTTTCTTCCAGCCTTCGAGAGCCGCGCCTTTTCGTGTGATTCGCCGCCACGGCGCACCGCAGTCCCGACAGCACCCTCGTGCGCTGGTGCCAGCCAGAATGCACGGTGCGATGAGATTCGGCGGATACGTAGCAAAGTGTGCTCCCTTGTAAGGTTGCGTGGAGACCAACCACACTGTCCGTTTGTTGCGCATTCCGCTGGACTGCTGTGCCTTCGTCATCGCATCCCAGCGGCCGTTGAACCCGGCGTGGCGGCGGGAATGCCAGCGCTGTTTGTCCATTCGATTTTCTCTTGGTCTCAAAATGGCTTGCACCTTTTGTTCGGTGGCACCATTGGCGTACTTGTGGCTGTCCGAAATACCACGCAGCAGCCGGTTTGTGCTATCAAGACTCGCTGGTTCTTTGATCGCCTCGGCGTCGTAGTAGTAACGCTTCGACTTGCTAAACAAAAACAGGTATTCGTGGGCTTTGGTCGGCCGGTCGGTCACGCTCTCGGGCATTACGTTCGGTTTGTGCCAGATGATGTCACTGCGGAGAAACCAACCATCCGCCTGGAGCGCCAGGGCCACGCGCCACGGGATGCCCACCAGATCTTTTTCCTTCAGGCCGGGTCCCAGCCGTGCCGGCCGGGCGGTTCGTCTGCCATTCGGTAGTGATCCGTTGCCGATTTGGTTCCGCCGGTTGCATGGCCACCCACTGGCATAACTGTCACCAAGGTTGAGCCAGAGGGTTGCGTCATCGCGCAACACCCGGCGCACGTCGGCGAACACAGAGAGCAAAGCCTCGACGAATTGCTCCGGAGTCTGCTCCTGGCCGAGTTGCCCAGCGCGGCCGTAGTCGCGCAGACCCCAGTATGGCGGGCTGGTCACGCAGCAGTGCACCGATGCTGTAGGCAAGGCCTTGAGTAGGTTTCGGCAATCGCCGGTCAATATGGTGAGCGGTTTGTGATCAGGCTTGAGCACGGATTCAACGTTCACAAGTTCACGGGTGACGGATGACGTGCCTAAGACGTGGCTCTGCCAAGCCATTTCCTGGATCCGAGCAGTGTGTGAACATGGCGGAAAAGACATCCCTTGGTTTTCCAAAGTTCACAACTGAAACGGCGCTTAACCAGGCGGTGATTCCGGTTTCGGTGAACTTGTGAACGTTGAATCGGGAGCAGAGGGTGGATCGCCTTGACCCGCTTTCGAGTCGGTTAACCCATACTTTTCAAACAGTTGCTCCAACCTCGGTTTTTCAGTAAGTGGAATAACGTAGCCGTCGCGGGTGCGCAGGCCCTTCAGATGAAGCCTCTTGTGCACAATGTTGCCAATCCATTTTGGCGTGATTTTCCATTTATATTCATCCGCAAACAGTTCGATGAAACGATCGGTGATCTCTTTCATCAGGAGCGGGCGTTCGCCGTTGAGCACCAACAGGTCCTGAATGACTTCCAGGACCTGGTATTCAGTGCCCAGGCCACGCTCGGATACCAGCTCCCGCTGGCATTGGTGGGCGACCAAGCGAAGATCCTCTCGAGCCGTATCATCCTCAATGATACTCAGGAGCGGCACGAAGATCTGGTTGAGTCGTGGCTCCAAGCTCCGGTCCACAAGCTGCGCCAGGGCTGGACGTTTGTTGAGGGTCCTGAATCGAAACAGCAGCAGCTTATTGCGCAGCGCCAACGCCTCTGCCTTATGCTCCGGCGGAAGGTTGATAGGAATGTCGTCCCGCAACCTGATGCTGCCCATTTCTTCGGTGATGAACCGGCTTTCAAGTGCACGGTCCTCAAAGTCGCCGCGCGTCGCTACGATCTTGGGACCGAACACCTGATACGCGCGCGGGTTGAATTCGCCCTTATTGTTGCTCTCGCTGCGCAACACCGGGAAACCCCGGACATTGCCATTGTTGAGGATTTTGACCACTTCGGATTTCTCATCACTGTATCGGAAATCGCTTTCGTCGATAATTAGGGTGCCACGGAAAGTTTCAAGTAAGCGGAAAAGGGGCGACACCGATGACGCGCCACTGGCGAAGATTGGTTTGTAGCAGAGCGACCCGATGGTCAACAGAAAGCGGGTCTTGCCGGAGCCGGGGTCGCCGCGGACACGGAGATACGGCAGTTCGTTGAATCCATCGTAAACCCAACTGAATAGTACGTAGTAGGTCGCAATCTGCTCGTATAACGGAGACACGTCGACAAACCGGTGAATGAAACCACTGATGTCCGCGACCAACTGAGCCTCGGTGCCATACTCTTGCGGCGCCGAAGGCAGGAGCACGATTTCGTTCTTGATGAGGTTATTGTTCGGCGAGTACGGCACGAACTTGAACACGGCATTGATGGGGTGATCACTCTCAAAGCTCCACGAGCCTTCGCGCCAGAAGGCAAACCGAGTTTGGCGGCCTTCCCGATCGTACAGCATCTCCAAAATCCCGCCGTCCTCAAACACTGATGAGACAACAGGGATTGAATGGGTGGGTTTGCGTTCGTCGAGTGCTTCCTTGAGTGTTTTCATTCCGCTCAGCATACCGGGTCAAGGCGGCGCTCAAAGGAGGGCAAAGTTGCCGCCAGCGTCAAGAACGCCCGCCTTTTGCCGAATTTCTGAGCGGCTATGCTGAAGCTCGGTCGAGTTATGCATCCACTTCCCAACCGAGTTTCACAATGCCCTCACGACGCATTCAATCATTGGTCCGTGCCAAGGCGCGGGGAATCCCCGTTCTCGCGCACAGGCAGCACCGCTCTAAGCGCGGGCGAAGCCCTAATTATTGGGCACTCAAGGAACAAAGGCAGTTTAAGCGGGAGCGGGAAAACAAGCGGATTACTACTGAAACAAGACTTGCGAAGGACCTCCTATTGAACAGTCGGTTCAATTTTTCGGAGCCCGACTTTGGAGAACTTGTGGAAAGTCGCAACCGCAATCTGACCTGACATGCAACCACCCACCACTCTCAGCCGTCAGGCCATCGACGAACTCAAACGGATCTATCAATCTGAATTCGGCGAAGCGCTCACCGATGACATTGCCGAGGAAATGGCGCTCCGGTTTGTGCGGGTGTTTCATTTGTGGTCGCGCTCGTTTGCACAGCAAGCGAAGAGCCAACTGACGATTATCGAGTTCTAGCCAATTGACGCCGCCAATGGGTACGCTACGATCACATATCCCCGCCTGGCCGAGGCCCTCGACGCCCTTCAGCCGTTGCCTTTCTTCATGACACTGGGCAACGACGATTTAAGCGAGTTCGCCGAGCTGTGGCGGGAGGAGTTCAAGGAGAACCTGTCATTGGATGAGGCTCGGCATTACGCCACATCCCTTGTGGAACTCTACACGTTGCTGGCCCGACCGTTGCCAGACGCGCGTGGGAGCCGATCGGAAAATGATGCGCAACATCAAGTCGTATGAGGTATTTTCTCTACTGTCGAAAATCCATCGAGGACGAGGGCCGCCAGGTCCTCTCAATCGAGTCTCAAAAACTTGAGATGGAACGCTTGGCCGCCTCCTGGCAAGGAGTGACGATGGTCCGAGTGTACGAAGAATCCAAGAGTGCCAAAGCCCCGGGACGACCTGTATTTGACGAGATGTTGCGGTGCATCGAGAAGGGCGAAGCCGATGGTATTGTCGCCTGGCATCCGGACAGGCTCGCGCGCAACTCCATTGACGGCGGCCGGATTATTTATCTGCTCGATAACAAGAATCTCAAAGATCTTCGCTTCGCCACGTTCACCTTCGAGAACAATTCTCAGGGCAAATTTATGCTGTCCATTATTTTTGGGTACTCGAAATACTATGTGGATAGCTTGAGTGAAAACGTCCGTCGCGGGAACCGGACCAAGCTCGAAAAGGGATGGCGCCCCAACATGGCACCGGTCGGTTACCTCAACGACAGGAGCACAAAGACTATTGTCCCGGACCCGGAGCGATTCTCACTGGTTCGACAGATGTGGAACCTAATGCTGACAGGCGCCTATTCCCCACGGGGTATCCGGGAGATCGCTGTGAATGAGTGGGGACTTCGCACAAAAGTCCGCACGCGAAGCGGCGGGACTCGCCCGGCGGTGAGTGCGGTATATAATATCCTCGCAAACACCTTTTATGCCGGTGTCATTTCGTACGGGGGAAAAACATTCCCGGGGAAACACCTGCCCATGGTCACACTGGATGAATTTGAGCGGGTCCAGGAATTGCTCGGCCGCCCCGGCCGGCCACGGCAGCAGAAGCATGAGTTTGCTTTTACAGGAATGATCCGTTGTGGGGAATGTGGGCTCTCTGTCACCGCCTCGCACCAAATCAATCGTTACTCTGTACGATACACGTATTACCACTGCACCAAGAAACGGTTGGATTATCGGTGCCAACAGCCTTACGTCTCGCTGGCACGGGTCGAAGACCAAATCATCGCATTCCTGGAGGAAATTACTCTTCCAGAGCAGTTCCACCTGTGGCTCATGGAAAGATTGGAACGCGCGGATGCAGTGAAAACCGACGAGCGAGCAGATCGAATCGCTTCGGTGGAGGGAGCTCGAGAGGCAGTGGCGCGACAGCTTGATAACCTCACCAAACTGCGACTACGCGACCTGGTCACCGATGAAGAGTTTCTGCGTCAGCGCAAAGAGCTTGAACAGGAGCAATTACGGTTGTCCCAAAGTATTGAAAAGCTGAGAAACGGGGAGACATGGTTTGAACCCGCAAAGGATTTCATTTCGTTCAATGTTAGAGCCGTTTCTTGGTTCAAGGCCGGCGATCTTCAGACAAAACGGCTCATCCTGCAAATCGTAGGTTTGAACCCGACGCTCATCGACGGAAAACTCAACATTGAAGCCAGAAAACCGTTTCGGCGACGCTGCGAAATGCCGACGATTCCTCTCCTGTGCACCACTATAGAGGATGTTCGAACTTTTTTCAACCAGACTGAACCAGCGGTTACCGACATGGTAGCACAGATTCGGCGCGTGATTGAATTGGCGAACGCGCAGCAGAAAAAACTCGCCGCGTAAATTGTCGCCAGTTTCAAGATAGCAAGGCGTCTTATTGATACAAGGAGGGTGAATTTGCTGTCGGCGACAACCTGAGATTTGTAGAGGAATCTAAGGGGCATGCTCGTAAGCTTCATAAAAAGCGCTGCTTTTTCAATATCATTCTTATCCGACATAACTCACGTGTCTTGCAGCTTCATTTATCGTGCAAAACGGTATGTTGCGATCACGAGTTGCCCAATGTCCTTCTTGCCACCTCATTCTGCATGAACATTGGAACAGAAAAAATCAAAAACTCGTACGCCGAAACTGGCGATTGGGTAGGTCAAGCGCCTTGCTTTTCTGCTATAGCGAAGGCAAACACTCGCCGTCGCGATAGCGCGCACATTGGAATAAAAAAAAGGGCAAGCAGAACAGCGCATTGAAAACCGGCCTGACCGGATAACCGAGCACTGCGTAGAGCGCCGGCCGCTCAGTTAGAAATTGCCCCAGGATGGCTCAACGCATTTCGGTGGCATTCTTGTTTACAGTGAACACGTCACCGGCAAGCCATTCTCAATTGCCCGATCAAGAAACTTCAATAATTCCTTCCGCTTTCGAATCTGATACTTGTGCAACGCTTTGAGGCTGAAGCTCCCGGTTTTGCGCTTTGAGACTCCTTCTTCTTGAAGGTCCTCGTTGGTTGTAAGCTGCTGTTTGGCTGCGGCAACTCGATCCCTAAAATCCTTAAGGGCTCGGCCCCCCAACTCTGAGCGACTATTGAGATGCGGCAGGACGTCGTCCCACCAGGACATCCCACAGGTCCAAAGAACACATGATACGTTATACGAGTCGTGAAAATGAGCCACGATGGCCTTTTTGTCCTTTCTCGGTAGCCAGTTGAAAAGATAAATCACAAGGCCTCGTGGCCATTTCGGCTTCTCCACGTTTTTTGCTCGTTTTGCAATCAGAAATAGATCTGCACCCATTTTCTTAAGCCTTGTGGATTGGGGCTTTGCTTCCGACCAACGAGCCGCAACTATGCCCAAATGACAGGCTACTATTATTACTTGTAATTAAACGACCTTGGTACGGCGATCTTAACGTACCAGTATTTTTTGTCAAAGTGCTGATTGTCGAAGGAGACTTGCTGCCTCGACATCGCTCGAAGGCGACCCTTTGCCGCCGTTCACGAGGTAGTGCCGGCATTATTCTCGATACCTTCTGCCCTCCTCTTTCAGATCGTGAAGTGCGAAGTCAAGAGTTCCCAGCCGCGGCGCGTACCAAGCCAGGATTCCAAATTTCCGTGCAACTTCGCCTAACTTCAGTCATCATTGTCTGGTGAGCGCCACTCTTACAGTCCAGTCAGACCAGATTGTCAAAGACCTTGCCGCTTCCCCTGGCATTAGGTCAACAAAGTCGAGCACCGTTGGCTCGAAGTGGCGCCATGACCAAGTCAATGCAACTGCGAGATGAAGCGCCAGCCTACGGAGGGGGTGAATGAGGGATTTGCCATATGAGGTCAAGGCGCTCTTGCAAAAGGCACGAGAATCGGCATTGCTGGCGGTGGAGACGTACAACCGGCCGACTGCAACTTTTCGATCATCGCCAAAGGTGCGCAGTCAACGAGGAACGGAGCTGACGTTATAGCCGAAGGTGCAGTTTCCGGGTCGAAGCGATTCTTCGCAGCCCCGTTAATCCACCATCCGGTTTATTGCTCTACGAACTTAATTAGCGTTTCTTGAGTTTGGCCGGATCATAACCTTCAGTAAGAAGGTCATATTCGGGAACTGCTACATTTTTATCCGGCTTTGGCCCAGCGGGCTGTGATTGTTCGGGAGCGGGTTGCGGTTGCACGGCCTGCGAGTTTTCTTCTGGCTGCGACTCGGGCTGAGGTTTTGACATGTCCACAATCTACTGTATATTTCGTAGATTTGCGAGTCGAACGCAAGCGGAGAACGCCACGTTCTTTTCCTGTTTAATCGGGTTTGTTGGTAACATCCGTGTTTTCGAGCGTGGCTGCAATTCCTGTTGTCGTTTCTTGACGATGGCTGCGTCTTCGCCCCTGGATACGGAGCCTTTCTGATCAGGAGTTTTTTCCGGGCGCTGGTGAAACCTTACCTTTATTCGGAGCGACCGCATGGAGTGCCCCATCAGGAACTTTAGCCTCGCTGCCCATGCAAACGGTGTATTCCGGCACATTGACGGTTTTGTCGGGTTTCGCGGCGTCGCTACCAAGCTGGCTAGTTTCTTTTGCATCTGCCTTGACCACAGGTTGCTCGCTGGCTTTTGGCGTGACCTCTCCATTGTTCTGAGCATCCGTTTGTTTCATGCTGAACAGTTCTTACATCTCAACACCAAGAATACAAGCAATACATCACAAGCAACTCCGCCAAAAATGCGAGAGTTACTTTCACAAGGTTGTGAGCGTGGACGAGAAGCGTAATTTTTGCGTCCGTCCGCGCTCTGTTTGCCTCGTACGCTTTGCTGTTTTCTCGTGCGAGACCATAGTAAATGTTCAGCAGTGGTTCTTTCTCAAAAAAACTAAGCACCGCCTGGTTGAGTGGCCTGCTTATGTATGGCTTAAGCTTAATTGCATGAATCGTAACGAACCAACCAGCCGCGCTCAACAACAACGCCAAAACGCCTGCAAGGTAAAGTGGCCATTCCTCCGGAATCGTGACTGGAAAATCTCTCCAGGGAAACTTATCAAAAATCCATTTATCAAAAAAGGTAACGGCCCCCAAGAGAAAGACGAACATGCCTGAATATTTCGATGCCTTCTCATCGGCCCTTGTAAAACGTTCGTGTTCCTTTAGCAGGACATCCGTTGAATATGCGTATAGTTCTCGATATTTAATTAATGCGGCCTCCAGCTGCTTTTGGTCTGGGGTTTCCAGTGGCGGATTGGTTGGCTCGGGTTTCAGTTGCCGAGGTTTGTGCTTCCTGCTCATGAATCTGAGGGATCGCTGTGCCAATGCGCCGTGCTCCGGGGATGCAACATTAATCGAACATATAACTCAGCAGTTGTCAAATCAGCCACAGGTGTGTACCGCTACTTTCAGAGCGTCGAGCATCCAAGGATCGAGTTTATCGTCTACAAGCACACACCTTTCCTGAATAATTAGTCACCCGTCTTCCCTATTCTGTTGTGTTTGTGCTCGAAATGTAGTTCCTGGGAGAGGGACGGCTTATGCCAAATGATGGCGAATTCAATATTCGCTCGTTATGACTTGTCCTGGTTGTAACCAGAACCTCACCAATGCTGTTGTAAGGACTCCCATCTGTTTCGCGCCAAATGATGAGGCCTGGCGTATGCCTGATGCTTGGCACCTTTTCTCCCGAACTTATGCTCGCGAATCCCGAAAGCAACGGGAACACAATGAGCACAACGAATAATTGACCTCCCCTTCTTATTGTGGTAGTAAGCCACATGTCAAACAAGCGAATATACGTTGAAAGGCGCCCAGAGGGTGATTATGCGGTTAGAAGGGCCGGATCGGAAAGAGCAAGTGCCGTCGAGCCCACGCAGGCATCCGCGATCGAAAGAGCGCGAGAGCTAATCCCTGGCGTAGCTCCGCACGTTGAGCGTGTTCGCAATACCTCTGTAGGTGGCCGCGACAAATGGCGCAAGCCTTAACGAAAGCCGTGGCAAGGTTTCTAATAAAAAGCGTCGTTGGTAAACTCGTTGGCTGTGATCCGAAAATCATGGCCATCGCGTGAAAGAGCAACAACCCGAGTACGGCTACCCTCCAATAATCAGTGGGGCAGGGGCATGGTGGGCATCAACTCTTAAGAAACGGTGTTGCGGCCATAAGTGGTCGAAAAAGATGATTTTGCGCTCGCTGCCGCCTGGACCTCCGATTTCTTCGCCGCGACGCCGATTGCTTTCTCATTAAGCAAACAAAACAACCGACCGGGAGAATCAGTGGGCACCGTATTGGCCACCTGGTCCAAAGCCTTTTGAACGTCTTTGCGGACGAATGAAGCCGTGTTCAGGCGCGCACACCAACCGAATCGGCTACAGGCGAAACGATAACCAAAACATGTTCACCGGTTTTGAGAGCCTGAACGTCCACCTTGACGTTTGGGAGACGAGATCCATTCGAGCTAGTCCATTGATTCAGGTTCTCAACGGTTTCGGTTGCTCCAATCGAAAGACCCGTGCCGTTATCAAAAACACCCGTGATTATCGAAGCCACAGGCACTCGCATGTACCGCGGAATTTGGAAGGAAATTTTGCGAGCAGCCGCATTGGGCACCGCACTCAGTACGCGTAACTTTGGCTGTGGCAGTTTTGGCGGTATCAGGGGAAGCTGGGCCAAATGCAATTCGCGCAATTCGCTTTTTTTATATCCCATGCCGATTTCTAACACGATCACCGGCGCCGGGGCCCGAGCGGCACATGCGTTCAGCGTGGCCTGGAAGCTCGCATCGGGGCAATATTCTCTACGGACACGCTCGACGGCATCAAGCGTGAGTCGACCCTGACTTCTGAGCTCCGCTTCCAGGGCGGGGCGAAAGAGCGTGTCGTAGAAGCCAATTTCCCCTGCGATGATATCCATGAGTTTTTCCGTCGGGTCTCGGTCGATGGTGGACCGGTGGAACGGCAGCTCCATTTGTTTGTAGAGCGTTAAAAGGTGTGCAATTTCATGCCAACGGCTGAAAAATCTTCTTGCTCCCTTGTTGCCACGGCAATCGATAACCGCCACGTACCGGTCCTCAGAATTAGGACGTAGGGCCTTTCGCCGAATCAGTGTAGCGAACGTCTTTGCATCCAAATCCGCTTTCAGATGGGCAAACACAATTTCTCCCTCCTCGACATAATTCCTAATGAGCTCCTCGAGGTCATCGTCATTCCAAACTTCATGAATCACCAGGTTCAACTTCTCGCAGATGATTTTCTCCAAATCCCAAATCGTACGAATTGACCTCGGCCCATCGATCCATCTGGCAATCTTTTGCCGACAGAAGTCGATTATGCTCTCGACGGGGTCGCCAACCAATCGCAACGCGTTGGCCATGGCAATAATCTCAGCTTCCTGGCTCAGTGTTTTCATTTCAAGAACGGTTTGACCGACTCATAGAACTTCCGCCAGTCGACTTTCTCGAGATCATGGGATTTGCTTGCGCTCCGGTGAGCAATTATTTGGCGCTGCACGTCGAGGAGCATCAAGGTTTGCGCGAATGTCAGCTGCTCCTTTTTCGCAAAGTCGGACAACGAGGCTGGGATCTGCACGTCACCAGCTTTAGGTTTCGTCGAGTCCCCTGTCATTAGATAATCCAAACTCGTACCCAGCGCGTGCGCTATTTCCAACAGATACTCCGCACTCACGCTCCGTTTCCCGGTCTCAAGATCGGACAAAAACCCGGCGCTTATCTTGGTTTCGCTGGCCAGTTTTTCTTGTGTCCATTCCAATTCCTGGCGCCGCTGCCGGATTCGCTCGCCTACCGTGCTCATATAATGACGTCGGTTTTTGGCACTTGAATATGCAGGCTGAAAGCGGTCAGTGCAAGCAGAAATTCTCGCGAAAAGAAAAATTTGACATCATGTACAGCGAGGTGTAATTGTATAGCGAGTACACTCTCGGGTGGGAGCGTACGAAAGGTTATTAGAATAAGGCGGCCAGGAGCCGCATAAAAGAAAGTAGAAGCACAATGCAAAACTTAGCAGTGAAAGACGTTTCTGACAGGACGAAGTCTGTATTTGAATACACAGTGGATGACGAACCGCAATCGACCGACCAACATACGTTGACGCCAAACCAGATTTTGACTCGGGCCGGAATCGATCCGGCGACCCATTATCTAGTGGAAATTGTCGGGAATACCCAGAGGTCGTACCAAGGCAAGCCGGATGTGCCTATCCACATGCACCAGCACATGAAGTTTGTCTCAGTTTTTACCGGTCCGACCCCGGTTTCAGAAGATGGGACGCGAGGAATTCATTAACGAACTAAAGCTCCTAGGGTATGAGCCGGAGGTACGTAATGGAAATCAGGTAGCCTTTCGGTACACGATTCCCGTTGGTAAGTTCGCAGGTCGAGCGATCTGGTTGGGTTTTGACGTTTCCGGTGATTTTCCGTTGAATCCGCCGGGCGGACCGCACGTGTCGCCCCATCTCATGCCGTCTAACACCAACGCCGGCGCTCACCCAAACTGCGGCATCCATGCGAGTTCCTTCGGAAACGAGTGGCAGTACTGGAGTCGGCCATTTCCGAATTGGTCAGCTACCAACCGCACGGCACGCGTATACATGGCCCACATCCGCCATCTTTTCGACACCCTTTGATGTACAGCATCGCGATTTCCTCCGAGCTGCACACAATGGCCGTTCAGCACTTGCTGCGAGCCGAGGGACAGGAAGACCTTTGCTTTGCAACGTGGTGTCCGAGCCAGGGAATGAATCGAAAAACCGCCCTTTTGCATAGACTAATCTTGCCCAAACGCGGTGAACGCCGCATCCATGGCAACGCGAGCTTCACGGCCCGATACTTTGAACGGGCGTTGGCGATCGCTCTCGCTGACAAAGCAGGCCTCGCGTTGATGCACAGTCATCTCACGCCTGGCTGGCAGCGTATGAGCAAGGATGACGTCGCTGCGGAGAATGGACACGCCGCCAGCGTTAAAGGCGCGACAAGTTATCCCCTGGTTGGCCTTACCATTGGCACAGACGGCGCGTGGAGCGCCCGATTCTGGGAAAAGACAGGACCGAAGACTTACGAGCGGCGCTGGTGTCATTCGGTTCGGGTCGTCGGAGGGCGCCTGCGTGTCACTTACAACGACAACTTGGTGCCCGCGACAGAATTCAAAAGCGAGTTGCTGCGGACCATCTCTGCATGGGGTGAAGCTGAGCAGAGTCACTTAGCGCGGCTCAGGGTCGGGATCACTGGCACAGGCAGCGTCGGAAGCATAGTCGCCGAATCCATCGCTCGGATGGGAGTGGCGCACATCAGGTTGCTTGACTTCGATATCGTCGAGAATGTTAACTTGGGTTGCCTGCTCCACGCCCGACTGGCCGACGCAACGAAACTAAGACCCAAAGTCGAGGTGCTCGCCGAAGCTCTTCGGCAGAGTGCCACGGCGCAGCATTTCATCGTTGATCCGCTCCAATTAAGCGTGGTCGAGGAACGAGGGTTTCGAGCTGCGCTCGACTGCGATGTTCTGTTCAGTTGTGTGGACCGGCCGTGGGCTCGTTTCGTTTTGAATTTCATTGCGTACGCTCATCTGATTCCCGTTGTCGATGGGGGGCTTCTGGTTCAGGCCAAGAAAGACCTGCGAGGTCTCATGCGAGCGAATTGGCGGTCCCATGTGGTGGCACCATCCCGCAAGTGTCTAGAATGCCTGAACCAGTACGATCCAGGTCTTGTGAGCGTCGAACGTGACGGGTACCTTAATGATCCGAATTACATCAAGAGTTTGCCTGACGAGCATCCGCTCAAACGCAATGAGAATGTTTTTGGTCTTAGTTTGGCGACGGCATCCAGTGAAGTGCTTCAATTCCTTCGCATGGTCGTAGATAGCCCAGGGCTGCCAAATCCTGGTGCCTGGTCAACCAATTTCGTAACGGCAAATACTGACGTTGATTCGGGAACCTGCGGCAAGAACTGTTTGTTTCCCACGCTCATCGCGAAAGGTGATTCTGCTCCATTTGTTGTGACGGGTGCACATCCTGTCGCCGAAAAGATGAGGACCCGCCTCAATAAGTGAAGCCCTGTCTGAAAAGCATCATCACTATTACAACAACGAACTCGTGCTGATCCCGCACGGGATTTTGCAGCAGGCCAAAAGGAACAACTCAAAGGCAACAAATAGAGACAGCCCGCCCAAGAAGCCAGCTGGGTCGTTGTCGGCCGACCTCGACACCCTCTTCTGCCCCGCCGGCGGGCGGCATCGCAGCGGTGATTATTCCGCGACTGATAATGCGTTTACGAAGCAACCTCTCGAATTCGTTCAGCTGATCTAATTCGCAAGCCGGTGACCGGGGCCGGCAGGTTGCGGCATGTCATGCCGCGTTAGGATGATGATTGGTTGCCACGCCTAATCGGGCTCCTCCCGAGAAACAATAAACTTTGGCGACTCTACCGAGGTTCCTCCGCATGAGAGATTACGAAATGGAAGGGAACTCGCGCTTTTATATCCTGGCGATGGCCTCGAAGCCTGCCAAAGTCGCTGAGATCCTTTCACATCAGTATCGAGTCCGCGCTGCATCCACCTTAAACGCTGTGAACTGTGCCTCTCGGCTGCAGAGTTTCCATCCACCGCGGACAAAGTTGATGGCCCCGACATTGAACCATGATCGAGCGCGGGCGAATTGGTCACTACAGTGTTTCCAAGCAACAGGAGGAGCTGAGCACCTCTCACATCGGGATTGAGCCCCTGGTGGGTCTGTTTTGGCCCCGGGGTCTGTTTTGGTGTTTCGTGCGGCTTTCCGGGGCGGCAGAAAATGGCCTCAACACGGTTTGGCGAATGAAATCTGTTGCTTCCCGGACCTCCTTGGCGGCGATAGCTGTCACCCAAATCGCGAGACTAAACGCGCCGAATGCCTGCAGAAGCTTCCGACAAAATCCCGTGTGATCCAGGCTCCATGGGCGGGTTTTGTTCTCCTCTCGGCGGTAACTGTCACGGCGCGTTTGCTGACCGGTCCGATTGGATGGCACAGCCAAATCAATCAAGGTTGGCTCCGTTGAGTCACGGGCCATCCGGCTCAGGCATGCCCTTATCGCCTTTCCGAGGATGTCATCCCGATGACGCCACATATGTTATTTCGCCTCTGGCATAAGTTGTGCCAGAAAACAGATCCGTTGATTATTAAGAATTTAATGAATCCATGTTCGACGTCCCTGGGAAAAATGGAAAAATAATTCCCGCATTGGCAAACCCTTTTCCAATTCAACACAGGGAGAGATACAAAGTGATGAACCGAGCTTACGGGGGTGCGCTCGACATCAAAGAATCCGCCTCGCAGCTTGATTTTCTAGAGCATTGTAAATAGAGCTATAGCCACCATGGGCAAACCAATTGATAGTGTCCTGACGTGTAATGCCGGCCAGCGCTTGGCCGATCGCTGCCATCAATGAGGGCTGCGTTCGGGCTTCTAAGCTGCGGAGGGTGTTTTTAACTTTGCTCCACATTTGTTCAATGGGATTGAAGTCCGGTGAATAAGTCGGCGGGAACATGACCTGAGCCCCGGCTTGGGTAATTAAGGAGAGGTTTAGTTCAACTCAGGAGGTTTTGTGGTTCCCCAGGTGGTCATAGTGGGAGTCATATTGTTTAGAAGAATGCACTTGTGAGTGCGGCTCGGCCGGCGAAAGCGGCTGACCAATTCTGTTCACAACCTGTATCCAAAACATGCCATTTATCGGAATGCTCCCCCAAGCGTAAAAGTCACCGGGCCGTATCCCATGCTAACCACCTGCCCGATTATGTCGCCGACTATACAGCTCTCTTGGCGAACGATCCTCCATGTCGCCATATCTTCGTCATGCTACAGTTAATGCTGCACGCGATTTTCTATCAGGGGATGCTCCCATATTTCTGTTTCCACGCGCCGTGGGCGTCCCGCAAGGCTTTGAAAAATTTGTCCCGTTCTTCGGCTGTCTTGAGATTTACGTACCACTGTCCTCCAACATTAAAGTCCACTCGGTAGATCTTTGGGTAGCGCCCTTCTGGCTCGAACTCTTTTGATTCAGGGTCTTTTCCGAATCGAAGCCCGAAATCTGAAAAGGGGTACTGGTATTCATGGCTGCTGCCGTCAAGCTTCAAATTCACGCCGACATCTGTGAGGGTGAGTTGGTATTGCTCTGGTCTATTTCGTTCAAAATCAAAACCCCGGATGGTTTGTATCACTCTGGATGCATTCGTCGCTTCCTCGAACGACCTTGCCTCGTCCGGCGTCCGAAGCGCGGCTCGCCTGTCGGCCCAGCCGCCTCGCATCTGCTCCTTGGCATAAGCGAGCGCAGAAGCGCGGTCGGCACCCGCGTCGACCAGCAATCTCACAGCGGCGTCATTGGCCGCCTGCAGCGCAAGCAACAAAGGCGTACGGCCCGCCTCATCGCGCCCGTTGACGTCTGCTCCAGCCTTAAGAAGCACCGCGACAACGCGGTCTTGTGCAACCCTCGGGTATCCTGAAGGAGTGTTGCCAACAACCGATTGTGGGAGCCAAGCAGCGAGATGCAGAGGGGTCATGCCCTTCCGAACATTGTCGAACCGGTCGTTCTCTCTCGCGCGCGGATCTGCTCCCTTCGACAGCAAAAGCTCGACGAGATTGGTCATGCCACGCTCAGCCGCCAAATGCAGCGGTGTCTGCTGGTCGGCGTTAGTGATGGCCACTTGAGCTCCGCTTTCCAGAGCACTAATCGCGTTTGCGAGATCCGCCTTATATGTTGCGTCCAACAACTGCTGGTTTAGGGCCTTCTGTTTTCGCTTCGCTAGCACATCGCGCATTACCGCCTCGTAGCGGTCAGGCCGATAGAGGAGAGTTCCGTCGTCGTCGTCGCGTAGGCCGTCCTCGACCAACGTGTAGTACCCGACCTGCTTAGTCCCGAGCACATCGGCCACGACCCGAAGCTTTCCGTCCTGCACTGAGAACTTGCAGAGCAGATTGGCGGCCTTCTCTCGCAGTTCGAGTTCGTCAGAGGAAACGATCTTGAGCACCTGCTTGTCGTCAATCGCACGATAGAGCTGCCCTTTAGCGATCTTTCCTGGCTTTCCGGCTGGCCTTTCCTGACCCGTTGCCTTCGTCTCAGCCTGCTTGCTCTCGTTCCCGCTTGCGGCGTCTCGGGAGCCCTTGGAGCAGGATGCAAGCACGACGATCGCTGCGAGGCTCACTATCCAGTACTCGTGAAGCTTCTCTTTCATGTTCGCGGTTTTTGTTGTGGGCGGAGTGAAACCTGCGACCCGGCGCAACTCACGCCAGCGGAGCGCAGGTCTACAGTAATTTCGTCAGTGAGTTGGCTGACTTCCGCCTTCGTCTGACTATGGCGTGACAAGGCGACGTCGCCGACGAAGTCCCCACGCGTCGGGATGTATTCGGGCGGTTCGGGTTTGTTGGCGACCAGCAGCGGGCGGTTGTCCACGTAGGTGGGTCCGCCTTCGATTCGATCAAATCCTGCTGTCGGTTGCTTTCCCGTGCAGCTACAGCGGGCAGGCGAGGTGTCGCGGGCCCCGTGAGAGAATGAGCTTCCGACCACAAGAGCCTCCGATACGACGTTGGCCAAGTCATGTCAAGGAAAAACCGAATGCAAAAAGCGCTCGTTAGAGGGTACGCCATGCAGCTCCAGCCGCTCGCTCAGCAAGGCAGATCGAAAGCACCGCAACGCGGCCTTGGCGTCAGGCCGAACCTGATCGAGGCATACGCTTGGCTGCAGCTTTTTGCCGACTCTCCTGAAGGTTCGATTGTCGGCCGAGTGGAGCTAAACACACTTGCCCTCAAGCTGGATACTGCCGGAGTGCGGCGAGCCCAACAGCTGGCAGCCCAATTCAAAGCGGGCAAGTGGCAACGACCCGTGATTCGGTTAACTGAAGCCGCTCCCGGGAACTCAGCGAGTAGTGGGCGAGTTCACGCCGGTTACGCTGAGTTCCGGCAGAGTCGTTAAGCTGTTGTCCCTTTGACGTCCGCCCTTCTCAAACCCTTGATGCACACGCATAAGCGAATGGAGGCGAGAGTGGGAATGGGACTCTCGCATTCAAAGCCGGCCGGCGCCAAATGGCGTATTTAAGAACTGCTGGATTCCGAGCGAGTTCCTGAAGTTTGGAGCGTGCCGGCCTCGTTCCCAATCGAGTGGCGTTCTTTTGTTTACGCCCAGAATCTTGCGGCATTTGACAGCCGTCATTTTCAAATCATACCCCTATTTCTTGATTCGTTCGCCGATGTGCTTGGGGCGGGCCGGGTACAGCTCCGATTTCCAAAAGTAGTTGGTTTCTTTTGAGCGAGTCGCAAGTGACAAAAGGGCATCGCTGCGAACGAGCTGGACAGGGGTGCTCGGCGGCAAACGCGGCCGGAACCTCGCTAATTTAGGAAGGGAAGAATGTCGCGTTTTTACAATTTATTGGGCTGCAGTGGCACAGGTTGCAGGTCTAAAGTTAGCATTTCGATCCTCGACCCTCAACTGGCGAGCCACGCCGGGACGATTGGTCACCACCGCGCCATATGCCCACATCAAAAACTCACCTGCTATGGTCGTCAATTACCGAATGGAGCATTCGGCCTGCTCCGGATGCACATGCAGCGTACCAACAAGAGCAATAACAAGAGAATTACCAACAGCGCGATCCATTGAATCCTGCATGGAATGCACAGCTCGCTCTGGCCGCCTCCTTTCCCGGGAGGTGTGGGCGACGCGACCATCAACGTCAAATAGCGAGTAGCTTCTCGTGGTGTCAATTCGCCTCGCTCGTTCACACCGACGGCATGGAAAAAGAACCTGTAGGAGCCGCTTTCCCCCGTATATCCAAAATGCGTGGTCCAGGTGCCGTCGGCGGCACTGGCATCGCCGTGCGAACCGTCATTGTAAAGTTGCAGCCCGTCATATTTCGTGCCCAACGGTGTCGTAACGTTGACAAAAACCTGTCCGCTGGATGAGGGCCAATCGCGATCAGAGAGGGCAGCGGTCAGTTTCACGTCGGCTCCAGGCAGGAGATTCGAAGGCAGCACGTTGACATCCATCCGATAGTCCGATTTAACCGCCGCGGCAAACCCGACGGGTACGACGCCTTGGTACGGGTTGATAATGTTCTGCTGATTGGTGTTGTACCCTTTGACATGGTCGACACGATTCGTGTATTTCCCGTTAGGAGTCAAGCGGAGAATCCAATCCCCTACGTAGCTTGAAGCCAGTGATATATCTGGAAAGACAACGCGGTAAATTGAGTAGTCGTAGCGCTGCTGCTTATGCACGGGGATTCCGCCAACACTCGTACCTATGTTGATAACCTGACCGTGAGGATCAACTAATTCGAGATCGTAATAGACGCGCAGCGACGGCTCATCCAACACAAGGAACGTGGCGCTGCGATCCGATGAGACGATTCTTGCCGTTTCAATGATCGTTGGATTGATGCCGCTCAGCAGGACCGGGTGCGTCGGGTCGACAACCAAATCCATAGAACCGGCATGGCTGAAGATCTTGAAGTAGAACGTCTCCAAGTCAAACCAACTGACGCCACTTAAGTCGTCCGCCACTTGGTGAAAGCCATTCCCTACGTTCGGAATCATTTGGAGCCGATCGAGTTGAACATGCGAGCCGAGACCGATGCTGTACATTTGCAGTGCGGGGTCAGCGGCGCGAATCGGGCCGACCACATCCGGGATGTAAGGAGCTTCGTTCTCGATTCCGTCAGTCAGTACAACCATCACGTGCTTGCGATCTGCTGCTGAGCCTAACAGCATTCCCGCAGCCTGCTGCATGGCTCCACCAATGCCGGTTGTTCCGTCAGGCGCTAAGCGACTAACATCGCTGATGGCAGCCACCGAAAGTTTATCGATAGCTAAGCCTAGCTGTGTGCCGGGCACGTCTGTGGGCGTCTTGAAGTCGAGTGGGAGGTATGCATCGTGGTTTTGGTTGTACCGAACGATGCCGATCTTATCTAGGTTCGGTGGCCCACCGAGCTGTGGGCGCAGTAGATCCACAAAAAGGCTGGCCGCCTTTTGCAGGGCTTGAATTTTGGTTTGGGGTCCCGCGGATTCTGACATGCTACCACTTCGGTCGAGCACAAGTAAGCCGTCTATCGGCACGGCCGCGACTCCAACGCCAGTGAGCGTAATGGTGCGAACAGGATTAGCGAGGTCATTGCCTGACACCTGTAAGTGAATGTCATGCGGTCCAGGGACCAAAGGCGTGAAAACTTGTTTAAAAATGCGCGGCGTCGTCCCCGGACTGACGCTGAATGGCCCGCCTAATTCCAAGCTCGACCATTGCGAATGATCAGGATCAGTCAGAGCAAGATCAGTCACCGACACGGTTAGGGGTGCATCGCCATCATTGTAAACAAAAATGGCCTTCGTGAACGAAAAGCCCAATTCTACTTCGTGATAGTCGAGGACATCAGAGACGACCCGCATGATGGGCACGGGATGGTGCCCCCGGGCTTGAAAAAAGCAGAGCTTGGTCGGTTCATCCGGGTCATTGCTGAGGATAACCAAATGGCCGCAATACATTGCTTCACCGGGAGGCGGTGCGAAGGCAATCTGCACGGACCGACTGCCGGACGCCGGCACAGGAGCCGTTGAGGGGGGCGCAGCCAATGAAAATGGCGCAGCGGCGGAATCGTTGACCAGTGTGACGGAACTGATCACCAATTGCTCCGTCCCGTTGTTGTTGAATGAAAATGGAAGCGTTTTTGTTTCGGGCGGGCTGGCGTTACCGTCGGCGCTGCCCAGCAGTGAACCACTTCCGCAAGAGCTACCGGAGCATACGATATTCGGTACCGTTGGTAACGTATTGCCGCTAACCGTCACCGTCACCGGAGCAGTCGCACCCAGCGAACTGCTTCCAGAAATGGTGATATTCGCACTGTAAGGTCCTGGCGTCGTCAGAGCTTTGAATCGGACCTGAAATGTTCTATTCGGCCCAACTACCTGGCCAACTGGGTTGGGGGTGATAACTTCAAAATGACCGGGATCACTTGAAACAATTGATGAGATCGTCACGTCGAGATCTCCCGATTTGCTGATAGTAAAGGTGAAGGGCGTAGAGGAACTGCCCGCGAGAACACCCCCGAAGGGATGACTTATCGGAGCAACGCTTATTGTCGCAGTACGGTTGTACGTAATCGTGTAATTGCCCGGCCCCATTCCGAAGTAGTTGATACTTATCGCGTAGTTGCCTGCGGTGAGAAAAGCCGTGCCGGTGTTCAGGCCCGAGCCCAGTCCCGTTGAAAGCGGGACGCTCGTCAGATTCGCGGGGTCCGTGTGCAAATAAAAATCGTTGCCCTCCAGCCCCGTTCCAAAATAGTTGGCTTCCCAAGCGACTGTTTGACCTCCGGCTCCTATTGGGAAAAACCCGGTTGTCGTTGTCGCATAAGTTCCATCGGGATTTTTGGTCTTGGTGGCTGAGGCCGTATCTGCTGCCTCAGAACTGCTGTGACAGACGAAGACAAACGACAAGATCAACAGCCAGCTAACTATTTTGTTGAATTTGCCCAACGGAAAATAGATAGAGGCAAACGGGTGGGCGTTTTCGATTCTGACGGAGATGAAAGTTCTTTTTGACATAAGTTGTAATCTCCAATTAATCGCAGGAGGCCGCCAAGTAATTCAGTGGTGGTGCTTTCAGAACCGACTCTCGTGATAGCTTTGACGCAACCTTAACGATGTTTGGTGAGATGCTTCTCGAGGGCCCGATGCAGTTCCGGCGCTGTCTTGATTTGGAGCAGCTCGTGCGGAAGTTCGACCTCATGGACATGGTGCCCTGCTGATACTGTCGGGCGCCCCGCTCTTGGAGTATCTTTCGCGTCGGTTTCTACGACACGCACATGTCCAACGACTGTCCCTGTTTCATTAGTAATCACAAAAGCTTTCATCGTATTTGTTCTCTTTTTCACAGACTGGTTTTGAACCGTTGGCGACATGATTGCAAAGGCATTTAACTGACGCCGCCCCCCTCGACTTTAAACATTATGTCTTGGGGGCCCTCGTTTGTAATTCTGAACCCATAATAGAACCTGCCATCGCCACCCATCACTTTATTAAACTCAGAGGAAACCAATTTTCCGTCATGCCACGGACTGAACGGCGTCGCTAGGAAAAACTGCACGCCTTTATCTCCGCCGTCGGGCCATGACCACCAATCCGATCGAAATGACGCACCACTAGCGATGCTACCTCCATCGACTCTAAATGCCATAAAGTTCCTTTCTTTTTAAGTTAAGGCGGGCCTCAAACTCAGATTCAGAGAAGCTATCCTCCATAATTAGCTCACGTTTCTGATTTCGCCTGCCATTTGTTTCATCGTGCTGCACATTAGACCGCGTTGCCAAGAGCCAACATTTGTCTGAATGCGACAAAGTTGTTCAACAACGACATTCTAAGCAGGAATTTCAGCCCTTCCCTTAGCGAGAGCCTTTGAGGATTTCTAGATCGCAGTTCCTGTTCAGAGTGACGCAAGATAAATGGGCCGCCAGTTCTTGTGACAATGGGGTGAGTTTTCCGAAGTCGGGCCACCCTTTTGACCAAGCTAAGAGTCCGATGGCAGACGCCAAGGAGGAGTAGGGTGGAGAACCCGAGAAGAAACGTTCTGCCACCGGACAGGACAAATTCTTACCAAATCCTTCCAGCAATGGCAATCACTAAGAATCGTCGCGCAAAGTCCACGTTGGGGTCGTGCTGTTCGCTCATTGCAGCCACAGTCGTGCTGCTGAGATATTAATGAGATAACTTCTTGGCTTTGGGTGTTACGGGAAAGGTAATCCGGTCGCGCCCAGGTGTTTTCAGTTGCGCCACGTTCTGCGACTGCGCCATTCTCGCACCGGATGAACCGATCCAATTGGACATGTCTGCTGACAGTTGCAGCCGCCTTGCTTACTCATTCCACCAGTGCCCAAGACCCGCTCCGCGGTGTCTTGACAATGGGCTTTGGTGACGTTGCTGCCATTAAACAAAAGGCCGAGGCCGGCGATGCCAAGGCCCAGGTCGCTTTGGCGGACCTCTTGGCTCAACATTTCCGTTCCTCGGAAGCCCTCCATTGGTATCGAACAGCCGCCGACCAGGGAAAAACGGACGCCGTATATCACGTCGGACGGTTACTCCTTTTCGGTGGCACCGGCATTCCCAACTCCCAGACCGTCCAAGCAAACCCAGCGGAAGGAATCCGTTGGACCTTTCGCGCAGCGACCAATTTTCATCCCAATGCCTGTTGGAATATGTCGAAAGCACTGCAACGCGGCCTTGGCGTTAGCCCGAACCTGATCGAGGCTTACGCCTGGCTGCAACTCTTCGCTGACTCGCCTGAAGGCTCGATCCTCGGGCGGGTGGAGCTGAACACGCTTGCCCTCAAGCTTGACTCCACCGCCCTGCGGCAGGCACAGCAGTTGGCAACCCAGTTCAAAGCGGGCAAGTGGCAACGGCCCGTGGTTCGGGCAATTGGAGAGCACGATCCACGGCTAAAACTGACCGGCATCATTGCCGGCGGAAAAACGCCACTGGTCGTCATCAGCGGAAAAACCTTAGCCGAGGGTGAATCCGTCATAATCCCCGGCAAGCCCTCGACCTTCATTGTGCGATGCCTCAGGATCGAGAAAGATTCCGTGTTGGTTGCGATCGACGGAGAGGATGCTCCACGCCGGTTGTACCTGAAGTAAATCAGCGGACTGCACCGCTGGTCTCACCATGTCAGAGTCTGAGTTGCGCCACCCGTGGTAAGGGATGTCCAATACGGTCGACAGTGACCAACTCTTATCTGCTCCGGAGAGAGCGGTAGCACAAGGTCAGCAGCAGGGCGGAGCTCCCAATTATTATCGCTACCTTCTCGAAACCAAATACGTCGAGCCCAATGCCGAGAACCAAGGGCGCTCCCAGGTCTCCGAGAATGGCGATGCTCTCAAAAGCGCTTCCTCGTTCTCCATATGTCTCCGCCGGGCCAAGAATCGTGATGAAACTGTTCTGGATCACATAAAACAGTTCGAGAATGATGCCCATCAAAAACATTGCCACCAGTTTGAACCAGTACGTCGGGAGCAAAACCAGCCCGACGCTGACAACCGCAAAACCGATGAGGCCCAGAGCGATGAGCCCGTATCTATCGCGCGCATCCGCGATTCGGCCAAGGTGATACCCAAACAACGCAGGTGTGGCGCCGAAGACCGTGATTAGCACAACCATTGGGAGGTTTGCTCCCGTCAGGTACGCATTGATGGGGATAAAGAAATACATCAGTGCACTGATCATAGCTGAAAACAGAACCAGTGCTCCCAGAAGCCAGAGATCCATACTCCAGGCCCGCAATCCGCCAAGGGCCTTCCCGTATGACCTTATAAGCGAAGGGGGATCGTTATTAGAAACTCCACTCATTCTGTCCTTTGGAGCTTTCAGGGCTAGAAAATACGCGATGATGGCAAACGGGGCTATGCCCAACAGCAGGTAATAGATCGGCATGACCGTGACAAGCAGCATTCCGATGAAAGCAGCCCCAATCCAGGCCATATGGGCCCACGTGTCGAGATAGCCGAATGAAGTCGAAATCCTCGCACTATCGACGCCCCTCCGATAATAGGTTTCTATGCCCACATTCTCCATCTCCCAAGTAAACCCGTTCACCACGCGAGCCAGGATAATGAATAGGGCGAGGCCGAGCACGCCGGCAAGAAAATAACTGATCCCAACGAGCGGGTAGAGTAGAAGTGACCAGAGCACAAGGCGTTTGGCCGGGACCTTGTCAGCCCAGACTCCAATGATTGGCAGGCTTACTAGAGCGGCGATATCCACAGAGGAACTGAACAAACCGGCTTCGGCAAATGTGCGCGAGAATAAAATTATGAACACCGGCAGGAGCGCCTCCCCCAACCCCCACCCGATCCAACGAATCGCACGCACCCACGCAAACATCCGCACGCCGTAGGGTAGGAGGGGCTGCCTTAGGTACGATTTGATTCTTCGCCTCGAAGAGTGCATTAGGGTGCTCAGGTCATTATAGCCTCCAGATTCAATGGGTGAAATATTCGGACCACACGTTGGGCGCCCGGCACCATCGGGTTTTTACCAGACGCGTCTAGTGCGGCGGAAACATCTTTGCGGGCTTTGGGAAGCCAGTGCGGCAGCGTGGCCTTGAGGCAGGTGCCTTCACGGAGGCATATCATGCACGAACCAAACTGATTCGGAAACCTGGCGATAGGCCAGTCTTGCTGGTTCGAGGACCGACACCGTTTGATATTGCTCCCAGCCGCAGATTCCCAACCACCCCACTATAGCATTGCCCAATCCCGGAACATAGACTCGACGCCCTATGCAAACATTAAATTCCGCAACTAAATGGTTTTTGGCGCATTGCGCCAACCACCGAAAACTCAGCTCTCACACCATCAAAGCATATCGGCAGGATCTTCATTGTCTCTTCTCCTTTGCTTCTGCAACCGGAATCGATGTCCCAATTGGTGCCATTGATCGGAGTCTCGTCCAGCGTTGGTTGGGGAACATGTCTGAAGTGAAGCCGCGCACAGTCCGCCGCAGACTGGCCGTGCTGAAATCGATGTTTTCAAGTCTAGAGCGGTATGGGGATTCCTTTCAAAACCCGCTGGCCGGATTTCGGAGTGAAGTTAAGGTCGGGCTTAGCCTCCCACGCACGGTCGCCCGTTCCACCGTAAAGTCGCTGCTGCGAGCTGCTCGGACCCAGCCAGCCTCGAATCCGAAAGCAACCCTCCGCAGAACACGCGACACAGCTCTCCTCGAAATATTGTTTGGAACCGGCATGCGGGTTAGCGAAGTGGTCGCCACGGATATAAGGCACTTGGACATGGACCGTCTCGTAATTTCAGTGCGTGGCAAAGGTAATCGCGAGCGTGAGATTCCCGTCGTTTGCGATGCTCTGCGTGAAGCGTTAACAGTGCACCTCAACGCACGCCAAACACAAGGCGCAGTGCCAGACGACCCGGTCTTCCTCAATCGACGTGGGGCCAGGATGTCGGACCAATCAATCCGCGGGATCCTGCGGCGGCACGCCAGGAAGCTCGGCAAACCACGCATTACACCTCATATGTTACGCCACACGATAGCCACCCTACTCTTAGAGGAGGGCGCAGATCTGAGGCACATCCAGCGGTTGCTCGGACACAGTTCAATTGCGACGACGACCATTTATGTCAATGTGAGCGAACGCAGCCAGCGCCGGGCGCTTGAGCGGTGTCATCCGCGAAACAAAATGATGGTTTGATCTCTAGGCGCAAAACGGTGCTCCCGGCGCCGCGAAAAGTGCGCGGGAAAAAGTTGCCTTGAGTGGGTCAAATTGCAATTATGCGTGATAACTCAAAATTATCCGGCG
>JACXTT010000587.1_pt1 | contig 62692 bp, 62 predicted proteins | sample 9270951 | NCBI WGS metagenome assembly JACXTT01 (sample SAMN15532306, study PRJNA645909) | rock metagenome | isolation source: weathered quartz diorite | place: Puerto Rico | collected 2017-06-21
GAATTTGAAACAAACATGTCAAGGTCGTGAGGTTGATCGTGACCTTCGAGCCCAGACGAACTTGTCATCGCCATTTTGCCAAGTCTCCCGGCTGCCATTCTCGGGGTGTGGTACAACTTGCCGTCCAGGATAATTCCCATTTTCACGTCCTCGTTCACTGTGACGTAGAAGAAGCAGTGACTGCCGTGAACTCCTCGCCAGCCGTAGTTGTATTCTGCGAGGGCAGCAGCTCGGACGTCGCTCGTAAGAAAGATGGGTTCTTGTAATCTCGCTTCGAGGATTTGTCGGACAGAAACGTTGATCCAGTCTCGCGAGGGGCCCCTTACGAGGATCCCAGCTTCATGATCAATGATCCCGTTCGTACAGAGACCCGCGCCTATGATGCGGTCTGTTCCAAAGCGATCCCTAAAATCGAAGAAAATTTCGGCGATCCTCCCAAGTGTCTTTTCTGGAGACAATGGCGTCGGAAAGCTACGGCTTTCGATCAGGTCGCCGTGCACGTTGCTGATGGCACAGCGTGTCTTCTGGATTTGGATCTCGGCGCCAAAAGCTACCCGTGCCGGCTCAAGCTCCAGGCGCCTGCCAGGACGGCCGCCGGTAGAGCTCTCCGTACCTCTCTCGCGCACGAGCTTGTCATTAATCAGAGCGGCTATTATGCGAGAGACTTGGGCTTCCGACAGTCCGCTCCGCCTGGCCAGGTCGGCTCCTGACAGATGCTTGTTGAGCAGTAAAAGTCGTACCACCGTGGCACGGCCGGCCCCGAGCAGCCGCGGCGGCTTTAGCTTTTGCTGTCCGGCACTGCTCTCCATAGACCAGGTAGTGCCGCTGATCTGGCGCGCTACAGCGCTGAGCGACCGGTACACAGTGCCTTCCTATTGAAAGCCTTCGTCGAGGACGTGAACCCTGATGGTCTGGTCCCGAAACGTCCGAGATCAATAGCGTGTTTCCGCTAGAACTCCAGCCGCGCCGAGAACTGAATAATGCGCGGATCGTTGGACTGCACGCTCAGGTTGAGCAGGCCGGTACTCCCGTTTGGATTACCGTCGTTCGGATGGTTGAAGAGATTGAAAAAGTCGGAGGTAATCCGTAATTTTATCTGCTCAGTTATATCGAAATACTTGAAGATCGAGAAGTCTTCATTCCACATGCGGGGCCCGAGCAGGAAATTCTTCGGGGTCCAGTTCAGAAGGTCCGTGACGCCGGTATTCCGCACGGTTCCATCGGCAAGCTTGAACGGAAGCCTGCCGCTGAAGTCGGATCCGATGGGATGCAGCGCGCGCTGCGAACGATCCACGGGGACGAGCGCCTCCAGTTTCGATGCGTCGACGCCGGTAGCCTGTGTCGGATCGAAATCACCCCTGAAATACAACTGCTGGTTGTGCCCGAAGATGTTCATGGTCAGGCGCTGGCTGGGGTCGAGTTTCGGATTTGACCACATATATCCGCTCGGACCCATCCAGAATCCACTCCTCCAAGTGCCGATAAAGGCCAACTGCCAGCCACCAACAACTTGGTTCAGGCCTCGCGAAACGTGACTGGCAAACCGCTTCCCGCGGCCGAACGGCAGTTCGTATATGCCGTTCCATTTGATCTGGTGTGGGGGGACCGCGTTCGAATTGTAGTACACCAGCTTCAACCTCTGGCTCAGGGTCAGGTTCGGGTCTCCGAGAATGTTGTTGCTCTCTGGCGCGGTGGCTCCGCCACTTCCGGAACCGAAGCCGCCTTCATCGGTGGTGGTCAGCACATGGTCATAGACGTAGAACCACTGGAAACTCAGGCCGCTGTCAAAGCGGCGCTGGACTTCCGCCTGGAAGGAATGCGAATTGGAATAGCCGACATGCGATGTGATGCTGCCCTGCCAGTTCGGGTTGAGGCGCCGCAAATCCGCGTTCACTGGGGCCGCTAGTCCGGTCCGGGTCTGGTAGTTCCACTGAGATTCGGCAGTGTTGAAACCCTTCAGTTGCTCGAGGTTGCTGCCGTGGTTGCCGATGTAACTCAAGCGCAGGGACGTGTTCCTCATCAGCTCATGCTCAATATTGAACGTCCACTGTTGCATCCGGTCGTCCGCCCAGTTGTGGGGATCAAAGATTTTGATTGACCTGGAGGATATGCCCAGACTCTGTACGCCATTGACATCCACATTGACGTTGGGCATGAGGTCGCTGCCAGGATCTGGCGCGATGAGAAGCGAACGATTGGGGTAAAAACCGTTCAGGTTATCCCGGTGGTTGTTAAACCTTAGGTCCAGTGGTGGATTACCCCGGGCGGACTGCAGGATCTGAGACAGCGGCATGGGCCAGTAAAACATGCCGTAGCCTGCCCGCAGGACCCATTTGTCGCTGAGCTTGTAGGCGACCGCCAGCCTGGGACCGAAATCGCCCCAGTACTGCGGAATCAGCGCGCCAGGAAAATGAGCCTCATCGGCCGTCTTCCACGTCAAGCCTCGCTCTTTCCATGAGGCCAGCACTCCAGCGGGAATGTTGGGCATGCTCTCCATAGTGACGTTGTGCGGAGTGATGACCTCAAATTTACCCAGGTAGTCCAGCGGATCCAGATTGATGAGCCGGTTCTGCTTCTCGTGGTACGGGTTCCAGTGGTCCCAGCGCAACCCCAGATCGACTGTGAGTCGAGGGGTCAGCTTCCACGTATCATTGACGTAAGCGCCGATTTCCTTCTGCTGGAAGTAGAAATAGCCGCGGTTGTAGACATTTCTAAGAGTCGTGGGCAGACCCATCAGCAGTTCGGCAAATCCGGAGCCAGTGTACGGCGTCGATCCTTCGGCGGAGGGGTCGTACAGCGACGTCCAGGTGGAATAGAAACTGTGGGAGCCTTCGGCCTGCTGCAGTTCCTGAATGTTGTTGTATTCCTGCCGGCCCTTGAAGCCGGCTTTGATGGTGTGTTTGCCCTTGATCCAGGTCACGTTGTCGTCGATCTGGAAGGAGGTCAGGTTCTGGTTATGGAAATTGTCCCCGTCCCAGCACCCGTAATAGAGCATATAGTAGGCGTCGGTGCAGATGGTCGGCCAGCCGTTTACGCCGAACGGGTTGGGAAATCCCAGCTTGGTCGCCCAATTCGTGCTGTCGCCCAGCGTTCCGTAATGGGTTGGCGAGCGGTGGGCGGAAAGCTGCAGTTCATTGAGCAGAGTCGGCTTGAACACGTGATTCCAGCGGACGTACTGGGACCGGACGGCGGCGTCTTCTTCGCCACTACCGCCACAATTGGTGCAGCCGGGCGGGGGATAACCGTACCGGCCGCCATACAGCGCGTAAAAGTAGGGCGAACTCGTAAATCGCCCCGAGACACTGTCCTTCTCTGAAAAGGTCTGATCGATCTTGATGGTCCAGGTGTGTTGGTTATCGACCTTAGGATAATATGTCTGGAAATTTTGTTCGACCCACGGGTTTAGGTTACCCCCGATATTCGGCGTGGGCGTAACGCTTTGCATGATTTTCGCCACTGGATTAAACCGGCTTTGCGGAATCTGGTTGTTCGCCAACGGAGTTCGAGTGCCGTTGGACCCGGTGGTACTGAAGGGATCGTACAGAGTGAAGACATCGCCGCTGGTATCGGTCATGTTGCTGAAGTCGCCGTTCCACATCGCAGTTGTCGGGACGCCCGTGATGGCATAGTTGCTCTGGCGCTGCTTCATGCCCTCCCAGTCGAAGAACCAGAACGTCTTGTTCTTGCCGTTGTAAATCTTGGGAATCACCACGGGCCCGCCCAACCAGCCTCCGTATTCGTTGCGAATCAGCTTGGCGGCAGTGTTGCCGTCCTGCCGCTGCCGGGCACGCAGACCGTCGGCGTTGTTCCGAAATGTCTCAAAGGCGGAGCCGTGGATCTGGTTGTTGCCACTCCGCGTCACCAGCTCGACGGTCGCCGGGCGAGCGAACTGCGCAGACGAGCCCGCCGTCTCGACGCGGAATTCCTGGATTGTATCGAGGCCGGGTTGCACGCGGGAGATACCGCCGCCAAACCGGTCGACGTACGAAATACCGTCCAGAGTCATCTCCGTCGAGCCGACCTTCATGCCATTGGTGCGCGGGTTGCCGCCACCCACCACGCCCGGCGTCAGGTCGAACAGGTTCGAAATCTGGCGTCCGTTGAGCGGCAGATTATGGATGCGCAGAGCGTCCTTAGTGTCGCTGACCTGGCCGCCTTGCGTGGCAACGACCGGTGCAGCTGCCGTCACTTCGACCGCTGCCTGCAGGCTCCCGACTTCCATGTTGGGGTCGATGACCACCGTCTGTCCGGCCTGTACGGTTAAAGTGCCTTCCCACTTCTTGAAACCCTGAGCTTCGACGTTCACCGTGTACGGCCCGATCTGCACCGCGCCGAAGTAATAAATACCAGCAGCGTTAGTCTGGCTCGTCTGCGCCACCCCGGTGGCTGAGTTCGCCAGTGTCACCTTGGCGTTTGGAATGACAGCTTTGCTCGCATCCACCACGGTTCCCCGAACAACGCCTAGTCCGGTCTGAGCAACCAGCGGTACAGCTAGAAAGACCAGCGCCAGAGCGTTTCTTGCGCGTGCCACGGAAGTGGGTAAGGCCATCGTTTTCCTCCTGAACGTCTCGAACGTCCTGAATTTGGTTTAGAGCAATGTGGGAAATTAAGAGGAAACGTCTAACAAAGCCGGGCACAGTCGCGAGCGACAATGTCGCAAACTGAATGCGATTGCACCATGATCGGATCTGTCAGGAAAGTATAGGAACCGGGAAGTGCGCCCGCCAAAACCCTTGGAGCCGCCAGACTGAACTGAGTGATCGACCGGTGGGAGGTTCGCAGGGCAGTCGGATCGAGATCGAACCAGGGTGACACCACCGCTGCCATGACCACGGCCAACAGCAGGATGCCGACAATCCGAGTGAGACTACGGCCCATTGGAAACATATAATAAGCCGAGATGACCAGGGAGTCAACGGGAATCGCATAGGACATTTCTATTTCGCGTTGACATGGGAATCGGATAAGAGCCTGACCTTGGCGCGGACGCCCCAGCGCTTTCACACCTTGTTACTCTGAAGTGCTCGCTCGAATACCTGCGCGAGGATTTCGACGCGCGGCCGCTCTCGATGATGAAAACGCGCAAGTCAACTAGTCAGACTTTGCCACAACTGCGCGGACCCGAGACTCCAGTGGGCTGTTAGGTGGAAATCCAGTTTGCAAGAAGGTGACAAATCCCTTCCGGTTGATAACGACGGTCAGCGGCAGAGCGCCCAAGTCATAAATCTTTGGAACAGGGCTGTTGAACCCACCCGCGATCAGCACCGGGTAGGAAAGCCGCCTGACTGCTACGAAGTCCCGCAATACCTGCGGTTCATCGTCGACGTCCAGACCGAGGACAACGAGCCGGGGTCCCAATTCCCTATTTAACTTGTCAAAAAGATCAGCCTCGGAAAGACAAGGACGACACCACGTACTCCAAAAGGTGAGGAGCACGGGCTTGCCCTGAAAATCGTGAAGGGAAACGTTTCTCCCCTCAAGACTCGGCAAGGTGAACGGCGGGGCTGGCTCCCCGCGCGCATGGACCGGAAAAGGCAGTCGTTGCGGTGTTGAGGATTTGAAATCTCGCTCTATAGGCGTGCGCTTCGCCGTGAGCTCAAATTCATGGCCCGCCCGGCGAATGCGCAGATGAATGACGGTTTCTCTGGCTTGATTGAGATAATCCACCACCTGCGCGGAAGTTAGATCCGCTATTCCTTTGCCGTCCAGAGCGAGGAGTTCATCGTCTCTTCTTAAACCGGCGCGCTCGGCTGAGCTTCCGGGCACAATTTCCGTGACGAAAATCCTCTGAGTGTCTTCGAGTGACTCGAAGGTAGCGCCCAGCGCGGACTGTCCCCGCAAGTTTCCATCCGCACCAGGCAAGGCCGGACTGAAGAGCGAGAGTTCCTTTTTCTCTCCGGCCCTCTCGACCAGCACGGCAAGATTTTGGCGTTGTGCGGACTCCAGCAGAGCGGCAATAGAAAGGGGCCCAATGCGCGCGACGTCTTGCCCGGCGACCTTAACGATCAAATCGCCATTTACGAGAGGGGTCTTGGGAACAGTGGAATCCCGCAGGCCCTCCACTTTCCAGCCGCGATCGTTCTCCTGAAGGTCGATTCCGGCGAGGTTGACCTCTGCCTTGATTTCCTGGGCACGCGCCCCGAGGTCAGAGAGGATTATGCAGAGCACCCAGCACAGGAGTAGTCGCAATACGCAGTCCATTGAGTGTCGACATGAATTAGCCCCGCGGGCTTCAGGGCGTGGCATCTGGGAGGGTGTGCAGGAGAGTATCGTCTCCTGAAGGCTGGGAAGAGGCACCCATCTGCTTCTGCTGAGCTAATGCATCGGCGGCCTTCGCAGGACGGCCGGTCTCAGTGTAGATGCGGGCTAGTTCAGTGTAGGCATCGGAATAACCTGGCTGAAGCTCCACTACGGTGTTCAAGTCTGAAATCGCTTTCTCCTTCTCGCCCAGGGCTTCCATTGATTTGGCCCGCCAAAAATAACCCTCCGCATCCTTAGGGTCCAAACGCAAGGCAATGTCAAACTGTTTATTGGCTGGCCCTGCCTTTCCGCCGTCATACAACGCGATACCAAGTTGGCGATGGAATAAGGAACTATCCGGGGCTAACTCGACTGCTTTGGAGAAGTCACTTCGTGCTCCCTCAAAATGCTTTTCCTTGAGTCTAGTAATTCCGCGCAGTAAGTAGGCTGGCGCGTACTTTGGATCCAGTTGCACTACCTGCTCGCAGGCTTTTTCTGCCCGCTCATACTGTTCCAAGAAGTAATAACTCACCGCCATGCCGTAAGGTATCCACGGAGCTTTGGGGAGAATAGAACGGGCTCTCGCCAGGGTTGTGATGGCCTCGTTGTAGTGGCCAGAAAGATTCTGCAACCAGGCGTAGGCGGCCAAACATTGGGGATCATTGGGGGCGTCGTGGAGGGCAACGCGCAAGTCGTCCGCGGCTTTATCGAGGTCACCCAGCGACGCCCGGGCCTCTCCTATCAGTACCAGCCTCTCTGTCCCTTTTCGATCGGCGGGCGCCATTCCCTGGAGCACTGCCAGCGCCTCGACGGGTTCCCCGGCCATCAGGCTGGCCTTCGCCAGCAGGAGGGCCACTTCAGGATCTTCCGGCATCAATTCACCAGCCTCTTCAAGCAGCTCACGTGCCCGCTGGGTCACTCGAAAGCGGAGGCAAATGGTCGCGAGGGTCACGTCCAGGCGCGGGTCGTTAGGAAGGCTCTGCACGGCGTTCTGGGTAGAAGCTACGGCCTTCGGTAAATCGCGCGCAGCGAATTGAGCGCTCACTAGAAGCGCCCAGAGGCGTGCATCGTGCGGAGCCAGTTCCAGCGTTTTCTTAATCAGGGCCGCCGCCTCGCGTGGGTGATCCGAGGTCATAAGTGCCACGCCCAACCCATAATGGGCAGGGAGATACTTCGGGTCCAGAGCGACAGCCAGTCGAAACTCCTCGGTTGCGGCATCGACCCTGTGCGCCTGCATCAGGAGGAGGCCAAGGTTATAGTGAGCGGAAGTGCTGTGATTCCCCAATCGGATGGATTTTTGCAGATGCCCGATGGCTAGGCCCACCTGACCGGCAGCTGCCTCCGCAGTCGCCAAATTATTGTAATTGTCGGCAGTAGGAGCACGCTGAACTAACTGCAAAAATGCTTGGTCGGCGCCCGCAAAGTCCTGGGCCTGGAGCGCTCGGAGACCACGCTGCAGTAGGGCATCGTTGGTTTCCGCCTGCGCGAACATCAAGAGACAGAAAAGGAAGCTGAGGGCAAACAGAAATAGAACGAACCTTGCCCGGACAATCATCAGTGAGGGCTCCGCGTGTCTCTCAGACGAATTGCTTTGTCGCGAATCGAATCAAGTTCAGGAACTTGGAGGTTTTGCGCTTGGATCAGCGCCATCTGCGGGGCAGAGAACCAGCCCTTTCCGTCTGCAAATTGAATCAACATGGACTTTGTCTGATACTGCTCGCGCGTCAGGTTGATCAGTCGATAGTTTGCTTGCCGCCGGCTATAGTCGAAATTCAATCCCGCCTTTTCATCATGGATGCGGTAGCGAACGTTTTGCACGTACTGGATCAGGTTGCCGAAATAATCGGCTGCCGCCACCATAGGCATGGGAGGCGTGGGAAGACCCCAGTTACGATCTACGATAATCTCCAGTATGTCGGGAATCGAGATATTGAAGAGGTTCTCACCCGTCACTTGCGTATGAAGGGGAACAACTTCCACGTGAGGGAATTCCTGGACCGTGGGCGAAAAGCTTGACGTCAGCCTCATAAAGGCAGCCCGTCGCGCCGGGCTATCGGACGAGCTGAAGTAGAGGGCGGAAAGTTTCCTGTAGTCGATCGCACACATTCCACCGCTCTCAACCAGCTCCATGCCGTCCAGATTCACGGTCTCGTAATGGCCTTGTTTGATCCGCAAGTAGAGCGTGGCCTCACAATGACCGTAGCTCGGCTTGCCATTGCTGCGGCAGGGACACGGAACCCGGCACGGACAACAGACCACGCCCTCGCCCTTAAGGCTCCAATCCGCCCCGTCGTGTGGCGCGACGGCTGGAAGCCGTGTGCAGGGTGACTGGCCTGACAAAGCTGTAGCCGTGACCAAGTATAAAAGGACGAATCCGTCCGTTAGCTTCGATCTACTCAATGCACGTTCCTCTCGGCCGCCAGTTGAAACGGATATCGATGAACCTCGGTCGACATGGTTAGGAGCCGGGCTGTGGCTCAGTGCCTTTCCAATTTCATATTACGACGCAACGAATACGGTGACAGACGTTATAAGCGTACCGGTCCACGCGGCGGGGGTCCCGTGCCGTGGGCTGAGTGTTTCCGGAGTCGTCGGTAGCTTGGGAAACCAGGTTCGCAACGCCCGGCCGGTCGAGCGGAAAGGAGACCTGCCATAGGGTCCAATCATAACTACCCCCGGCGCTGTCAACCGTGGCCGGCCGCCATGACGACCCACCGTCAGCGCTCACCTGAATGTTTGAGACCTTTCCGGAACCTGACCAAGCAAGGCCGTGTACCTCGACCCTTCCTCGTTGGAGCACCGCCCCATCCGCGGGAGCCGTGATGATGGATTTTACTTGAACCCTCGGCAACGGTTGCGAGTCCAACCCTTCCGCGGGTTGCGTTGTGGTCTGTAAGTAAGATCTATCCACCGCTGGCAAAGCAGCGTGGGCGACAACCATCTTTTCCAGCCACTTCACAGAGTCCATGCCATACCAGCCCGGGAAAAGCACCCGCCACGGAGCACCATGATTGCGCCCCAGCGGACGGCCGTTCAAGCTGGTCGCGAGAAGACCGTCCTTCATCGCCCGTTCGATGGGAACGCTGCGAGAAAACCCATCTTGTCCAAAAAGGTGTAGGTACGTTCCCCCAGATCGCGGCGCCGCCAGTGCGATAATGTCGCGAAGAGGCCACCCTCGCCAGACACCGTCGCTCACGAGACTCGTCGCGCCCACGGGACTCCCCGCACACTCGAGAACAGCGCCAACTTCACGCGAAGCTATTCCCCGGAAACTGTCTGTTGTGAATTGGCCGGGCTTTTCTACCTCGCCCTCGATGGCCAGCGAACCAGCTACGCTAGATTGGGGAGTGTGAAAATGGTTGCGGATGTAAAAATCTTCCAGGCGCGTGTAGCGGCCGACGAGCGGCCATAGTTCGGACTCGACGATCAGCGGTTCCGCGGATACCACGTGATGCCCTGCCCTAAGCTTCTGGGCAGATGCGAGGAGCACTGCTCCCGTCGCGAACATAAACCCTCGCCGGTCCATTTCGTAATCCTAGCCGAGCTTTGCAGCGGTTGCATTCTCAGCGGAGTTACCCGCGGAAACTAGCGGCCGGACGAGGCATGGCTCTCGGCGTTAGACCTTGTCTTGTTGATCGTTTCTGTGGATCGAGCAATGTACTGACGTAGAGGTATCAGACCATACTTGGCGATCAGGTCGTCCACGGTGAGATGGGGGTCTAGCGACGCCAACGTGATCCAGTCGCTTTCATGGTCCCAGACAACCTGGACCTTCGAGCCATAATCGCGTTGTAGGTCCGGTACTTTCGCGGCGTTGTAGTCGGTTTCGAACAGGCGCTTTCCCAGTGGAATGGATGCCCCCACCCATTCCTGATGAGAACCGGTAGAAGCCAGCACTTCACCCGTGATGTCGTAGATCGAGGATCGGCCTGACATGGTCGAAGACACGATGTAAATCTCATTGGACAACGCCAAGGCGGGAAGTTGTCGCGCGGCCGGATAGGCCGAGGGCCAGAAGATGATCTGTGCACCATTCTGTTTAAGGTGCTGCCATCCCTCGCGCCAATTCACATCGAAACAGATGAGCATGCCAATCGTACCAAAATCCGTGCGAAACACCGGCGGACCCACCTCCGCGCCCGGCGTTATTCCGCCTTGCATTTCGTCGTCCGTAGGATGAATCTTGTCATATTGCCCGATGATCTTCCCTTGACGGTCAAGGAGGATGGCAGAGTTGAAGTCCCTGCCTCCTTTTTTCGTTCTCAACCCGAATATGACATACGAGGAATTGGCGCGCGCCCAGGCCGCGAGCTTTTCCGTTACGGGTCCAGGAACACTTTCTGCATCCCGGTTACTGAAGACTTCGGGAAGGCAGACGATATCGGGGTGGAACGACCTAGCCTGGTTCAGGCGCTCGATGGTCGGTTCCAACAGGTCGTTACCCTGGTGGCGCGAAAGCCCTGCCTGGCTCACCGTGACGACTCGAGGGATTGGGTTGGGTCCACGATCCTCGGCGGCAGCGTTCGGATGGGAGGCCACAAAAAACAGGCCCAGCATCAAAAATGGGAAGACTCTACGCTTCATCATGATTTCTCCTCCACCGACTCAAGGTCGCCGCGTGAAGCCCGGGCACTCTCTTCCGCGACTTTTCAAAAGTGAAGCTTCAAAGCGAACTGAATCCGCCGTCCGTTTTGCCGCGTTGAATTCACCACTCCGAAATTAGAGTCATTGATCAGGCTATGCGGCGGGGCGAAAGTAGTGAGATTTGGGAAGTTAAAAAACTCCCCTCTAAATTCCACTGATCTGCTTTCTCCGAAAGGCCAACGCTTCGCAAATGCAGAATCCCAGCTTAAAAGCGGATCGGAGAAGAGAGCATGCCTGCCCGCTTGGCCGGCGGTTCCGTAAGCAGGCATTTGATAGACCGCGGTATTGAACCATTGGCTGGGAGTCCTGTTCGCAATCGCGTTTGGATCGCCGACCAAATTTGGAAATTCATCCAGGCGCCCCACGCTCCCTATATTCTCATTGTCACCATCGATAAAAACGAAGTAGGGCATTCCGCTATCGGCCGCGACGTTGCCTGAAACCGACCAATTGGCGAGCACCGCATTCGCCAATTTGCTGTGGGTCCTGAAGGGAATGTCATAAATGTAGCTGGCGTTGAAGATTTTCTCGATGTCGAACCCTGCCGGGCCCCAGAACTGGCCGACATTAAACCGCGTCGGGTTAGCGTTGTCATGCGGGCTCGCCGAATTCTGGCCGATACCTAGCGAGTCCATGTTATCCAGGGCCTTCTGCCATGTGAAGGCGATTAGGAACGTAAGATTGTGGGAGGTTCGTTCCTCGAGTTTGACACTCAGGCCATTGTACTTGGAACTGTTCTCGTGATAGTTATTCTCGACGTAAGGGGGGAAATCCCACCGCTGCCTGTTCTGGTAAGCGTCGGTGCCGGGATATAACGCTGTGTTATCGATGATTTGCGATGGTAGCTTGAGGCCGTGGGATCCCACGTAGGACGTTTCGAGCACCAGGGAAGACGTGAGCTGCCGCTGCACCGAGAAGTTCCACTCATGCACATAGCCGGTCCGCGAGGTGGCCGTATAGAAGTTCATGCCCTGCGCTAACCCCAAAGCCGTTTGGGTAGCGACCGGAGAACCCGGAAACGGGTTATCAATGAGGGCGGTCGGAAGGCCGGTGTTGAGGCTTCCCAGAGTTTGGCTGAACGCGAAAGGCCAGTTGCCGTGGTTGCTCTCTTCACCCTGGGCTGAAGCCCCGAACGCTTCGGAGAAAATGCCATACCCCGTGCGGATCACAGTTTTTGGAGTTAACGAATAAGCGACCCCAAATCGGGGTTGATAGCTATTATAATCCGGAGCGACTCCCCCGCGCCGGACGTTTGCAGGTTGCCCGGTAACAGGGTTCTTGATATCCCAGAGCAACTTTCCCGTTTCCCACTCGAAGGTCGAGCTGCCCAAGCTGTTTATCATGGGCGAAGCATAATCCCATCGCAACCCGAGGTTCACAGTCAACTTCGGACTAACGTGAAAACTATCGTGCACATAGTAGGAGTACACCATGTCAGAATAATCGCCCGCGGTATGTCCCGCCAAGCGCCCAGCCGCCGCGGGCAATCCTAGCAAAAAGCTCGCTAGAGGATTCCCGGTCCCCTGACCAAAGCCAGTTTGGGCGGCATTGAAGCATTCAAAAGTGCCGGTCTGGCAGTCAGTGAAAAAAGCGTTGTGCATAATGCGGCCGCCAAAGGAGAGGGTGTGGCGCCCTTTAGTTTTTTGGGCGTCAGCCGTCCACGACAACAACCACTCCGGCCCGTCGCTGCCCCGACCCTGAGAAATGCCCGTATAAGCGCCGATAGAGATGGGAGGCAAAATATCGAACTTGCCCTCGTAAGGGGCAAAACCTGTCAGGCCCGCCGACTTGAGCAGATCGGGTCCCCCGGTAAAGTATTCCGGATTCGTTCTCTGCAATCCGAATCGGACTGTCACCAAAGCCGTAGGACTGAGGGAATGGGTGTCGCTGACCGCGATATTTGAAAAGTGATCCGTCGAACCCGAAGGAAGAGCAGGCAAGCCGACGCTGGACTGTGGGTTACGGGCGTCCGTAATCCGCGCGTAGAAGGTATCCTTCTGGCCAAACTGATGGTCCAGTCGGGCGCTCCACTGGTCGTAGGTTCGGATGGTTGAACCCACATTTAAGTAGTTGACGCCGGGAATAACCCCTGCCGCAAGATTCGGGGCCGGGTAAACCGCCTTAGCAAGGGCCAGTGAGGTCTGATTAAGCAGTGCAGCTGGAATCTGGTTCCCAGCAAATGGTTGCCGGTTGCCAAGGCTGCCGTCGGCGTTCACCACGCTCGTGTAAGGATTATAAATTGGCGCCTCACCGGAGAAGTCGCCATTTGATTCCGCCGCCGTGGGTACCAAACCTGTGAAGTTCGAGGCGCTATGGATTCGAGCTCCTTCGTACCACCCGTAAACGTACCACGCCCTATCCTTTGACAGCAGATGAGGAATAAATAGAGGTCCACCAATCGACGCCCCAAATTGGTTCCATTGGTAAGCTCCTACTTTGGGGAGGAAAAAACTCCTGGCATTCAGGGCGTTGTTTTGCAGAAATTCCCAGGCGTCCCCATGATAACGATTGGTCCCCGATTTAGTGATCAGGGTGATGGTTGCTCCGGCAGACCAGCCATAGGCGCCCGAATCCGGACCCGTTTCTACCTTCATCTCCGCAATCGATTCCGGCGGCGGATACATCGGAATGCCGTTATAACTGACCTGGTTATTGGGAACCCCGTCGATTGTGTAGTTGTTGTCCCTATTGCGCTGGCCATAAACGGACGGATTTACAGATGCCCCCACGCTGTTGTACCCGCCACCGCCAATGCTGAAGTTGTAGGCGTCCGTGCCGACGTATGCCACTCCGGGAAGGATTTGAAGAAGTGATTGGAAGCTCCTGCCCAGTAGAGGCAACTCGACAACCTGTTTCCCCGTGACGTCGGACCCCACGGTGGCGGTAGTCGTCTGGAGCAGGGGCGGCGCCTCCTTTACCTCCACTTCCGTAACCGCTTTGGCTATGCCGAGAGTCACATTCAGGGTGCTTCCCTGCCCAGCCACTAGGATGATATTGGTGAGCGTCTGCGGCTCAAAACTGTTCGCTTTGACAGTCAGTTGGTAGGTGCCGGGCAATATGGCGGAAATCACATACGACCCAGTTGTGCCACTAACCGTTTGACGGCTGGCTTGTTCCAGCGTACTTTGCAGCGTCACTTCTGCGCCCGGAATCCCAGCCCCTGTAGAATCGCTCACCACGCCACTCAGCGTGGCCGTTCCGAGCTGGGCATTTACCTTCACAGAGCAGCCCAATAAAACGATCAGCACGAAAAATCCTGCCCGGACGGCGGAAATCTTAGAACCAATGCTCGCCATTATTAAAGTGTCTCCCTCCCCGCCTTGATGTGGCAGGTTCACAGCGATGGTTGATGAGGCGTACGCTGTCGTGGTTCCGTTGTATATCACAGCAATCAATTTAATGTCAACAATTCGTGTGACAATACGCATTCTGTAACGACGCTGCCCGCAGATGATTTCGTGGCGCCCCGTGCCTCTTCTCGAATACCGGCGCCGCATCGGTCGAATCGATTTAATCGCAATGAAGACAGATTGTGAGTGGTGTAATTGCGTCCGGCACCGACATGATTCAAGGATCGCTGAGGGCGGAACGCAGGGCACTCGTGTCCGAGCTATTCGATTCCGCTCGCTGAGCCGGTTTCGCCATACGCTCGCCACCGAGTGCTGGAAGCCTCTTTAGATACAAATTTGATACTCGGAAGATCGTTGGCTGTAACCAATTGAAAACCAGCGCTGAAATTGGTGGACCTGGTGAGATTCGAACTCACGACCTCTTCCATGCCATGGAAGCGCGCTCCCAACTGCGCCACAGGCCCACGTCGTTACTACAGTGTACCGTAGCCCGAGTGGTCCTTCCAAAGAGAATGAGCTGAGCCGCGAACGTCAGAGAGCGGTCATGTTTTCATTTTCTCTGCGACCCTTACTCCGCCTTACCAACCCCGCTCCTCTCCCTCGATGCTTCGTACGCCGCGCCTTCTCCCGGCGGCCGCGTTTTCCAGCGCCGGTGGATCCACAACCACTGATCCGGGTATTCGCGGATCACGCCTTCGAGTACGGCCTGCAGCCGCGCCGTGTCTTCCTGCACGTCGCCCGTGATCGGCACCTCGGGATAGAAGCGCAGCACGAATTTCCGCTCGGCTTCCGACCACAGCGCGAACCCTGGAATTACGGCCGCGCCGGTGTGAGCTGCGAGCCTCGCAAATCCGGCTCCGGCGCAGGCCGGGATGCCGAAAAAGTCCACGAACACTCCGGCCTCGAGCGAAGCATTCTGGTCGATCAGGATTCCGACCGCCTCATTGGCGGCGAGAGCTTGCAGAATCCCCCTCGCGAAATCTTTTTTCTCGATGAGCCGGTTGCCCGACATCGTGCGCCGCCGCGCCACCAGCCGGTCGATGAGCGGATTGTCGAGCGGCCGCACCACCACGTACATCGGCGCGGAGAGAAGCGCATGCGCGAACGCGCTCAGCTCCCAGTTCCCCAGGTGCGCGGTGGCGAACAGCACGCCCTTTCCGCGCCGCCGCGCCTGCTCAAAATGCTCGAAGCCCTCGTAGCGGATCCACTGGCCCACGTTGTCGCGATCGATCTGCGGGAAACGGGCAAAGCTCGCCAGCAGGCGCGCGATCGAGCGGTAAACGCCATCCGCAATGCGCGCGTGTTCCCGCGGCCCCATATCCGGAAGGGCCATGGCCAAGTTCGCCATCGCCACGCGGCGCAGGCGCGGCAGCGCCAGATCCAGCAGCCGTGCGTAACAGCGAGCCAGCAGGTTGGATATTGCGAGCGGCGTATACGCGAGCGAGCTCAGCGCCGCAACAGCCAGCCCGTACTCGATGGCATCGCGCAAACGGGAGCGGTGGCGCATGAATCCGTCATTCTATCCATCCGCCGCCCAGAACCAAATCGCCGTCGTAGAAAACCGCAGCCTGTCCGGGCGTCACCGCGCGCTGGGGCTCATCGAATCGCACTTCCACTCGGTCATGCGCGGCTGCGGGATGAAGTGTCGCCGCGGCCGCTTCGTGCTTGTTCCGGATCTTCACCTGCGCGCGCGCCGATGCCGTAAGGCCGGCCCACGAGATCCAGTTGACGTTCTTCGCGACCAGCCGTGCGCGCAATAACTGCTCGTTTGGCCCGACGGTGACGCGCTGCGTGGCGGCGTCGGTGGCAATCACGTAAAGCGGCTCGCCTGTAGCGATCCCCAGTCCGCGCCGCTGCCCCACCGTGAAATGATGCACGCCGGTATGCTCGCCGATCGTGCGGCCATCGGAAGACACGATTGCGCCGCGCTTCGCGGCAGGCTCTACACCCTTCGAGCGCAGATAGGCATCCAGAAAAGCGGCGTAATCGCCATTCGGGACAAAGCAGATTTCCTGGCTGTCGCCCTTGGCCGCAACCGCCAGCCCCAACCTCTCTGCCAGCGCGCGCACGTCGGTCTTGTTCATTTCACCCAGCGGGAACAGCGACCGCGCGAGCTGCCGCTGCGTCAGGCCGAAAAGGAAGTAGGTTTGGTCCTTGGAAGGGTCGGCGGCCCGCCGCAACTGGTATCGCCCGCCCTTCTCGTCATGCGTGATGCGTGCGTAATGGCCGGTCGCTATCTTCTCCGCGCCCACACCGTCCGCCATGTCGAGAAACTGATCGAACTTGATGAAGTTGTTGCAAAGCGTGCAGGGAATGGGCGTGCGCCCGGCCAGATAATCGGACACAAAAGGCTCCACCACCTGCCGCTCGAACTGGCTCTCGAAATTCACCACGTAGTACGGGATGCCGAGCTGCTCGGCCACGCGCCGCGCGTCATAGACGTCGTCGAGCGAACAGCAGCGGCCGGTGGTGCCGTCCGAAGCCAGTTCCGGCAGCCGGCGCTGGTTCCAGAGCTGCATCGTCAGGCCGACCACGGCCTGCCCGCTCGATACCAGAAGCGCCGCAACCGTGGAGCTGTCAACGCCACCGCTCATCGCCACCGCGATGGGCTGTTCCGAAATGGTGCGATCAGGCATGTGCGTGCTGGACCGGTGAAATCCTGCGCAGGTGCCGGACCGCGTCCTCGACGGCGTCGACGAGTGCATCCACCTCTTCGATTCTGTTCGAGCGGCCGAGCGAAAAACGAATGCTGGCGCGCGCTCGCTCGGGTGTGAGGCCGATGGCGGTAAGGACGTGCGACGGCTCCACGGCGCCGCTCGAGCATGCCGCGCCCGTCGAAACCGCAAAACCGTGCAGATCGAGAGCAATCACCAGAGCTTCGCCTTCGATGCCGTCGAAGTAAATGTTCGAGGTGTTCGGGGTGCGCTTGTCTCGCGCGCCGTTAATACCAGTGCCGGGAATCCGGTTGAGGATGCCGTTCTCCAACCGGTCGCGCAGTCCGGAAAGCTCAACCGCCCGGGTTTCCAGATCGCGTGCGGCGCCCGCGGCGGCGCACCCGAGCGCCACCGCGCCAGGTACGTTTTCGGTGCCGGGCCGCCGCTCGTGCTCGTGGTGGCCGCCGAACAGTATGGGACTCATGCGCGTGCCCTTGCGCACAAACAACGCGCCCACTCCCTTCGGAGAGTAAATCTTATGGCCGCTGATGGAGTACAGGTCCACCCCCAGAGCATGAACATCCACCGGTATCTTCCCCAAAGCTTGCACACCGTCCGAATGCAGGTACACCGCCGCCTCGCGCGTAATGCGTGTGATTTCCGCGATCGGCTGCACCGTCCCCAGTTCGTTGTTGGCGTGCATCACGGACACCAGCATGGTGGAAGGCCGCAGAGCGCGCCGTACATCGTCCGGATCCACCACGCCGCTCGCGCCCACCCGCACATAAGTAACGGCCACGCCCTCGCGCTCGAGCTGCGTGCAGGCGTTGAGCACCGCGGGGTGCTCGATGGTGGTCGCGACCATGTGCTTCTGCGGTCGCGCCGCATGCCGCACGATGCCGAACAGCGCGAGATTATCCGCCTCGGTGCCGCCGCTCGTGAAAACGATCTCTTGCGGCTGCGCTCCAATTAGCGCCGCCGTCTGCCGCCGCGCCAGCTCCAGGCGCTGCTTGGCCAGTTGCCCGAAATGATGGATACTGGACGCGTTGCCATACACTTCGGCGAGGCACCCCATCGTTGCCTGAATGACTTCAGGCGACACGGGCGTCGTCGCGTTATGGTCGAAGTAAAAACGGTCCACTTACTAATATCTTAACAATGCGTCGTCCCGTCATCACTCTGACCACCGATTTTGGCCTTTCCGATCATTACGCCGGCACCATGAAGGGCGTAATCCTGGGAATCTGCCCCGAAGCCCAAATCGTCGATATCAGCCACGAAGTGGGTCAGTACGGAATCATCGAAGGCGCATTCCTGGTGGCGCAGGCATACCGCTATTTCCCGCGCGGCACAGTGCACGTGGTGGTTATCGATCCGGGTGTGGGGACGTCGCGCCGGCCGATTTTGGTGGAAGCCGGCGACCAGCGATTCGTCGCGCCGGATAATGGCGTTCTTTCGATGATTTATGCCCGTGAAAAGCACAAGGTCCGGTGGATCACGTCCGAGAAATATTTTTTGAGGCCCGTAAGTCAAACATTTCATGGACGCGATATCTTCGCCCCGGCCGGGGCGCACCTGGCCAAGGGAATTGCACCGGCGAAAATGGGTAAGGCCATCGGGGATTACATGCGGCTGCACTTCGAGAAGCCGGTCCGCACAGCACGCCGGGGGTGGACGGGGGCAGTGCTGAAGATCGACCGCTTCGGGAATCTGGTCACCAACTTTCCTGCCGGGGAGTTTCCGGATTTGGAAAAACGGCCCTTTGAAATTTCGGTGGGCCTCGAGACAGTCGGCCGGCTGGCGCGCAACTACGCCGAGTGCGGCCCGGGGGAGCTGTTCGTGATCGCCGGCAGTTCGGGTTATTTGGAAGTTTCGTCCAGCCAGGCTTCGGCAGCCAAGATGCTCGGGTGCGGCGTGGGGGCGCCGGTCGAGCTGCGGATTTTGTAGTAAATGCTCAGCGCATTATCTCCCTGCTTGACGATCCTCGATCGTTTCAGCTCGCAGTAAACATCTTCCAGCGCCAACCGTGTCGAGTGCTGCGCGATCGCAAGCTGTGTCGCGCTTTCGCCCAACAGCTTCAGCGCGGGGGCGTATTCGGCTTCACGGTCGTAGGGCGGGTCGAGAAACACAATGTCGGCTTTATGAATCGCCAGGGCGGAGAGCGCGGCAGACACAACCAGCAGAGCGCGATTCTCAATTCCCAGGCTGGCCAGGTTCTCGCGAATCACCTGGGCCGCATTCTTGTTTTTTTCGATAAAGATCGCGCGCGCGGCGCCGCGGCTTAGGGCTTCGATGCCCACTGCGCCCGTGCCGGCGTAGGCGTCGAGAAAAACGGCGCCCTCGACACGCGAGCCTAGGATATCGAACAGCGTCTGGCGCAAACGATCCGGCGTCGGCCGGGTGGCGAGGCCGGCGATGGATTTCAGCCGGCGCGAGCGGAATTCTCCGGCAATGACCCGCACTCAACCCACCTCAACTAAACCATAGCGGCGCTCCCACTGACCGTGCACGTACTCCATGGCGCGCTCGAATTCGGCAGCGGAGGGCGGGTGCTCGATGAATTCGCCCGCGGCGTTGCGGGCAATCTCCAGAATCTCCTGATCGCGAAGAATGTTGGCGATGCGCAAAGACGGCAGGCCCGACTGGCGGGTACCCAGGAACTCGCCAGGGCCGCGGAGCTTGAGGTCCATCTCGGCAATTTGAAAACCGTCAGTGGTGTCTACCATGGTGCGAATGCGCTCCCGCGCGGCGTCGTTCACGCGCTCGGTGACCAGGATGCAGTAACTCTGGACGGCGCCGCGCCCCACGCGCCCGCGAAGCTGATGCAGTTGCGCCAGGCCGAAGCGTTCAGCCTGCTCGATGACCATCACCGTTGCGTTGGGAACGTCTACGCCGACCTCGATCACGGTGGTCGCCACCAGAATATGCATGCGGCCCTGCTTGAAATCTTCCATGGCGGCTTCCTTTTCGGGCGCGGGCAGACGGCCGTGCAGCAGACCCACTGCCAGATCCGGAAACACCTCGCGGGACAAATGCGCGTGCATCTTCTCGGCGGCTTTCATGGCCTGAGTCTCGGATTCCTCGATCACCGGATACACCACGTAGGCCTGCTTGCCTTCGGCGATCTGTTTTTTTAGGAAACTATAGACGCGCTCGACCTGATCGGCGGTCACGTGTTTGGTGACGATGGGTTTGCGTCCGGGCGGCAGCTCGTCGATGACCGAGACATCGAGATCGCCGTAAATCGTGAGCGCGAATGTTCGGGGGATCGGCGTGGCGGTCATCACCAGAACGTCGGGATGCATGCCTTTGTGAGCCAGGCCCAGGCGCTGCATGACACCGAAGCGGTGCTGCTCATCGATCACAGCGAGGCCCAAGTTACGAAACTCCACATCCTTTTCGAGCAACGCGTGGGTCCCGACAGCGACGTGCACGAGGCCCTCCGCCAGAAGTTTCTTCAGCTGCGACTTTTCGCGATCGCTGAATGAGCCGGTAAGTAGGGCGACCACGTAGCCGAGTTTTGAGAGCAGCGGCTTCAAATACAGGTAATGCTGGGCCGCGAGAATCTCGGTAGGCGCCAGCATCGCGACCTGAAATCCATTTTCGATGGCGATGATTGCCGCTTCGGCGGCCACGATGGTCTTGCCGCTGCCCACATCGCCCTGCAGCAACCGGTGCATGGGGCGAGGGGCCGCCATATCGCCGGCGATCTCGGCCAGGACCTTCTTCTGTGCACCGGTGGGCTTGAACGGCAGCATGGTCTTGATGCCCTCACGGACGCGGTCGTTCAACGCAAACGCGATCCCTACCAGCTGGCGCGCTTTGCCGCGCCGTACCAGAAGGCCGTACTCGAGCCAGAAGAACTCTTCGAAAATCAGCCGGAACTGCGCTGGCGAGCGAAACGCGTTAAGCAGGCGGAGGTCGGAATCGGCGGGCGGGAAGTGCATTTCGCGCACCGCGGTCCAGCGATCGACCAGCTTGAAGCGCTGGCGGATGCTCTCCGGTATGTGGTCTTCGAGCGGCGCGATCTGACCCAGAGCGCGATGCACGATGGTGCGGAGCGCACGCGTGTTCACTTTCGAGATGGCTTCATACACCGGGACAACACGGCCCACGTGCAGGGCAGCTTCGGCGTCGTCGTCTTCTTCGGTAAGCAGCTCGAACTCGGGATGGACCATCGCGAGCTCGCCAGTGTAGCTGTCGAACTCGACTTTGCCGAACAGCGCCAGGCGGCGGCCGGGCTCCAGCGTTTTTGCGAGGTACTCGCCGTGAAACCACTTGGCGCGCAGAACGGCGCGCGAGGAATCGGTGAAGGACGCTTCGAAGAGGCCGAGATTGCGGCGGCGGAAACCGGCAACGCGCGCGGTACGGACCTCCGCCACCACCGTCGCCATCTCACCGGGCGCAAGCTGGGCGATGGTTTTCATGTTGCTCCGGTCCTCATAGCGAAAAGGCACGTACGAGAGCAGGTCCTCCACCGTGAGCAGGCCTTTGGTTTCGAGCATGGCGCCGCGCGCGGGTCCAACGCCTTTCACATAGGTGAGGGGAGTCGAGAGATCCACGGAAAATTCAGTGTACAATGCCCACAATGAAATCTACGTTGATTCTGTTCTTACTCGGAGCGGCGTGCGCAAGCGCCGAGATCCGGCTTGGCATCATCGGCACCGACACATCGCACGTAATTGCATTCACGAAAATTTTAAACGACCCGAGTTCGCCGGACTACGTTCCCGGCGCGCGCGTTGTGGCGGCTTACAAGGGCGGAAGCCCGGATGTCGAAGCAAGTTACACAAGGGTGGATAAGTTCGCCGAGGAGCTGAAGACGAAATGGAAGGTCGAGTTCTTCTCTGATATTCCGGCGATGTGCCGCAAAGTGGACGGCGTGCTGCTCGAAAGCGTGGACCCCCGGATGCATCTCGAACAGGTGAAGCCGGTGATCGCGGCGCACAAGCCGGTATACATCGATAAGCCCGTGGCCTCAACGCTGGAGGATGTCCGCGAAATCGCGCGGCTGGCGAAGGAGGCTGGCGTGCCGTGGTTCAGCTCATCCGATCTTCGATTCACCGACCTCGCGGCCGGCCTCAAGTTTCCCGATATTACAGGAGCCATCGCGTGGGGCCCCGGACCAACCGAGCCGCATCAACACCTCGATCTTTCGTGGTACGCGATTCATGAAATCGAACTGCTGTACACGCTCATGGGCCGCGGCTGCGACGAAGTTACCCGCGTTTCGACACCGGATGCGGACGTGGTGGTAGGGAAGTGGAAGGACGGCCGGCTGGGCACGGTACGGGCGTTGCGTCCGTATGCAAAATTCGGCGCGGTGGTGTTCCGGCCGGATCAAAAGGTGAACCAGAGCGATCCGAAATCGGTAGACAGCTACCGTCCGCTGGTGGTGGAGATCGTAAAATTCTTTGAAACCAAGGAGCCGCCCTTCCCCAACGAAGAGACGCTCGAAATGTTCGCCTTCATGGACGCCGCGCAGCGCAGCAAAGAAGCCGGCGGCGTGCCCATGAAACTGCGGTGATCCCATGGCCGGACTGCTCGAGGGAAAGCTCGGCCTCATTCTGGGGATCGCCAACAAATGGAGCCTGGCTTACGCGATCGCGCACGCGTTTTCGCGCGAAGGCGCCGAACTGGTGCTCACGTATCTTGGCGAACATCAGAAAGAGGCGGTGGAAACGCTGGCGAAGGGTCTCAGGACCGTTGGCATCACACCCTGCGACGTGACGAAAGAGGATGACCTGGCGGCGCTCACGAAAACGCTCGCATCGCTCGGCCGGCCGCTGGATGCCGTGATTCACAGCCTGGCGTTCGCCAATCGCGAAGATTTGAACCGGCCGTTTGTGGAGACGGGGCGCGCCGGTTTCCTGCTCGCCCAGGAGGTGAGCGCGTATTCACTGGTGGCGGTGGCGCGCGCGGCCGCGCCGGCGATGACGGCGGGCGGCTCGATTACGACCCTGACCTATGTGGGCTCGACGCGCGTGGTGCAAAATTACAACGTGATGGGAGTGGCCAAGGCGTCGCTCGAGGCGGCCGTGCGGTATCTGGCGAACGACCTGGGGCCGGCGAAGATCCGGGTAAACGCGATTTCGGCCGGCTTCGTGAAGACGGCGTCATCACGCGCGGTGAAGGATTCCTCGACGATGCTGGAGGTATCAGTCGCGCGCTCGCCGCTCAGGCGCAGCACAGATCCGGCGGAAGTCGGGGACTCGGCGGTATTTCTGGCGAGCGATATGGGGCGTGGTGTTACGGCTAACGTACTGTTTGTCGATTCCGGAATGCAGGCGATGGGGTTGTAGGGGAACTAAAAAGATTACCGCCGAGACGCGGAGACGCCGAGAATGCAGGCTACTCGGGCTTCTCCGCCGGCACGAGGGGCGCGGCCTTCGGCTGTGCGGCTGCAGCAGGTTTCGCGGCGGTGGCCGGTTTCGCCTCCGGAGCTTCCATGGCGCGCCGGATCATGAACATCACGTATAGGGCGAAGGCCAAGGCCACTACCAGACAGGTGAGGAGCAGGAAGAGCCCGTCAACCGTGGTGGCCTGGCCGGTAGCGGCCAGCCAGCCGGCGGCGCACAAGGACGCCAGAATGACTACGCAACTAAATAAAAAACAGAACGCGCGATCGGACATATCCAACCACAGATTTTATGCGCTTACTGGCGCGGCGGCAAGTTGGCGAAGGACATAAGGCAAAATTCCGCCGTTGCGATAGTACTCGGCCTCCTGCGGGGTGTCCACGCGAACCAGCACTTCGAAGCGCTTCTCCTTGCCTTGGTCATCGACTGCGCGGATGCTCGCCCGCGCGCCGCTCGAGAGCGCTTTCGAGACGCCGTCGACGTGAAATGTCTCGCGGCCAGTCAATCCGAAAGACTGTGGAGTGACGCCTTCCAGGAATTGCAGCGGCAGCACGCCCATGCCGACGAGGTTGGTGCGGTGGATACGCTCGAAGCTTTCGGCCAGCACGGCCTTCACGCCGAGAAGCAGCACGCCCTTGGCGGCCCAGTCGCGCGACGAGCCGGCGCCGTACTCTTTTCCGGCGATGATCATGAGCGGCACGCCTTCCTGCTGGTAGCGCACTGAAGCGTCGTAGAGCCACATCTGCTCGCCCTCGGGAAGATGGAGAGTCCAGCCGCCCTCTGTGCCGGGCGCGAGTTGGTTGCGCAGCCGGATATTGGCGAGAGTGCCGCGTACCATCACCTCGTGATTACCGCGGCGCGCGCCATAGGAATTGAAGTCGGCCGGCTTGACGCCTTGTGAGATCAGGTAGCGGCCGGCGGGGCTGTCGGCCGGTATTGAACCCGCGGGCGAGATGTGATCGGTAGTGACGGAATCGCCCAAGAGCGCGAGCAGGCGCATGCCGCGGAGATCGTCGATGGGTTTGCCGGGATCGACCATCTTGTCGAAATAGGGCGGCTTCTTGATGTAGGTGGACTGCGCGTCCCAGGTGTAGGTTCCCGTGCCGGCGGGAGCGGGAAGAGATTTCCAGGTGGCGTCGCCATCGAAGGCGCGCTCGTACTCCTGGCGGAACATTTCGGGGTGGATGGAACTGGCGATCACCTGCTCGATTTCGGCGGTGGTGGGCCAGATGTCGCGGAGGTAGACGGGGGCGCCGGAGCGATCTTTGCCGAGCGGCTCAGTCTGCAGGTCGATATCGACGCGGCCGGCGAGCGCGTAGGCAACCACTAGCGGCGGCGAGGCGAGATAGTTGGCTTTGACGAGGGAGTTGATGCGGCCTTCGAAGTTGCGATTGCCGCTGAGCACGGCCGCGACGACGAGATTTTCCTTTTGCACCGCCTGCGCAACGGGCTCGGGAAGAGGCCCGCTGTTGCCGATACACGTGGTGCAACCGTATCCCACGAGATTAAAATTCAACTGCTCGAGATAGGGCATGAGACCGGCTTCGACCAGGTAATCGGTAACGACTTTGGAACCGGGCGCGAGACTGGTTTTCACCCACGGTTTGGGCTTGAGTCCGCGCTCGGCGGCCTTCTTGGCCAGCAGTCCCGCGCCGACCATCACCGACGGGTTGGATGTGTTGGTGCAACTGGTGATGGCCGCGATCACGACGGCGCCGCTCTCCAGCTCGGCGCTGGTGCCGTTCATCCGGATGGCAACTTTCTGCTTCGGAGCTGATGGAAACGCGGTCTGGAAATTGCCTTTCACTTCGGGAAGGGTCACGCGATCCTGCGGGCGCTTGGGCCCGGCCATCGAGGGCACGACGCTGGCGAGATCCAGTTCGATGGAGTCGGCGAATTGCGGGTCGGGGGTGGCATCGGTGCGGAACAGGCCCTGCTCTTTCGCGTAAGCTTCGACCAGCGAGACGAGGTCCGGCGGACGGTTTGTGAAGCGGAGGTAGCGGAGAGTTTCGTCGTCCACGGGGAAGAAGCCCATGGTGGCGCCGTACTCGGGGGACATATTGGCGACGGTGGCGCGGTCGGCGAGGCTCAACGCGCTCAAGCCGCTGCCGTAGAATTCGACAAATTTGCCGACGACACCCTTTTTGCGGAGCATCTGGGTGACGGTGAGAACGAGATCGGTCGCGGTGCAGCCTTCGCGCAGCCGGCCGTGCAGTTTGAAGCCGACCACCGGCGGCAGGAGCATGGAGACGGGCTGGCCGAGCATGCAGGCTTCGGCTTCGATGCCACCGACGCCCCAGCCGAGCACGCCCAGGCCGTTGACCATAGTGGTGTGCGAATCCGTACCAACGAGCGAATCCGGATATGCCGACCAGACCTGCTCGGTCTGTTTGCGGAACACGACGGAGGCGAGGTATTCGAGATTGACCTGGTGCACGATGCCTGTATCCGGTGGAACCACGCGGAAGTTCTTGAACGCCGTCTGGCCCCAGCGGAGGAGCATGTAGCGCTCGCGGTTGCGCTGAAACTCGAGGAGGGCATTAATCGAGAATGAGTCCTTGGTGCCGAAATTGTCCACCTGCACGGAATGATCGATGACGAGATCGGCCGGCAGCAGCGGATTGGCCAGCGCCGGATCCGCGCCCAGTACAGCCAAAGCATCGCGCATCGCCGCGAGATCCACGATAGCCGGAACGCCGGTGAAATCCTGGAGCAGGACGCGCGCCGGCATGAAGCTGATCTCTTTGGCGTCCGAGCCGTCCGCGCCGCGAGCTACACGCTCGACATCGGCAGCGAGCACTTTGCGCCCGTCCTCGTGCCGCAACAGATTCTCGAGCAGAATCTTTGTCGAAAACGGCAGGCGCGAGACTTTGCCGACGCCGGTTTCGTCCAGCTTTACGAGGCGGAAAATCTGGTAATTCCGATCACCAACGCGCAGCGACGCCGCCGCGCCGAAAGAGTTTTTGGTGGGCATATCTAATTCTCATTTTGTCACAAGCTGGAGTAAAGCTAGACCAGTTCGATATGGGCCCGGTGTCCAGAGGAACGCGCTAACGCCGCATCGCGCGTTATGAGGGGCCGAGGCGTCAACGACGATCACCGCCGCTCCCGCTCGGCCCGGATTACTTTTGCTGGAGAAACCCGCGGCTGGAATGGTTCGCGGGTGGCGAGCTTTTCGCGGAGATCGGCTAACGAGGGGTACGAGGCCACGCGTTCGATCTCCTTGAGAAGGTAGTCCGAAAGAGACAATCCTTCCAGCGCGGCGCGGGCTTTCAGCTTGCGATGCAAGTTATCGGGGACCCGCAGCCGGATCATCTTTGGCATGCGTTCATGACATTTGCATGTGCGCCACGTGTCAATCCATCTACATGTACGGCGGCACGGCGATCCCCAGGACGTCGAGCGTGCGCTCGAGCTGGGCGCGGAAGAAATGGGTCATCCAGAGGAGAAAGACTTTCTTTTCGCGGTCCTGCTCGTGAATGACGGGGTAAAGGTGATAGAAATTATTGAATGCCTGGGCGAGCTGAAACGCATACTTGGCGACGTGCGCGGGCTCACCGGCAACCACCGCGCGCTCGAGCGCGGCATCCGCTTTCGACGCCGCCAGGAGCATCTGCCAGAAATCTTCCGATTGCAACTGACGGCCGAACGCGCCGGCATTCAATTCCGCGCGGAAATCGGGGATGCGCTCACCCTTCTCTTCTAGCTTCCGCAGAATGTTGCGCGCGCGGACGGCGGCGTATTGCACGTAAGGGCCGGTCTCGCCCTCGAAACTGAGCGCTTCCTGAAAATCGAAAGCGATGACCGAAGTGCGCGTGAACTTCAGCAAAAAGTAACGCAGGGCGCCGATGGCGATCTGGGCAGCGACAGAGCGCTGTTCTTCGGCCGCCGCTTCCGGGTGTCGCGAGGACACTTCGGCGAGCGCCCTCTCGATGAGCGTGTCCATCAGGTCATCCGCTTTGACGCCGAGCCCTTTGCGGCCGGAAACTTCGACGTACGGCCGTCGCCGGTCTTCTTCTGAAAGCGGAATGCCCAGCTCGGCGCAGCAGCGCGGCGAAAGGGCGACCATCTCGTAGGAGAAGTGAATCGATTGTCCGGCCTGCTCGTCGAAGCCGAGCGCGCGCAGGCCGGCGGCGACGACGTCCTGCAGGTATGACTGGCGCACGTCGATGACGTTGTAGACGCGAGCGGCATGGCCGAAAGACGGGATTTGGGAGTTGGGATTTAGGGGTTGGTCCGTGGTGACCCAGAGGACCCGGCCGTCGGCGTAGGCTTGCAGAGGGCGATAGAAAAAATCCTTACCGAGCAGGCCGAACTTCCAGAGCTGATAGGCGATGTCTTTGCCGACGTAGGTAACGGTGCCGTTTGAGCGCACGATGACCTTGCTGTCTTCCGAAGCATCGGAAAACGCGGCGGCGGGCATTACCCAGCAGCCGGCGTTCTTCCCCTCGGTCTCCAGATAAATTGCCTTGCGTTGCTTTAGCAGCTCGAATGCCGCAGCCCAGAATTGCAGGTGCAGGATTTCGCTCTCGCGCGGCAGCACGTCGTACTCGACGCTGAGCCGCAGCATGGTTTTCAGGTGCGCCTGCACGATGGCGTCCGCCACGAGCGTGCCGATTTCGGCGTGCGCGCCCGAACCGGCCTCGATCGCGTGCAGCGTTTCGTTGCGCCAGGCGAGCGATTCCGGCTGATCTTTAAAGTGCACCGACACGCGCGCGTACAGGTCCCAGCAATAGTAATCGAAACGCACCGTCGGATCGGCGATTAAAGCCGCTACGGCGGCCGGCGACTTCCGCTCCAGATAAAGAAATCCCGCGACAACATCCGCCACTTGCACGCCGGTGTTGTCGATGTAATTCTGCACCTCGACCTGTTTGCCGAGCGCGCGCAGCATGCGCACAAACGTATCGCCCAGCGTGGCGTTACGCAGGTGGCCGATGTGCGCGGCCTTGTTGGGATTGATGTTGGTGTGCTCGACGATGATCTTCTCGCCGGTGGCCGCACGGACTTCTTTCGCCTGGTTCAGCAGCACCGCGCCGTATTGCGCGCGGTCGAACCGCACGTTGATATAGCCGTTGCCCGCGACTTCGAGAGCCACGATGCCTTCGACGGCGCCGATTTCCGCATGCAGTTCGGCCGCGATTTTCTTGGGCGCCTGCTTCAGTTGCTTGGCAAGCTGAAACGCCACCGGCAGCGCGATTTCCCCAAAATCCGGCTGCTTGGGCTGTTCGATGGCGATGGCCAAATCGAGTCCGTAGCGCGCCTGGATGTGATGGTGAAAGGCTTCCTGAACCCGCTTTTCCAGTAGATGAAACACGAACTTCCGAGTATAACAACGGGGCCCGCCGCGCTATGCAGGTCTTTCTCGTGAGCTGTCCCGGCGATTTCGAAACGGCGGGCGAAGCAATGCTTCGCCCCTACACCGGACACGTCCGGCCTGACACTCAGAAGAACCGGCCCTTTTTCTTTTTCACAGCCTGACCCGCGGCGCGGTCGATGGCGTCGAGCGCGATGGGCGCCATGACGCGATAGCCCTTGGCGTTTGGATGAAGGCCGTCATCGGCGAGATCGGCTTGCAGAAACCCGGCCGAGTCAACCATCGCGGAAAAATAATCCACGTATGGGTAGCCGCGCTGCGCGCAAAACTTCTTTAGCCACGCATTCAGCGCCAATATCGTCGCAGGCGGCCGCCGCAACGTCATGGCATATTGCGGATTCACGTTCTTGTGGTAATCGCTCACGGGAAGAATGGAGGCGAACAGCGGCCGTATCTGATGAGAGGCAGCCAGATCCGCGATCATGGCGAGGTTGTTCTCGATGGCGCTCACCGGCACACCACGCGCGATGTCATTCGTGCCGGCGAGTACAAGCACCGCCGCCGGCTTCAGATCGATCACGTCAGCCATCATGCGGCCCAGCATCTCACCGGTGATCTGTCCGCTGATTCCGCGGTTCACGAAGTCGCGTCCGGAAAAATATTCCGTCAGGCGCCAGCCATCGGTAATGGAATCGCCCAGGAAGATGACGCGAGGGGATTGGGGAGACGGGGGGCCGAGCCGCGTGTTCTCTTCCGCATAGCGCTTCAAATTGTCGCGATCGGCATTGCGCCCCTGCCCGTCTTTGAATTCGAGCAGCGCCTGAAAATCGGCGTCCATCCGGTTCATGGCGTCGCGCAATTCCGCCACCTGCCGGGTTGCCGCTTCGGCGAAGGGATACTGTTTGGGCAAAGCGTCGGAAAGGGCCAGGTAGGCGCGCACGCTGGCCATCAGGGCATAAACCTGGCCGGAGTTTTGCGGCGAACTGGCTTCGATGTTCACCAGAGCCTGGCGTACGTTCTCGGCGAGCGGCGCGGCAGCGCGCGCCATGCCCGGAGTGGCCAGCATGGTAGATTCCAGCAGCTGCGAAATACGCCGCAACAGCGCGAGGGCGTCGCTATTGGAGAGCAGCGCGCTCGAGGGCGGCTGGGGGCTCTGCGCCGCGGGCGGGGTCTGGGGATAAAGCGCCAGCGCGACGAGCAAGACCGCGCCAAGCGCTGCTACACGCTTCATGTCTTCTCTTCCTTCTCCAGTTGAAATGTAATAGTGCCGATGGTGAAACGCAGACGCACCTGAAGCCGCACCAGCACCCTCCGGGCATCGTCCGAGACCCACACGTACAAATGCGCGGGCCGGCGATACAGCACGTTGTCGAACAGGAAAAGCTCGTAGCGTATGGTCTTGAACGTTCCGGCCGGCACTTTGATCTGTTCGCGCTGTTGCGCTTCGACTTTGGCGGAGACCGACTTCTTGCCATCGCTTACCGGCACTTCGACGGAGTGTCCCGGCTCCAGGTTCAACGTTCTGAGAAAGAGCAGCCCGCCCACAACGTCGTGCACGCATGGCGGGATGTCGGTCTCTTTGGCGAGCACGACGGCATGCGTCAGCAGATCGCGCTCGAGATAGCTGGCCTTCCTGCTTTCCGGGTCGAAGTGCACCGTGGTTTCACGCTGGCGGCTGCCTTCATGAGCGATGAGATGCGTATTCTCGACGCACAAACCTGCGCCCAGGTCGCCCGTGTAATCGTCCAGAACCTTGTAGAGCATGGAAACCAACCCGGCGGACTCCAGGTGAAGTTTGACTTGCCATCCCGGGTGAGAGGGACGCGCCACGGCGCTCCACGTGAGTCTTGCCTTGCCGGCGTCGATGAGACGCCATTCGACGTTGTACTGCAGGGCTCCCTTCGCCGAAAGCGCGGCCACGGTCTGCGCCGCGGCGACGGTTTGCGAACCTGGCGACGGGACACAGAGCAGGGTGAGCACCAGCGCGTGCCGGGTTCCAGGCATGAACCGTCAGTTTACCGCAGCCAACGCCTCCAAAAACCAGGAAAGCAGTGCCGGGTTTACCGCCAGCTGTGGGCAAGCATCGGAGCGCATATAACTCGCTCATGCCGTATAACAATACGGCGTGCAATACGGTACAATATAGAAATGCCGCAGAAACACATGCGCAAAGTAACGGTCATGCTGCCTAGCGACCTGATCGAGCAAGCGACCAAAGTATCGGGCCTGGGGCTCACGCCCACGCTCCGAAAGGGACTAGAGTCGGTCGTGGTCGCCGGCGCATACCGGCGGCTTCGGGAGCGCCGCGGGAAAGTCCATCTCTCGATCGATGTGGAAGAACTGCGAGAGGACCGCACCTGATCTGCGTTGACACCAACTGCTGGATCGCCTACCTCGGCGGCCTGACGGGCGCGGACGTCGAGCGTCTGGATGCGGCGCTGGCGGACGGCTCGGTAGTGATGGCGCCGCCGGTTGTGGCTGAATTGCTGATCGACCCGATGCTGCCCCCGGGCGATGAACGGGACCTCCTGACAATTCCAATGCTCGAGATTTCGCCGGGATACTGGGCGCGGGCAGGCAAACTGCGCGCCATGTTGCGGAAACGCGGGTATCGCTCTAAGCTCGTGGACACATTGATCGCGCAATGCTGCATCGATCATGACGTTCCGCTCCTGACGCGCGACCGCGACTTTCGGCCGTTCTCGCGGTTTGGCGGCCTCGCGCTGCTTTGAATCAACGCACGCGGCCGTCGTTTTTTGTTAAAATTGTATTTCACCTTCCCCACAGGTCCATCTATGAAATTTGGTGTCGTTGTCTTTCCGGGAAGCAATTGCGATCACGATGCCTGGTATGCGGTCCGCGAAAATTTGGGCCAGGAAGCGGAATTTATCTGGCACGATTCGGACCGGCTGGGCGATGTGGACGCCGTGATACTGCCGGGCGGGTTTGCTTACGGCGATTACTTGCGTTGCGGGGCGATTGCCAAGTTTTCGCCAGTGATGCAATCCGTCAAGCGCTTCGCCGCTGACGGCGGCCTGGTGCTGGGCATCTGCAACGGCTTCCAGATTCTAGTGGAAGCCGGTTTGCTGCCCGGCGCTCTGGTGCGCAACACGGGCCTCAAGTTCGTCTGCCGCGAAGTGCGGCTCAGGACCGAAACGACGGATTCGCCTTTCACGGCGGCCGCCGCGAAAGGGCAGATTCTCAGGGTCCCGATCGCGCACGGCGAGGGCTGCTACGTGGCCGACGATCGCACCCTCGATACGCTCGAAGCCGAGGATCGCGTGGTCTTCCGCTACCTCGATAATCCCAACGGCTCGGCGCGCGATATCGCCGGGATATTGAACCGCGAGCGCAACGTGATGGGTATGATGCCGCATCCAGAGCGGGCCGCAGACGCGCTGATGGGCTCCGCCGACGGGCTGGTGGTTTTCCGTTCCATGGTGTCCGCGCTCGCGCACGCATGACAACTGTCACGCCCGAACTGATCGCGACGCATCAGTTGACCGAGGCGGAGTACGGCAAAATCGTCAAAATCCTGGGCCGCGAGCCTAGCTACACCGAGCTCGGCATCTTCAGCGTGATGTGGAGCGAGCACTGCTCCTACAAGAGCTCGCGCCTGCATCTGAAAAAGCTTCCGACGCGCGGCCGGTACGTGGTGCAGGGGCCCGGCGAGAATGCCGGGATCGTGGATATCGGCGGCGGATATGTGGCGGCCTTCAAGATCGAATCCCACAATCATCCGAGCTTCATCGAGCCGTTTCAGGGCGCGGCCACGGGCGTGGGCGGCATTCTACGCGACATTTTCACCATGGGCGCGCGGCCCATTGCGGTGATGGACGCGCTACGGTTTGGGCCGCTCGACGACCCGGTGAACGGCGCGCGCAACCGCCGTATCGTCGAGGGCGTGGTTTCCGGAATCGCGCACTACGGCAATTGTTTCGGCGTCCCGACGGTGGGCGGCGAGTGCGTTTTTGAAGCCTGCTACAACGGCAACCCGCTGATCAACGTTTTCGCGCTGGGGGCGGCGAAGCGCGACGAGATCTTCTACGCCAAGGCGGCGGGCATAGGAAATCCTGTGATTTACGTGGGCGCGAAGACGGGGCGGGACGGCATTCATGGCGCGTCCATGGCCTCCGCGGAGTTCACCGAGGAATCCAAACAGAAGCGGCCCAACGTGCAGGTGGGCGACCCGTTTCTTGAAAAGCTGCTGCTCGAAGCGTGCCTCGAGGCCATGCAGACGGGCGCCATCGTGGGCATCCAGGACATGGGCGCAGCCGGCCTTACGTGTTCGACCTGCGAGATGGGCAGCCGCGGCGGAACGGGCATCGAGATCGAGCTGGACCGCGTGCCGCAGCGCGAGACCGGCATGACAGCCTACGAGATCATGCTCTCGGAATCGCAGGAGCGCATGCTGCTGGTGGCGGAGAACGGGCGCGAACAAGAAGTTTCGCGCGTCTTCCACAAGTGGGGCCTGGACGCGGTGACCGTCGGCCAAGTCACCGGCGATGGGTTGCTGCGCGTCCGGCAACACGGCGAAATCGTGGCCGAGATTCCGAACCAGCCGCTGGCGGATAGCGCGCCGCTCTACGATCGGCCGCACACGAAACCGCTGCGCACTGCGCCGATGGAAGCGCCGGCATTTACAAGCCGGAACCTGACGCACGATCTGGAGACGCTGCTGGCATCGAGTGACATCTGCTCCAAACGGTGGATCTGGCAGCAGTACGACTACCAGGTGCGCACCAACACGCTGGCCGGGCCCGCGGCCGCGGATGCCGCGATCCTGCGCGTGAAGGAAACCGGCGCCGCACTGGCCATGTCGCTCGACGGCAACGCCCGCTACTGCTATCTTTCGCCGCGCGAAGGCGTGCAGCTAATCGTCGCCGAGTGCTGTCGAAATCTCGCGGTAGTGGGCGCGGAGCCAATCGGCGCGACCAATAATCTGAATTTCGGAAACCCCGAGCGGCCCGAGATTATGGCGCAACTGGTGGAAGCCATCGAGGGCCTGGCGGATGCCTGCCGCTTCTTCGACGTACCGATCACGGGCGGCAATGTCAGCCTGTACAACGAAACGCTGGGCGAGGGAATTTGGCCCACACCGGTGGTGGGCGTCGTGGGACTAATGAAAACGGCCGCGCCGGTTGGAATGCACTTCCGGCAGCCGGGCCGCTCCGTGATGCTGGTGGGCGGAGCGGGCGCGTGCGATCCGGTGCGCTTCGGCGGAACGCAGTACGCCAAAGTCGTGCTTCATGAACTCTGGGGTTTGCCGCCGGCGCTCGATCTGGATCACGAGAAGCGCGTGCAGGCGGCGGTGCGCGAGATGGCGCGGGCGAGCATTGTCGAATCGGCGCACGATCTGAGTGATGGCGGGCTTGCGGTCGGGCTGGCTGAATGCTCGTTCGGGCCGGACGGCGTGGGCGCCGAAATCGACCTGGACTCCGATCTTGCCTCCGAACTGCTGCTGTTCCATGAAGGGCCATCGCGCGTGCTGATCTCGACCGGGGAGCCCGATCGGGTGGCGGAAATTGCGACGCGGCACGGCGTCGAAGCCCCGCGTGTGGGCGCTACAATGAAAGACGGGGTAGTCATTCGCAATCGGGGCGCGGAACTCATCCGTGCGAGGGTCGAAGCGCTGCGGGATATCTTCGAAAAAGCACTCGAAAACAAACTGCGGGGGTGACGTATGTTTGACAAATTCCATGACGAGTGCGGGGTTTTCGCCATTTACGGCCACCCGGAAGCAGCCAAGCTGACGTATCTGGGGCTCTACGCGCTGCAGCATCGCGGCCAGGAGAGCGCGGGCATCTGCACCAGCGACGGCGCCGAGGTGCATTGCGTTAAGTCCATGGGCCACGTGGCGGACATCTTCACGCCGCCGGTGATCGAGACGCTACCGGGCGAGCAGGCCATCGGGCACACGCGTTATTCGACCGCAGGCGACACCGCGTTGCTCAACGCGCAGCCGTTTTCCGTGGCGTGCAACAAGGGCCGCATTGCGGTGGCCCACAACGGCAACATCACCAACGCGACGGAGCTGCGCCGCGAGCTCGAGCGCGAAGGATCGATCTTCCAGTCCAATAGCGACACTGAAGTGATTCTGCACCTGGTGGCGCACTCGCGGGAGCGTACGCTCTCCGGCGCGCTGCGCGATGCGCTGTTGCAGCTCGAAGGCGCCTTCTCGCTGGTCTTTCTGGCCGAAGACCGCGTCATCGTGGCGCGCGATCCGCACGGTTTCCGGCCACTGGCCGCGGGGCAGATGGAATTTTCCGGCGGCCGCATCGCGCACGTATTTGCGTCGGAAACCTGCGCCTTCGACCTGATGGGCGCCGTGTATCTGAATGAAGTGGAGCCGGGCGAGATGGTGATCGTCGGCCCCGAGGGTGTGACGCGCGAACGCTACGCCCCCGAGGAGACGCGCGCGCAGTGCGTTTTCGAGCACGTGTACTTTTCGCGGCCGGACTCGATCGTGTTCGAGCGCTCGGTGCAGGAATCGCGCGAAATGCTAGGGCGTTTGCTGGCCCGCGAAGCGCCGGCGGACGCCGATCTGGTCGTCCCGGTACCGGACTCGGGCGTGGCCGCGGCCATCGGCTACGCCGCCGAATCGGGCCTGCCGTTCCGCCACGCGCTCATCCGCAACCATTATGTCGGCCGGACGTTCATCGAGCCGTCGCAGGTCATTCGCGATTTCGGCGTCAAACTGAAGCTCAACCCCGTGCGCCATCTGCTCGAGGGCAAGCGCGTGGTACTGGTGGATGATTCCATCGTGCGCGGCACCACGTCGCGCAAGATCGTACGCATGGTGCGCCAGGCGGGGGCGCGCGAGGTGCACGTGCGGGTTTCCGGCCCGCCAACCGTTTCTCCCTGCTTCTACGGCGTGGACACCCCGACCAAGAAGGAGCTGATCGGCGCCAACAACACCGTCGAGGAGATCCGCCGGTTCATCGAAGCCGATTCGCTGGCGTACCTCTCTCTGGCCTCCTTGCGCAAGGCCGTAGGCGACGATCGCAAGCACGAGTACTGTTACGCCTGCTATACGGGCGACTATCCGACCGAACTGGTGAATATCGATGAGCTGATGGGGGCCAAGAGGCGCGGGTAGCTAGAAGGAAAGTCGTTTCAGGAGATCCTCAGGCACGCGCTCGCGCAGGCGCGGATATTTCTCGATAAGCCGCGCAATATCCAATAGGTCTTTCTGCCGTTTGGTGGGCCGCCGCTCGGGATCGGTAGCGGCCCAAATCTTTCCCTGCAACAGATCATCGAGCGACGCCACGGGCAGCGTTAGGCCCAAGACTTGGCGCGGCGACGCTCGCTCTGGAAAGTCCATATATCGCGGGTCCGTCTGAATCTGCACGCGCAGGCTAGAGCCGGGCACCGAGAGGTTGATGCTATGCGGAAACGGCTCGATCTCGAACTGAGCGGCCAACAAGGGCCTCGCCCGCTCGAAATCCCCGATCGCGATCACCAAGTCGAGATCCAGACTAACAAGCGGCTCGGCGTACGCGTTCACCGCCTGCCCGCCGATCACGCAATACCGCACGCGGTGCCCATTCAGCAGTGCGATCAGCGATTCGAGCAGATTGGCGTGATCCGCGGTCACCGTTTTCCAGAATTCGAGAGCCTGCATAATCCGCTCTCTTGCGATTGTACCGGATCGCCTGCCTGGATCACGCCTCTGAACTTATTTGCCTGCCGCGAAGCGCTTCTCGATTTCCGCCCAGTTGACCACGTTCCACCACGCCGCCATATAATCCGGCCGGCGATTCTGATACTTCAAATAGTACGCGTGCTCCCAGACGTCCAGGCCCATCACCGGAAATTTGCCCTCCATAACGGGGCTGTCCTGATTGGCGGTCGAGATGATGTCCAGTTTTCCGGCGCCGTCTTTCACCAGCCAGGCCCAGCCGGAACCGAAGCGTGTCGCGCCGGCGTTCGTGAACTTCTCCTTGAACGGATCGAATCCGCCGAAGGCGCTCTTGATCGCGTCGGCGAGCTTGCCGCCGGGCTGACCCCCGGCTTTCGGCCCCATGATGGTCCAGAACATCGAATGGTTGATGTGGCCGCCGCCATTGTTGCGCACGGCCGTCTTGATGTTGTCCGGCACGATGGCGCAGTTGTTGGCAAGCAATTCCTCGACGGTCTTGTTGGCCAGGTTGGGCGCCGATTCCAGCGCCTTGTTTAGGTTGGTTACGTACGCGTTGTGATGCTTGCCGTGGTGAATCTCCATGGTCATCTTGTCGATATGAGGCTCCAGCGCGTCAGTGGGATACGGTAGTGGTGGCAGTGAGAATGGCATATAGCCTCCTTCAATTTAGAGTGCAACCCGCGGCGCTATGAGGCAGCGCCACCGGCTCGTTCAAAAGCATCGGCCAGGCGGAACATCCGCGCTTCGTCAAAATGCTTGGCCAAAATTTGCATTCCGACCGGAAGTCCCTCCGCGGTTTTTCCGCAGGGCACGCTCATGCACGGTATGCCCGCCAGGTCTCCGGTGATGGTGTAGATATCCGAAAGATACATCGCCATTGGATCGTCGATCCTTTCGCCGATCTTGAATGCCGGGAACGGCGACACCGGTGCGACAATGGCGTCCACATCGGCAAATGCGTTCGTAAAATCACGGGCGATGAGAGCACGCACCTTCTGGGCCTTCAGATAATAGGCGTCGTAATATCCCGCGCTCAGCACGTACGTCCCCAGCATGATCCGCCGCTTGCACTCGGCGCCAAAGCCCTCGCCGCGTGTGTTGCGGTACATATCGCTCAACGTGTCCGACAATGCCGAGCGAAACGTGTACCGCACGCCGTCATAGCGCGCCAGGTTCGAGCTGGCTTCGGCGGTGGCGATCACGTAATAGCAGGCGATAGCGAAATCCGTCGCCGGCAGACTGATATCCCGCACTTCGCAGCCCAGTTTCTTGAGCCTCTCGATCGCCTTAGCAATCAGATCGCCAGTCTCGCTCGTCAAATCTTTTAGATACTCGCGGGGCAACCCGAGCTTCAAGCCTTTTACGTTGCCGTCCAAGTGTGCGAGATATTCCGGAACCGGCGCCCCGGCCGACGTCGAATCGAGCGGATCGCGGCCCGCGATCACTTGCAGCAGCAGCGCGGCATCGCGCACGCTGCGTCCGAACGGGCCGATGTGATCGAGCGAGCTGGCAAACGCCGTGAGCCCGTAGCGCGATACCCGGCCATACGTCGGCGTGACACCCACTACGCCGCAGAACGACGCCGGCTGCCGGATCGAGCCGCCGGTATCGGAGCCAAGCGCCACCACAGCCGTTCCCTGCGCCACAGCCGCCGCCGATCCGCCGCTCGATCCCCCCGGCACTCGATCGAGCGCATGCGGATTGCGCACCGGTCCGAACGCAGAATTCTCGGTGGACGATCCCATGGCAAATTCGTCGCAGTTGGTTTTGCCGATGATGACGCCGCCCGCCGCTTCCAGGCGCTCGATCGCCGTCGCGTCGTAAGGCGGAATGTAGTTCGCCAGAAGCTTCGAGCCGCAGGTGGTGCGCACGCCTTGCGTGACGATCACGTCCTTCACCGCGACCGGCACTCCGGCAAGCGGACCGGCGTCTTCCCCACGCGCCAGCTTTTCATCCACCAGGCGCGCCGCCGCGAGCGCACGCTCTTCCGAGAAGCTGAGATATGCGTTCGTCTTCGGATTTTCCGCGCGGGCAAATTGCAACGCGGCAGTCGCGAGCTCCACGCTGCTGAACCGCCGTGCGCGCAAGCCTTCCTGAACGCGGTCGATGGTCAGAGATCCAATATCCATCGGCTTCTTAGCGCTTGATCACTTCCGGCACTTTGAAATGTCCGGCGCCCGCGAGAGGCGCGTTGGCCAGAGCCAGATCGCTGCCCAGGCCCGGCCGATCGCGGTCCGGCCGCAGCGTCGCGGTCTCCTCGGCCTCGTAGAGCACCTGCGCCATGGGCTCGACTTGCGACGTGTCGATCTCGTTCAGCCGGTCTACGTGAACCAGAATCTCGTCCAGATCCGCCTGAAATTTCCGCACCTCATCCTCGGTCAATTTCAGATTCGCCAGATCGGCCACGTACCGGACCTCGTCCACCGTGATCTTCAAGCCAGTCCCCTCTTGCGAGACGCTTTGTAGATGTTGCGGAGCACCGGGTCGCCGATTGCGTCCGCCTCATCGGCCTGCGCCATCGAGTGCGCGGCCCGCTGCGGTTCGAGCCGGCGCGGCGTCACGCGAAACTCGATATCTTCCACAACACCCCGCCCGATGCTTTCGTCGATCTTGCGCCGGATCTGCTCGCGCAGCACGAAAAGTTGCCGCCGCCAGATGGCGTCTTCCACCTCGACGATCAGGTGCGCGCGCACGAGCTTGGTAGCGCGCGTATGCGCGGCGATCTTCTTGCCTACGGCGCCCGCCCAGGCCGCGCACACCATGGCTTCCGGAGTGACGGTCCCTGCAGGAAGGCTGAGGCTCCCGAGAACCTTGCTGGCGCGTTCCATGTTGTCGGAATCAGCCATTCTAACATGAGCCTTGTGCTAGACTGGTCCGCAAATCTCACCGCGCAACATGAGCGTCCGTACTCTCCCTTACATTTATGGGCTCCTCGTATCATTGGCCGTCGCTCAAGATGCGAACAACGCGTACGTCCAGGAGATCGAAAAATGGCGCCATGGCTACGAGGCAAATCTCAAACAGGATGATGGCTGGCTTACGCTGTCGGGTCTGTTCTGGCTGAAGGAAGGCGGCAACATGTTCGGCACGGGCGTGGCGAACGACATCGTATTGCCGGAGGGATCGGCGCCGAATGTGGCGGGCTCGTTTATTTTCCGCGACGGGAGCACGCGGCTATCGGCGAGGACTGGCGCGCCGGTGCTGCTGAACGGCGTGCCCGTCCTCACGGAGATGCCGCTCAAACCCGATTCCGCGGGCCGGCCCGATCGCATCACCCTCGGACGATTGAGCATGATCGTGATCCACCGCGGCTCCCGCTATGGAATCCGCTTATGGGACCACGGCAGCCCGGCGCGGCGTGATTTCCGAGACACGCAATGGTTTCCGGTTGACGAGGCGTACCGCGTCACAGCGCGTTTTGTTTCCTATCCGCAGCCGAAGATGATTGCGATCCTCAACATCCTCGGCGACACCGAGCCGAGTCCCAGCCCAGGTTATGCAGTCTTCGAAATTGCGGGCCAGCAATGTCGCCTCGAGCCGGTCCTCGAGGACAACCAGCTTTTTTTCATATTCAAAGACCGGACCAGCAGCAGACAAACCTATCCCGCCGGACGGTTTCTCTACTCCGCTTTGCCGAAGGACGGAAAGGTGGTGCTGGACTTCAACAAGGCCACTAATCCTCCCTGCGCGTTCACGGCCTACGCCACCTGTCCGCTGCCGCCCAAGCAGAATTATTTGCCGGCGGCCATCGATGCTGGAGAATTGAATTACGGGCACGCCAAACCCTGATGCTCATCCTGGCTTCCCAATCTCCCCGCCGCAGTGAGATTCTCCGCCAGGCCGGAATCCCCTTCATCGTCAGGCCGGCTAATGTCGATGAGAGCATCCGCCCGGGCGAATCGCCGGAAGAGTACGTCATGCGCGTCGCGCAAGAGAAGGCTGCCGCAGTTGAGGCAGGGACCGGCGACATCGTGTTGGGCGCTGACACAATAGTGGTCATCGGCCGTGAGATTCTGGGAAAGCCTCGCGATCATACCGATGCCATCCGCATGCTCGAATCGCTCGCCGGCCGCGAACACCAAGTGCTCACCGCCATCTGTTTCCGCCGTGGCACCGACGCGATCGACGACCTCGCAGTCACGCGCGTGTGGATCAATCCGCTTACGCGCGAAGAAATCGAACAGTACGTGGCCACCGGCGAGCCCATGGATAAAGCCGGCGCCTACGCCATCCAAGGCCTAGCTTCCAGGTTCATCCACCGCATCGACGGATCGTACGCCAATGTGGTGGGCCTGCCCATCGAGCTGGTTTATAAGCACCTGCGCAAATTCTGAAAACGGTGACTGGCTTCGCTGTCCCAAGCCGGGGGCATCTCTGGGTGATGCGATAACCGCGGGCGCGTGGACAGAGTTGCTACGGCCCAAACAATGTTGCAAACGGCTTTGGCTTCGGGAATAGCCCGAAAACCGAGTGTGGCCATCAGATAAAGGAAGAAGGTAACTCGATGTTGCGCGCGATCAGAACCCTAAGCGATCTGGCAATCGCAGTCACGATCGGAGTGGTGACAGAAACGATTCTCGCGCTTAGAGCCTTTGAACTCGGGAGCGATCTGGTAGAGCAGCACCCTTGGCTAGAGATATCTCAGATGCTCGGTGCACAAATCTCCGAACGGATTTTTCATCAGGTCGGTGTACCCCAAGCTTTGATTTTTGCCTTACTCGGCCAGGGGGTGCTTTTCAGCGTGGCCATCTTGGGTGTTATATATGCTTATCGTCTTATTCGCGCAAGGCTGGAACCTCGGTGACGGAGGAAGGGAAAGAGAAACCAAGCGACGGACCGGTCAACCCCAATTAGCGAATTACGCTAGCCAACGGCCAGACGGTTATCGGGAGCGCCGGCGTTTCGCAGGACATTCGGCAGGACTGTTTTAACTAGGATATCTGAGGATGAAGATACCGCTGTACCTATGGATTCTATTGATTAGCAATCTGACGGGAGTTGAGCTGGTAGCGTTGCCCGGAACCGTGACGGACCCGACCGGTACACCTTTGCGTGGTGCAACGGTGACTCTAAAATCTCTGTCGGACAAGCTAGTCATGACTGTAAAGACAGGCGGAGATGGCGAGTACAAGATTCGAAAGGTCCCTGATGGCTCATATGAGGTAGAGGTGACAATGTCTGGCTTCACCACCATGTGCTATCGCCCCGTGCAACTCAGGTTTCCGGGCGAACGCCAGCTGGACTTCAGCCTACCTGTGAACGACATCATCGCCGACCGCTTACTGCAAGTAGCTGAGGTCGTCGGAGTAGTGCGGGACGGGAAAAAGGCCCTGGCGGGCGTCAAGATCTGCCTTCACACTAAAGAACCAGAGCCCATCGACGCCTGCACCGCTTCAAACGGATTGGGTCAGTATTACCTCGCAGTTTATCCTGGTCGCTACACTCTGACTGTCTCTAGGAACGGCTCCGAGATTATTCATGAGAGCATGGACCTGCACTCCGTCAAGGAATACCGTGATCTTATAAACGTCCCTCCAGGCAGCGGAATGAAATGACGAGGAGAACTCAGGGACAGACGGCTGCGCCCCCGCTCGGTCACCAACGGACAACAGGTGATAGACGGGCTTGACGTCTCGCGCCTGTCTGGAGCTGTCACCCTTTTTCAACCGTCTCCCGCGTATGCCACAATGACCATGAAACCACCGCGTGGCCGCTTCACTCCACACCGCCAAACCTGCTGAGCTTCTCCGTCAGCTCGGTTTCATCAGCGCCACGGCGCTGGTGATTTCCAATATGGTCGGGACCGGCATCTTCGCCACCACCGGCTTCATGGCCGGCGATCTCGGCAGCGCGCGCCTGATCCTGCTCTGCTGGTTTGTGGGCGCGGTTTTCGCCCTATGCGGCGCTTTGAGCTACTCCGAACTGGGCCTCAACTTCCCGAGTTCGGGCGGCGAATACGTATACCTTACCCGCGCCTTCGGTCCCACCTGGGGATTCATGACCGGATGGGTATCCTTCTTCGCCGGCTTTTCCGCGCCCATCGCGCTCGCGGCGCTGGCATTCGCGGATTACGTCGGATATTTCGTGCCTGCATTCAAGCAGGCCAACGCGCAGTTCACGATTGGCTCGGGAGCCTTCTCGCTCCGGCTGGGCGGCGCGCAGTTGCTCGCTTGCACTTTGATCGCTGCCTTCACCATCCTGAACTGTTTCGGCGTCGGCCGAACTGCCAAAGTTCAAAACGTCCTCACCGGAACAAAGCTGGTCGTCATTGTCTCGTTTGTCATTTTGGGCTTTCTTGCCGGATCAGGCGACTGGAGCCACTTTTCACAGCCCGCCGTACGCACGTCAACGCTTTCCGTGCCTGTGCAGTTCATGATCAGCTTGCTCTGGGTGATGGTCGGCTACAGCGGATGGAACGCCGCAACCTATGTGGCTGAAGAGCTGCGCCAGCCCGAGCGCACGCTGCCGCTCGCGCTGGCTACCGGCACGGCTCTCGTCACCGCGCTCTACTTGGGACTGAATCTTGTTTTCATCTACTCGACGCCGCTCGAAACCATGAAAGGCGTGGTAGCCATCGGATCTCTGGCGGCGTCGAATCTTTTCGGCGCCGGAGTGGCCGGCATCTTCGCCGCCCTGATGGCCGTCTCCATCACTTCGACGGTGAATGCCATGGTGACCATCGGACCGCGCGTCTACTATGCCATGGCCAAGAACCGCGCCTTCTTCAAAGCGGCAGCCGAGGTAAATCCGAAGTGGCATACGCCGGTGGCGGCCATCGTCGCCCAGAGTGTCTGTTCGATGCTGATGACGCTGACGCCCTTTCCGCAGCTCATGCTCTACATCGGATTCAGCCTGACGTTTTTCACCGTGATGTCGGTCGCGAGCCTTTTCGTGTTCCGGCGCACAAGCGGCTGGCAGCGGCTCAGTCCGGTGAGCTTTTTATTTCCGCTGATTCCCGGCGCCTATATTCTGGTGGGCTCGGCGATGATTGTCTACGGAATCATCTGGCAGCCCAAAGCCTCGCTTACCGCGGCGGCCACTATCGCGCTGGGCGCGGCGGTTTATCATTTCTGGTTCGCCGGCCAGCCCGAGCGATCCTAGTTCGTCGCGTCGCCGCGGTGCGACTCGCGAAACTCCGCGTCGATGGCCTTGCGCCCGGCGAAACCTTCGTCGGTTCCGTGCCAGAACCCGATTGCCGGCTCGCCCAGCTTCCAGCAGAGGTACACCTCTTCGCCGCGGAACAGTGTGGGGAAGTCCACCAGCCCGATGTCCAGATCCTTGATGATGCACCCGAACTCTTGAATGCTGCTTATCGCCGCCTTCAGGCGCTCGGCGCTCGTGTCTCGCCGCAGCCTGATGAGCTGAGTGGCTTCGCGGTCCAATAGCACGCCGCCGAGCATGATCACGCGCTGCGTGATGGCCTGCAGCTCACTTTGCGCCCGATCGAATTCAGATTTGATCGAGAGGGCCTCCTGAATGGCCTTCCCGATTTCGGGCAGCAAGCTTTCAGCCTCCTCGAGAGTGAAGCGTCGCGACATGAAGGAGGCACGTTCCAGGCCTCTACATGTAGTTTAAACGCCAGAAACCAGAATGGACATCGAGCGGCTGCGCGGGCCGTCGAATTCGGCCAGGATGATGGTCTGCCAGGTGCCCAGTAGCACGGCTGAATTGCGCACCTGAAGGCACAGCGTCTGTCCCATCAGCATGCCCCGCAGATGCGAATCCGCGTTCTGGCGTTCGCAATCCGAATATTGCGGGTCATTATGCCGCCACCCGTTCTCGCGGCAAACCATCTGGTCCAGGAACGACTTGACGTCGTGCAGCAGTGCGTCCTGCCATTCGTTGAGGAAGACGGCGGTAGTAGTGTGAAGGGATTGCAGGTGAACCAGCCCGTCGCGGATGCCGCTCTTGCGCACGATCTCGTTGATGCGGTCGGTGATGTTGATGAGCTGCATGCGCTCGCTCGTAATCCAGTCGACCACCCGGCTGAACATCCGGAATCTGCCCTCGGCGGGCGGTGGAAATCCGCTTTCCGGGATCGGCTCCGCGTCCGCAAGTTTCACTTGTCCTGTACTCATCTGTGTACCCCCTCTTTGAGTGAGATCTTTCACACTCGCGCGCGGTTCCAAGAAAATGCGCGGTAATCATGTGATTATATCAGGCAGGAGAGTGCTTCACGGCATGAATCGCTTTACCGTTCTGACATTATCGCTAATAACTGCTTGCCCTGCTTTCCCTTGGGGAGGCAAAGGGCATGAGACCATCGCCGTGATCGCGCTGGCCAGGCTAACGCCCCACGCCCGCTCGATGGCAGCCAGCCTGCTGGAGGGCGCCGAGCCGGCACCGCGCCGATTTTGCGAATCCACCGGCTTGCCCCCGTTCGCCGACCTCTCGACTTGGGCCGACGATATCCGCCAGCAGCGGAAAGACACCGCCGGCTGGCATTTCATCGATATTCCACTGGGCGCGGCGCGCGGTCACATGAGCGACGCCTGCGGAAGCTCCGGGGATTGCGTGACCGCAGCGATCCGGCGCCAGCTCGAGGTGCTGCGAACCCGTTCCGCCGGCCGCCGCGAACAGACTGAAGCGCTCTTGTTTGTGATCCATTTAATCGGCGATCTCCACCAGCCGCTTCACGCCGCGACAAACGATGACCGGGGCGGCAACTGTCTGCCCGTACAGTTCTTCCGTCGACGCCCGGAGCCGAACCGCTATCGCCCCAACCTCCACAGTGTTTGGGACATCGATCTGGTCGATCGAATTGCCCGCCGGCGCGGCCCGGTCGAATTCGCGGACGCCTTGCGCTCGGAGTTCGCGGCGGAAATGAACGGCTGGATGCAACAGCCCGTGAACTTGGATGACTGGGCTTGGGAAAGCCACACGCTTGCAGTCCACACAGCCTACGGCGACCTGCCGAAACAAGTGCCCGTACTGACGCCACGCCCAATCGAAAGCTGCTCCGACGACGACATTGGCCCCCGCATGTACGAATTGCATGAGGCGATCGATTGGAATTACTTGCAAGCGGTTTCGCCCGTCGTTCGCCGGCAACTGGCGCGCGCGGGGACGCGATTGGCAGTGGTGCTGAACCAGATCTGGCCTTAGACGGCTACCAAAACGCGCCAACGTGCTTCCTGACGCGATCTCCGTGAGCCAGCAAGCTCTCAGAATCCCGGGGCGCTCGCCAGTCGTCGAGCAGCGCCAGGTCCAGGTCGAGCTCTTTCCGGTTTCCGGGCGCCATCAGGGCCACCGAGACCGCCGGATTCGCCAGGCAGAAGCGATAGCATTCCACGGCTGAAGGCGGCCGGAATCCCGCCGGATCCTCAGGCGTTCCCGCGAGCAGCGCTTTCCATCGCAGGCCGGTGAAAGTCACGACCGGAATCTGTTTCTCTTGTGCCACGGGAAACACGTCACGCTCGGCGCCGCGATGCGCCGCGTTATAGCGGATCATTAGGAGATCGAGCTTGCCGGATTGCGCCCACCGGGCGGCGAGCGGGCGCTGGTGACTTGTGAGGCCGATCAGCTTGAGGCGGCCGCGTCGCTTTTCCTCCGCCAGATAATCCCAAGCGCCGCCCGGCCCTACAATTTCCTCCCACTCGTTCTCGGATTCCACGTAGTAGAGAGTCAGCACGTCGATGTAATCCGTGCGCAGCTCCCGCAACATGGAAGCGAACTCGCGCTCGGCATCTCGAGCCGACCGCGCTTGAAATTGGGCCGCTACCACTACCTGCGGCCGCGCGCTCCTCATCCGCGCGATGGCGCTACTCAGCCCATCGGGATGTCCACACCAGTTCAGGTAATTGATGCCGCGCGCGACGGCTTGCTCGATGTCCTCGGTCTTCAGATGCGTGTTCCCTCGCGTGGCAAGGCCGAGCCGGCAAACGTCAGGTAGGCCCGGCGCGAGCGACACCATCCTCTCCATCAGTTTGAAGCCGAGGTTTCGTCCAATCGCTGCCGGTAAGCTTCGCGCGCGGCCTGATAAGTACGCTCGGCCTCGCCGCGTTCCTCAAGCCGGATCTTGGCTCCCTTTTGCGCCCAGCACTGATCGACAGCTTTGAGGCACCACTCGGCGCTCTTGCGCGATGCGCGGATAGGCTTGTCATTGACCAGCACGAAAATCGGATTGGTGTGCGAGGAGGGAAGAATGCGCAGCGCCATCCAACTGCTGCGATCGATCTTGTAATCGAAGGAGACGGGCCGCTCGACGCCATCGGCTTCGATCTCCTGACGCGCAACCGCCTCGCCGTTGACCACCAACTCGAGAGGAACCTTACGCGAGCTGCCGATGCGCGCGCGCTCCAGGTCCCAATAAGGTTTTTCCCCGTAAGGAAGCTTGTGGATGCGTTCGTCCGGAGTCTCATCAAGCAGCGCCGCGACCTTGGCCGTCACGTGCGCCGCCGCCGGCGCCGCCAGTTTCACTTCGCTCGCGCCCGCCCCCATTTCCATGCCGTTCACGCGGAAATCCAGCAGGTGGCTTTTGCCGTCGGAAACATAGTTCCGGCCTTCGCGGATGCCATCGGCCCAGTCGCGGTAATCGTGCTTCTCCCGCTGCCGCACGTAGCTGCGGCCGAGACCCACGCGCTCGCCGTAGATGCAGGGGAAGTCGGTTTCACCGCTGATACGCGTCCGGTAGCCGACATTCAGGGTGTGGTACCAGATGTTCAATTCCCAGATGGACGGAGTATCGACGGTCGAAATGAAGTCCACCAGATTCTGCGTGACGCCCACGATATATTCGTTGGCCCCGATGCCATCGAAGGGCGGGATCTCGTCGGTCGGCAGCTTGTCGCCCTTGAGCGCCAGGCCCCATCCGGAGTGTGCGAAGCCGGCCACGGCGTTCTGCGCCTTGGCCCAGCGAAAAATCGGAATCCCCCAACTGGGCCAGTCTTCGATGCGCTTGGTGCCGGGGTAATCCTGCTGCGTCAGGCCGAGCAGCACGATGTGGCCTGTGTGGCTGGACGGAAATCCGGAGACTTCGACGTCATAGCGCATCAGGTTTTCGTCGGTCGAAAGCTTGTTGTCCTTGCCCTCGAAGAATGTCTTCTGGAAATACCAGCCCGGGCCCCAGCTCAGCACGCTCCCGACCTTGAGATCTTCGCCGAGGATGTAGCGCATCATGTCGCTCGGGTAAACGCCCTCGGTCGGCTTCTCATAGTGCGCGCATCCCGCGGCGTGAATGTGATGGTCTCCCGAATACCAGCCTTCTTTCGCCGGATCGATCCAGCGCTCCAGCCGGAATGCGAGTTCCATGGGCTCGCCGCCGACGTGAATACGCTGCGTCTTTTTGCGGTACTCCGGGCCGCGCGTGTATTCGACAGCGTAGTCGCCCGGCGGCAGCAAAAGAAAATCTCCGTTGGCGCGATAAACCTGCGGCTGGAACGCGAGATCCGGAGCCAGCCGCTTGGCCTGCGAAGGATAGACGCGATTCCCGGCGTCATGCACCAGGAACGACGCCGTTGTCGGGCGATCGTCCGAATCGAAAACGCGCAGCGTCACCTTGGTGGCGGGCTGCGCGTTGAAGAGGAGGTCCACCTGGCTGCGGAATCCGAGATCCTGTGTTCCCTGCCCCACGTTGAATTCCAGGAGCGCCTCGCGTTTTCCGGCGTCGCGCGAGAAAAGCTGGAGGATGCGGTATTCAACTTCGAGCCCCGAGAGCCGCGGCCGCATGGGTTGCTTGTCGAACATGCGAATATCCAGCCAGCGGCGCGATACGGCCCCGGAGTCACTGCCCGCAAGCATCCCGGCGTTGGGACTCTCGGCCGCAAGCACCGGGGTAATGCCCGCCTGGTTGATCACTTTCACGAGGTATGTGCGCCAACCCTGTTCGATCAGCTCGGGCTTGGCTGCCCCTTCCTGCACTTTCACGCGGCTTTCCGGATTAATCTCGACCCCGGCAAGGCAGTGGCGGTCGAGAATGCTCTGGATGGCCGTGACGGCCTGGCGCGGGTCGGCCGGCGCACCAGTCAGGCGTTTCAATTCCGCGGTTTCCCCGGGGGGAAGCGGCTCACCCAAAAACTGAAGCGCTTCGAGCAGCCGCGTAACCTGCGCCGCGAGCGGCTGATGTTCCACGGTCGCCACGACCGGTAGTTGTTGCGCCGCGGCAACACTCGAAATCAGAAGGACCAGGCAGAAGATCCGCATGCAAACCTCCTGAGGAATTGTATCGCGTGGCCGCTGTGATTACTTTGGCCCAGGCGAGCCATTCTGCTGGCGCCGGTAGATGGCCTCCAGTTCCTGCTGCAGAGCTTCCTTATCGAGAGGCAGCACGACAAACCCTCGGTCCTTCAGCATTTGCAAGAACTGTAAGTGGGGGACGGCCAGCAAATGAGCAGCGGCCGTGGAGCAGAGCTTGCCTTCGGAAAAGTTGGCGAAGACAATTTCCTGGTCCATCGCGTTGTCCCCATTCAACGTGACAACTGCCGCATGCTCCTGTAATACCGCATGGAGTTTTACGACTTCGTGAACGCGGCGTTATGAGGTGATGACGTTCGTCCGCCACGTCCTCGAAACGATCGGGCCGCGAGAATCACTATTGGGCAGGAGTTTCCCATGCAAGCCGGTCTTCAGCCGGAAAGAATCGAATGCAGCGCACCGGTCAGTTTCATTCATCAAACCGGTGACGGCCCGGTCCATCTCCTGGTCAAACCGTCGAAAACCGGCTGGACGGCGCTTCACTGGAGCAACCATGGGGCGGGTGCCTGGACCTTCAAAACCCTAGCGGAAGCCAACGATAGCGTCCTCCGCCTCTTTCAGGAGACGTACGGCGGGCACCGCTGCTCGCCCCAGTGCCGGACGGTCGACACGCTTGACAGTCACAAAACCGACGACGTTTGGGGGATGATCCGGGATTGAAGCATCACCACTTCATCGGCCGTCTCACAGGCTCGCGCCTGCGCGCCCATGGCCAGGAGCCGATCATGCCAAGGAACGAAGCGGCGATCAGGTATGTGGCCGTCTTGAAAGTGACCGGCGGGGCGAACCGTTGAGACGACAGCAGGAGTCCCCGGACCAGTAGCACGAACACCGCTAGGCACCAGAGAAAGAACAGCCAGCGCAACTTTCCGGCCAGCGCCATTAACAGGGTAATCAGACCGACCAGCGCCAAACCCAGGAGCCAGTGCGAGAGCGCCATGCCCTTCCAGGGCAGGAATCCGAGGTTCAGCTCGGCGCCGGTCACAATCGACAAAAGGGAAATTACGAGCAGAACAAGCGCCAGCAAGCCTTCGAAAAAGTAAGAAAAAAGGCGCAACAGGGCCTTTATGATGCCCACTCCAGCCTCCATGTTGAGATTGGCAGAACGCTATTTTATCAGGATCGGCGCCTCTTGACCCTTTGCTTTTCAACAGAATACAATGAAAATGTAGCGAAAGGCGAGATCTGCACAAATGAACGGCGAAGGTGCCCTCAACGCCCGGGAGCAAGAAATCCTGCAGTCCATCGTCCGCGCGTATATCCTTACGGGAGAACCAGTTAGCTCGCGCTCCCTCTCCAGCAGGAGGAGCCAGCCGCTCAGCCCAGCGTCCATTCGCAACGTAATGGCCAATCTCGCCGAGATGGGCTACATCGAGCAGCCACATACGTCGGCGGGCCGCGTTCCCACCGAGAAGGCCTTCCGCAGCTATGTGAAATCGCTCAACGCGCGGCCCATGCCGCGGGCGGCGGCCGAACGGGTGCGAGTTGAACTGGGCGAGGAGGAGACGGTTGAAGGGCGGCTTGAACGGTCGTCTCGCATCCTGACCGAACTGACGCTGCAAGTGGGAATCGCCGCCGCACTTCCCACGACGGGCCAACTGCTGGATCGCATCGAGCTCCTGGAACTGGCCGACCGGCGCGTCCTGATGATTCTAGTCACGCGCGACCACAACGTGCACAACCGCGTAGTCATGATGGATGAACAGGTTTCGCAGGACGAGCTGAACTCTCTGCGGAACTACGTCAACCAAAACTTCAGCGGGTGGAAAGTGGGCGATGCGCGACGCGAGCTGTTGCGCCGTTTTGACGAAGAACGCGCCGCCTACGACGCCATTCTGCGCCGCCTGACGGTGCTCTACCAGAAGGGGCTGCTGGACGTGGATCAGGCGCCAGAAGTGCACATGGAGGGCGCCTCCAACCTGGTGAGCATCGACCTGCACCTGACCCGCGAGCGCATGCGCGACCTGTTCCGCGCGCTCGAGGAGAAAAAGCGCCTGCTGGAACTGCTCGACCGCTTTCTGGAACAGCCGGCCGGCGAACTGGGCGTGCATGTCGGCCTGGAAGAAGCACACCCGGCGATGAAGGAGATGGCGCTTGTCGGCATGACGTTCCCGCTGCCGAGCGGCATGATCGCGCGGGTGGCTGTGCTGGGACCCATGCGCATGAACTACGAAAAGGCCATGTCGGCGGTGCTGCACATCGGCCGCGCGTTCGAGAGATTGCCCGTATAAACGCGGCACCTCCAGGCGCTTCTGCTAATCTAATCTTTGTGAGGGACGAGAACGTGGATCCGGATGTAAGAACGATCCCGGAGGAGGGGTCGGGCGGCGCCGATATGACCGCGCAGGTGGCGGCCCTGACGGCCGAGCGTGACCGCCTGGCCGCGGAAAAAGCCGAACTGCAGGACATGCTGCTCCGGCGGCAGGCCGACTTTGAGAATTACCGCAAGCGGGCCGAGCGGGACCGTTCTGATTTTCTGCAATTTGCTGGCATGGAGTTCGTGCGGGAGCTGTTGCCCATCCTCGACGATTTCGAGCGGGCGCTGCAGACCAAGTGCGCCAGTCTCAGTTACTCCAAAGGCGTAGAGCTGATCTACACGCGCCTGTATGAAGCCTTGAAGAAGCTGGGCCTCGAGCCGATGGAAACGGTGGGCCAGACGTTCGATCCAAATCTGCACCAGGCCGTGGAAAAAGTCGAAACCGATCAGGCCGCCGATCAATCGATTCTGGGGGAGTTCCAGAAGGGATACACGTTCAAGGGTAAGCTCCTGCGGCCGGCCATGGTGAGGGTCGCGGTCAGGCCTTCCTGAAGCGAGCCATGCCAGCGACCAAACGCGATTATTACGAGATTCTCGGTGTAAGCCGCGAGGCCGACGATCAGCAGATCAAGAGCGCCTACCGCAGGCTCGCGCGGGAACACCACCCGGATGTCAACCCCGGAAAAAGTGACTCCGAGGAAAAATTCAAGGAAGCGGCCGAAGCGTACGCGGTGCTAAGCGATCCGCAAAAGCGCGCGGCCTATGACCGTTACGGCCACCAGGGTTTGCAATCGACACCGGGATTCGATCCATCGAGCTTCGACCTCAGCGACATTCTGGGAGAATTCTTCGGCTTGGGCGACGTACTGGGATCGACTGGGGGACGGCGGCGCAGCCGGCCGCAGCGGGGCCAGGACGTCCGCTACGACCTGGAGATTCGCTTCGAAGACGCCGCGTTCGGAATGACGGCCGAGATCCAGGTGCCGCGCTCCGAAGTGTGCGATCACTGCGGCGGCAAGGGCGCCGAGCCGGGCAGCGGCGCGACCACCTGCCCCACCTGCCACGGCCGCGGCGAGGTGGTCTACCAGCAGAGTTTCCTTTCAGTGCGGCGGACGTGCGGGAGCTGCGGCGGCGCGGGCCAGATCATTCGCACGCCGTGCACGCGGTGCCGGGGACAGGGCTACCGGCATGTGCAGCGCAAACTGAAGGTGAACATTCCGGCGGGCGTCGACCAGAATACGCGGATGCGCCTTTCGCAGGAGGGTGAGCCGGGGGCCAACGGCGGGCCGCCGGGTGACTTGTACGTCGTGCTCAAAGTCAAAGAGCACCCGTTCTTCGAGCGGCACGAGTACGACCTGCACTGCACCATTCCGGTGAACATAGCGCAGGCCGCGCTGGGAGCCGAGATCGACGTGCCCACGCTGGGCGCTCCGCAGAAGCTGAAAATCCCCGAAGGCACGCAGCCCGGCGCCGAGCTTCGCCTCCGCAACCAAGGCGTGGCGCACGTGAACGGGCGCGGCCGCGGCGATATCGTGGTGCACATTGACGTCCGAACCCCCACCCGCCTCACGCGCGACCAGAAGAAGCTGATCGAGCAGCTTCGCGAGACGCTGCCCGCCGACAATCAGCCAGCGGAAAAGGGAATTTTCGAGAAGGTCAAAGATTACTTCGTGTAGTTTCGCCGCGACGGCCCGAGAATTCACTGCCGGTGCGAGACTGCCGGCTGAAGCCGGCAGCGGCACGCTGAAGCGTTCGCCACAAGCACGTAGATTTACTTTGACTGTTTCTCGAGTTCCTTGCGGAAGGCTTCCTCTCTCTCGGTTACGTAATCCTTGTAGCCTTGCGGATCGATGAACGGATTCGGCCCACCGCTCTTCAAACGGGCGAATTTTGATTCCATTCCGTAGTAACTCCCGTGGGCGCCCAGAAAAACATCGCACGGAAGGGATTTCAGCGTGCGGAACATGCGCTCATAATCTTGCGCAATCTGCGGGTAGAGAGAATTGTTTACGAGACGGTAGCCCGGATTGACGTTGGGACTGCCCACGATGACCACGTCGTAGGTTTTTCCGCCGTCCTGCACCTTCATGGTCCACGTGGTGCAGCCCTTGGTGTGGCCCGCAGTGAGATGCGCGACGAGCGCCACATCCCCGAGCTTCACCTGGTCGCCATCGTGCAGCACGCGATCCACCTTCGCGGTCTTATAGTCGGCTCCTGGCAGTTTGCCGTATTGAAAATTGGTCTTACCGCCGGATTCTATATCGGGCACATCGGCGTCCATCACCATGTACCGGGCGCCGGTCAGCTCCTTGAGCAGGGCCCCGCCCGCACAGTGATCCCAATGCGCATGGCTGATCAGGAGGATCTTAACGTCGTTGAAACGGAATCCCAGCTTCTCGATAGCCTCCCGGATCTTGGGAACGGAACTCTCGATGTTACTGTTGACGAGAATGTGCCCCTGGGGAGTCGTGATCAGATAGGAGGCGAGGCCTCGGCTTCCGACGTAGTAGATGTTCCCGATGACGCGGTGTGGCGGAAATGGCTCCGTCCATTCGGGATCCATTTGCGCGAAGACGCCGGCGGTGAAGGCGAACAGGAGTATCCATGAGCGGCAGAGCATGACTAGAGTATCTTATGCACTAACGAACGCTCACGTCGAGCAGTGCCAGCCAATACTGGACAGATTGGAGGGTGAACCGGGTAACGATCAAGGCAATTCCGAAAACACCCATACGCTTCTCGGGCACAGAATCCGCAATCCATTCGATGAAAGGTATGCAGGGGCTGGCGATCGCCGTGACCATACCGATAACGAGTCCAACTTTCAGCCCGACGGCGACGGCGTGCTCCCGCTGATGTGCCACCAGGCTGCTGACATAGCCGGTAACCGCATAACCGAACGTGCGATTCACCGCCGCGAACAATATGAACCGGGTCAAACGGGGACGGGCAGCGGGCTTGTAATCGACAGTCGGCCGTATGCCGAACCGATAGGCAATGGCTTGCCCGGCGGTGCTCAACACGCCAAATGTGATGCCGAAGGGAGCGCCGAATGAATAGGAAGCGCCGAGCCCAAAACCGCACCCGCGAATCGCGCCCATGGCGGTGTCCCGCCAGAATCCCGGCTCCGGCTCATGCCTTGAAGCCCGGGAAAACTCCCAGGCGAGCGTGATGCCATGCGCGATACCGCTCGCCAGGCCGAATACGGGCCCCAAAGCGAGACCGTAGCCGGTTCCGAAAATTGCGCCGTAGGTGACCGCGCGCGTCAGAGTCCGCAGCGGCCCGTGTTCCCCACCCAACAGATCGTAGGTGAGATATAACGCGCCGAGGACGTCGAGGCAGTTACCGACGATACTGACCAGCGCGACCGTGTGCCTGTCGATTGTCATGGAATGTCGGCAACCTGGCCGTTGTTGAGGATCAGAAAAGACTCATTGGGAGCGCAGGCGATGAGCTGCTTCTTCGGCGTGTCGAGACCCTCATCCCCCAGTTGGAACGTTCCATAGTGGATCGCGATGCTGGTCCTGGCGGCCAGAATCTCGTGTGCCTTAACCGCCTCATCGGGAGACATGTGTATCGGCGACATAAACCAGCGCGGCTCGTACGCTCCTATGGGCAACAACGCGAGATGCGGCGATCCGAACCTCTCCCGAATCTGTGCGAAATGAGGGCCGAACGCGGTGTCTCCCGCGAAATATACGAACCGCCCCTGACATTCGATCACATACCCGCACCAAAGTGTCTTATTGCGGTCGAAAATTCCCCGGCTTGAAAAATGCAGGGCCGGGACACAGTGGATGGCGCAGCCCGGCAGTGACAACGCCTCGCCCCAATCCAGCTCGTGCGTCGGCCCTATATTCTGCGAGCGAAGCAGCCGGGCCACGCCAGCCGGAGCAACGAATGTTGAATCTCCGCGAGCCGCCAGCCGGCGTAGTGTCGGCAGGTCCAGATGGTCATAATGATTGTGGCTGATGAGCACGGCGTCGATGCAAGGCAGATCCTCCCAAGACACTCCCGGATCTCTCCGGCGCCGCGGGCCTGCCCAGGGCAGTGGACTGGCTCGTTCGGACCACAGCGGGTCCGTCAAAATGTTGGAACCGCGCTGCTGAAGGAGCACGGTCGAGTGGTTCACAAGAGTGGTCCGCAGTCCACTGCCTTCTACGCGGCGGAGCGGTACAGATGGCTCGACATCCGAAATGAAGCCCGGCGAGGGCTCCGGCCCGCTGGTCAGCTTCCAGCGGAGGGCATCAAGAAGCCCTGGCGCTTGCGGGGCGCCCGGATTGTAGAAACGTTTTCCGTCAAAATGCTTCGGAAATCTCGGGTCGCCGGTACCCTCCTGCATGAATCACATCATTTTATTCTCTTGCACGCCGCAGGATACGTGTGCGTACAGGAATCCTGGTCCAGGCGCGTCACGCAGGAGCACCGGCTGGTTTACAGGGTCAGCGCCGAGCGGATCGACTTCCTACAAGCTCGCTACCACTATTGATGCGAGCAAACCGCCGCCCTGCACCGTGCATAATATATGCTTTATCCTTATGCCCGACACCACTTTCCACGGGCGGCGCTCGACTTCCATCGAGAACGAGCGGCTGCGCGTCACCGTACTGCATGAAGGCGGACACATCGCCGAGATCCTCGACAAAGCCAGCGGCGTGAACCCGCTGTGGATTCCGCCATGGCCGTCGATCGAGCCTTCCACTTACGACCGGGCGAAGCATCCCGAGTATGGCGCGGATTCAGAGAGCAAGCTGCTGGCCGGCATCATGGGCCACAACCTGTGTCTCGATATTTTCGGCGAGCCGTCGGCCGAGGAAGCGGCGGCGGGCATGACGGTGCATGGCGAAGGGTCCGTCGTGCGCTACGAAGTGGCGGTGGACTCCGGACGGCTGACCCAGCGCGGGCAATTTCCCATCGCACAGATGCGTTTCGAGCGGCAGATCCGGTTCGGCGGCGAGCGCGCCATCGAGATACGCGAAACGCTCGAGAATCTCTCGGCCGCCGACCGGCCCATCGCCTGGACCGAGCACGCAACGCTCGGCCCGCCGTTTATCGAGCGGGGCCGCACCGAATTCCGCGCCTCGGCCACGCGTTCGAAAGTATTTGATGGGGAGTTTGGAGAGCACGGGGCGTACCAGAAGCGTGGCGCGGAGTTCGACTGGCCGAACGTCCCGACCGTTACCGGCGGACACAAAGACCTGCGCGTGTACAACGGCGACCCGGTTTCCGAGGGATTCACCACGCATCTGATGGACCCGCACCGCGAACACGCCTATTTCGCCGCCTTCTCGCCGGCGAGCAAGCTGGCGTTCGGCTACGTCTGGAAGCGCACGGATTTTCCGTGGCTGGGCATGTGGGAAGAGAACTACGCGCGCACGCAACCCCCGTGGGGCGGCCGGACGCTCACGCGCGGCATGGAGTTCGGCGCATCGCCAATGGCCGAGACGCGCCGCAAAATGATCGAGCGGAATATGTTGTTCGGTACGCCATGCTATCGCTGGATTCCGGCGAAGGCAACGGTGCACATCCGCTACTGGGCGGCTCTCGCTCCGGCCGAGCGCGTTCCTGAAGCGCTCACGTGGACGGGCGAGGACAACGTGCGATTCGAATCGTGAGCGGCGCCATTTCGATCCGGCCCGCAGCGGAGTCCGATCTCGATGAGATCTGGCGCATTCAATCGGCGTCGCTGCCGGCCGTGCAGTGGAACGTCGCCGATTATCTGCGGCACGAGTGCCTGGTGGCGATGGTGGACGACCGGCTGGCCGGCTTTGTAGTGGCGCGCCACACCGCACCGGACGAACTGGAAATCCTGAACGCCGCCGTCGATCCGCCGTTCCGCCGGCGGGGCGTGGCACGCAGCCTCATGCAACAACTTGTTTCGCAATATCGCGGATCGGTGTATCTGGAGGTACGCCAATCGAATTGCGCGGCTCAGAAGCTCTATCATTCGCTGGGGTTTGAGGTAATCGGCGTGCGGCCGGACTATTACACCTCCCCGGTAGAATCCGGTATTGTCATGAAGTTTCTTTCATGTTAAGGTCTCATTTAGACGGGCTCCGTAGTGACCCGCCGATTCTTTCAAAACTGAATAAAGTGCAGATTACCCACCGAGCCCTATGAGGTAATCGACTCGGCGCGGCAACCTCACACTCGAGGAGGAATGCCTGGAATGGATCGAAACGCACAAGAAGAGCTGAAAGCGCACCTGATGCAGACGGACGAAGACTTTCGGCGCCTGGTGGATCAGCACTCCGACTATGCGCACAAGTTGGAGGAACTGGGATCGAGGCCGCATCTGAGCGACCAGGAGCAGATCGAAGAAGTCCGGCTGAAAAAGTTGAAATTGAACGCGAAGGATCAAATCGAGCTACGGCTGAGCCGGTATCGCGCTCAGAACGTGGCCTGACATCAGGCGCGCGAAACTGCACCGAAGAGAGCCCGGTCTGGCATGCCAGATCGGGCTTTTTGATTTTATGAGCGACCAGCCGGTCCGCATCCCCATCACCGATGTCTTCGATCTGCACAGCGTTCAGCCGCGCGACGTGAAGGGCATCGTCGAGGCGTATCTCGAAGAGGCGCGCCGGATGGGATTCAAAGCGCTGCGGATCATTCACGGGCGCGGGATCGGGGTGCAGCGAGAGATCGTGCGCAGCGTGCTGGTGCAGACGGAGTTTGTGGAGTCGTTCAAAGACGCGCCAGCGGAGGCGGGAGGATGGGGCGCGACGATCGTTACGCTGCGATAACGCCAGGCCGTCTATTTGGTAATGATCTTCTGCCGCTTGAAGAAATAGGCTGGATACGTCTGGGTCACCACTGGTTTAGGCCGAAGGTTGTCGTTGCCGATGCCGTGCTCTTCATTGCGGTAGATGTAGGGCATGACACTCACCAGTTCCCATCCCTGGTCAGCAAGAGTTTCCAATTCCCGTTCCTCGATTTGCCGGTACAGCCCGGGCGAGGTCTCGCGGGGGAATACCAACTTCACTTCGTAGGGCGGATGATCCTGGCGACGGTCCCGCTGGGCCGCCAACCACAGGACAGCCCCCACGCCGATTGCGAGAACCAACGCGCTTCGTCTCATTTGCCAGCTTTGACGAAAGATTTCTCTCGAGCGTGCAGACAAATGAGGGGCGCTGCTATCGCGAGCCAACCGTGATCCGATTCGCCACCGCCGCTTTGATGAGCTGGACGGCTTCCATCAAATTCTCGTAGGAATTGGCGTAGCTGAAGCGGATGTAGCCTTCGCCGTACTCGCCGAAAGCGGCGCCGCTGAGGCAGGAAACGCCGCCTTCGTAGAGCAGATGGTCGGCGAGCTCTTTCGATTTCATGCCCGTGCCGGTGATGTTGGCGAAAGCGTAGAAGGCGCCGCCAGGCAGGGCGCAGCGGAAACCGGGCACCTGGTTGAGACCGGCGCAAAAAGCGTCGCGGCGGCGGTGGAACTCGGCCACCATGGCTTCAACGGCCTGCTGTGGGCCATCGAGCGCGGCGAGTCCGGCGCGCTGCGTGAAACTGGCGGTGCAGGAATTCGAGTTCACCATCAGTTTGTTGACGGCCTCCACCAGCCACTCAGGCATGACGCCATAGCCCATGCGCCAGCCAGTCATGGCGTAGGTTTTGGAAAAACCGTCGAGGATGATGGTCTTCTTCAGCATGCCGGGGAGGCTGGCAATGGACGCTGGCGGCTCGTCGCCGTAATAGATGCGCGAATAGATCTCGTCCGAGAGCACCATCAGATCGCGGTCGCGCACCAGATCGGCGATGGCGCGAATCTCTTCGGGCGGGATCAGGCCGCCGGTCGGGTTCTGCGGCGAATTGAGCACCAGCAGCTTTGTTTTGGGCGACAACCGTTTGCGCAGCAGGTCGAGATCGAAGGAAAAACCGCGCTCCTCGATCAGCGGAATGGGCACGGGCACGCCGCCCGAGAAGCGGATCATGGATTCGTAAATCGGGAAGCCGGGGTCGGGATAGATCACTTCGTCGCCCGGCTCGATCAGCGCCAGCATCGGAAAGAAGATGATGGGCTTGCCGCCAGGGACTACGGATACGTGCTCGGGACCCACATGGACGCCGCGCGTGCGGGAAATATAGCGCGCGATGCTTTCGCGCAATTCCGGCAGGCCCTGGGTAGGACCGTAATGCGTGTAGCCTTCATCGAGCGCCTGTTTGGCTGCTTCGATGATGTGTTTGGGCGTGGGAAAGTCGGGCTCGCCGATCTCGAGATGGATCACGCGCTTGCCCTGCCGCTCTAATTCGCGCGCGCGGACCAGGACCTCGAAGGCGGACTCCACCCCGATGCGGTTCATTCGTTCAGCTAGTTTCATTAGATTTTCCGGAAGAAGGGAACGCCGTCGCGCGTTTCCACCTGTGCGACGCGGTCATCGATGACCACCCGGTCACCGAGGACGCGGCCGGTGACGCGCGAACCGTCTTCGACCGTCACGATAGCGATCTGATACGGGGCGTCCTTAGCGAAGGCCTCGGGCGCGAGGTGCACGACCGTTTCAGTGTAGACGGTGCCGATCATAGGTGACATGGACGTTCCTCCCACTGTATTCTCAGCCGGGCTAGAAATCAGTCGCAGCCCCCCAAGCAATACAACGTGAGAAACGGCCACAGGAGTGCCAGCGGCGCTCCGACCAAAAGCCACAGGCCGCGCTTCCTAAACTTGATCAAAGCGACAGCGAACAAGGATAGCCAAACAATGCTCAGCCGTACGCTCGCTTGCTCGCCGACCGTATTGTTCAAACTTCCGGTCGGCGCCCAGGGTAACGCAAATCCCAAGACCGCGACACAGGACGACAGGAAGAACAGTACACCGAGCGTCCTGGAGTGCGTTTTCACGGTAGAGTCTGAAATGTCAAGACTCATACATTCCCCAAAATACTCACCACGCACGACGCGCCGGAGCCACCGAGATTCTGCGCGAGACCGAGCGAGTTCCGCTTGAGCTGCATGTCGCCCGCTTCGCAGCGGATCTGGGCCACGAGGTCGCAGATCTGCGCCACGCCGGTTGCCCCCACGGGATGGCCTTTAGCTTTCAGGCCGCCGCTGGCGTTGATGGGTTTTTCGCCGGCGCGCGCAGTGGCGCCGGAGGTTTCGTAGGGCCCGCCACAGCCCTTCTCGACGAAGCCCAGATCTTCAATGGCCACGATTTCAGCAATCGTGAAGCAATCGTGCACTTCGGCGAACTGGATATCGTTCGGCCCCACACCCGCCATCTCGTAGGCTTTTTCGGATGCACGGCGAACGGCCGGAAAGGTAGTGATATCCGGTTTCTGATCGAGCGCGACAAAGTCCGAGGCCTGCGCCACGCCGAGAATGCGCACGGGCTTATCGGTGAAATCGCGGGCTCGATCGGCAGGCATCAGCACTACCGCCGCGGCGCCATCGCTGATCAGCGAGCAGTCATAGAGACCCAGTGGCTCGGCGACCGGCCGGGCGTTGAGGGCATCGGCGAGCGTGATGACCTTGCGCATGTGCGCGCCGGGGTTGAGCGCGCCGTTGGCGTGGTTCTTGACCGCGACCGCGGCTAGATCCTCGCGCGTAGTGCCGTACTGATACATGTGGCGGCGCGCGATCATCGCGAAAAGCGACGGGAAAGTCGAACCGGCTTTCATTTCACCCGAGCAATCGCCTGCGCTTGCCAGGATCTCGGTGACGCGCGCGGTGGTCTGCGAGGTCATCTTCTCGACGCCCAAGACCAGCACGCAATCGTATATCCCGGCCGCCACAGCCGAAAATGCGTGGAAGAAGGCGGACCCGCCAGAGGCGCAGGCAGCCTCGAACCGGGTGGCCGGAACGTCGCGGATGCCGAGGGCGTTCGAGATATAGGGCGCCAGGTGGTTTTGGCCCGTAAAAGATGGGCCAGCGAAGTTACCGAGGTAAAAAGCCTCCACCTGGGAGGGGCTAACATACCCATTTTTCAGGCACTTGTCGCCGGCTTCGACGGCCAGCGAGCGGAGATCCCTGCCGGCAAACGCCCCGAACGGCGTCTTGCCGGCGGCGGCGACTGCTACAGGTCTCATATAATTAGCTTAGCGCGCAAAGTAGTCTCCACGTTTTCCCGGCCCGGGCGTCATCCAATTGTGGGCACGGGAATTGTGTATTGCGATGTCATGAGCGAATTGCTGCCCCCGCCTCTCGAGGCTGTCGAAAGACAGAACCGGTTTCTCACCGACAACCTGCGGCGCATCTTCGTCCAGATTTACCGCATGGTGGGCAATATCGCCGATGCCCAGGATCTCACCCAGGAAGCTTTTATCAAAGCACTGCAGAGGCAGGAGCAGCTCAAGGACGAAGAGAAGGCCGCGCACTGGCTTTCGCGTATCGCCACCAACACGGCGATCGACTTTCTGAGGCGGCATGGACGCGTGGCGTTCTGCGAAATGGATGTGCAGACCGAGAGCTCGGAAGAGTCGCCGGAAGAGCTGCTGCTGCGCTCGGAGCACCGCAACTATCTGGAAGACGGGCTGCGCCTGCTGACGGCGCGCGAGCGGGCGGCGCTGGTGCTGCGCGACGTGGAAGGCTGCCCAGCCGAGGAAGTGGCGCGGCGCCTGGATTGCTCGAAGGCCACGGTGCGCTCGCACATCGCCAACGCCCGCATCAAGCTGCGGCGCTATATGGCCGGGAGGAAGCGCTGACATGAGCAGGCATCCGAGCGAGGCGAGCCTGGCGCTTTACGCGGGCGGTGAGCTGAGCCGCTGGCGGCGCTGGCGGATCGAGCGGCACGTGGCTGTGTGCGCTGAATGCCGGCGCGACGTCTCCGCTTTTTCGGCGCTGCGGGAGGATACGCGCGACCTGGCGGAACTGCCGGAAGTGTCGTGGGAACCCATGGCCGCGGAAATGCGCGCGAACATCCGGCTGGGACTGGAAGCGGGCGAGTGTGTAACGCCGCACCCGGCCGCGATCGTCCGATTGAACTGGCGGGCGCTGGCAGCCTGCGCCAGCCTGGCGGCGCTTCTGGTGGTGAGCCTTTTGATCGAACGGCCAGCACGGCCGGTGGCAGCGGCGCTCCAGCCATCAGAAATGGCCGTGCTGCAGACGAGCGGTTCCGGCATTCAGGTGACCGAAGGCGAACAGACCATGATGCTGCTGAATGAACGTGCGCACGGCTCAGGCACGAAGGGCGACGGCAAAGACGTGAACTATCTGGCGACGGGCAGCGCCCTGCGCGCGCGCTACGTGGATGCCGAGACGGGCTACGTGACCATCAACAATGTCTACGTGCAATAAACTGGCGGCGCTGATCTTCGCGGGCGCGTTGGGCCTCGGGGCGCAGGATGCCCCGCTCGACTCGCACAGCTCTATCCGGATCAACTTTCCGCCGGATTCACCGGTGGTGGCGCTTTCCACCGAACAAAACGTTGGCGAATCGCGCGCCACCCCGCGCGGCGGGGCGCTGGTGATCGATCTCCACATGGCGCTTTCGCTGCGCAATTCCAGCTCGCGAACCATCCGCGGCGTCACGTTGCTGGTGACCGCGCAGGAAGTCACACCGGGCGGAAAAGCGTCGGTCGCGGTGCCGAGCCTCAACGTCGCGCCGGGCCAGGCGTTTCCCGTTCGCATCGACCTGCGGCTGCTGCGCCCGTTACAGGCCGGCGGAGGACCGCTGGTAAAGGTGAGCCTGGATGGCGTGCTTTTCGAAGGGTTTGATTTCTACGGACCCAATCGGTTGAACTCGCGGCGCTCGATGACGGTTTGGGAGATGGAGGCCGAGCGCGACCGCCGGTACTTCAAGTCCGTCCTGACCTCGGCCGGGCCCGAGGGTTTGCGTCGGGAGATGATGGAATCGCTCGTGCGCCAGGCGGAGCGCCCGCGCATCGATGTGCGGTTGTCGCGCGGCGGGCGCGCGGTTTCCTCGGCCGCGGAGCCGGAGCGCATGGAACGCTTCGCGTTTCTGAAGATGCCCGAGGCGCCGGTGGAAGCCGTGGATGGCTGGGCCGAAGTGGCCGGCAATGAGGCTCGCACGCCGACCATCCAGGTGGTGAACCGTTCCGACCATCCGGTGCAATACGTCGAGATCGGCTGGATCGTGAAGGAC
>JACXTT010000588.1_pt1 | contig 62678 bp, 38 predicted proteins | sample 9270951 | NCBI WGS metagenome assembly JACXTT01 (sample SAMN15532306, study PRJNA645909) | rock metagenome | isolation source: weathered quartz diorite | place: Puerto Rico | collected 2017-06-21
TCTGCAGCAATTGAAACACCTGAAAAACCTCGAACATCTCGTTCTCGAACACACTCTGACAAACTGTCGCGATCACGGGTCCTGCAAAGACCTCGAATCGACCAGTTTGAAGGAAGACCTTCACGAAGCCGTATCGAACTTGAGCGGTTTGACTTGTTTGAACCTTCGCGGATGCTTGGGAATATTGTCGGTGACGAGCTGGGACCTGAAGAAGCTTTCCAAGCTGAAGAATTTGGAAATATCTGGTCAGCGCCCTTGTCGTGGCGCTTCCTTGTTCCACGAAACCGAAGTTAACGTTTGGCCTCAGCACGAAAGATTGGGAGATGCTTTTTTGGGAACGATAACTTCCTTGGAGAGATTGGATCTCACCGAGAACAAAACGATATCCGGAAAACATTTTTCCAACCTTACGAACCTTCAAAGACTTGATGTGCGATCTTCCTCTTTCAAAGTAAAAAATTTAGCTTCTTTTTCCAGTTTGGAAATGTTAACCCTGCACAATTTGCAGGGACATGTCCAATCCCAAGTTCTAAAAGGTCACGCCAACCTCAAAAGGTTAAAATTTTCTGGCTCTGGTTACATTGAATACCGCGCCACCCCAAATGCTCATAATTTTCAAGCGGTGCCCAAAATGTTATCTGAGTCAATGTCTGCACTTCGAAATCTTTGTGAGTTAGTTTTTCATGTTAAAGAAAAGAGCTTGATTACGATCCAGCTTTGCATTGAGCAAAATGTTGAGGATTTGATTTCGTGCCTCACTAGTTTGAAAAAATTTACGTTGGTGGTGCTGGGAGAAAGCACCGAACATGACAAGGAGATAGAACCACCGCCTGGAGACCAAAAATATATAGTTTACACGAGGCTAGGGAATTTGAGAGAAAAATTCAGATTTGTAGATTTTTGTTGCCGATGGATGAATTGATGCTTGATTAGTTGTGATAGCATGTTTTGCTTGTTATAAAGATTGTTATAAATTGGTAGATTTCCCTATTATGTGAGTCTTGTATAATTGGTTCAAAATCTGCAGTGTTTTCAGGGTTTTTTGAAAAACTAAAAATGAAAAGAACTTTTCATTCCTACCAACCCGATGAACTCATTACAATATTTCCAAACACTTCCGTTTCTGCTCTCTCCATGGCCATGGAGAGAAGGTCTTGCGAAGAATCTTTTGTCCGCCACATAGCTCAAAAGAGCGAGCTTTATCATTCGACCCAAAACGACGAAAAAGCTTTGGGTTATTTTTGGTACGGTCGAACCTGCAAAAAAGGTGACGGCAGGGTTTCTGAGCCGCACGTCGTTCCTTCGAAAAAGGTGGATGTCGTCCGAAACCGAGGATACCTCGAACCGGTTTCCCTCGCCCGGCTTTTAGGCGAGGAACGCGACGATCGACCCTTCGCATACTTGGACGACCTCTTCTCCGGTCCTTCCGAGCTCGCCTCGTCCGACCTTCCTTCGGGGCCGGACGGGTCGGTTGCCACCGAAAAGGACGCGGCTTGGAACTTGGAAGAGCTAGAATCCAATATTTTGGAAGATGCGGAGGGGAGGGAAGGAGACGTCAAAATTCGAGCGATCTCTACCTGTTCGAAGATGGGCCCTTGTTTCAGGGTGATCTGTCGACAAGTTTCGTCTTTCGGAGGAAGAGAATACGCGGCCGTTTGGATGCCCGAGTTTTTGGATAGGGCTTTCTCTTCGAGTGATCCTTCCCTGTCCACTTTCAACGAGCTGGTTCCCAGCCGGATCCCTTGCAAGCTTTACCTGGATCTGGATCTGAAGCTGACGCCGGCCGCCCAGGGAGACAGGGTTTGGAGGGCCCGTTGGCTTTCCGCCTTGGAAAGGGTTCGTTCGGGCTTGCACAGCTTTTGCTGCTACGTGGCGTGCCGGCTTCGTTCCGACTTCGCTTTAGGGGACGGAGAGTATCGATCGTCTTCGAGTGACGCGTTCGTTTCTTGGACGGTGCTCGACGCGTCGTCTCTCGAAAAGATATCGAAGCACGTCGTGTTCAACGTTTGCGGGAACCGTTGTCTTTTCAAAAACAAATCCCACGTTGCGAATTACCTGCGACACTGCGTCGGAGAATGGAAGAGATGGATCGAACGCGAGCACGACGAGCAGACGAAATTATCCATGTCGCCACAAGAAAAATACTCTTGGAACAGGGAAGCAAAGAAAAGAGAAAACCCTGGGGAGTTTGTGGAAGTTCCTACCGAGCAAGCTGCCGACTCCGACGGCTCCAACATCTTGTGCAAAGAAATTCCCGGCGTGGGAAACCCTCAACTTTGGAGCCTCAAAGATTCCGCCGCCGTCATCGAAGCGAATTTGGACTGGGAGATTTATGCCGGAGAAAAGGAGTTCAGGATGATGGGCAGCACGAAGTTCGGCGAAGTTCGACATTTGGAACTTGAAAGCGTCGGGAAGGTCATCGCGGATTTTCCCAAGATGGATCGAGCCATGGAAAACCTGTCGAAAATTAGAGGAAACCTCGCGACGAAAGGGTTGATACATTTGGACGGTTTGGTGAAAATGCAGAATCACCTCCGATTTTCTGTCGACGGCACCAAACGTAGTTGGGAGGTTTTTATAGGTCCTTCTCTCATGTCGTCGCGAGATTCGAAGGCTTCGAACTTCGACGAAACGATAAACCACTACGACGACGAAAGCATCGACGACGACGACGATGGCGGTGGGGTTCGCCCCGGCCAACAATCTTCCGATCTTTCTCCGGAGGTCGCGACAAACGTCGACGAAAAACCTCCTGCGGTAGATTTGAAAATCGAAGCCTTGTTGTCGTTGGTCGTTCCTTTTTTCGTTCACGACTCCTCCCTTTTGAACGTTCCCCTTGGGAACTCTCGTTACGATTTCTCTTTTCCCAACTCCGTGAAAGTGCTGTCGTTCGGAAACGTTTCGGATTCCCTTTCGCTCGACGATCCTTACCTTCGCAGAAAATCCATCTTGCAAAAGATGACGGGAGGCGACGTTCCGGAGGCGACTTTGCGTTCGAATCCGAAGCGCCGAAAGGTGTCTTCCAGCGCGTCCACCGCCGAGGCGTTTTACAGCTCCTCTTACTACAACACCCGGCCCTACGGAAAGGAGCTTTTGGAAGCTTTGCCGAGCTGGGTTTCCTCCCTCAAAGAAGAGGACGATCGGAACGACGGCGATGCGGGAAATATCTCCTCCGATGGAGTCTTGACTCTCTCCAAGCTTCGAGAAAAGTTTTTGGAGCTCGGACGGGAAGAAAAAAGAACCGCCGACGATCTGCACGTCGACGAGATGACGTTGAAAAACATGGTCCAACGCGGGGACGATCCGTTGGGAACCCGCCTTTTCCGGGATATAGGAGACAACATCACCAGGAAACTCGGGGAGGCCGCTTTCGGTCACAGGGTATTTTACAAGTGCGAAAGGAGGACGCCGGACGGTTTCCGTTGGTTGATTTACAACACCAGCCACAAGTACAAGATGTGTTACGTGAAAGGGATGAGGGACGGTCCGGAAAACGCCAAACACACCAACAATAACGTGTTTTTCGTGGTTTGTCTGAACAATTTCACGTTTTATCAGAAGTGTCACAGTCAAGAGTGCAGCAACTTTTACCACAATTCGTTCGTTCTGCAAAAGCCGACCGGCTCCGAAGCCGGCCAACTCGAAAAAAATGCAAGCGGAGAAGAAAAAGGTCGAGAAGATGAAGACGAGGAAGAAGGCGAAAAGGAGAGATTTTCTAAAGTTGGCGAAGACTCGTCCCGGGCGAGGTACGCCCGAGGTCCGGTCAAACTTCTGGACGAAGAGCTTTGGTCGCCCATAATGTCTTTCTTGCAGTTCGACGACATGTTGGACCGTTGGAACGCCTACGATTGCGCGAGGCGCAGCGCGGTGTAAAATCTTTTCAATAAAATCTTTTAATATAACTTTGTAGTTCATCTCGTAAAAATCAACTCGGCGTCGTGTTCTGATCCTCCTGCAGTTTAACTCCGTAGTATCTATACTTTGCCCTTTTTTGTCGTCTCTCTTGATCTTCCCACCAATCGCAGAACCTCATACAACAGCGACCCAAAAAGAAAAGCCCCAATAAACACCATACGACCACCCCAAGCACCAATCCTATCACGATGGCATGGAGAATCATTGACGACAAGCTATTTATATGCCCCTCTTCCAAAGAGATCGGATTTTTTTAAAATTTGGTGCTTGATAAAAATCTAATACAAAATCACACCACCTTATAAACATCACGAAAGAACATCTAATAACAACAAGCTCTCGACCAAATCGTCGTTGTATTCCTTTTTTTCGATTTGAGTCAATTCCTTGTACATCCCAGCAGCACCGACCGAAATCAATAAGCTCGCTTGCGCTTGGAGAATAAAATTGGTCGATTGTTGTCTTTTGACTTCTTTGTATTTTTTGCACAATGACAATAATTTGTATTCGTTGAGCCATCTCTTTTGTTGGGTCGACAAGGTCTTTGCGACGGTGACTCGCAAAACTGCTTCTTTTTTCTCGTCGAATCTGGGATTTACTATGCGTTCTGGTAAAGGTATCTGAGATTTTTTCTTTTCCAAAAACTCCAACCTTTTGTCTATTTGAGAGTTGGTGCGATATTGAAGAATGTTTGGTATTACTTCGCTGTGCGATTCTATCCATCTACGTATTTCGGTTTTGTCGTTTCCGTCGCTCATGTCGTTGCGATCTTTTGGATTTGGAAACCGATAGAAATTTGTTAATTATGTTGCATCATTTAATGCGATTCTACTTGTGTTGCTCGGAATAATTTTAAACCCGCAAAGGGACGAAGGGCATTTATCAACGCATCGCAACATGCAAATGAGATACCCTGAATTGAAGTTGGTGGAACCTGGGTCGAAGATTTCCGACAAAGAAACGAACATGAAGGTGGAGTTGGGCGACGTTTTCGCAGAAGCGATGATGCTTTCTGCGTTCACTTTGTACAAAAAATCAGGAGGCCGAATGGAAGAAAAGAAAGTTGAACGAAATGGTTCCAAGGCGTTCCCCTGCGCCTTCGAATTTCCGAGAAACCAGTGGGAACACTTCGCGGGCTGGCTCTCCCTTTGGTGCGACGCGTTTTCGAACCTCGATAAGCGAGAGAAGAAAGAATCGGAGGTTTTCGAAACGACCGTGCGAATATCTTCTTGCTCTTCCGCTTCCGAAGGAGAACCCGAAAAGCCAGAAGCGTGCGCCCCAGCACCGCATCCGCGACCTCTGGAAGATCGGGATATGCAGGCGAGTTCGGAAAGTGCGTTAGCGATCGCCTTTGATTTTTTTGCTCACGCTCAGAGTAGGTTTGCATTGCTCTGAATTGGACGCGACTCGAGAAAGCGAGACCGGTGGAGTGGAAATGTTGGAAATTTTCCGACACGAAAGCATTCCCATACCGGAATCGAGAGATTTCACGAGTGCTGCCATGGCAATCGCGGAAAAGGAAGGCGCAGGTTCGAGAGAACCGACGAGAAAGGTGACCGGAAAAGAGGATTCTTCCATTACGGTGACGGTGAAACAAGATCTTCCCGAACCGAACCCGACGAAAATCGTACCTTCTGCAAACCGCACGAACAAAGCTGCCGTTCCCAAAAGTAACAAAGCAAAAGCGGCTAATTCAAAAAATGGCACTTCTTCACAGAATGGCCTTCCTCAAAAAATAGAAATACTACTTTTGCCCGAAATAAATGAACCCTTGGCGGACATTCGCGAAAATAAACCTCCTGTCGAGGTGCCTGCAGAGAAAAGCAGACTTTTGGAGAGGGATCGTCACAAGCTTTCCTTAGAAAGAACTATCAAACCCAATAAAAACTCTGCTGTCCAAGAAGGATCGATGCTGATAAAGGAATCTAGATCTAAATCCGTGTCTAGATCTAGGTCTGTATCTCGCAGTAGGTCGCGTTCAAGTTCGGGTTCACGTTCGACATCGAGATCCGGTTCCAATGAAAGATCTCGATCTCCCAAAAACAAAATTTCAAAATTAAAAAAAAATGAAGCCTGGAAAACTGAGTGTCGAAAAGCTGAAGATGAAGTTAGGAACAACATTGAGTCTTCTGAAAATAATTGGAATCCAAATCCATACCAGGCACGCGTTCGCTCCTCCGCCGGCAGAGCGGGAGAGAGGCAAATGACAAATCCCCCAACCTCCGAAGGATTGGATCGTCCTTTGAACATGTGCGATTGGATCGCCCCCGAAGAATATTCCGACGAAAAGTTCCCTCAAAAACGGAACGCAGCCATGTCTGCTCTAAGGACGGGGTTTTCCAGAGGGGAGAGAAAGAGGAACGGGAACAGGAACAGGAACAGGAACAGGAACAACAACCGTCATCCCCCTTGGAAAGCATTCAGCACCGGACCGCGGCCCATGCCCGTCGCGCTGTCTCGGGTTTCGGACCAATCGACGGGATGTTCGGAAAATAACCATTCGTCGCAGTATCACGAACCCTACGACCCCAGGAAAGGAGGAGGTTATTCGGTCTCGTTTTCAAGGGGCGATCGTTATTTCGGAGCCGGATCCGCCTCCTCTGCGTCCGGGTTCCAACGCACGGAAAAGACCTTCAATTACGGGGAAGGATTCGGCGGTAGTGCGAATTTTAACTTTCCCCATTCGGATCCTTTCCCACACGGAAATTGGCAGTCGGAAAAACCCGCCGTTCATTTCGAAGTGTCCCAAGGTCCTTTGCAAGGCTTTCAAAATCTTCAAGGCTCCTTGGCAGTCGGAACTTCGTCGGGTCCTCCTGCGAAACGCCGAAGGATCGGGGAACAGAAAAAATCAGAGACTTTTCAAAAAGGATAAAACAAGAAACTGGCTCTCGAAACTTTATTTTGTTTTTCTATCTGTACATATTCAACATTAAAATTGCCTTTGAATCACTGTTTTTGTTTTTTCGCTTTTTTGGAAGGGGTTTTTGCAGTTTTGGAGGAGGGTTTTTTCGTTTCTTTCGTAGGTTTGAGGGCCACTTTCTTTTCGAAATCTATGGCCGCGTTCAATCCCGTCGTGAGGGCCGCCAGCCTGGCCTTGTAAGTTTTCTCTTCGTTCACGCTCTCGTTGACCATCATGCTGAACTTTCTTTCCGCCGACATGAGGTGGGGAAATTGAGAGGAAGCTTCCAAAAGGAAATCTTCGGCGGTCAAGAATCCCAATTTGAAACCGTCCAAGGCCAATGCCAGGTTGCTGTCGCTCTTTTGAACGGGAAATATCACTTTCACGTCGAAAAGGGTTTCCAACTTGGGAACCTCGGAGGTGGTGTAGTTTTTGGCCGCTTTTCCGTTGCGTATTCTTCTGGAGTTTTTTTTATCGAACTCTTCCATTTCTTCGGAGAATATTCGGCCCAATATTTCCTTGTACCACCCTTCCTCCCTTTCGAAGGCGTCCTTGTAGGCGGTCAAAAAGAGGTCCTTGATTATCTTGCAGTACACCGCTCTCAGCTCTCCCAGGTTGTCCGCCGTCTTTTCTTTCGTGGGGCTTTGGGAGGTCGTGGAAACGCTCAGGCCGTACTTGTTCGAGGCGCTGTTGGTCTTGCTCGTGAACACCCCGTCGGGTCCGGCGCCTTTCTTGCTCAGGTGGTTGGTTATGGAGTTGGGGGATCCTCCCACGAGGGCTCCGGTGCTGTTCAGCGCCGCTTTCGTCTCTTCGATCCTTTGGCTGGCCATCTTGGCTCCATGGGCGTTGGTGTTGATCGTTCTCCACACCTCGTTGGGTTCCAAGAAGCAGGTCGTTCCCTGGGCCGTGTAGGCGGTGTACCTTCCCATCAGGATGGAGGAAGATTTCGCCGCCGCCACGTTGGCTTGGAATTCCTTCTTTGCGCATTCCACGTCGTATTCCGGATTGATGCTCTGCCTGTGAGAGCCCGCGTTTTTTTGGTAGTAGGAGAGGAACCCCTGCTCGTACCCCAGCTTGGAAGAAAAAGAGTCGTCTTCCCCCGGTCCCCTTCGTCCCGTTCCCAGGAGGCCGCCTCCGTCGCACCTGTTCATGAACGCGGCGGAAGCGGCGCCGCGCCCGTAGAGGGCGTACTCGGGGGAATCGGAGGTCGTCAGGCCTCCGTTATCCCAGTGAGGCGGCCTGTTGGGACCGTACTGGGCGAGGTAGCCCCTCGGCACCACGGGAAGGCCGGGGCCGGCGCCGCCCGTCGCTCCCGCTCGCAAGGCGGCCTCCGTCGCGGCGTCGTCGAGGTTGAGGCTGGCCTGGTCTCCCCTGTAGTAGCCGTTGCTTTGGAAGTTGCCCAACATGGCGGTCCAGTTCTCCCCGGAGAGGGCCCCCGGCGGCGCGTTCTTTTGGAGGTCCCTGTCGACCTTTTCGACCACGTGGAAGGGATTTTCGGCCTGCTTGACGGCGTTGTCGTAGTCCCTCCTGGCCTGCTGGTAATCCTCGTAGTCGCTCAACATCGTGGAAACAGGACTCTTCAGGCGACCGTCGGAGGCGGGATGTCCGTCGAATCGGACCCAATACATGAAGGGTTCCAGCATCCCCTTGTAATCGTCGTCAGTGTCCCATATCCAGTAGTACCTGGGCGGTCCGATATCCTGATCGGTTTCCACGTGGCCTTGGCGGGGTTCCGGAACGCAGGGCACCTTGTGCCTCGTGCGCGTTTCTATCTTGCGGACTTTCAGAGGAGGGCTGCCCGAAGCTCGTCCCCCGTTTCGGGGGAGCTTTCGCTTCCCCGGCGACGAACGCGCTTTGTTTTTGGACGGTTCCTTCGTCCCCTCGACCAACAGGGTTTCTCCTTTCTTTCGGGTTCGTCCTTTCTTTCTCGTTCTTTCCCTCTCTTCGATTTCCAACGATTCTGTGCGAGATTTTTTCCTCTGGACGTCTCTTTGAAGGCGCGCGCTTTCTCGCGAGACCTCGTTTTCCAGAGAGCGAGGAGTCGATCCTCCCACGGACGCCCTAGCGTCGGTCGGTACGAGGGGACCCGTCGGCGCCGAAGGTTTCTCCGGGCCCTCCCTGCTTTTTTCGGCCAACTGTCTTATTTTGCTTTCGGCGCCTCCCACGGTTCCGTCGGTCTCCAAGGTGAGGCCGTATCCTTCGGCGTCGTTTTCGATGTCGAACGACGCCGAAGGATCCCCTGCCAGCTTTTGAGGTTTCCTCCCTCCGAAGGCTTCTTCCGAATTGGCCAGTCGACCCAAAGGGCCCGAGCCTCCGGCCAAAAGCGCCTTTCCGTCGGCAGTTTTTTTGCTTAACCGTCTGGCCTCTTTCGCCGGATCTTTGGATATCTCGAGCTTCAACGCTTCTTTTTCCTCGGCATCGTAATAATTCTGCTCCAATTCGTATTCTCCTCCAACGATGACAGTGCGAGATTCGAAGCCTTTCGCACCTTTGGCGCCCTTTGGGGCTTTCGATTTTCCTGGAGAACCGATTTTCTCTTCGGAGGACAATTCCATTTCCTCGGAAAGGGGCTCCGAGCCTGGCAGGTTTTCCTCCTCTTTTTCTTCCTCCTCCTCCTCCTCTTCTTCTTCCGAAATCGGTTTTTCCACCGTCTCGTGACCGTACGTGAAAGTCGTTTCTTCCACAGTCAAAAAATACACGGGACAGATTCCCAAAATCAGTCGATACTTTTCCATCTTGGACAGCGCCGGTATCCAATACTTTTCCAAAAGAGATTCGGTGATGTTGTCCAGCTTCACCTCGTCTATGAGGTTTCCCAAACGTCTCATGTACGTCGTCGTCCTCCCTTCGGCGCCTTTAGCCTTGCTCGGTTCGAGCGAAGTATCGCTCGAAGGCTTGGGTTCTTTTCCTACGGTTTTGATCAAACGGATGCTAAAAGAGCTGGAGAAGAGGCTCGATATCGTGGACCGGTGGCTGTCGTAGAGAGAAGGAACGCTTTCGTAAATTTTCCAACAGTTCGTCACGTCGTTGGAGGACAGCGGAACCCGTTTGTTTTGCGTTCCCCTGAGGGAGACGATCACCGAAACGCCCGGATTTACCTTGCTCCTGCAGGTCAAGACGGAAGATCCCTTCGAGTATTCGGACGTGTCTCGAGCCACCACCGGATCCCGAAGAACGCTCGATATGTCGACGACCTTGTCGTCGCCGGGTTCGACCGAACTGTCTTCGAGCGCTGGAAAGGTGGGCTGCACCGACATTCGGTAATGTTCGCTTCTGAGGGAACCAGCGGTTATGTTTTCAAAAGCTTCTTTAATTCGATAGCAAACAAACCTCCATCATTTTTTCATATGCGAAAAACAAATAGAAAACCTGTTTTATTAAACTAAATAGATCAATGGGGACTCCAAAAGCATTCCCTTCGTAGTGTATTTGATGTGACAAATTTGCCTAAATAGTGGCACCTCGCAGAGGAAATCTGGCCATCACTCCTCGTACGTGTTCCAACTCCTCTAGAGATAACCTTATCATTTCCACGTTGGTTTTGTCAGTCACCAAAAGTAACTGGGAATCCCTTCTGTTTTGTATGTATTTTTTGATTTCCTCAGCTTCTTCCACCGTACACTCGTGGAAAGGAACGTTACGACTGTTTGTGTTTGATGTGATGAGGAACATGCTGACCGTCGGTTTGCAATGCATGTCGGTCATCGTTTGGCGGTGTCAATTATGGAAACCATTGCAGCGAACGAATATTTTAGAAATTTTGTACGAACACGTGTTTATTGAATCTTAATTTCCATGGGCACGAATCTGTCTAGAAGCCGTTCGATTGAACAAAATTCCATGGAAGTGTGACCCTTCACCACCGACACAAGAGAAAGTTGAACCACATTTCTATTATCAACCCCATATACACAATATATGTCGCGACTATTCTTTTCCATGAAACAAGGATAAAGTTCGACTTCGTGCAAGAGGGGTTGCTCCAATTCCATTTAAGCTAGTACAGCTTCTATATTTGGTCCACGGTAATTTTTGAGTGGTAATTACATTATACGGTGCAAATCAAAAGAGGTAAGACCTTTCGTAGACCTGGGTCATCTCTTTCGTTTTTTCGGCCACCGTCAAAAAATTTTCGAAAAATCTATCGTTTCGCACCTTTTCGTCGGTGGGATCCAGAACCATGTTGCAAGCTTCGGAAATCGAAGATCTCAGTTTTGCAGAATGTTCGGATTCGGGGGGAATCGCTTCCAAGCACATCATGTACCACAAAGCGATGGAATCGTAAAACGTATCTCCGTCGTCCGTCGAAAGCATTTCGAATCCGCACCTCACGCGCGCGTCTCGCAAAAGAGAAGCTTCAGCGTTCAACCAATCGCAAAGGTTTTCATCGAGTATTTCCAGGGGTTCCTCTTCTTTGCAGTCGTCGTCGTCATCATTGTCGTCGTAAGCGTCGTATTCGTTCCCTTCCAAAGGTCCACCTCCTACCTCTTCCTCCTCTTCTTCTTTTTCTTCTCCTTCGCTCGTACAGCGAGCCATTCCAAATTTCCACTTTTCCGCTCCCCTGAGGTGATTTCGAAGGAAAATTTTCAAAGTTCTGGGTTCCACGCCCGGGTAAAAGTGAGGATCCAAGGTAGGATTTGCGATCAGTTCCTCTCGACATTTTTCGACGAACCCCCCGAACCACCCATCGTCCACGTCGTCGTGCCTTTTCGGATCGACGAGCTTGGCCCTGACGTCGGCCCCGGCGCTTCCGGCGTGGACGGTCTTGGCGCGAACGAGCTCCGCCAAATCCAAAGGACACCGCCACCTGTACCAGGTTCGCCCGTTGCAAAAAACGCGGTAGCGCCCTCCCACGTACCAAAGGAAAGGAAAGTCCTCCTTTTCGAACCACTCGGGATTTCCTTCATCCTGGTCCTGGTCCAGAACGAAAGGGGACCCGGAAGACGCGAACTCTTTGAAGTGCAAGCCGAACACCGACCCGACGATGAACATCCTGGTCCAATCGGCGTAACCTCTGTACAGAAAAGCTGCCCGGTGTTTGAGGTGCGTCTCGACGACGGAGGTCCCCCTGTCGGCGTTGATGCGTTCTCTCTCGTAGTTCCTCAAGGCTCGAAGCAGGCTGGTTTTGGTTTCCGACACGACCTTCTGCATGACGGTCGCCGAAGCCCCGATTCCCGCGACCGCGAACCAATCCACGTGCTTTCCTCTGTATTTTCCCCACTCCACCTCGCAAGGAGTCAGGAAAGCTCCCACGTACCTTTCGTTCAGGTCGTCTTGGAGCATCTCGGGCGCGTGTATCTGTTTGTAGTAGAACCACACCTTGAAGAAGGTTCTCAGGTTCGTGAAATATTCGTTTTTGAAGGCGGCTTCCTCTTCGTTTTTGGTCGAAGGAATCCAAGGGGAATGAGGACGCGCGCAAACCCGTCGGATTTCTCTCGCGACGTCCGCTCCGAAGCACGCCGAATGGAAGGCGAAGTGGCCGTTGGGGAAGTACTGGACGCTCTTCTGAAGCTCTGCGACGGGCTTGGCGACCTCGTCGGGAAGGGGCGATTCGCGGTTCGCGCAGGAAGATCTGATCGCCGCCTTCATCGAAAGAGGGCATCGAAGCGCCGAGTCGTCGTAGACGTCAGACCCTTTGGGCGAAAAAAAGTAAACCGACTGCTTGTCCAGAAGGTAGTTTTCGTAATCCGTCACGAAAGCGTTGCGCCAGAGAGTTCTGTGCCTGTGCATCAGGCTCCCGGCGGCTTCTTCGTAGCAGGTCACGGGAGGCACGGGCCATCGGTCCATGGTTGATATCAAACACTGTTTCGCCTTGAACTCGATTTCCGCGTCGCACCGTTCTGCCAAACCCGCCGCCGCGGCCGCCAGGGCGGAATCGCAGCAGCTCCTGCGGTCCGAGTATATCCTGTCTTTTCTAGCCAGTAGGTCGGTCAGACGAAGGGTGGAATGGAGCTGATAAGGGGTCACCAACACTGGACGCTGAGAAAAGCAGGTGTTCAACAGGCCGAGGCGCGCCGCTTTTTCCAACAGCCCCCTATCGAAGGACTTTTGGAGATCGTAGGAACGTTGGGAAAGAGGAAATATCTGGGGCATCCTGCACACCAGCCTGGTTCGGCACGCTTCCACCCAAAGGCTAGCTTTCATGGAGGTCTTATGCGACGGAACGTAAGAAGCTCCTAGCCCGTCAGAGGCTTCCTCTTTCACGCCTTCCAAAAGGACCACTTTGGAGAAGTTGAGCATCCCGGTCGCTTTCAGAAAGAAGTCCGTCAATACGGAATACAGTTCCGTGGCGGATCTCAAAATTTTCAACCAGTAGGCGTAACACAGGTGCTTTCCGTTTCGAGTGTTGCAAGGATCCAACTTCAAACACTCCGAATCGGGGAGGTGCGGCGACGTTTTCGGCGTCGCTTTTTCGTGGACTTCGAGGCAGGAAGGATCCAGAAGCCTCGTCGACTCTTCCCAACCCGAGGGATCCCTCAGCACGACGTCGTGCCAGTACGCGTTGAGCCGTCCGACGGAACGCAACCAAGAGTAAAAAGATATCGCGAACCGATTCCATTCTACGTCGTTTTTGGTGTTTCCGAACGCCGTTTCCGAAGGTTTGCAAAAATCGTCCTCTTCTCGTCTTCGGGGCAGTTCGGGAGGGGTCCCGACGGAAAGCAAGACGCTTCGGCCGATTTCGGATTTGGTCGGTTCCGTTGCGCGGCTTCCGACGAAGGAGGAGCCGCCGTTCTCGTCTGAAGGGAAAGACCTGCGAAGGAACTCTTCGTACAAATCTCCCGATTCGGAAGATTCTTCCGAATCGATGGAAAAGGTCTCGTTTCGACCGAAACTTCGAGCGCCTCTTGCCGTCATCCGGAATCGAAGCCAACGATCTTGGTTTAGGTGCTGCAAACTTCACATAATACCTTTCGTGTGAATTAAGTGACCCGACCGCAGGTTGTCGATACTCGGAGAACCCGTGCGTCCTTCTGCTTCTGTAACGATGGAAGACCGCACAGATTGCGATGCGAATTTGACGGATGCCAGATTGAAAGAACTGATGAATTTGATCCCGCGAAGGTTTCGCAGGACTTCTTTTCGATCGAATGAGGGGGATGAAGACGTCGCGAGCGACGATCTGTTGCTTCCTGATTCGAACGGAACGGCAGACACGGAAGATAATCAGCCTACGCGCAACAACAGCAGCGAGAGCGACGACGGTGACGCGTCTGGTCGCCGGGTTCGAGTTCGAAGCCGAAGTCGGAGTCGGAGCAAATCTCGAACCTCTCGAGAGATTCCAAAGGGAGGAAACCCGGCGTCCTGCGACGTCGGAGAAAAACTCGATCCTACCGTTTCCTTCGCCAGAAGGGACAGAACGATGCAAGGACAAACGCCTCAAGGCCGGAGAGCGAACCGGGGAAAGTCTCCTCCCGTGCAGGCGCAACAGACCGAGGGAACGCCGACCGCGCGACAAGCGACAGCCGGCGCCAACGTTCCTCCTCCCGAAGAAGACGGCGACGAGAGGCCGCGCATCGTTTGCTCGGACGGAACCGAGAGAACGGTGACCGCCGAACCTTGGACGCCGATCAGGAGCGATTTTAAAAATTCCGAGCTCTTGAAGTCCTACCTGGCAGAACAGCTCTCCGACGGGTCTTCTTTCGTTGGCTATTGCGCGCGAGAGTCTAAGAAAAGGAAGAGAAAACGAACCGACGACGATTTGAACGACGACTTCGGGGAAGACCAAAGTTTCTCGGGTTCTGAAGGAAGAGGAAGACGTAACAAAAGGAAAAAACCTTCGATAGCACCCATGGAAGACGAGGTGTCCGAAGAAGAAGAGGAAGAAGAAGATAGCGAGGACAACTGCGGCCTTTCGGGCGACTCGCCGGTGGCGCTAACGGCAATTTTCAACGATCCTTGCAATCCGGTGACGTTGGGAAACCCGGGAGCCAAGCAGCTTCTTTCCAACAAAACCCCTTGGGACGTCGTGCGCGCCATGGTGGTGGGGTACAATTGCAGTGTTCCGGAAGAAATCTACTGTCACGCCGTGGCGCGATATTTCAACGACAACGTGCTTCCGACCCACAACGCCAACGCCCGTTCCGAAAACGCGGCGTTGGTGGGAAAGATCGAAAGGGGATTGCTGTCCGAAGACGATTTGCGCAACCTGAACCTCGTCGACGCGCGAGGTCGAAGGGTGAAGCTGAAGTTCTCTCCGTCCGGCAAAATTTGCAACGAACACAGGAACCTTCTGATGATGAGAGGGCTGGCCGGGAAGTGGACGGCGCAGGCCGTCATGAACCAAAGGGCCCTCCAGCTGAACCCCATCAACGATTTGGCCGAGATGGCATTGCGATACAAGCAGGTGAGCAATTCGCTCATGGAGAGCGGAATGTTGTTCGAGAACACCAAGGAATGCTATCCCAACGGCCAACCCGTGCAGAAGCTCAACCTGTCCAGCTTCAGGGCCATGTTGCAATCCGACAAGGCGTACAGGGAAATAGTGGGCAGCAAGGCTTGGCTGAGCATCTACTCGAACCGAACTTCGGCCGCCAACCTGGGCCTCCAGCTGTTTCAAGACGTGGGAATATGCGTCGAAGGAGGAGAGCTGGCCGAGGTCACCAAACGGAGGGTGACCGCCCCCAAAGGCAAGGGGCCGACCGGAAAAGGAACCGACGCCTTCTCTCGGGGATCTTCCGGAAGCGCGGTCGAGGTGACCGTGAGTCGCAGAACCCTCGCCGGAGCCGGAGCGACCGGGACGGGCGAAGTGGCCTCCGGAGCGGACGTGGAAAAAGTCCGCTCCGGAGGAGGTTCGGCCGAGGGAAAAAAGTTCGGCGAAAGGAAAAAAAGAAGGATAGGGGGGAACGCGTTTGTTCACAAGAAAAGGCCTGGCCTTTGATTTTTTCTACCATCTTTGTATTTTTTGAAAATTGTAAAAAACGATCTAGCTAAAACTCGTGCGCAACGTCGCATTATTATTTTTTAAACAAGGCGCAGACTTTATAGACCCAAGCTCCGGAATCCTAGAAGAAGCTTTTGCGGACTTTTCGAAAAAATGTCCACCAAGGGTTTTGCAGATTACACCGATACCGACAACAGAGACCAAGGCCCTCGAGAATCCGTGCTCACGGCCAACTTCCCGCATCCTTACGGAATGACCACGCCTTTGCTGGGTCCCGACTCGTTCCCGATGTGGTTTTCTCCTCCTTACGTTTTTCTCTTTTACGTGATGGCCGAGATAGGGGGCGCCTTCTTGCTGGCGTTTCTCACCGCCGGCGCGACCTGGTATTACCCCGGCGGGTTCATTCTGAACACTTTGATAAGGGCCGCGATCATCGCCGGCGGTTATTTCATACTGACCTTGGGATGGGCCAAGTGGACCGGAGCCACGGCCGACGTTTGGATGTGTTGGCTCGTCGGATTTTGCGAAATGTTTTTCTCTCGAAAAGGAGGGGCGATGACGCCGCAAGGTTTTCTTGCTCGCTTTTCGGTGATAGGGAAAATGATAATTTTCCCTCTGTGTCAGTTTTTGGGCGCTTTGATGGGCGTGGCGGCGTGGTCCCTGATCGTCGATTTCGCTGTGATAACCAGCGATTGCGGGACCGGCTTCGCCGTATCTTGCGCGATCAGACCCGTCGCGTTCGCGATAAGCGACAAATCCGCCTCGTGGACGATATTTTTCGGTTACCTTCTCGTTTATGGAGGTCAAATGCTGGCATGGGTGTTCTACGGGAAAAAAATATCGCTCTGGGTGGCTCTTTTGACCAAAAATTTCGCGCGCGGAGAAGTGGAGCGTTTGAGCCAGCTCGACGAAGAGCACGCCCATGAGCTCGGGGTGCAAGGTTTGTCGATGGAGGAAAAAGGCGAAAGCTCCCACAAGGCCATGGCCCACTTGAAGGTGGGCCACCACCATTACGTGCCTTGGGAGATCAACGACGAATGGGGAGACGTCGCGAAAATCGTCGCGGGAACGGTTTTCGTCGCTCACCTGCTACTCTCCCTGTTCGTGGGAAGCAATTTCAACTTTTGGTTTTGGTTTGTCACCAGCATCTACACCAAAGACTACAGTCAAGCCAACCTGCACGTGTGGCCCGGGTTGGCCGCCGGCCTGGTTCTTTTCGTATTGGTCCTGATACACTTTTTGTTGAGCTCCGGCACGGCCAGCTACACCAGCAACGCCCTGCGAAACAGGTCTTACAAGACCCTGTGAGCGCTATGAAAAATAAAAAAAGAACGCGTGTTAGGCGAGCGATCGCCGTGTACAAATAAATAACGATAATACGGAAAGCGTCGTAAGTTGTGCTTCGAAGGAAGACGAATATCCCAAAAACGGGAAAGGACCTTTTGGAAGTTCGATTTTCCATTCTAAATATTACACATCTAATAACGAAAGGGCAAGCCTTTTTGAAAAGCCGTCTCATCAGGGCCAGCGCGAATCGAACCGCATTTCTTTCGAAATGGGCGACAGGGACAGTTTAGAATTCGTGCCGGTTTTCGAATCCAAAGGGCGCGCCTTCGCAAGTTCAGACGGCACGGAAATTCACGAAGACGGCAAAAAGTGCGACCAACAGCGACATCAACAAAGCCAAAAAGGTCCTCCTCCGGGCTTGCCAAGCCTTTGGGAGGCTTCCTTCAAATCTCCCTCGAAGGAAGCATTTTTAAATTTGAGAAAAAGAGAGCCGGGAGAATTCGAAGAAAAGAGCGTTTTCGCCGGGGCACGAGAGCCGGACGTTTTCAACGGAGATTCGGTTCTCCCGATGGAACGAACGCAGGACCCGTGCTGTTCCGCCGGCGGAAGAGACGCGAAAAAAAAAAAATCGGACGGAGGAAGGAAATTGTGGAGCTTTAGGGTGCGATGGGCGACGTGCGCTTTGATAGCGTGTTTTTTGGTGGCGGCCATCTGGTCGGAATCCTTCCCAAAATGGAAGGAGGCGGCAGGATTCTCGTCGCCTTTGGAAATCCGGTCGAACGGAGAACCCCTTTCTCGTTCGAACCCTTCCGCCTCGAACGGGCGAGCCGAGGTTTCCAAAACCTCGAACAAAGGTTTCGCAGGGAGCTCCAACCTTTTCAGACTGGAAAGAAAACGTCGGCAGGAGGAAGAGGGCGCCCCCTACGAGGTTTTCGATCCTTTCGAGCGACCGAATTCGAGGGAAGGTTCTCGACGGAGCGACGCCGGCCTGCGCGAGATCGTCTACGGAATGGGCGTGCCTTTGAACGAATACCTCAGCCAAATCAACGTGAACATCACCGACCTCGTCCAACGCGCCGTCGTTTTGAGCCGAACCGGAAAATCTTCGCTGTCTTCCGTTCCCGACCCGTCTTGGTTGAGAGAAAGATGGTGCGCGTCATTGTCTCCGAAAGGAAGCCAAGAAGGGTGCTTTCGATCCAAGGACCTGGAAAAGTTCCAGAACCTTCTTTTTTGGCAGGTGCCGTTCGAAGAGGTGGTCGAAGCTTTTTTCGAAGGAGAAGCTGCAAAAAAACCGGAAGAAGCGAGAAGTCGAAACGGCGGCTGCAGGCCCAACGAAGATCCCGCTTGCAGTCGTTACGCCGGCGCCGGACCGAGCCCCCTGGCAGCGGCCATGCACGACGCCTCGTTTCGGAAGGTTTTCTTGCAAAAGATCAAAAATGAATTGGCCCTTCTTTTTGAAATAGATTCCCGCGGCTACCGTTGCTGTTGTTCCGCCGACGGAAAAACTTCCAAGTGCGGTGCGGTCAAGACCGGATCTTCCGCGAGCCGCAAGGAGTTCGCGCAAAGCAGCCTCGTCCGCCGAGAGGCGGAGGGGGGAAACGAAGACGAACGAGACCTTTTCAAGAACAAGCTAAAAGGCGAAGAAAAGTGGACTTGCGGGCTCCTGTCGCCTTCCGACGAAACGGACGACGTGTTGGTATTTGCGATGTGGTTGGACCCCGAGTACTTTTCGAACTTCGAAGTTTTCCGTTGCGGATTGCAACTCGTTTTAGATAATGACAACGGCTGAAGGAAGACGATTTATTTCGATTCGATCTTATAGCTATGTGTACATTGTGAATATGCCTAAATGGCCTCCGACAATGGTCAAAAAAATCAAAAATAATACAGAAAGCGCGCAAAACGAGGGTTTTTTTATTCGTTCATTGCTTTTTGCCAAGGTTGTGAATTTTGTATATAAATTTCTCGTATGAGCTTTGCACGTATTTTCGCACGTCGCTCTTGGACAGTTCATGGGGTTTCAAAATTTTGAAAAAATTGCCTTTTTCCAACTCTTCCCTGAGTTGCGGATCTCCCAAAAAACCTTCTTCCGAAGGCCACTCGAGTTTTACGAAAGCGTCCGTAACTCGCTCCGTCACTTGCGTGACGAGCACATACACGTATCCCGAGACCGCTCGGTCTCGGGAGTCATTCCCGAATTCTCCTGCGCCCAGTCGGAAAGACAAGGGGAAATCGGAAGCGAGGGCTTTGTAGCCCAATATTTTGAAAGGTCGTTCCGCGGCTCTGCTCGTCATCCGAAAAACCTCGTTGTCTTTGCAACTGTGCAAATCCCTGGCAGAGAACAAGGCCACCGCGACGGAATTTTTCGGGACCGGAAAAACGAAGGTCAAAGGATTTTCTGAGTTGGAGCTCGATAGCTTTTCGGGACCCGACCCTGCGAAGACCGAGTTTGCGGCCTCTTGGAGCCATTGCGAAACCGACAAAGTTTCGGAGAACTTGTTGATGGTTTCCCCGAAACTCAAAGTTTCGGAAAGCAGCTTCTCCGCCACGGACGAAGCTGTTTCCACAAAATCCAGCGAGCCGTCATCTCGCACTTCTTCCTTCGACCCCTCCCGTGCTGAAGCAGATTCGACACCTCGGGCAAGAGTCGGAGCAACGTTCGTCCCGACATTGGTTGCGTTTGAATCGACCGAATTCGAAGGCCACAGGTCGGGTCGCTTTTTTTCGGAGAATATTTCTACCTTCCCCAAATCCAAGAAAGCGCACCTGCTGTTTCCAAAAGCGCGCACTATATCGATCGGAACGGGTTGACGTCCATCCGACCCGCTAGCGGATGCTCCAACTCTTCCTTCTTCTGCATGATTTTCATTTTCTTCTGTTCCTTCTTCCTCTTCTTCTTCTTCCCCCTCTTCGTCGCAATCGAGTTCGTGTTTGGTGCAGAAGCCCGTTCGTTTTTTTAGGTCTTCCACAAACTTTGCGTCGTCCAAAGCGAAACCTTCGGCGCAAGTTACGCAAAAAAAGGGCACCAAGAAAGAATCGCCGGAAATCGCTAGATGCTGTTCGAAAAGCCGGGTTTCCAAAAAGAAGAGCCTCGCCAAAGACGTTTCTTCGATAATTTCCGTAAAGAAGGGAAAAGATGTCGATCCTCCCGTTCGAGGATCGGTCACGTTGCAAGCTGTTTCGAAGCCTTCAGGCGAACGTCGGAGCGTTTCCACTTGGAACATCCGCCGCACGCATTTGTTTAACCTAAAAGGAGCTTCGCCTACAAAACAGGCGTTCCTTTCGCCCTCGTTAGATAAGCTTTTTTCTTCCGATTGGAAACGGAAGGCCGTCTCCTGGTTGGTCGCGATGTAGACGCAAGGAGGACCGGAATTGGCGCGCGCCACAAAGTCGACGGGTTCTGTCGGATCTATCGCTTTCACTCGTACGGGCTCTTGGTGCCAAAGGTTTCCTTCCGATACGTCGATGGAGCCCGCCAAAAGGTTTTCGGTTGCCAGACGCCCTTCGCAAAGAATTTCGTTTCGGTCCGGAGCGTCCTGAAGAGCGCGCACCGCCGCGAAAACCACGGAAGCGTATTCGCAAGCGGAAAGTTCGAGCCACGTTTCGGTCGTCGCACGATAAGGTGCACAGGTCAACTTGCTTTTCAGGTAATTTTGGAGGCTCGATTTGCTGAGATGCGTCATTTCCACTTTTTGGGGTTCGAAAATGCGACAGGTTCCATCTTTTTCTAATTTCCCAGGCAATTGCAAATTTAAACTTTTGACTCGCCTCTCCAGGGATATTTTGATCAAAACAGAAACTGCCGAACGTTGCCAATTGGCGACGAATCTGGTCAAGAGCGCGGCTTTTTGATTTCTGGATTCAGGAAAATGCCCATCCTGGAATATCTCCTCTGCCGACGTCGTCGCGGTTATGGTTGTGGTTGCGGTTGCGGTCGTCGTCGTAGTCGTCATCGTCGTCGTCGCAGCGACGACGGGTTTCGTTTGATGGTGTGCGACAACGTTAGAAACGCGAGAACCTTCCGGTATGACGGTCCCGCCCCGTTCGTTTGCGTTTTTCGGGTTTTGGGCGTTTGCGGCTTTTCTACAAGCGGGGTCGGGGAAATTTAAAAAATGTAAGATTTGAGGCATCCAGCTTTCTGTTTGAGGTTCCCTTTGCGTTTTCCTTGGAGAAGGGGGAGGAAAAGCCGTCAACCTTTCCAACTCCCGAATGTAGGCGTCCAATTTTTTAATTCCTCCTTCGGCCGAATGCCTTACTTGTTCTAAAAGGAATACGCGACTTTCGTTTTTGGTGTTTTCTTCCAAAAGGTAAAGAAACGTTTTGATCTTGCCGTTGATCGTCGTGGGCGCGAACACGCGTCTGGACGTCGTGTTGCAACGCGAGTCGACGGAAGACGAAGTTTGAAGAACGACCGAAGCTCCTTTAAATTCGGAATAAGCGAGGCAAAGAAGACCGACGTCTATCGACGCCGAGGCAGCGTAGAAGCTCAAAATCATGTAAATCGTTCCGACGACTTCGTCGTCGGAATGGAAGGTTTGGTTCACGTCGCGGAGGTAGATCTTTTTGTCTTTTTTCCCTTTTTCCACCTTGTCCTTCCACAGGACGTGAAGGTAGGAGCGAAGTTTTTTAACCACTTCAGCATCGATCGAAGGAAAAACCTCCAAATTGCTAGGATCGTTGATACGGGCGGGTTTTCGGGCTCCTCGACCGTCGAGGCAGGGTTCTGCAAAAACGTCGGCGCAGGGAAGGTTCGGAGCGAACATCAACATGCCCCATTGGTTCGTTTTGCATTTTCCCGGGTTTCTGGAGGTCCGAAGAAGCGGAGAGCCGGAAGGAACTCCGCTCAGCGAAGGTTTGGTTTCCAGAGTCTGTTGACGAACGCAAAATTCGTTCTTCGCTCGGGCCCGCGCCTCTTGAAACGATTTGCTTAGTTCGTCTCGAGCCAACGTCTCTTTTTTGGGGGTCTCTTCGGTTTTACGGGTGACGGTTCCGGCGGAGCGACTTTTGGTAGCTCCCAAAGGCTCGATTGCCGGACACCAGAGAGGGTAAGGTTCGTTACGCAGCTGGTGCACGCACGCGTCGTGCATCCACCCTTTCTGCACTTTTCTAACAGAGAAAAGATTTCCGTCTTCGGCTTCTAGTGCTTCGTAGAAGGCCGTTTCGAGTTCTCTCAACAGTTCTCCGGCTCTGGTTCTCGTGGTTCCAAAACAGCACCACAGCAAAGCGTCCAAAAGGCTCGCCTTGAAAGAGTCGGCGGCTTCGCAAGCGAACTTCGGAGATTCCAGGCCGTTTCGACCGTCCCAACACAGAACGGCGTGGAAAAAAGAACTCGCGGGCGCCACGAAATCCTCGTGATCCAATTTTTGCAAAAAATAGGCCGTCGTAGGTGCATCTCCGAAAACGTCGTCCTGCAAGAGGGGATCGGAGGGATCCAAATTCGAAGAAAACCGCTCGCGTTTCTTTGAAAAATTCGAAGAAAGTAGATTGAAAACATCTTCTTCGCGCTGTTCCTTGTTTTTAGGTTTTTTGTGGATGTTGCGATGCACTCTCGACATTCTGAACGATTAGGTTCAAATCTAACAAACCTGATTATTGGATGGGATCCCGATTATACTTACCTTGAAGTGTAGCTCGAATCAATAAAGAAACCATTCGATTCCTATATTCGAAATCTTTGGAACAAAAACCTGACTACAAGGGTGCACAAAAAACAGAAAAAGAAACTTTCTAAATACACAACAAAACAACCCACTGAAACGCTCAAACTTACCGCAACGGTTCCGGGATAGGCTGCCATTTTTTTCACGTTTCCATAGAGTTCGCAAATGATGGTTTCGGAATTTCTGGTCATGAATATCGCGTCCTTGAAATAGGGTATTTCTTTCATGAATTCGTAGATCGCCCACATCATCTTGTACGCGGTTCTCTTGCAAGTGGAGAAAATGGCAATGTCGGCATCGGGAATGCAAAAAAAAAGCACGGCGGCCATCATGGCAACCGACACCGTTTTACCGAATCGGCGGGGACATACTATCAAGGATTCCGCGCAATGATCGTGCAACCCGAAAAGTCTCAGTATCCTGTCGTACTGGGTGTCCCATTCTTTGATGAATATGGAAGGGAGAAAGGTTTTTATCATCAACTCGTGGAATTGAACCTGGTTGTCTTGCCTTTCCCACTTGTATTCGTCCAAAAGGTTGCGGATCAGGCTCAATCTTTCGTCTCCGCTGATGGCGCAAGGATCAGGGTACCCCATCGCTTCCAAACTGTTTCCGCCGTCCGAAGCCCGTCGAAAAGAAGGACCCACGCACAGGTCTACCAAGGCTTCTGCGGCGCTTCCTCCGCAGCCTTTGCTCTTCTCTTCCTGCCCGGTTCCACGGGCCTCGCTTTCCGCTGCCCTGACCCGCGCGTGCCTCAGGTTCAGATCGTGAGGATCGTCCAAGAACCTTCCGGCGGCGATCAGATCGTTCATTCCATCTTCGGCTTCTTTCGATCTTGCAAAATCGACATCGAGTCGGGAGGCCGCTTGAACGTGGTTGGCCACCATCAGCGTGGCTCCCAACTTGGACGCCACTGCTGCAGCATGGCTTTCGTCTTTCGAAGAAGGGTCTTCCTTGCCCGCACGTTTTTTGACGATCTTCGCGGGAGGGGACTTGATGCCTATCCTTTCCAAGTACGAAGAAATGCACGACGAGGCCTTCGTGGAGGGCTTCTCTCTTCTTTCGCAAAGGACTTCGCGGGCCGAAAGCATGAAAGCGCGCGTTTGCACTTGTTAAAACCGAGAAATAAAAAAGTACTCGAATTCTTATTGTCGCGAACCGCGCATTATGGGAAGGACGCTCGTCGGTCGGAACCCGCTTCCCAATGAGAGAGATCGTAGACGACTACAGAGACCACCAATGGTTCGTGGGAGCGCTTTTGCTACATTCCTTTTTTTCGGTCTTCTTTTACCTTTGGGGATTGGCAGCCGACGTTTTCGGAAAGGAACTGGTCGCCAGCAAGGCTTTTCACGTGCTGTTCTGCCTGTTGGTTTTGCATTGGTGGACGGTGTCTCGTTATCCTTTTTTGGAGGCGCAGCTGGCCGGAGCGACTTGGCAGAAGGATCCCGATTTTGCGCGCCACAGGATCAAAGCGGAGTTTCGGTTTCATCTGAAAACCGGATTGGGGTTCGCCGGGTTGTTTTTGATCGACGTCCTTTTCGCGGGCATACAGCTGTTGCCCGTCGCGATTCAGTGCATCAGACACCGGGACACGGGGGAAAAACTGTCGAAATACTGCGGCGGAACGGCGGACGGCTGCGAACTCCTCGACGGCGGAACGGACGTCGGGAACCGTCCGGATTTCGCCACCTTCTACTATTTGACGATATTTGCCACGGCAGGCCAAGCCGTGCTGGAATTGGCGATGGTTTTTCGTTCCGTGAGCAGGATTCGCCGACAATTTTCCTCCAAATGAAGCGCACCGCAGCGAAGGCGACGCAAGTAAAGAACAAAGCACAACAGTTAAAATCACAAGTGGAGCATTTTATGTAACAACTTAACAATTGGACGTGTCCGACGGTCGCATGAGCGATAGCTCTCCAAAAGAAAGGTAATAAACATTGCTAGATTGTACGCACGCAGTTAACGGCGACCCTTTCCCGGAACGAGAGTCACCCTTTTCTCTGCTGCTTTGGCGGGAGTGGCGTTTTTGTTTTTGGAAGCCAAGGTGGTGGAAGCGAAAAAAGTGTTGGCGAAATCGTGGAAGTATCCCATGGCCACCTCCTCGTTTTCTATGTAAAGGCAGTTCTCGTGATGCTTCGCCGAAGTGGCCGTGTAGTTTGCACTTCCTGTCATCACGGCGTGAGGATACTCTCTTTCGACGACGTTCCCGCAGTCGTCGCGTTCTCTCCTCTTTTTGAAAAATATGAGGTACTTGCAGTGTTCGTAACCTTGATCGTTTTTGTTTCTGCTTCCTTCGCCGTGAGGAGAAGAAGAAGGATTTCCGAACGCTCGCACGCTCTTGTATCCGCTCGCTCCATTCTTTTTTCCTTTTTCCAAAGTGCTCAGCACGGATCCCAGGTGGGAAAACGCCACGTGCAGGGGCTTGTCGAACCGAGGCAACCTTTCGAACTTTTCTAACATTTTTCCTCCTCCCCAGGAGGTGTAATCTTCTCTGTTCACGATCAACAAAGTCCTCAAACACTGAGACAGCGCCTCGATATATGCATCTCCTCCCACCCACGCCACGCAACCCAAGACGGTCGCGTTTCGACCTTGTTCCAGGATGATTCGGGTCATGTTGTCGACGAGGTCGTTTCTCATCTCGCCTTTCGGTCCGACGGAATGGTTGCTGAACATCGCTTGGACTTTGGAAGTGCCGGTCGTCGATACGACCTTGCTGCGAAAATCGTTGCTCACCACCGTTCCGTTGCAGCTGACCACCTTGGGCAGGGCCCTCCTATAGTTACAATCCGAAGGGGCCGATTTTTTCTTCCGGTTTTCCGTTCCGTCGAACGATTGGCCTCTTTTTCTTTTTCCGGTTCTTTCCAAATCGCCCAGGTCCAAATCGTCCAAGATGCTGCGAGAGAAAGTGCGCTTGTTCGCAGTTTTGGCATTTCTTTTCATGTCCGGGCTGTCGCTTAGACGAGAACGATCGATATATGCGTTTTATTAATCAATTAATACAACATTGGCGATTAACTTTTTAGAAACCACCATCGCTTCCGGCATCGGAATTGCAGACGGGACGAAGGCTCGAGGAGGTGTACACGGTCGTCAACGATTTCGCGGCATTGGCGTACATCAGCAATTCCAAAGATTTTAGCCAAGCTTTCAAAAAATACCGCAAACAGGCGAAAAGCACGGAAACCAGAGCGAACATCAACAAAAACATCGCAAAGTCGACTTTTCCCAACGATCGAGAATCTTGTATTTTTCCCAGGCTGTAAGTGCTGGTGCCCGTTACAACGTAGTGGGAGAACCTGACGAAAACGGCGCCCAAGCCTCCCACGATCAATGCCAGCACGGTCCAGATCAAAAACTTGCAAAAACATTTGCGATTTCTCTGGAAGGCACAAAACTCGCACCTGCGAAACTTTCCGGTTCTGGAAGCGTAATAGCGCTCCCAGACGGAAGTTTTAGATTTATCCGATTCCGAAATCGTTTCGTCCGTGTCGAACCCTTCCGGTTCTTCGGTCGGAGGGAGGCCTTGGAGTTTGGAACCCGAAAATCGAGAGAAATCGACTCCGTAACTTTCCTCTTCCGTAGGCACTTTGGAGAGAGGGCCCGAAGTTTCTTGCTGCATCTTTTCGGACTCCTCCTCGTTGGCAGAGGTAGAAGAAGATTCGACAGAATCTCCCGAAGAATCTATTTCTAAGGAATAACTGGCAGAAGACGAGGATCGGCGAGCGTCCAAACTGGCATTTAGAGCAATAGAATATGCACTATTGCAGTTTTGGTTGTGGTTTTGTTGGGGACTTTGTCCTTTTTTGAAAGACATTCACAAGAATTTTTTTCGAAGCAGCTCGCAGGGGCCTTGCGCCTTTATACAACAGGTCAATTTCAAACGAGGTGAAAGGCAAAAGAATAAATGATACCAATATTTATTTCATCGCTCTTCTTTGTGAAGAACCCCTTTCAACGGAAAAGAAAGAAAGATCAAAATTCAAACCATATGCAACTTTGAAGGTGCGGAAACAGAATCGAATCCAAATGTTGGGGAGAAATTACTTTGACAAAAGCGCGAGTAAAGAATTCTTCGTCGAGTTCCAGGCAGCTCGTGGAGGAAGTCGAAGCTTCTTCGAGACTGTTGTAGAGTTCCAAAACGGAAATAGAGGAAGGGTAAACGTGAGAAGAAATGCAATCCTCACCGGTTCGATCGTATTCGAGGAGAACCAGGTGAACGAAATACGCACAGGGGAACAGCCGCGTCAGCGTCGAACCGTCGGTTCCGAACCTAGCATCCGTGCAGGAAAACAGCATGAACCGGTTCAACCTCACGTCGCGTAGGAAGAGGCTCCTTTGCAAAATCCCGAGCAGGGAATTCGGGGTGTTTTCTCCGTGAGACCATCGACACTCCAACTTTGGAAATCGGAAGTCTTTCGATTCTGAATCCGAAAGAGAAGAGAAAATGTCGAAGATTATTTCCATCGCGATCGACGGGTGAGAAAACCCCGGCGTATTCAGAGATGTCGACAGGGTCGCAAAAACCTCTGCCAGTTTCCGCTTCTTTTCGTCTTCGACCGAGGGCGGGGAGGGAAAACAAAAGGAGCTCAAGCGCTTTCTGGTGATTTTTTCGGCTTCCGATAACACCCTCGCTCGAGCGTTTTTGTAAACTTCCAACGCGGAAACATCGTTCCGTTTTATCGCGAGTCGAACGACCAGCTGTCCGATCCCGACTACCCGAGCCAACCACTTCCAGTTTTCGAAAGAGTTCAAGGCTTCGGAAAATTCAGATGCGAACTCAGGATTCGGAGACTCGCTTTCCATCTTTTCCCTCGTTCTTTCGAACGTCGAATTGGTCAAAAACACTTTTCGAGGTTTCGAACTCCCGCACGCGCGCTGCGTTTTTATTTTTTTCCTTCGGTTCGTTCCGTTTCCGGCGTTCCCTTCTCCTTCCCTTTCGGAAAAAGAACGACGATCTGCGTCGTTCTTTTCTTCGGGTTTTTGGACGATGGGATCTTGCAGCGAAGGATGATGGGAGCGATCGCTCGGAAAATACCTCGTCTTCCAGTTTTCATCCAGAAACCCCACTATTCCATACCTCGAATGGTCCAGTCCGCGGCTTCGAATGGAATCGCCTTCCGATTTAGAAACGTATCGACTGGAGTTGGTAGGAAAATTCAAAAAAGTAGAATCTTCGAAAAGTTCGAATTGCAAGTCCGCATTCGGCGAAGATTCTTCCAAATCGCTGAGTTGTTTGCACAGCAAATCCAAACAGGTGGCGACGAATCCTTGATCCTCTAAAAGAAGTTTTCCTTCTTGAAAATTTCCTCCAACCACCCCGAACTCGCCCACGGAGAGAGAAAACCCCAAAGAAATCCTCTTGTAGAGGATCTCCAAATCGAAGAGAAACGCGTGATCTATTTTCAAGCTGCAATTACGGTGCGCCCAAAGAGACGTTTTAGTAGGTTTAGAACACAATCTGGCTCCTCCTCCGGGTTTCGCATCGATGCAAGAGAGTTCGAATTCGGGAGTGTCTTCCACGCAATTTAAGGCTTTTCTGAAACAATCCCAAAACCTGTCGCGGTTCCCTTTTCCCCCAGGGAAATTCGAAGATTTGCCGGGGGAGTCGGTTCGAACGATAGATAGTCCGCCTCTGGAACTTTGAAAAAAAGAAACTTGCGAAGAGCTGCATCGGACGAAATCAAGAGCCTCGTCCAAGGAACATTCGAAAGACTTGAACTCCAGTCCTTCTCCGAAACATTTTTTACACGTCGGTCGTCCGATGCTTCCTTTGATTTCTATTTCGGAAATACATTTTGAGCTGCATTTTCCAAAAAAGTTTCGTTCTTCCTCTTCCCAAGAATGCAAGCGCTGATATTTGGTCAGCGTTCCAACTGCGATGGAAGAACCGGTTTGTAAAAAAGCCGATAATTCGAACAGCATGGCAGAAATTTTAGCGCTCCGGAGAGCAGAACCAAAGGATCCGAAAAGGTCGCGTTGCCAATTCGTTCGAGACCCTTCGATTTTTTCTCCCAATGGGAAAAGATCGCTTTTGGTGATTCTTTCCTCTTCTGCGGTACCTTCGCATCCGCTGTTCGCGCTTTCGGAGGTTCCCCCTCCGCTGGGACTTTCCTTTCGGGAAACGAAAACGACGCCCACGGGGGAAATGCGGATGACGTCGAAGCCTTCCGATCGCTCGTCCATCATCGTCAGCTCGTAGCACGCGGATTGAAAAACTCCGTCTCCATCGACGAAAGGACGCAACGTGACCTTTTCATTTTCTTTTTCCGCGAAAGCCAAAGTTTCCCTTGGCTTTCGTTCGCCGAGGCGAACGACGCGATCCAGGCTTTTCGAAAAAATCTCTTCCCCCGTTGCAGCGCTCGAATGGGAGGCGTTTCTTTCGAACGACTCCAAAACATTCAAAAACAGATGCAAGTTGGACCCGACTGCGATAGGGCAGCAAAAAGTCCTCCAGAAAGAATCCGACAAAAAAGTTGTTTTGCAAACTTTGGGCAAGATCGAGTTTTGGGTCGCCTCGGAAAAGCACAGCTTCAATTCTTCGACGTTTCGGCCTCTTCCGAAAGATCCCGCAAGAAAAGCATCGCGTACGATCCATCCCACGTTTCGAAACGATTTTTCCGCATTAGTCGCACCCGAATGAAAATAATCTTTTTTCAAACAGTTCGAAGAAAACATGTTTGTATCGATCAACGAAAAAAGCACCATCGTTCCCGTTTCGTAGGAATCGAAGGTTTTAAATAATTCATCGGTCGAAACCAGATAGGGGACTTTTCCAATTGTTATCACGGATTTTTCGTGCAACAAGTGCCGAATGGCGACGAAAATGCATTCTTCGTCTTTCAAATCTGCATACCAAATTGCCACCAACCCGAAGGCCTTCGTAAATTCCTGCCCTTTTTGGGTGTTCCAACCGACCGAGCTGGATTTTCTCATGGCAAGCGAAAACGCTAGGTCGAATATCCCCTTCAACCTTTTCCTTGGAAGGTTCGCAAGCTTTGCCCTTTTGCAAAAGTTTTCTCTCCATGACTCACGAAGTTCCCCACATAACGGATCTATTTCTTCCATGATGAGACGAAGCATACATTTTTATTCACTGAAGAAAAACAAAAAATCAACGCAAAGTTTAAACCTCGACCAAAATATCTCTACGCTATATTCTTCGGAGAAAGTTCGACGAACAACCTTCCTTTGTGAGTTTTAAGTTTGGGTTGATACTTTGGGATTCTCTTTGTGCGAAAGTGCAAATTTTCGGTCGTATTGGCTTCTCTTTCCGGAGTGGTCGTAACGGACTTTTGCACGGCACCGTGGTCCCGGTTTTTTCTGTGTATCATCGACCAACCTGCACAAAGGCCGCCAAAAACCAAAACCGTTAAAAAAAGCGTTGCGTTCGAAAAAAAAGGCGGACCCGAACTTCCACCAAATGGACCGCCAGGAGAATTTCCAGGGTTAGAGTTCACGCGCGCCAAACGAGACGTCTCCTTTCCCGAGGCGTAGTCCGAGCGCGGCGGAGAAAGCAGCTCGATGGTCGGAAGCATTGCATTTACGAGCTCCAGCACCAACACGCACAAACTTTGGTCCAAATTGCAGAAATATTGGTGAAAAATTAGATCTTCTCTGCCACCGTTCATTTCGAGGTTCGAACTGCAAGGCTCGAAATGCTCCTCGTCGCAATTGCTGCAAAAAGGGGCGACTTTTTGAAAGTGAGCCGAAACGGAATTGGCAAAGAACAACCAGACGGTCAAAATGACAATTCTCGAGGGAAGAGGGGCACCTTCCATTTTAAAAAAGGTGTCACAAAGCTTCTATTTGATCTTCGAGTTCTACCAAGAAAAATTATGCCCATAATAGCCTAACAAAGATAACAGGTTTTTAAAAAACCAATTGAAAAAATCTGCTGCGCGACGCTCCATGATCGAGGGATTTTTCGAAAATTTCGTGCTTTTGGCGAGCAACGTCGCATTTTTGTTGCCCGCCTGGTCCTGTTTTTCGAGGGGAAGGTCCTTGTCCGGCGCCGCCTTCGTGTTCTTGGCGATAGCTTCGATCTTTCACCACCTCTGCAAATGGGGCGCGTACGACGAGATGGGGTTCGGGGGTTACTGTCCTCCGGGACTCACGCACAGAACGATGTATGCCGTCGATTTTTTTTTTACCCACCTTCCCGTTCCGGTGGTCGTGGGGTTTTTTTTGAACCCGAAGACTCCGATGATGCCAGCTCACGCGAGATATCGGCGCGAGCTGGCGAAACACGTCGAGGCGATCGAAGCGATCGGTCAAAAATTTTCGACGTTCGGGGATGTTTTTCAACCGCAAACCGTAGGCAAGATGTCCAGGTGCGACGGAAGAAACGCGAAGCTGGTTCTTCCTAGAACGCTGGAAGACGAGGATCGTTCTAGCTGGTTTCTTCACCAAAAAAAAACCGTTTCCGAACTTTTGTCGGTTTCCAGTAAGGAACAAAGAAGCGTCATGATTCAACGCGTGGTGATACCTTCCACTCCGGAAGTGCGGTGCGGTTCTTGCGACGCTGCATTGATATGGGAAGACGAACGTCCCGAAAGTCGCGTGGGCGCAAGAAATCGTTTCCCCGTAACCCCAAAGAAATGGGCAAACCTGCAAGGCTCGTATTACGTTTCGGCGCCCGCCAACGTCGTGGCTTTGCTTTACGAACTGGAGAGGGCTTATCTGATATATTTTGCCTTTTTGGCATTCGTGGCGGTTTCTTTGGCAGGACCTTCCTTCGTGGCGGTTACTTTCCCGTTGCTGTTGAGCAACGCGATAGTGATAGCCTACTTGTTTTCGGCTTCGTACATCGATGCTTTCGAAAGAAAAGAGGAAGTTCCCTCTCAAATCGCCTCTTCGACCCGAGGGGACATTGCGAGGCAAAAGGTTTCCACATTTTTTCGATCCCTATTTTCCACTCACTCTTTGGGAGACGTCAACGTTGCGGTTTCTCTGGCTTGGTCGCGCGATTTTCGAGAAGTCGACGGAACTTTGGATTTCGTAACCAACGTGGTACCGAAGCTTTCTCACCGAAGAAAATTCTATCTGGTTTTGGCCCTCATGTTGGGATTAGGAGGGATTTCTTTGTTTTCTTCTCAATCTCACCAACCGAAAACGATATACCCCTGGACGCATTCGTTGTGGCATCTGGTGGGCGGAATAGGGATGTTTTTGCTGTTGGAATTCGTAATGTAGATTAACTCCGGGCGACTTAGCCCCGGGGCGTCGGTTTACCGACGCCCCGAAGAATAAACCGATAAAACGTCTTTTTTCTCGTCTGAAAAAGAACCAATGGGCGCATCAGCAGGATGGTTGCCCGAAAGCGCAGAACCCGAGAAAATCACTCGCGAAAGCGCTTCTCGTGCCAAAGGTCCCAATTTCAAACTCGAAAAGGAGCGCGAAGAAAAGGAAAAGAAAGAACAAGAAAAACGGGAGAGGTGGCGACAAATAGCATTGGAACTGGTGTCTCAAGGGTACTTGGATCCGCGGCCCCATTCGGCTTCCAGCTGCAGAAGCCGAGAATCGACGGTCACCTTCAACGTTTCGCCTTCTTATCGTTTGAAAACCTTTCGGTTGCGTTTCATCGCCGACGTGGACGTGCCAAACTCCGACGTAAGGTCAGCAAAGAAAAACACTGAGCCAGAGGCCAACTCGCAGCCCCCCGTTACGACGACCGATAAACCCGAGGAAGCCGAGGAAGCCGATGAGGGAAACTTGGAGAACGCCGACGCCAACGCGACGGACGTGCGGGAAACGCACCATTCAAACGGAACTCTGCCGCAAAATGAAGAACCGGTCGGGACACCGGAGCCCGCTCCCGCTGTCGGACCGGAAAATCGCCTGTTTTGGACTCTCGAAGGGCTTTTTTTTGACGTTAGCGCCGCAAGCGGGGCTTTCGAAGAGTTGGCCACTCGGTCCTCGAAGGCCTTCGAAGACGAGGCGTCGGAGGGTTCCTTTCTTTACGACGCGCGCGTTGTACGCCATTGCGTGCTGGAAGACGTCGTGGCCTCCGTGGAGTCGTACCAATACCCTTTCGACCTGCTGGTTCAAATCGTGGACGTCATCCACGGGAGGAACGAGGCGCTTCGCAGGTCGCACGAAAGACGGGAACGCAAAGAGGAAACGAAAAAATGGATGAAAGAAAATTCCATATCCAGAGGCCACGTGAGGACGGCCGATGCCGTGCGTTGGTATCCTCCCTTCGGCCTTTCGGTCGGAACTCGGGTCGGCGGTTTGGCCGACCGACAGGAGGCCGGAGGACGGGCTTCCGAAGGCGCGCCGAGCGAAATCTCGAAAGGTCCGCGCGGACCTTTCGTGGCTTTCGTAGCCTCCTGCGGAAGGTGCGACTATCCGGCGGCCCTTAAAAGCCGAAACCTGTCGCAACGGAACCGACAGGAAGCAACGAACCTTTGCAGGAAAGAGCGTCAGGGAAAGCTCGTAATTTTAGCGCAGGCGAACGCGAGCGAACCTCCCAACGTCAGGAAGCTCGCAGCGAACAGCAGGAGAGATTTTTACGATTACCTCGGTTCTCCCGAACAGCGCGAACAAAGATGCTATTCCTCGAAAGTTTCTTCGAAAGGCATATCGGAAGCATGTTCCGTACCCTTCGCATCTTTGCGTACCAGGTTACAGTTTCCCGATTTCAGGAAACAAGGAACTTACCCCGCGATTCACACCCTGTGGGGAAAACCGATCTCGTCAGAAATGGAAGAACTGCACGAAAACGCTCTCAGGGAAGTTTTCACTTACTTTACGTCGCACGAGTTTTACCTCGGCTTCGACAAAATGGTGAACCTCTACTCGTCTAGCCTCGCACGGATGCAAAGCGAAACCGCCAAAAAACCGGCCCCCGGTCGCGAGAAGCCGAACTCCGAAGACGAAAATCGACGCATCAAATCCCGGGCGCCGGAGTTGAGCGTCGTCGGAAAAATCTACGACGACGGCCAATGCGAGCTGCACATGGCAGGAAACAAGCACCCGTTGAATCCTAACAAGGTTTCCTCCAAGAAAGAAGAAACCGACGATTCGTCGCAAGGGAGGAACCGCTCGAGCCTTTCGGACGAAAAACACACCCCAATTTACGCCGTTCCTTCGTCTTTCTGCACCGCCATGCGTCAGAGGGTGTGCGCTTTCTACGACAAGTTAGATTATCTAGATTTTGGAAATGCGGGATTAGAGGTGGGTTTAGATCCCGAACAGGAACGGAATTTTTTAGAATCGGTCCTCAAAGGTCAAATGGAAGCTCAAGGGCTGGTTTCGGGCGGGTCTTTCGTATCGTTCGGGGAATTGTACGAGATTTCGGAAAAAACGGAACGAGTCGGAATGGAGCTGGTGCCCGACAGAGGATGTCCATTTTCTTTGCCCGAATTCAAAATCACCTTGCGCATAAAATACACGGAAGTGATCGAAGTGACCCCGAGTTGGGGCGATTAAAAAAACATTCTCTTTTTTGCATTTTATTCTTTACCAGGTGTTCAAAAAATCGTCGTTCATTTCGGAAGACCTGAGGGCAACCGGCCTGCCGGTCTCCAACCTAGGACCGGGTTCGTCGGTTGCGCCGACGGAAAGGCTTCCGGGCTCGTCGAAAGGGCCGCGCTCGATGCGACGATGGTGATGGGGCACGGCTATGGAAGTTTGAGCCAAGCTCAAATCGAGCATGTTGCCCAACAGCTCCACCACGGGTTCTAAAAAAGAATTTGCGCCCGCGTTGGTTTTCCCAGACGCGAGGTCGTTCAAAAGCGGCAAACACTCCAAGTTCAATACGAAAGGAAACAACGAAGAATTTGAAAGAGAAGACAAAGATTGCAGCAAGTCCCTCACGTCCACCGTCGGAACTTGTTTGGGAAACCGTTTTTGAGTCGAAGTCATGTCCCAAGAACAAGGAAATAGATTAAATTTCCAAACCGTCATATTTTAAAGACCCTTTGACATTATCTAATTCTTTATGTATACGTTGTCATTTTTCGCCAATAAGATCTTACAAACGCGCCTCACGTCCACCGAAAGGAACTTTCCGCTTCCAGCTCTTTCCACCAAGTCAGAACGTAGAGCACCTGTTTTTTTCTTTTGCATGCGAGACACTCGGCCAGAAAAACTGAAAGTTTGCATTGTTCGGAAAACCCGAGGGCGCAATTTTTACAATTCGGCGTCCCGTTGGGACACTTTCCCGGAAGCGGTTCCGATCTTTCCTCCCACTTTAGAGAAAGCGCTCTGCTGGTTTTTTGTCTCGGGGTGACGCTCGGCTTGTGCGACACGTCTTCGTTGCTGGCGATTTCGCCCGCCGTCGGGAGGCGAACCGGGAATTCGTCGTTGGGATCGGGCCTCACTCGAGCGGGTCCTCTCCTCGGCGCGGAAGGACGAAGCCGAAGCTGAAGTTGGATCAAAAGTCTTCCGTGCATTTGTTCTTTTTTTTGTATCAGCTCTTGGGCGAATTTCAATGCTTTCGACGTGCTCGCGGCCGCGGCGACTTCCGTCAGGAAGGCTTCGAATTGGCCTTCGGAAAGCGTGGCGTTGCTGAATATCGTCGCCGAAGCGCTAAGTTCTCGGCAAACCTGAATGTTGGCGGCGGCCGACGTTTCTTCCAAATCGTCGCAAAGCTGGAGCAATTCCAAGCAACCGGCCGCTTTGTTGGCCACGCTCAGGGACTTTTGCATGTTCCTCAATACGACGAGGTGGAAAACGCTGGATTCTTTCGCCTCCTGCAGCATCTGTCTGACGTTTCCTCTGGCCTCGCAGACCAACGCGTCCAATTTTCCGCAGTACCAAGAAACCAAACGCAAAACCAACCTGTGCACAACCAAAACGTCGTGGTTGATTTTCAAAAAACGCATCGTTTTGCATTGCAGTATGGATTCGCTGATATCTTTTTCAAATTCGTAAGCGAGAGCCCGCGAAAAGGCGGGGAAAAAAGGAACTCCTACGCGTTCCCACAAACATTCCAAACAACCCTGCAAGCAGGTCTTCTCGTCCTCTTTTTCCCCTTCGTCGGCTCCTTCCGCCAAAGACGACGCGTTATCGCTTTCTTGCAGCACGGTGAGAGTTTCTCCCATCGAGGATCTTCCTCCCTCTTGTCGTCCTCTTTCGCCTCCCGACGAGATCGCGAAGTACCGCGTCCAAGCTTCGGTCAGGGCGTCGGGGGCGAGCATCCCCCTGCTTTCTAGGACTCTCGTTACCTCCCTCCTGTTTTCTTCCGTTTGCTTGCTTTCGGAGCGATCGAGGTCGGATCCATACGCAACGGGACGCGCGACGGAAATTTCGTCCAAGTAGCCTCTTATGAGCATCAACGCGAATTGGTCGGCGTTTTCGGCCCTCGTCGCGATCGAAAGCACCGCCGTCAAGTCGGGGGGATTGAAAAAATTGTGTAACCGAGAACGAAGGGCGTTCGTTTGCAATTCGGTCCAAAGGCGAATCGCCTGAGACGCTCCTTCGTAGTTCGACGAGAAGTTCCACACGGAAGCCTCCCGATCGAAATTTTCGACAGCTTCGTCGACTTCCTGGAAATCCATATCTTCCAGGAGAAAAGCTACCTAATTCGTCTTTAACGACGGCGAGGCGATTCCCCTGCGAGTTCCGGATTTAAAGGGTTCTTTGCGATTTCTTTTAAATTTTAGTGAAAAGAATAGGCGAATCGAAGGAGATTCCGTTCTAAACGCGCCGTCGATGGAAGAGGAAAAGAGAGCTCCTTCCGACGGGCCGAAAAAAAGAGGGAAACGATCCAGATCCTGCGACGAAACGAACACGGAAATTTTTTCTCCGACCCGGCGCAAGACAGCCGCCGAATCGAACCCCTTGGAACTCGAAGGGGACGACAGGATCCTCGTCGCCGAACCCACGCCCGTTCCTTGGGAAGACCCCGCCCGAAAAGCCGTCGAATTCGAATTTCACCTCGGATGGTTTCTCGCCTACGTGGCCGACTTGTGCTCCGTCTTCAAATCTACCGTGGCAAAAGTGGCCGCTTTCGATCGAGCGCAAGCTTTCCGACTCTTGAGGGCCTCGCAGGGAGATTTCGGCGCCGAAACGCCCGAAGAACTGTTGCGAAGGGTTTGCGTCGCAGTAAAATTTCCTTGTTGCGGCGCCTACGAAGAGGGCGCCGTCGCGACAAAGATCGAGCCCGACGCTCGCGCTTTTTACAACCTCTGCGAGGTGAGCTTGCACGTCATCGCGAAAGAAACCCGAGAGGAGTCCCGGGAAAGAGCGACGCTCAAAAAAGAAAAGCAAGGCGAAAAAATCTCGAGGGCCCACACTTTGCTCGTGTGCAGCGCGGTCGGAGCCGCTCCTGGAAAAGGGTTTTCCGAAATCGCGTGTCCTCCAGGTTGGTGTCTGGAAGGGAGCGGGTGCGTAGTTTTTGCACAGGAAGGGTTCGTGGAAAACTTCAAAGCCAACATGACCTTGCATCACATGAAAAATTTGACTTCTTCTCTGGACAGGTTGCAGTTGAACCCCACGAACTCCGACGAGCCGTCGGGCCCGTCGGAAGCCGATCCCTCGAGGCAGGAACCGCGAGAGCCCGTTCTGAGCTGTTTCGAAAGCCGGGCCGAATCGGAAACGACGGAAGCGTTCGAACTTTTGATCTCCCGGCACGACGTGCGGGTCGATTTTCCAAAAGAAAGCGTGATCGATTGCGTTTATCTAGACCCCCACCTTTTGCTTCCGGCCGCGGTGTTGGGAGATTTTTTGGAAGAAGAAAAATTGGAAGGTTTTTTGTTTTCGGAGGATTCCGTTCTGACGTTAACGGGACCTTCGATCGAAAGAATGCTTCAGCTTCATCGAGATCCTTCCTGCGGCTCTTGGGCCCGATTGAAACCTCGTATTCGGTGTCGCTCCGATGCGATCGATTTGAGGAGGTTCACTTTGCCTTGGATCCTGGGTCTTTTCGACGTCGTGTTTCGCCCTCCTTCGCAAATCGAAGACGCGTCGGGGTGGCATGGGAAAAAAGCCGCCAATCGTCGGGCGCAAGACGAAGAGTCGATGAGAGGCGAGGGAGCGATTCAAATCGCCGAAGCCGAAGCGTTTCTTTCCCGGTTCGGAATCGTGAAATGCCTCTTGCAACGCGAGGTCCGGCATCGCACTTCGTTCCAGGCCGAATACTTTTTCGAGGTAGATTCGAAAGGAAAAGAAGACATTTCTAGAGAACGCGCGGAAGTCTGGAGTAATTCTTTGGGGATTTCGTTTTTACGGGTCAAATATTGCAAATAAATCTAAATAGTCTTATGTTGCAAAGGGTACAGATTTCGATAAGGTTCGGAAGAGAGAATTCGCCATGGTGGACGTAGCTCTGGTCGTCAGTTTGGCCGTCCTGTTTTTCTTCGTGGTGACGCCTTTTCATCCCAAACACGGAAAGTGGTACAAAAAAATGATCAAGCACTGGGACGTGCCTTCGAACTCTTCGGGCGGAGGAGGAGGAGAAAAAAACAAAAGGAAGCTGTTCCGATGGCTATCCATGTGGTGGTTGAAAATCCTTTGGTTTCTTTTCGCTTTTTCCGCGTTCGTGGCTCTTTACATCTACTTCGACGGAAACTGTTTCTTCAACCAGCCTCGGATCTTCGACGAAGACGACGAAGTGGGCACCCCCGGATGGGATCGAGGGCTGGTCGTGCTCATATTTTTTTTGACCATCTGTTTTTTGCTGCACCTGTGGATTCATTTTTTTTTCAACAGGCGGTGGTTCGCCGTGGCTTTCTTCGTGTGCTTGCTGATGGTCGCCATGGCGGCGGTTTGTCTGTGGGCGATGGCCACGACCCCCATGTGCAGGGGAGACACCATAACGAACAGGTTCTGGATATCCTTCGGACTGTATCTCATATTCACCATCTGGTGCGTGGTGTTGGGCCTGTTCAGCTTGAACTGGTATCGCACCATAGGGGGCCGCCTCACCAAACATCACAATCACTACCCCGAGTTTAGAAAGAGGAAGAAAGATTCGCGTAAATCATACGCCGCGGCCTATTCCGGCCCGATGGGGCAAGGCGGAGGCGGACCGAACAGCTACAATTACGTGTTGTGAACGTGAACCGTTTTGGTTTGCAAATTTGTTTTCTAGTCTTCTAAGAAGATTTTGTAGTTTTTGTAGCCCGAGCTTCGGGTTTTTTTGATAATTTTATTAAAAATCCAAACGTACATCGCATTTTGCAGAGGCCGCAAGAGAAAAAACTTCGAAAGGCAGGCTCTCGACGAATCCCGCAAGCCGAGTGTCGGGATGCGCACCCGTCGGCAGACGAGGGTTGGCCCCCTTTTGAAAATTGCTCAGCTTGACGCGAAGCGCAGACAAACCGCCCCCGAATAAGGCGTAATAAACCCAACACAACCTCGCCAGATCGCGTATCACCGTCTCCCTGCTCATGACGTCGCTGACGCGAAAGGTTCTGTCTTTTCCTGGCACCGACACCTTCAAATTTCCCAGCAGAAAATCGAAAAGGCTGCAAAGGGCCCTTTCTTCTTCGCTTTCAAAACGCGCATTCGAAGACCCCTGCGGTAGGAAACCGTGTCCAGGAGTTCCGCTTATCAGTTCGGTATATTTTACCTTCGATAAGGTGACCAGTCCGGTGGTGGCCGTTTGAAACCTTTTCGAAAGCAGGCCGTTCAACGTCTGAGAGATTTTTTCTTCGTTCCACCATCCCGATACGATATTCTGCAGGGTTCGATTGGCCGCGATATCCCCCGCGAACTTTTCGCTTCGCAACGCCTCTCGACGAGCCAGGGGAAGCGAATTCACCGCCGCGTAAGATTTTGCTTTTTTTCCTAGAAATGACACCGTTTCTAGCAACCTGTCCACCCTTTTCCGAGAGGTTTCCACGAGGACCCTCTTGACGTGCATCTTTCTGCAGTTTGCGCATTCGAACGATTCCTTTAGACACGCCGATTCTCGAAAGTCGTTGGTCGCTTTGAGCAAGCTGCCGGAATCGGAGAAATGAGCCGGAGCTTCGGAACCCAAAGGCTCCCGTCCCGCTTCGCTTCCCACCCAAAACATCTCGTGAAAAACGGAACGCGTCCCGTAAAGCGTTTCGCAGTGATGCGCCAAAAGTTCTGCAAAGTCCAGAAGGGAGCTCTCCCAGAACCCGCAAGGTTCGTCGCTCCGGCGAACCAAGCGCGATCTCGTCGGGGGTTTTAGGACGGTGGCCACGTCGTCCAGGAGCTCCTCGAAATCGCTGAAGAGCCCGTCTACTTTCTCCGCCAGCGTCTCGTGAGCTTCCGGATCTGCCGGCGCCGAGGAGGCGGAGTTCGCCCGTCGTCGCGCCGTCCGCGCCAAGGAGAGCAGTTCGGCGGCGCGAGCGCGAACGGAAGTCCAGTTGAAGGTGGCCATTTTGTAACTGGACAAGGACCTGGAATCGCCGTCGCGTAACAGCGCGACGGCGGAAGTTATCCCGAACTTATCCAATCGCAGCAAGGAGGCCAAAAGTTCGAAAATCTTTTCCAACAAAGGCACGTCGAATTCCGAAACCCCCAAACCGCAATCTGCGACGTCGGACCACGAAAAATTTATCTTTATGAAAGATGCGATGCTGGCGCAGTTTTCGACGCTCCTAAGGAGCTTGATAGTCGAACCAGAACATTTTTCCAAATATTCTATCACCTCGGTTTTTCGGTCGCCGCGTTCTAAAATTTTTGCAAGGGGAGATTTTAACGATCCTCCCGTTTTTTGGTCGTCCTCTTCGGTAAATCCGTACATCCTCCAACCCTCCGCGTGAAAAAGCCGAGGCGCAAAAGGAAGGAAAAAATTCATTCCCGGTTCCGGACCCAAAATTCCAGAACGGGTTCCGTTGTTTTTTTCTTCGTTCGTCACCTGAATTTGGAAATGCAAAATGGTCACCCAGAGGTACTCGAAGTTGGCGACGATGTAACCTTTCCAAAAGCTCGACCCGTTCCTCCGTTCGGCATTTCCTTCGAAACGCACCGAACTTCTCGGGCCGTCGTCGGCGCTTTCTGTTCGGGTTTCGGATCGAGGTTTGAAACGATAGCAAACCTCGTATTTCACGGGGTCCGTCAACTTCCCGGAAACCAGAGACGACACATGTTCCTTCAAATCGCAACCTCTGCGCACGCATGGGTCGGCGCCCGCGGCGCTCTTGGAAACGGGCAAAGAAAGCGTTTCGTGCGCTTGCACGTTTTGGCATTCTATCTCCAAGAGCAAAAGGTGCATTTCCGAGAAAACTTTGCAAGCCTCCGCCGCCTCTTCCAGGTGCCAGAACGCCGCGTCGGAGGAGAAGTCGGCGTCGGTTTCTCCGCGCGCGCGTCGATCCCTGAGAGCGACCACCAACGACGTTTCCGCTTTTTTCACCTTGCAGGCTTGCGCGAAGTATTCGAGGTAACATTTTTGGAAAATCGACCGATAGCTTTCGGGACGTTCTTCTATCAGCACGATCTCCAGCTCTTCGAACCAGTTCTCGCAAAGAGTCGGCATCAAGTCCCAAAGGCCGAAATTCGGATAGATTGCCGACGTATAATACATTCCGCTGCGGGTAGTTCAAATCGTCGCGATTATGCGACGAGTTCTGGAATTATGACGTACAAACCGAAGATTAGAGACTTTGTGCCATGGGAGGACATCAAAGAAGACCATTCTCTCAGCCCGAAAGAAGGTTATTACGAAATACACGGATATTACAACGAAAGCCTCAACCGAGAAGGAGGAGTGGTCGAATCCTCGCCGCCACTTTTTCCCAATCCTCACAATCCCCGCTGTTCCGAAATTTGCAAAATCTATGAGACGAATTACACAACCAATACAGGCGACAGCACGTTTAAGTCCCATTGGAAGAGGTGCAAAATGACCGTTTACGTTGAATTTAAACACCTTTTAACCACACAGGAAGACGAAAAATAAATGCACTTTGGTTTTTTCTTAGCAAAGCAAAATTCATTATAAGTGCATTGCCCGTGGGTTATTTTTTACTTGTACATATCGATATTTGTATTTTTTCACCTGTGCGTGTATCGATTTTTTATTTTTTCACCTGTGCAGTATCGAATTTTAATGATTTCCTAATATGTGAATCCATCCGAAATCGGCCCGAAATCGATTCCCAAATAGATTTGATGAACGCCCCAGTTCTAAATTTAGAACTGGGGCGTTCATTAATGAAACCTGAAGAGCCAATGAACAGCATATTGTCAAAACTCCGTAAATCATGCCCAAACTCCGTAAATCGTGCCCAAACTCCGTAAATCGTGCCCAAACTCCGTAAATCGTGCCCAAACTCCGTAAATCGTGCCCAAACTCCGTAAATCGTGCCCAACCTCCGTAAACGACCATCCGTTCCACCTGATCCAAATTTGGAAATCCAAATCTGGAAATTGACTACAGCCTAAATGGAAATCGATTTTAAACATCTTGCGAAAGGAACCATGCACGATCAATTTAAATAAATCACGTTCTGCAAATTGCCATCCCAGGCGTGAGTCCGCATGCGAGGGAACTTTACAAAACAAGAAAAAGACCCGACAAAATTGAAATAGGTTTTATTGAGGAACAGCAACCGCCGGATCGACCTCGGGTGATAGTTCATCAAAAAAGTCCCGCGGGTCATCTCCATGCTGCATTTCGTCTCTTCGTCTTCTACCGTCACGATGGGCTCGTCGTCGTAGTTTTCCGTCAGTTTCACGCGCTTTCCTTTTGCGACCTGACGGTAAAAACGACCCACCACCAAGCTAGAGTCGGAATCGACCGCTCCTTCGTTTCGCTCAGGGGGCCTTTTCCCGACTTTCGATCTCTCTGTCTTCGAAGATGGCGCCGCGCGGCGGACCGAAGGAGGCGTTTCCAAACGCCTCAGGCAACCTGTTTTCTCCAAATCTTCGAGGAGATGAGGCATCATGGCCTGCACGGTCATGTGGAGGACCAAAGTGCCAAGAAAAGGTCCGACCTCTTCTCCCAAACTCGCCTTCTTTTTGATGGTCCTCTGCAAATCTTGGATCCCATCGGACCAATTTTTAATTATATCCTGCGCGCTGATCGTTTCACCTTCTTTTGCAAAGAAAGATATTTGCAACGTTAGCTGTTGATACATGTCCAAAGGGTCGAAGTCATTGTCATCGTCGTCGTCTCCTTTGTAAAAATCCCGAGTGGCACCGCAGGTTTGGACGTAAGATTGCGCATCGGGGAGGGATTCCTTCCAAGCGTTCAAATTCAACACTTTGTACAAAGTCATGAGTTGACTGAAGATTCCCTGGGGTTCTCTACAGGGTCGTCTGATAGTTATACGACCCGGACCTGTTAGACAAAAAAGATTTATTTCTGACGTTTAATGTCGGTTTATTTTAGCTTGTATCACCGACAACCCAAAGAAAATCCAAACTAAAATGCTTTCTCTGAAGCTTAGATTTCTCTTTTTATGGTTGCATTGGTAAAGATTCCAAAAACTCAATATTCCAAATATACACGTTAATATTGTTAAAATTGTGCCCTCGTCTATGACTTTGTTCAACTTCGTAGTAAACATGAAACAAAGTACCCCGACAAAGAAAAGGAACTCCATCATGGTCTTAGGAATTTGCGTGTGTTGAACATTGTGGCTGAGAGTTTTTGGTGAAGTTTCCTCTAGCCATTCCTCTAACGCCGCGGTCGAATTTTCTTCAACAGAGGCGTGACCAGAAGTGTTTGCCAAAGCTTCGTTCAGTTTCGCCAAAGCTTCGTTAAGGTTCTTCAACGCTTCGTTAGTCGATTGTTTTTTGCAATCGACCGTTGTTTTTCCTTCAGGGTTGTCCATTTTTATAGTCTTCAAATCTCACCTATCAACTCAAATTTATAATCGAACACCAAAGTTGGATATGTTTTGTTCATTGTAAGGTATTTAATCGGGTTCGAGGTTTTTGCAGAGATCGAAAAACATGGGCGTGCCTACCGCATGCAAAAGGTACACGATGAAAATTCACTCCAGATCCGGAGCTTACAAAACCGTCAAACAGGCGCAGGAAGCCAACGTGCAGGCTTCCATGGTCATCATCGACTTTACGTACGTCATCAAATACACGGGAGGGTGCGTCACGGGAGCGGAGTACTTCTCGCAGAAGTTCTTTCCCGAGTATTTCGTTTACTTCGAAAGAGGCTGCAGGTCGGTGATCCTGGCCTTCGACAGGTTCTCCCCTCCCAACAAATACGAAACGCAGCTGCGGAGGTACTCCGGCGTGACCCCCCACAGAACGCCGACCAACGCCAGGGAGCTGTCCGACATCCTCTACCCCGGAGCGAATCTTACGACCGATCTCGGAGGGGAACCGGCCGACGAAGACGCCGATCCAGAGAGGCTGTCCCTGAGGGAATTCGTGGCCACGGACGACCCCGCGGAGGGCATCTCCGCGCTGCGCGTGGGAGAAGGGATCGAAGCGCGATCGGCCGCGCTCGACCGGATCGACGGCTTGAAAGCCGTGACGAGGCAACGCTACGCGGAAGGAGTGGAACCTTTGGACATACCCGAACACCGGTCGATCGTGTTGCGGGAGGCTGTCGCTCGCGTGACGGCCAGGGCTCTCTCTGGAGATCCGGCCGCGCTCTTGCCCGTCACCGATCTGACCATGCCGGGAGAGAAGGACTTCAAAAGGTGCATGGCCAACTCGCAGCTGAAGGCGGAGTTTTTGCATTACCTCACCTTGAAGGTTTCGGGAGCCGGAGACGACCTCTCCAGAGGCATGGCCGGCATATATACGGAGGTGAACCGCGGTCCCGGGGCTTCGGGGAGGTCGTCCTTCGAGGCGGGGCGGCGGGTGCCTTTCGGAGCCAGCTTGTGCTTGCACGGAATGCGCACGCGGCGCCCGGAAAGAGGCGGCCGGTTCGGTGCGTTGGTCCCTCCCGACGCCTCCCTGACCACGGTTCGCTCCGCTGAAGAGAGGGGTCGAATAACGCAGGTGACCGGCACGGCCGACGAATACCATCCTCCCGAGGTGTTGGCCAACATAGGCGAAGGCGAGATAGCTTGCATGTACTACTCCCTTCAAAACTTGGGCACCGACCAACTGTTGGTCACGGTGGACGGGGACGTCCCTCTGCTGGCGCTTTTGGCCTCCAAGAGGAGGTTGGAAGCGGACGGGAAGACCTTCCGGAACAAGGTCCACGTTCTTTTGAAGAATCCCTCTGCGGCTTCTCGAAAGAAAGGGGGACGGGTGACGCGTCCTCGCACCGAACCCAAGCCCAAGGACCTTCTGAAAGGGGCCGACGAAGCGGAGAACCGAGAAAGCTTGGAAGGAGGGCACCTTTACGTGGACGTGAACGCCCTTTACTTTTCGGTTTGCGAAAGGGGGCCTTTTTCGCGTTGCGTGGATCCGGTGGCCACCCACGTCGCGGTGAGCGCGCTGATGGGAAACGATTACATATTGGGGTTCGCGCCGGGCTTGGCTTCGGGAAGCGACACCGTGCACGAGATACCTTGGGTGTTCCTGCCTTTCGTGAACCAGCTGGACAAGTTCGCGACGATGGTGTCGACCGTCGTGGGAGGAGGCGTTCGAGCTCCTTGGCGCGCCTCTCCTCGATGCGAAGCCGCCTCCGCCGCGCTTCGATCGGAGGCCCCGGAAGACGAACGCGAAAAAAACCCGCGCCTCAGGTCTCGTCTTTCCTTCGACGGGAAAACCCAGACCGCGCTGGACGTCCCCGCGTGCGAAATGGACGCCGACGATCGCGCGACTTGGCTCGAAAGGACGGCGGGAGAGGTCGCTTTGGAAAAAGAGATCGTGGACAGGTTTCAGCTCACGGAGGTCAAGGTTCGCGCCGACGTTTTCAGGCTCTACGTTTACGCTTGTTATTACTACAAGTACAAGGACCAGTGCGCTATCAGAAAAGCGATCGAAAAAGCGGGCGGCCTTTCGGAAAAGGCCGAAACCGATCCGACCGACGAAGATTTGGAGACCTGCGCCGGCATAATTCGGAAAGCCTTGGCAGGAAGGAAGACGTCGGCCATGATGTCCGAAGACGAAATATTGGCCTTTTCCAGGAGGCTGGAATGGCTCCTGGACTATTGGTCCAACTCCTACGTGGACCGTTGCGAGTTTCCCAACCCCGCCAAAACGGTAGAAGGAAAGTCCTACTACGGTTGGACGCGTCCCTCGGAGAACCCGGCGGCCTGCGTAAGGACCAACGACGTGTACAAAACTTCCAAAGACAGGAAGTTCCAGATTCTCGATCTCTCGAAGGAGATATCCGAAGAAAAATCCGACGACCCCGCAAAGGAATCCTCCGTTCGGCAACGAGAAAAAGGAAAAAATACGGTCGCTCTAAATTTGGAAACCGTTCCGCGACTAAAGATAAAACCGGTCGACAATAGGAAGTTCATATCTCCTCCGGGGGTGCTCGGAAAAAGAAAAAGGGAGGAACAACCTGCGAGATCTTCGTCTAAAAAAAGCAAACACGTGGCCATATATTTCGACGACGAATCTGCGCGTCCTCATTTCAGATCTAGAGACAGAACCGTCGAAAGAGGAAAGATAGACCCTCTGTTTTGAGACGTATTTGCACAATAAAAATAAGCTTAGAGAAAGAGTTTTTAGAGAGGATTTTTAAAAAATATTTTAGAAAGCCTTCCTTCGAATGGGAAATTCCCAACTGCGAAACGGAACCCCGAAAAAACGAAATTCTTCTTCGTTGGCGGTAGCTCGACCGCAAACTAAACAAGCACAAAAACCGACCGCCTCGACCGCTTACGAAGGATCCAGCTCCGCGTGCTCCGGTTCGGAGCTCGAACAGGGCGGTCTTCCTCTCATTTTCTTAACCGAACAGGTTTTCACACCGAGCTCGGAAAGCTCCTACGGTCCTCCCAGACGCGTTCCTTTCGAAAATTCGAAGTTGATAATTCAAAAGCTGCCGCAAGAAAGAGGCGGGTACGTCGGTTTCAAAAAATCTCTTTGCGAAAACACCTACTCTTTGAACGAGGAGGACGATTGCATTTTTTTGAAGAGGAACAATTTTCAAGAACCTTTTTCTTTCGTGTTTCAAAGAGAACCTGCGGCACACCGGGCATATGATTTGATTGCGAAAGAAATCAAAGAGCAAATTTCTCGATACCCTTTCTATTCCTCCACCTTTTGGATATCGACGGACCTTTTGAATGCCGACTCATTTTTTTGGGCCGAAAGACTGAAGTACGTAGAATCAATTCACCCCTCGAAGCAAAGAGGAAAAGAAATTGAAAAAGACAAAGAGCGAGAGCAACCGAAGTCGTCGCCTCCCTCTGCTCTAAGCAGCGGGCGGTCGATGAAAAGTGCCGACGAGTCCGTTCAGGGGGCTTTTTCTCAGGAAAGCTCGTTGGCACAGGAAGAAGCGATTTGTCTTCCCCAAAATACAGCACGAGAACACCCGGAATCCAAAAATGATAGGAGAAAATCGACGTATTATGCAAAAGGGTCTATGGACGAAGGTGCGACGGCAATTCAAGCTTTCTCCGAAGCCGAAATGCGCTTTTTCGAAGACATGGTGAAATTCGCGTGTTCGGAAGTGGCGAAGGTCAAGGTGCGCATCATCAAAAAGGACGCTGGCAGGATGGCTTTGCGGTTAGAGCTTTCGGGATACGCATTGCAGGGCGACTCTCTCGACGCGAGAGAGTCGAGAAGAGAAGCTCTTCGAATTCAGCTCTCTCCGAACGTGCGAAGAACGACTTCAACACCTTTGCTTGAATCGGAGAGGTCCAAGTTGGATTCCAAAATAAAATCGACGAACCCCGAAGCGGTTCAATTTTCTAGCACTTTTCTCTTGGTGGAAGAAAAAGAAGAAAAAGAAGAAAGTCTTCGAACTCTTCAATTCCAGGGAGAACTGCAGGACGAAAAACACTCGAAATTCCTTCAAAAATGCAAAAGCACGAGAGAAGGAGAACCTTTGGAAATCACCGACAATCCAGCAAATGGCCGCCTTGTCGGAAGCGTCAACCCGAAAAAACAAACCAGAAAACCGCAGGAGCGTCATTCTAGATTGCGTCGACCCTCCGTGGCTTCTTTTTCTCCGGACGCCTTAGGACGGGACAAACTATAAAAAGCATCGCAAACTTACATATCAAATATCAAAGAGCTAGATTTTCGCAAAAAATAAAATAATTTCGTTTTATTGAAAATGAAAGGAGAAAAAATATTTTATCATTGCAGGTGATGGTGAACTTTTTGGAGATAAGTGGGAGGGTACGCCACGTCGTTAATGTAGTGCCAAAAAAAATACATGGCTATCTGAACAATGGCTGCCAACAGGGGCCCCAGGAAAAAAGGCCACCAATCGGAAGAGCTTATCAGCCCGCTTATCGTGCCCGGGAAAAAGTAAAGGTACCAGTTGAAATAGTGACCTACGGCCTTTCCGAAGGCCAAACTCGCGGTAAGGTGCGCCGAACCTACGGCCAAAGAAAAAAGCGTATTTTGTTTGAAATCCGATCCGGTGTGCATGTAAAAAGTTTCCTTGTTTTCTGCGCACACCATCCAAAGGATGATGGTGAAGATCAGCAAACAACCCAAGAATTGGAACCCAAGACCTTGTCCGGGAGTGTAGCCGAAAGCCAAAGGGACGAAACCCAGTCCCAACGATCTGTCGTTGCCCGGAGTCAAAGCCCAAGTCAGCAAGGTGGCCACCAGCGCCGCCAAAGCTTGAGCCAGAAGGTGCGCGAACATGAAATACCAAGGCAGCCCGAACTTGCCCACGACCACCAATTGCAAAGTTATCAAAGGGTCGAGGTGACCCACGTTGTACCGAGCGAACACCGAAGTGGACGCGACGAGGACGGAAAATTGTATCAAGCTGCGCCCCAGGACGCCCATGCCGGTCATGCCGGCGCCCAGCTGCATCGTGTAAACGAGAAGGTCGATGAAAAACTCTCCCAAAAAAAGGGCTATGACCATGGCCCAGAGCCGAGGTTTGGTAAAATCGCGCAAATTGTATTCGACGTCGCGTTCGGCGATGTCTCTTTGCGACATTGCTTCCACCGTGATCGGGGGCCCCCGCCCCCCCCCCGAAGTTGTGGAAGTGCCGATGGTCGTGGTGGCGGTGGTAGCGCTGCCGGCAGGAACAGCGTTCGAAGGGAACTCCATGGAACTGCTGCCTTGGGAGGTGAAATCGTACATCGTCGTTGCAGGTTTGTTGTTGCTCATTCTAATTCGCGGCGATTGTTGTCACCCTTTCTCGGGAAATGGTACAAGGGCGCGCTTTCGCTCTGTTCTCGGATTTGTTGCGCTCTTACAAAGTCGCATTTATTAATGTTTCATTTTTTGCAACACCGGAGGCCCGAATTTGCAAAGAAATCGCACACAATGCACCGCAACCTGCCTTTTGAAATTTTATGATTTTGACAACTATGCGCATTATTTTTTACAAAATCTCCCCTTTCCCGGTCCATTTCTTTCTTTCTTTCCACGGCTCAGCCCACGGGAGTGGCCAACAAAATGTCGATTTGGCTGGAGCTCATCTGTCCGGATCTGGCCGTTCCCGAAGGCTTGCTCACCGAGCCTATGGCCGTCCCGATCACTCGGCTTTTCAGAACTTCCATCAGCGCGGCCGAGGCCATTTCCGCTTCGCCCAAAGAATTTTTGAGCTCTTCTTTGAAGCTTCGCATGGTTTTCTTTTCCTGCCTCAATATGGTGTCGGTCACCTTGTTGAAGTAGTGGTTGTAGTGGCTTCCGTCGAGGCAGCCCATGGATACGAGCCGCATTATGTCCAACTGAGCGGCGTCGAAGGTTTTTCCTCTGCTCCTTCCTTCGGAGCCCACCGCCAAACCCTTGGCCAACCATTGAAGGTCTTCGAAAAACTTCGTTTCCTCGAGAAGTTGCGAGGCTGCCCAAGGATCGTCGGTCCTGGCGTTTTCCCACGCCTTCTCCCATTCGACGTCCCTGTCGTATATTTTGAAATCGGAGCTTTCGAAACCGTACTCTTCTTCCGCGTCGCCGTCGAGATTTTCCCGAAATCCCGGAGAGAACATGGTGGACTGCTTCGCCTCCCTGTCCCCCTCCTCTCTGGCTTGTTCCAGGGCGGCTTTCTTCTCGGCCACCAGCTTTTTCAAATCTTCCTGCGACACGCCGTCTTCTATCGCCTTTTCTATTTTCTTCGAGTGCATCCTTTCCGTCGCTCGTTCCAAAGACCTCGCCGGAGAGATCACCTCCACCATCCCTCGACCGGCCAAGATGTAAATCGCCGCCACGGCGTTCAACATTATCGCCTTGCCTTTCGCCTCCGCGACCTTGTCCCACTTTCCCGACTCTTCGCCGTTCCCTCTGTCGGAGGAAGGGATGTGGTTCCATCCCATGGAACGAGAGGCTTCCAGCTTCTTTTGCTGCTTGTCCAACATCGCGACGTGGACGTTGGGCACCAGGGAGGTCGTCATCAACGACCAATCCAATGGCGCCATGCCGGCCACCGGCTGTTCGTACCTTCCGTACTCTGCCGAGGCCTTGACGGCCGGAGGCGTCCACATTATGGGCGTTCCGATGCGCACTTTTTCGTTGCCCGTGTAAGGTATGGTGGTGCCGCCCGCCAAGAGGTTGGCGACCGTGCGATTGCCCCCTCGGTAGTTGCTCTGCCATCCCATGAAGCCTCCTTGGGGGTCGGTCATGTTGTTCTTGGCCACTCCTCTGAACCCGTAGCGCTCGCACCACTCGTCTTCTTTTCCCTTCTCGGGAAGCGCTCGATTGCTGAAGCTGGAAAAGCAACCCTCCGTGCCGACGCCGGCATCGTCCGAAAAGGTCTCGGTGAGGTCGCAGAAAAGCATCTGACCCCTGAAGATGGCCGAAGGAGAGCTGGTTTTGCTGGGATAGTAGGGCCTTCCGTCGGAAGGCGGATTCCTCCGAACCGGAACGACCACCACCTTAGAGCTCACAGGAGCTTGGGCGATCAGCTCTCCCCCGGTGTAGAGGGCCTCCGTGGTGTAGGTGGCAGCAGACATCGATCGGTTCGCTCGCTTTCGACCTTCGGTTTTAACTCCACATTGCGGAAATCGACGCATTATGTTCCCCGGTCAGTTTATAACCCGATGGAAAAGAGAGGACGGAAAATTTATTGACGCCGTCGTCTTATGTACAGGAGAAAAGAAGAGGAGAAAGAATCGAGAAATCCCAGAAACCCGGGAACCGTTTCTCAGGCGTTCAACGCCACCAAGACCGTTATGGCCTCCAGGCTCGCCACGGCCCTCTGCGTGGCGAACTTGTTCCACACGCCTTTTTGAGCCAAGCCGCACGCCTGAAGCCTGTTTCCGTGGGAAGACCTCGAAGTGCTTCCCACTTTCACCGTGCCGAAGGGCAAGTATCGGGGATACTCCTTCACTCCGAAAGCGTTCACGTAGGCCATGTTTTCGACGGATATCCTTCCGGATCTTCCGGCGCGCACGGGAACCAGCTCGAAACCTCCGTAGTCTTCGAAGGCCGCCTCTTCGGGTTTCCTGTTCGTTCCGGAGACGGTTCGAACCGCCGAATCCGTTCCCCCGAAAGGGTCGGCCAAACCGCGTCCGAAACGGTCCGAGTAACGGCCCCCTTTGCGAGAGGCGGCGCGAAAGGAGGAGGCGGATGCCAAGAACCGGTCGGCCACCTCTCCGGTTCCGCCGGCGAGCTTCCTGCGCAACAGAAATCCCACCCTCGTGTTTGGAAAGAGCTCGTCTCCCCAGTAGTTTCTTACCTGTATTTCTCTTTGAAACACTATCTTGTCGACGGACGAACTGAGCAGTCCCGGAGCTTCGGACGGATAATACCCGTACATCTGCGATTGGGCGGGAACGGCTTGATTGGAAACGTCGCAAACGCCCAAGAGGGTAAAATACCTGTGGTAGAACTGAGAAAACAGCCCGTGGGCGGCGATCAAGTTCATGTTGGTCAGCATCTTCTGTTCCATTTGCTCGGCGGGGGCCCTGAAGAAGGTCTTGGCTCTTTCGACCATTTCGACCAGAGCCTCGTTTCTAGCTCTCCTCAACCTCGCGTAATCGTCGCGGGTTCCCGCGTCGGAAGAGAAAGCTTTGGTCAAGGCCTTGCCGTCGAAAGGGGTGTTTCCCGCCCTGGCGTTGCCGGAGAGCGCGCCTCTGGAGCGACGTTGTATTTCCTGGTACGCCTTCTGCTGCAGGAGGGCGAAGGCGGGGTCGTTCTTGTGCGGGTTTTCCCCTTTTCCGCCGGCCGATCTGGAAAGGGCTTCCGCGACGGCGATCGCCTCGTCGAAGTCCGAGGGGGAAGGACGCGGAGCCTCGAACGCGGTGGACATCCAAGAGGGTCCCACGAACGATCGATTTCCGTTGTTGAAAAAATACTCCGCCGGAGGCATGTTTTCCTTCAAGAACCGCACCGTGGCCCTTCTTATTCTGGACAAGCCTCTGAAGCGAGCGTCTTCGCGCTCCCTGACGTCTTCGGAACGACGATTGTTCCTGTTGTTTCGATCGTTTTCCGTCTCCGACTCGCTTCCTTCTTCTTCCTCGTCCTCTTCGTCCGAAAACAATTCCCAAGGCTGCCTTTCGACGCCGGCTCGCAGGTTGCCGAAATTCTCGGCACCCAACAGGTCCTCCAGCTCCGGAAAGTACCACGCGTGATCGCGAACGAAGGCGTGGGCGAAAGAATCGAACGCGTTCAATCCTTCGTTGTAGGCTCTCGTCAGCATGATGTTGACCCACGCCAAAGGGACCAACGCCTCCCCGCTGGCAAAGTTGTCCAGGTTCGCTCCGTTGACCAAAAACACCACCTCGTGCTTGCCGTAATATTTGTCCTCCTTCCCGTTGGCGCCTCTCCAGATGGGAACTCTTCTCGAAACGTAACCCAGGTTGTCGCCGAGGACGTTGGGATAATCGCCCCTGGTCGTAGAGCCGGGCCCTAACGAAGTGACGTCGGCCGAGTCGCCTCCCAAGGGGGACCCGGCGCCGGCCAATCCGGAAGGAAAGATCACGCTCCTTCCCGGCATTCCGTTTTGAGGTATTGGAAGTATGGCGGCCATGATGATCGTAATTCGGGTTCCTAGCGCAAGTAGGTCGCCAAAGAGATCGAGTAGTATTACTGTGGCGAAAAACCTTTATAAGGTTTTTTAAACCTTTAAACTCTCACTCCAAAGAAGAAAATGCAAGGCGAGCCGAAACCTTTGGGCCATTCGAATCTCAAAGTAGTAGAATCCGAAACGCGCAAGGAGCTCGAGTTCGAAGACCTGGCATGGAAACCGGCAAAATCTCTCAAGGGAGGAAGCGTGTCTCAAATTGCGCAGTTTTTCGATGCGCGAGCGACAACCGACGATCAAACTCTGACGCCCTTGCAAACCGATCTTTCTGCGACCAGAAAAAAACAAAGACATCCTCCCGTGTCGACCTGTTCGTTGATACTCACAGAATCCAACAGAAGATTTGCAACAACGACGATGCCATCGTCGTTGCAATCGGTTCCAGGAAAGGTCACGGAAGCTCGAGAGGAAAATCGTGAAGAACCAACGTCAAATGCGCGCCTAGCATCGGAACACGCCGAAGAGACAGAAGCATCGAATCTTGCATCCAACAATAATCTCAAACAGGAATCCTCTGCTTCCGAAGAGAAGGTGGCTCTGAGAAAAGAGTGCAACGTGCTGCGCGACGCAATATCGGACCTCAGCGAGGCGATCGACACGAATGAAACCCTAAGCGGCGAAACGGAAGGCGATTTGCGCGTTGTGAGAGAAGCCATGGTGGAAATGAAAGCAGAATTAGAAACAATCATAGCAACCGCACAACAACAACAACAACAACAACAACCACCACAGCAACATCTGCAACAGGAAACAGAAATTAGAAGCGACGCCGAGAGCTACGAGAAACTCGGAGAAAGAACGGACGGCCCCGAACAAACGGAACAGAAACAGGTAATTTTGTCGGAGGAAGAAACGAAAGAAGTTCTCGATATGCTCATCGACGGCGGCGCGAACTTCGAGCGCGTTCGAAGGGAGGAAAAGGCGACAAGATTTTTTTTGACAACTCTCGTTTATGCCGGTTTCGTGGTGGGCGTCTCGTTGTTTATTTTGACGTTGGCGATGGCAGTCACCACTTTTGGGATCGCAGTCGTTTCTTTGGATCGGATGCCGTGCAATGCTTTGTTCAACTCGGGCGAAATCGGGGCCGCTCAAAGCCCCCGATTCCAAGATTTGGCGGATACATTCATCGCGCAGGTGCGATTCGCCGATGAACGTGGGAACGTGATCTTCGCGTTGCTCCCTTCGGATGGGAGGGTAATCGAAACGTTCGAAACGGATCCCTTCGGGTCTAACTTGCGCCCGCCGTTTGCTTTCCCTCAAGACCCCACGGTGGACAAGTTGCTCATGCAATTGACTTTGAACGGAGACGTCGGTTCGATGGACACTTTGGACGTCATCGTGCAATTGACCGCTCCACAGCCAAAAGGAGGAACCGACAATCTCAAAAAACTGTTGAACAATTCGGTGGCGGTCAAAAGGATAGGCGTTCCGAGAAAAGACTCTGTATCTTCGTATTCTTTCAGAGCGAGCCGTTCCTCGCCATCTGCGAAGGGCCTCGATAATTGGGCTCATTTGATATTCGTGGTGCGTTCTGACGCGCAAATTTTAGATTTGGAAAATCTAAAGCGTTTGATCTGGATTCATTGCAAATGCGTTCTCGATAGGAGCTTACTTTCAGGCGAACTCACGCAGGTTTTCGATTACGAAGTGAAGTTGGAACTGAAAAATTCTCGACTGACGTTCGACCACCCTGTAAAGGGAACGTGGAATCCGGAAGTCGTCGATCCCACATCGACGACAGTTAGGTTCGGAAACGAATGCATAGTTCCTCTTAAAGGAGAGTTTGTTTGGACAAACGAAAACCAAAAAGGGGGATCGGAATGGAAAGCACATGTTCAAGATATTTATTGGAACCACAAAATAAGAATACATTCGAAAAATGATCAAAAGTAAAAATACAGCGCTAAAATTTCAAAAAACCGAAAGTTCTCGGGTCGAGAACTTTAAAACTCGTAATGGGAAGACATAGAAAAATCATTATATACATGTTGTTGATCTTCTTGCTCTTGTTCTTGATTGTAAGAATGTTGTTGTTGCGATTGTTGACTTAAAGCTTGCAAAAACATTTCTTGACGTAGCCTGTGTTCCTCTTCTTGTTCTTCTAAATTCATGTTGAAACCATCTTCGAAATTGAGAAATTCCGTCGAAGGCGCCACTTGGGCCTTCGTCGAACCGACGTCGACTTTTGCAATTTCTGCCGGATTTCGAAAGTTTTTCTCCAGATCCATGATCTGAGCTATCAGTTCGCCGGATTTTTCTATAAATTCCGTAGAGAGAGCAGGCACGGGCAAGAGTTCGGTTTCGGCAACGGAAAGCTCGCAGGAAACCAGACCGGATTGGAGGTCGGCAGAATTGCTTCCCAAACAGAAACCCAAAACCTTCGAGTATTCGCAAGCGGCGAACCAACCCGAAGCGAATTGCAAAGCGGACAGCGCATGAATCAGGTGAAAAAAAGCGACCGTCCATTCTTCTTCGGCCGTGATCGAAGCGCACGACGCCGAATATATGCAAGCGAGGACCTCCGAGAACCCGTGCAAAAAAAGCTCGTCTCTGAAGACCATTTTCGGACTGGTGAGAAGCACGTATATTCTTCTCAAAACAGAGCTCAGAGGCGCAGCAATTCGTTCGTCTCCGGTCGCGTCTACGGTGCCTCCGACCGAAGGCGAGAGGCGGCTCGGCAGCCTTTCCGTCAATTTGAAGAATTCTGCCAACGTGATCCTTCCGAAAGCTCTTCTCGCGCATTCTCCGAAAAGACCCAAGGTCGTCGGAGCGCCCACCGTTCCCAAAGGGGAAAGGCACCCGGGTGCGCTGGCGACCGAGGCTTCGTTGAATCGGCGGAATATGGAACTAGAGCCTTCGCCGTCCGATTTTCCCATGTCGAAGGAACAGAAGGTTTTGAAAGCCGAATAGTAAGGGTTCCGATCGGGACGTCCGGTGCGCAGGTTCCACATCACGGGAGAGTTGAAAACGGCCATTTTTTCTTCGACGTTACACTTCAAGGTAAGAGTCCCCGTTTCTCCTCCGAAGGAGGAAGAACTCTCGACGTGGAGCCAAGGCACGCCGCCCGGAGATCGAGGGGAACCTCCGGGTTCCAAATCGTACTCCAAGCCCGGATATTCGTGCAAAAATCTACTTCCGAACAAACAGGTTTGCAACGTCGTCAAAAACCTGAAGGCGTCGGAAAATTCCCCCACGGCAGCGTCCAACTTTTCCACGTCTCCGTCTCGAAGCATGTCCAAAAAATCGCCCCTGCGAGCCCTTTGCAAGACGTTCATGTACGCGTCGACCATCGATTCGTCCGCGTCGCCGTACCGTTTCCAAAGGAGGACGCTTTCGCACCCTTGGCGCAGCGCGCGAGGAACGCGAGAATAGTTCCTCGAATCGTGCCTTCCTTGTTTTCCGACCTCCGCCGACCCTCTGAAACCGTTTCCGACGTTCGTGCGAACCGACCCGAGGGCGGAGCCGTCGGAAAAATCCGATCTGTTCAGCATTTTCAAATTTCGTAAGTTTTTCCTCCCAGGACGAACGCGTCTCGCAGGAGATTCGACCTCGGTCGCGAACTCTGAGCTTCGGTTGAATTGAAAATCGCTTCTCTCTCCTCCTCGGGGCTGTTGTTGCTGTTGCTGCTGTTGAACGTTCGAGGAGCCGGAGACTGCGAGCATTTTTATTCCCGCGCTCAAATTGGAGGTTACGACGTAGAGACTGCAAGGACTGGAAAAGAGTCCAAAATAGGGAAATTTTTTGATTTTTTCCACGTCGGTGCACTCCGATATCATTCTCGCCTCCTCTTTGCACTTTTGAGCATCGTTTATGCCGTAAAAAGCGCTCATCTTTCCCGTGGCTTCTTGGTCGCATTTTTTGTTCTTGTTGTTGGCAGGAGATCGGTGAAAGGAAACTCCGCTGAAATAAAGGTCGTTCACGGATTCTCCGCAGTGAAAGCGTCGGTTTCCGAAAATGTTCGTCGAAATAACGGTGTTGGCTTCCGGCGACGGAGGTGCCGTCGGAGACGCGCGACGAGGAGGGGTCGGCCGAGACGAGAGGACCCGAACCACGGCGAGGGCCTTCGTCGACTCGGAGGCGGAAGCGGGTTTCGAAACGAGCGTCGAACGACAAGGGTCCGGAACCGCCTTGACCAAAGTTCTCTCGTCGGCAGAAACTCGATCGTCCGCGACGGTTCCGGGAGGCTCCTTCGTTTCCGCGACGGTTCGGAACAGCTCTCTGTCGCGTTCTATTTTTTTCAAAGCGACGGTTTGTTTTTCCAGTCGTTGCAAAAAACTCGGAGAACCCCAGCACGACTCTCTCAAATTTTGGAGCCCGTAAGAGCCCAAAAAGTTGACCGGAATTTTGGGAGAAAAGTCCAAGAGCCAAGGCTTCTCCGAAGAAGTCGAGGGCGCGTTCGCGACGACGTGAAGGGCAGGAAATTCCGAGGGCCGGGCCTTTTCCGAAGCGGCCAAAACGCTCGCGACGTCGGCATCCTCGACGACGACGCCTGCCATCGCGTCGCAATCCAGAAGGCCCATTTTCGCCGCTTTCGACCTGGGGGCAAAGTAAACGGACATGCCCAAAAAAGGCAACTTCGTGTCCCGCCAAGACAAAGGAGAAGAAGCGGAGGAGGGAACGAAGGCGCGACATCCGGGATCCGAGGCGGAGGAAGAAGGCGCGAACGAGCCTCCGGGCTCTTCCGTTCTGCTCGAGAACCTCACGGCGTTTCCGTCTCCGATCCACGCTTTTTGACCGTAGGGAGACAGAAGCTTCGCAAATTCGGAGCTCAGGCCGCCTTTCGAAGCCTCTTTTTCGTCCGAGACGGGTGTCCCTTCGTAAACGGGAAGATCGCAATCGCCGGCGTCGCAGTTGGTTCTGAGTATTCCCATCGGAAGGTGAGCGTTCCAAACGCAAACGCAACCCGTGGGTATCCTTATGGAACAAGGTTCCAACTGCGACAGTATCTGGTTCAAAAGGCTGTTGAACAGGTTCGCTCGTCTCCTGATGGCCTCCGAATGGACGGATCCCCCTTCGGAGCACCTGTCGGATCCTCCTCCCGCTCCCTGGTCTTCTTCTGGTCCTTCGAACTCTTCCAACATCTCCCCGAAATGCTCGTACGTTTCCCCGCCGATCGAAGAACCGCGATCGGAAGAGCGCGGGCCTAAACCGGCGCCGCACACTTTACGCCCGTTGCTCTTCGCCAACAGGAAACAGCAGTCTATCAAGAGCTTCAACGCGCGCTCTCGGTGAAGTCCCAAAATCAAATGCATGGCGTGTCCTCCTATCAAGGCTATCATGCCCTGATGGGTAGAATTTTGTTTCAAGCGATTTCGCAAGGTTCCGAGCAAATCGGGCGCCGCAACTTGGTCCAATTGGAGGTCGTCGCAGGATTGAGTCGCGCCGGAGTAGAGAGCGTCCAACTGAACGTTCTTGTCGAAGGGATCCACGGCCAAACCGTCGACGATCAAAGGCAGCCCCGAACAGGTGGCCAAAAGGCTCACGCTGGGCCTCACGCTCAAAACTTGTCTAACTTCGGGCTGTGCCTTGGAGTTCTTCGGAGGGAAGCTTTTGAAAGAAAGAGGAGGGTTTCCTTTGGCGCCGATGCCCTCGGATTGATCGGCAGGGGGACAGTTGTTTTGAGGTTTTTGGGTTTGATTCTTGTTGGAGGTCGTGGCCAATCCCATGGGTCCCCATATTCGACCGTTGCGGACGTACACCATGGGATAGGAAGCGATGTCGTCCGCCGAAAGGTCGAAGGAACAGCCTGCGCCGGCGGTCCTGTTTCGGCCGTCCGTGGTTTCCGTCGACTTCCTGGAGGTCGAGGGACGTTTGGCGTTCCTCACCTTGTCTTTTTTCCCGTAAAAGTGAGAATGGTGAGCGAGGACGAAACCTTGAGCTTCGCCCACCAAATCCAAATCTCTGCAGGCTTTTTCGACGATCGCGACGTTATCGGAAACGACGTCGCACCAAGAACCGTTTTCCTTTCGAAAGTTCAAAGTTTCGCAGTCGACGAGGCCGGTTCCGATGCACCAAGGTTTCTTGGCACAAGCGCGAAGCATCAAAGCGGGACCCGATTGTCCCAAAGGGTGGAAAAGAACGTCGGAGGCCACTCCGTTTACAGCGTGGCCGGAATGGGAGTCGCCTTTCACGTCGCTGGACATGCAATCTCGAGGGGCGGTGCTCATTCGTTTTCGATTCCCATCTTTATCTCGATTCCTTTTCTGCTTCGTTCTTCCGTCGCCGAGAGGCGCGGCGCGAGATCGCGAGCTTTTTTCGCCACGTCGCTTGCCCGCCGTTTCCAAAATTATGGATTCAGGCCTCTCGCGACCAAATCCGCCGCCCATGCTCAAAGATAGAGAAGGCATGCTCGTGGGGGAATTTGCGAACCGTTCGGATTGAGATTGTTGCTGCTGCTGCTGTTGGTCACAACCGGTCGAAAACGATAGGGAAGGGATCGAATTCCGCTGTATTTCTGCGTTTTTGCCAACAAGGCCAAGTCTCGGGTTGGGGGTCCTTTTCTCCTGGGGAAGCTTCTTGATGAACAGGAAATCGCTACGTTGAAGAGCAGAGCTCCTTTCGTCGGATTTTTCTTGCATGGCAGAACCCCTTCCCCGCCCGATTCCCAGCGCTTTGCCTCTTCCCCTTCCGCGTCCTCCGGGCGTTACAAACGGTCCGCCTTCCCCCGCTCTAGGGAAGAGCTCGGTCTCCATCTTAGTCGTCGATCTGGGTGCAGAAGACGAAAGTCCGTTCGGTTTTTTCCCTCCATCCAGGAGGTCGGAATTTCTTTTCCTGGAGCGCGAGGACGAATCGGAAATCTGGAAAGATCCGCCCCCGGTCTCGGTGAGGGGTTTAGAAAAATCTGCCACTTTGGGCTTGATGCAAGGTTCCACGAACATCTTGCGCATGGTAGAATGCTCTCGCGAACCACAGTACAGAGGGTTCAACAAGGTGGGCACGAAGTGATCCAAGTACTTTAGGTGTTTTGCAGCAAAGCTCGAGCAAGCGTATTCTTCGTAGTTCGAACGAGTTCTAAAGAAAGGTTTCGTCAAACCGCAACCTTTACGCTCTTCGACGGGGGAGAGTTCCAGCGTTTCTTCCACGAACCTCTCCCTCCAATAATACAGTAACATCTGATATTCGTTCAACTCGACGTCAGAAAGACCCTGCGCGATTTTGGTCAACGCGTTGGCAGAGGTGCAAAAGGCTCCGTAATCCAGGTCGTCTTCGATCGAATCCTCTGCGTAATCCGAAAAATTAGACCCCGCAGAGGAACAGCCCTCGCCGTCTCGTTTGGTTCGGCTCGCGCGACACGACGACGAAGAAGAGGGAGAAGACGCGACCTCCGAGAAATACGCCCGCGTCATGGAATTTTGAATTTTCTTAGTCAGACTTTGGACGTCGAAAAAGGTCCTAAAGTCTTCGACGTAAGCCGCCAAAAGCTGCTCTACGGCGGCCCTCATCGAGATGCCGGTGCCCCCGTTTCCGCGGGTTTTGATCAAGAGAGGGCCCTCCGCGGGACAGGTTCCCCTGACGCCTTCGAAATCACGAAAATCCAACCTGACGTACTTTCCGTCGAACATCGAATCGGTCCCGTCTCGACGCAATTGATCCAATTCCCCATCCAACAAATTTTGCACCGCGTCGCGGTTGGAATAGAGCGTTCCGAAAGGAAAATTTCTTCCGTGATTGGAGAACAGGTCCTGCAATATGTCCCTGACGGTGGTTTTGGAGGCGTAGTTTCTTCTTTGGACTTCCGACAAATTTTTCACGGAACAGGCATCTTTCACTGCGAATTCCCCGACAAGCTTTCCTTCTGCAGCTTTGGTTTTGGGTCCATCTGGAGGGAGACCGGACCCGGAAAAAGGTGGAAGGGCCGAAGTCGCTCGCGTTTGATCAGATGGTTTTCCATTGGTTCCTCCAATGGAACCGACGTCGGTCGGAAAATCGCATTTGATGGTGTCAGTACCAGGAGCAGAGTTGGCGTCCGTGTAGACAGTGGAGGAAAAGGGGATTCGGACATCGTCTTCATTGGGAACCCATTCGTCCAACCTCATCACCACGAATCCGTGAATTTCGGAGTACCGACGAGCGGCCGCGCACTCTTCTGGGGTGTCGACGTCGAATATGGACCTGTTTTCGGAGTAAGACTTCGTGGCTTCATCAACGACAGCTTTCAATTTGTCGAGTTTTCTATCGAGTTTTTCTCTGGCCTGGCGATCGTTCAGGGATGCGTATTTCGACCCGTCGTGGGTAGAACCTCTTCCTGCCAAAGGAGACTTCTGGAGACCTTTGGAAGGACCCGGGTCACTTGAAACTCCATCGTTTCCCTCGGTCGAACCGGAAGGCAACGCGAAAGGCAATGAACCAAAAGGAGAGACGGGGGTTTTGGAAAGACGCGGCTCGGAACCAACGCAGAACTCCTTTGGACAAACGAACCCGAGGACCCCAACGGGCGACCGAGACGAGGTCGATTCCAAAGAAGACGAACGCGAAGGGAGCGCGACGTCCAAAGTTTTCTCGGAAGGGCAGATCGGCTCGCATCGCGGTCCAAATGGACCACAGCTTTCCAGGGAGCGGAAAGCTTGAGATCTCTCCGAGCTCTCAGTCACTTCGGAAGATGTCAAAGGGAAAAGATCCAAATGCTCGTAGGTCTCGGAGTCTTCTCGGTCGTTTCCGGAAAGAAGCCGAGAGATCACCACTTCGACCCTTTGGTTGCGAATGCAAAGTTCCAACAAGTTCGAAAGGTTAGGCTCGAGTTCCGACTTGTCTATGGAAACCAGAGAAAGAAAATTTTTTTCGGGATCGGAGGCAAAAAACTCCAGTCCCAACCCTTCCAGGAAGGACTGGGATATCCTTTGGAAGAGAGGATTCAAAAGATATCTTCCCGCTTGTGCCGTCGCAAAGTCGTTGGATCTTCCGACTAATTGCAACAGTTCACGTTTCTCGATGATTAGAGACTTGAGAGCTTCCTGCGTTTCGAACATTACGTAATTCATCTGTGTTATCAACGAGAGGTCTTCTTGAGCTTTCTTTTGCAAAGAAGCATTTTCTCTCTCTCTTTCGGCCTTCAAACAGGAATTCAGGATGATCAAATGATCTTCCAATTCTTTGCTTTGACTTATCATCGAAGTCAATTGAACATCTATCAACCCGTCCAAAACTTTCAATTCCGTTTCCAGATTTCGTCTCCTTTCTTTGAGCGCCCAGAGTGCAGCATTTTCTGGATTTATCTGACGGAGTTCCGAGTTCTTTCGAATAGAATCGGATTGAACGATTTCAGAAGGCGCAACGTTCCTTCTAGATTCTGCAGTTTCGAGCTCGATTTTGATATCACACGTTAAATTTCCAAGCTGTTCTTGCGCTCGAGAAATGGCAAGTTGAATGTGAAAATCACCTTCTCTCTCGGAAAGTAGAGGCTCGATTTGAACGCAGGTTTTGCTGCGTTTGTTTCTGTACTCCCGTTGTTGAAGGTTACATTCCTCGGCCTTCCTTTTCGCCAAGCCGTAACGCGATTTGGCTTTGTTGTAACTTTCTTCTTTTTTTTCAAAAATCAAAAATTCTTTGTTCGCTTCGCGAATGAGAGCTGGCAATTTCTCTTGCGAGAGAAGAACTTTGGCGAGATTGCTCCAGGCTTCATTTTCCCTCTTTTTCAGGTTTGTAGAAGCCGACGTGATCTGAAACGTGGATAGTTTGCTCGATCCTTTTTCACATTTAGGGTTGGAGTTGGAGTTGGAGTTGGAGTCGATTTTAGTTTTGGCTTGAGTCGGCAAATCCAAGAATTTTGCAGAAGCCGCACTCGCAAAATGATCGCCAATTTCTGGAGATGGATTTCGTTGTTTGATCTCTCTGCGGCGAAATTTAAAATTGCCGGAACGGTCTGCATTCGTGCTTTTTGAGCAATTTTCCAGGTCCATTCACTTTTTTTAAATTTTCGAAACGGAAAAATAGAGACAACAAATCTAACCGGTTATATGGACGAAAAGAATATACGTCATATAAATCGCCTAGCCGACATGAGTCTGAAATTTTTTCCAAGTCGAAGGGGAGGCCAAAGAGGACCTTCCTTTTTTGGAAGTCCGGATGCCGGCCCTCTGGAAACGGACGGCGTGACCGGGCGAACTTTTCGCCCGGTCGCGGGATAGCGCGCCGCGTTTTCCC
>JACXTT010000589.1_pt1 | contig 62674 bp, 49 predicted proteins | sample 9270951 | NCBI WGS metagenome assembly JACXTT01 (sample SAMN15532306, study PRJNA645909) | rock metagenome | isolation source: weathered quartz diorite | place: Puerto Rico | collected 2017-06-21
AGGTTTTCAGCGCCTCGGGCAAATTGCCCTGCGCCACAAGCACATCGCCGACCTTGTTGTAGCTCACCGAAAGATCGCGCTGCCATCCCGCATGGCCGGGATCGGATTTCGCCAGCCGGTCTCTAATCGCAAGCCCGTCGCGGAAGGTTTTCAGCGCCTCGGGCAGATTGCCCTGCGCCACAAGCACATCGCCGACCCGGTCAAAGCTCACCGAAAGATCGCGCTGCCATCTGGCATTGCCGGGATCGGATTGCGAAAGGCGGGAGATGATCGGAATGGTGCCCCGATACGATTCCAGAGCGCCGCCAAGGTCGCCGCGCTGTTGCCTGATCTCGCCCAGGGTACCCAATGCGGCAAATTTGTAGAATCCGTCCTCGCCGCTTTGCGCAAGTTCTTGCACGCGCAAAAGCCGCTTTTCGGCTTTGCCGAGATCGCCGTAATCGACGAGGATATAGCCTGTTTGGTAAAGGCTCTCGATATCGTCCGGATCGAGCGCGAGCGCTTTTTCGTAAGCCTCGAGCGCACGTTTGGGATCGGCAAGGCCCGCGATGGCGCCAAGATTGCGATAGGCAACCGCTGCTTCCTTGCGGTCCTTTGCAATCTTGGACTCCTTGTCCTTGGCGAAGGCTTCGAGCAGCGGCACCGCTTCGCCGAGCTTGTTTTGCCGCAATAGCACGAGCGCCTCTTCGAGCAGGCTGTTACCCTCGGCCGCGCCTTGCGCGATCGAGTGCACCGCCGCCCCGACCGCCTGCTCCGCACCCGGCCCGGCCGCGGGACGCTGCGCAAGCAGCATATTGGTCAGTTCGGCGATCCGCGCGTCTTTTGCAGCGTCCCGGGCGTTCTGCGCGGCCCGTTCCTCCGCGCGGTTTCTTTCGACTTCCAAAAGGTATTCTGTGCTCGGCCCGGCGATGAAATCGCCGCTAACGATGGTGCTGCCCCCAGAGGCGATCCCTGGTCCCGCTACAGACGCAGTGGTGCTGGCGCTTTTGTTGTAGGCTTTCTTCCTGCGCTCGGCGCAAAATTTGAAAACCTCCCAGCCTGCCTTGGTCAGCGCAGCGATCACGGCACCCGCTGCGCCTAGCGCGCCGCCGATCCGGGTCCAGTCCCAATGGCCATCTGGGCCCTTGAAAATTCCCGCTACCGTGTCAAGCTAGGGCGGCACTTCCAAATCCCCCAAAGACATCTTTTTCGCGCGATCTTACACGAGGCGGGGCCGCGGCGCGAATGCGGCTTGTAAGGTTTTGCGCGAGTTTCGGACAAAATGTTTTCACGTGAAACATTTTTGGAATAATTCTAAAAAATGATTTCCTGGAGGGTTGTATAGTCGTTTCAATAAGAGGCCGGAGTTTGGCCGGTCCGGTCTGCCGGCTCACTCTTTCTTATCGCTCATGAACAGAAACGGCGCGACATCGGCGACTTTTGGCGCCTTGCCGCTCGCAAAGGGCAAAGGCCGGCAGACCGCCATGGCGGAGAGCCCTACCCGCGCGGTCAACATCCCGTTCAACACGCCCTCACCGAGGCGCACCGAGAGTTTTGCGGCGATCCCATGGCCAAGAAATTGCTGAATAAGGCTGTCGCCGGCCGCCATGCCGCCCGTTACCGCGATATGCGTGGCAATCGAACGCATGAGTTTCAATAAGCCCAGAAATCCCGGACGGCCGCCATAGATGACCGCAACAAGCCGGACCAATCTCACCGCCTGCGCTCCGACAAAAATGACATCGATGATCGCGCGCGGCGCGAGCGCCGTGACCATGGAAACGCGCTTTGCCGCGCGCGCGATTTCGCGCCGCGCTTCCGCGTCGAGCGGCGCGACAAGCGTGCGCTCCGCGATGTCGATGAGAAAGCGGCCATCGACGATACCATGCGAAAGCTCGCGCAATTGATTACGCGCATGCGCAGCCTCGGGCTTTAAGGAATATAGCGCGGAAAGCTGACGGGTGAGCCGCCGCGCCCCGTCAAAATCATTCTTTTCGCGCGCAAGACTAAGCCCCGTGTGCAGCTCCGTGATGTGACGCTGGCGCAAGACACCGCCGACTTCGCGCATGCCAAGAACGAGAAGGGCTGTTCCTGCCAAGCCCGCAAGCACAAGACCGATCAAGCCGAAAATCGGATACCAGGAGAAAAGGTCCTCGATCAGCCGCGCGAGCCAAAGCCCAAAGGCAAGCGAAACGAGGCCGCCAGTGGCAGACCAAAAGAGGCCGGCCCAGGAAAAGAGCGAGCTCAGCTCAAGACGTGTTTTTTTCGCCGCTTTGACTGGGACGGAACCAAGATCACGAGCGGCAATGAATCGCATGGCCTCGGCCTCGTAATGGTCCACCGTGCTTTCGATAACCGCCGGGCCAGGAACCGCTCCAACGGGAGCGTTGGCGGTCCCGCCGATACGGAAGGCGCGCGGACGCGGTTTTGGTTCAATTGCCACGCTAGACCTCGTTTCTCCTGTGCTGCTGCGGCTTCCGCCCGCTTCGAATCAGCGCAGCGGGCAATTGATCAATCATCAAAGCCGGCCGGTGTCGAGACGATTAGCCGAGCCGGTCGCCGAAAAGATATTGCAGCGCGCGGTCGAGCCTAATATGGGGTGGCGGCAGCAGCGTGCCATCGCTCGCGCGAACAGGGGCGGGGGGAAGAAAACGAACAAAGCGGTAGTCGATTTCATCCGGTTTTACCCGCGGCGCTTCGCAAAACACCGCTTCAGGATCGCTTGGGAGCTCGCCCGGGTAGATCGCCGCCTCCGCGATGCCATCGAAAATTTCGCCGCCAATTCGCTCGCCGTCAAGCGGCGTGCCGACGACGGCTTCAAGAGCAGGCTCGTTTGGTCCGCCAACTTTGGCCTCGCGCGTTGCGCGGATGGCCGCGAGCGCGATCACATCCACTTCTGCGCCGACTTTCTCGGCGCGCGCAATTGCTCGTTTGGTGAGATGGCGCAAAATGGCTTCGAGCCGGTCATGGCTCGTGTGATGCAAATGGTCGGCCTTTGTCGCGGCAAATAGAATCTTGTCGATCTTCGGCCGGAAAAGGGTCGTCAAAACATTGCTTCGCCCGGCGCGGAAGGCGGCAAGAACATCGGTGAGCGCGGTTTCGAGGTCGCGCATTGCGGCTGGGCCTGCGTTTAATGCGGCGAGCGTGTCGATCAGCACGATCTGGCGGTCGAGCCTTGAAAAATGGTCGCGGAAAAAGGGTTTCACGATATAAGTTTTATAAGCTTCGTAGCGCCGCGCCATCATTGCCGCGTGAAACTCGGGAGGATAGATTTCGGCCTCTTCGACTGCAAGAGGCCCGAAGGTGAGAGCAGGAGAGCCTTCCAGTTCGCCCGGGCGAAGAAAACGGCCAGGCGGCACGGTGGAAAAATGGTACTCGCCCACAAGGCAGGCGCGCAGATAGGCGGTAAAGAGCCCGGCCTCTCGGCGCGCTTGTTCTTCGCTCGCGGCGGCGCGGGGATTGGCATTGGCCGCAAGCCTGCGCCATTGCGCCGCAAGCGGTGCTCTCGCGGCGCTTGCCGAGGCAATAAAAGTTTCGCGCGACCATTGCGCATAGGATTTTGCAAGAAGAGGCAGATCAAGCAGCCATTCGCCGGGATAATCGACGATATCGATGGTGAGCGATTGACGTGCCGGCTGCATGCCGCCAGGCTGGTTGAAATAGAGACGCAGGCGCAACTCAGAGATGCGCCGCGTCGATTCCGGCCAATGGCGGGAGCCCGGAGAACCTTTGAGGCCCGCTAGCGCGGCAATGTGGTCCTCGTAGGCAAAGCGCGGCACCGCGTCGTCGGGCTGCGGCTCGAGCGTGCCGCCAATAAGCCGCCCTTCGGCGTGAGCCCGAAACACCGGCAAAGTATTTTTGCGTCCGCGGAGAGCGGGGCTTGCCGCCTTGGTCAGATGTTCGATGAGAGCGGTAATGAAGATCGTTTTGCCTGATCGCGAAAGCCCCGTGACACCGAGGCGAATATGCGGGCCGGTTGACAGCTCAACAAGATTTTTCACCGCTGCGCGGGCTTCGAATATAAGGTCGGAGATGAAGGGCAAGAGTGAAATTCCAGCTCGCTCTAACGTGGGGCCTTGGACCATGTCCTTATCGATAAAACGGGTCAACTCTTCGCTTGCGCAACGCCTGGCGGCCGCCACGCGCGTTGGGGCCCGCCTGTCATTCGCGGCCGGCCTTGGGGCGTTCAAACCGGCACGGCCGATGAATTCATGTGAAAAAAACTACAACGCCTGAGAGAGCGCCCGCAATCGATTCTATGGCTGGGCCGGATCCGGGACCCGAACGACCCGAATTGCGGGAGGGAGCGTATTGAGGTCAACGGTTCTTGATGAATAGGGGCGGCGCGACGCCATTTCTCATGGACTCATTGATTTCCTTTTCTTCCTTTGGGCACATGGTGCCATGATAGATCAGTCAACCCGGATGATGTTTGGAGTTATATTCGGAGTCTTTCCAGGGGCCATTTGGTAATTGAGTGAGCTTGTCATTCCCGTTTGGTAAGAATCGCCCGTTTGGAAGAATCGACTTAATTTTGTGGCTGCCTCATTAGCGGTAGCTGCCGTCGCTTTTTCAGCCCCGCCAGGGATAAGTTTTTCAGGTGGAAAGCCCTCTTTTGCCAAACTCGAGGGGCATTCACAGGAAGCGCAAGAGGCGCCTTTTTACGGGACCCCGCAAGGTAGCGGCATTCGAGCGTATCGCCAACGCCGCCAACGCAAACTGCGTAAGCTGGCTGCACTCCGGCCGCGACGAGGGCAAGGCCAATGGCTAATGGGTTGGTATTTGGACCGTCATACTTACCGTTTCCGTTCTGCCAAGGGTGTTCTCATTCGGTGCAGCCAAGATAACGGATCCGCCTCAAATCGTCTGATTATATGCCCCGACCTCCGGGTTCTCGCGCAAGACTTTGTCGGCGGCGGCAAACATCTCCCGCATGCGCGCGTCAGACACGGGGCTTTCGACGACGACCACAAGTTCGGGCTTGTTCGAGGAGGCGCGAACGAGCCCCCAAGTACCGTCCTCCACCATCACGCGCACGCCATTGACGGTGACGATGTCGCGGATTTTTTGGCCCAACAAGGGTTCGCCCTGCGCCTGCATCGCTTTGAAGCGTCCGGTTACTCTGCCAACGACGGCATATTTTTTCTCGTCGTCGCAATGCGGCGACATGGTGGGCGAGCCCCAGGTTTTGGGGAGCGCCTCGTAAAGCTCGGCCATCGATTTTTGCGGATTGCGGTCGAGCATATCCAAAATATGGATGGCGGCGACAAGGCCGTCGTCATACCCCCGCCCTATCGGCGCGTTGAAAAAATAATGCCCGGATTTTTCAAAGCCCGCGAGCGCGTTCAGCTCGCTCACCCGGCGCTTGATGTAAGAGTGCCCCGTCTTCCAATAATCAGATTTGGCGCCATTGGCGAGAAGCACCGGGTCGGTGGCAAATAGGCCCGTCGATTTGACATCGCACACGAAAGTCGCGCCGGGGTAGAGTTTTGAAAGGTCGCGCGCGAGCATGACCCCGATCTTGTCGGCAAAAATCTCGTTGCCCCTATTGTCGACGACGCCGCAGCGATCGCCGTCGCCATCAAAGCCAAGCGCGATATCGGCTTGCGATTCCCGCACCTTGTCCGCCATGGCATGGAGCATATGAAGGTCTTCGGTGTTTGGATTGTAATGCGGGAAGGTGAAATCAAGGTCGGTGTCGAGCGGCACGACTTCGCAGCCAAGCATTTCCAACACTTTTGGCGCGAAGGCGCCCGCAGTTCCATTGCCGCAGGCCGCAACGACTTTCAGCTTGCGCTTAATCTTCGGCCGGTTCGTGAGATCATCGACATAGCGATCGGCAAAATTTTCAACGAACTGGTAAGAGCCGCCCTCGCCATAACGGAATTTGCCTTGCAAGACGATGTCTTTCAGACGGCCCATCTCGTCGGCGCCAAAAGTCAATGGCCGTCTCGAGCCCATTTTCACGCCGGTCCAGCCATTGTCATTGTGCGAGGCGGTCACCATGGCGACCGCCGCAATGTCGAGGTCGAACTGGGCGAAATAGGCCATCGGGGTCAGCGCAAGCCCGATGTCGTGAACTTTTATTCCCGCCGCCATGAGGCCGGTGGTCAGCGCATATTTGATCGACGCCGAATAGGAGCGGAAATCATGTCCCGTCACAACCTCCGGCGAAACGCCCATGTCATGGAGGAGCGTGCCAAGTCCAAGCCCCAGTGCCTGGACGCCCATGAGATTGATTTCCGTTTCAAAAAGCCAGCGCGCGTCATATTCGCGAAAGCCGGTCGCTTTCACCATCGGCGCGCTTTCATAGGCATAGGTATTGATCTTGAGTTGCGAGGCGGGCGTCGGAAACATGGATGATACTTGCGTTTAAAGAGCTGACCGGCGGAATGCCGCCGGTCTCACAACGCTGTCAAGCAACGCGCCGGTCCTGCGCCAGCCTAATGCTGCTTGGCGATGATCTTATCCTTAATTCCGTCATAGACCGCTTGCGGAACGATATTCTTCTGCACCAGCTCGTCCTTGCCTTTGTAGGGACGGTTCTTGACAATTGCCGTGGCCCTCACATCTCCGACGCCTTTGAGAGAACGAAGCTGTTCCTCGCTCGCCGTATTGATGTCGATGAGATTTGCCGGCGCGGCTTTTGGCGCGGGCTTTGGCTTGGTTGGTTTTGCCGCCGGCGCGGGGGCAGCTTTTTCCGGCGCTGCGGGCTGAACCGCCTGCGAGAAGCAAGGCGTCACAAATGCGGCGCCCGCGATCAGGCAGAGAGCAAAAATTGCGTTCCTTTGGGCATACATAGCGTTTCCTTTCTAGTTCGGCCTGAGCAGGCTTGCCGTTCTTGGCACGAAATATAAGGCAACTCCGGATCTCGGAGTGTCAATGGTGCCGAGCGCGCTCGCCAACAGAAAATTGCGGAATCCCTGAACGCGCGCGACGTTTTTCTGCGTGTCCGAATATGCTAAATGGCGGTCGCCTGTCAGCGGCGTCACTGTGCCACGGCTTGCATGTCAGTGTGCTGCGCGAGAAAACGCTCGGCCTCCATCGCGGCCATGCAGCCAAGCCCCGCCGCGGTCACGGCCTGCCGGTAGATATCATCTGCAACGTCGCCCGCGGCAAATACACCGGGCACGCTCGTTGCCGTCGAGAAAGGCGCGGTCTTTATATAGCCATTTGGTTTGATTACGAGCTGACCTTCAAAAACGCCGGATGCCGGCTCATGCCCTATTGCGACGAAAACGCCTTCCACCTCGACCTTGCGCAGGCCGCCGGTTTTAACGTTTTTCAAACGAACGCCGGTAACGCCCAAGGGATCGCCACCACCCAAAATCTCGTCGGCGACATGGTTATAGATCACCTCGACGTTTCCGCGGTTAAAAAGCCGCTCCTGAAGGATGCGCTCGGCCCGGAACATTTCCCGCCGGTGGACAACAAAAACCTTTGAGGCGATGTGGCTGAGATACAAGGCCTCCTCGACCGCCGTATTGCCGCCGCCGACAACGGCGACCGGCTTGCCGCGAAAGAAGAATCCGTCGCAGGTCGCGCAGGCCGAGACGCCATAACCCTTAAACTTCGCCTCCGACTCAAGCCCAAGCCATTTTGCTTTGGCACCCGTTGCGATAATCAGCGCATCGCAGCTATAGCTCGCGCCGTTATCGCCTTGGAGTCGGAACGGGCGCTTGTTAAGCTCGGCCCCAACAACATGATCGGCGATCATTAGGGTCCCCACATTTTCGGCCTGGAGCCGCATCTGCTCCATGAGCCAAGGCCCCTGAACCGGCGCTGCAAAACCAGGAAAATTCTCGACGTCCGTCGTGACCATCAATTGTCCGCCGGGCTCAAAGCCAGAAATCAGCACCGGCTCGAGCATAGCGCGCGCTGCATAGATAGCGGCGGTATAGCCCGCAGCGCCTGACCCGATGATAACAAGCTTGGCATGGATTTTGTCGGTCATGAAGGCCTGTTTTGGGGCAGCGAGGCAAAGCGAACGGTGCGCGGCTCCCAAATATATGATCTGCTTGGCGAACCGCAACCTTTTACGCGCGCGCTCTGCAATGGGCGCCGGAGCGGTATTCTGTTACGCTATAGCGGCGAAAGACCCAGGCAAGGTTTTCGCTACATTTTATGATAGACATGGCTTGGGACTGTCGTTCTGATCGGCGCGTGTCCCACACATAAAGTAATCATTCGGTAGAATGCTTCATCTCGCTCGTCAGTTTTCGTCCTTTGCCGTCGTTGGCGTGATAGCCACGAGCTCCCATTACGCACTCTTGATCGGGCTCGTCGAGATTTTTCGGGTATCCGCAGTATCTGCCGCCTTGGCTGGGTATTGTGCGGGCGGAACGGTTTCCTATTTGCTCAACCGCCGTCATGTGTTTCGCTCAAACAGACCGCATGACGAGGCAATCACGCGCTTCGTTATCGTCGCTATAGTCGGTTTCGGCCTCACCTATCTTTTTATGTCGCTGTTCGTCCAAAAGGCCCATATTCCCTACATATTGGCGCAGGTGGTGACGACTGGCATTGTCATGTTCTGGAATTTTGCCGCACACAAAATGTGGACTTTTCGCTCCGGCGGTGAAGGCGTAAACGCGCGGAAGTCCGCAAGCCGTAAAGGCCAGCCTCGCTAACGCCGCGAGGCTTGACGCGCCCTCTCCTGCCGGTCGAGGAATGCGGGGACCTCGGGTAAGAGCGCGCCGTCATAAGCGGCATTCGAATCATGTCCAACTGCGTGCGCATCGCTTCGACCACCGCCTGAACCTGCAAATGGCTGGCGAATTTTCGGCTGCAAAGCTTATATGATCTAAATCACAGAAGCCAATGAGTTCTGGTGCCATAACTGCGCAATGGAAACGCCCGCTTAAGGGGGCGCCAACCAAAATCGCGCACAGGAGAGCACCATGCCAAAGTTTCAAGCCGATTTCCGTAGCGTCTTGCGTGCCGCAGTCTTAATGGCCTCCGGGTTCGCGGTGACCCCTTCGGCAAACGCGAGCTTTACGGTTACCACAGCGCAGCGTATCGCCTGCACCCCGGATGTGTTCCGGCTCTGCAGCTCGGAAATTCCCAACGTCGGCCATATCATCACATGCATGATGGCCAAAAAGACGAGCCTTAGCCCCGCGTGCCGAAGCGTGTTCGACGCAGCGCTGGCCAGCAAGATGGCCTCAGGCGAGTAACGAACCCGCAGCATCAACCCCCAACGACGACCCATGCGATCGACTGGAGTTCACATGAAAACGCTCGGCATTGCCATCGCTCTTAGCCTGACGGGCGCCGCCGCCCAGGCTGGTACCTTATTCGAAATCCCTATCAATGGCGGGATTGCCCGGTTTCAGCTCGATGAGGACTGCGGTCAGTCTGTCTGCGCGTCGATATCTTGGACCGAGAACGATCGGCATCGCAACCGGCAAAAAGAAACGGCCAAAAGGGAACCCGCGAAGCCGCCGGCAAGAGCCGACTCGAAGCCAGCAGCCAAATCAGCGCCGTCCGATTCGCCGGCAGCTTCGGGCGCCGGCGGGTCAAGCGTTGCTTCTGTCGAGACGCCGGCTCCAACACCGGCTCCGGCAAGCGAGGGCCCTGCCGGCAGCGAATTGACCGTCGAACAGCCTGCAACGGCCGCCGGCACCCAAGGCGCAGCCGTTGCGCCTGCCGCGCCTCCTGAGCAAACGACTGTGGCCCGTCTCGTGCCGCCGCAGCCCGCTGCTCCGGCGCGCAAAGCCTCGGCGGCAAGCCCGGTCGGTGAGTGGCTGGTCGAAGGCGGCGAAGCTCGCATCCGCATCGACGAGTGCGCGAAAAATCTGTGCGGCGTCGTATCTGCGGCGAATAATGTGAACGAGACGGATCGCAAGAACCCCAAACCTGAGCTTCGTAATCGCCCAATCATCGGCTTACCTGTGCTCCTCGACATGAAGCCCACAGCCGGAAATCGTTGGGAAGGCCGGATTTACAATGCAAAGAATGGGCAGACCTACGAGGCTAATATTTCTCTCATTGATGCGCAAAGGCTGCGTGTCGAAGGCTGTGTGTTTGGCGGATTCATTTGCGGCGGCCAGAATTGGATGCGCGTGAACTGAAACAAAGAAGTAGTTTCAGGTTCGGAAAGCATCTTGATGAATGTATAATATTAACAATCGTTATACTTGGAATATTCTGGTTCCTGTCTTGAGCTCGCCGGCTACTATTGCCTTCGCGTTTCGAAGAGAGTACACTGCGTCCATTATTATTATTATGTGCTTCTAGAAACAGGAATTGCGAGCGTGGTGAAAATCATTTCAACCATTGCAGTGCGATTTCTAAGCGCTCTGATTTTGACCCTATGGGCCGGAGCGGCGTTTGCTGAGAAGCGCGTCGCTCTCGTCGTTGGCAACAGCCAATACGCACGCGATTCTCTTCGGCTCATCAATCCTACCAACGACGCGCAAGATTTTGCCCAGGTGCTGAGGGAGCTTGGCTTTGACGTCATTCTCCGCACCGATGTTGGAAAAGGCAATTTCGACCAAGCGCTTGTCGACTTCGCGCGCAAGGCTAAGAATTCCGACACGGCGCTCGTTTACTACGCGGGTCACGGTATCCAGCGTAATGGAAAGAACTATTTCCTGCCGACAGACATCGACCCTCAAGACGAGTTCGACTTCAACTACCGAACCATAAGCCAGGACAGCATTTTGGACGCCGTTAGCCAGGCGAAAAGCGTAAAAATCGTGATTCTCGATGCCTGCCGCGACAATCCTCTCGCCAGGCAGTTTGCTTCGCGCAGTTGGGGCGGCGGGCTCGCGCGCATTGATAGCGCGGAAGAAACGGTCATCGCCTATGCAACGGCGCCCGGCCGTGTTGCCAACGATGGGGAAGGCCGTAACAGCCCATTCGCTGCGGCGCTCGTCAAGCGGATCAAGGACCCGGGGCTTGAGATCATGACAATGTTCCGCCGCGTGGCGAGCGATGTCTATGAGAAGACCAATGGCACCCAACAGCCAGAGATTACGAGCTCGCTGCGCAGCGACTACTTTCTCAACCCGTCCGAGTCCGACAGCGAAGCGTGGAGCCGGATTTTTGATTCAACCAATCCGGCCGAATTCAAGGAATTCATCAAAAAATTTCCTGCTTCGCCATTTGCGCGCGAGGCGCAGTATCGCATCGATCTTTTTGAGCGCATTCGCCGCGAAGCCGAGGAGGCCAAGGCAGCCAAGAAAGAGGCGGAACATCTTGCTTTGGAAGCAGAAAAAAAACGCCGCGGGGAAGAAGCCAGGAAGGAGGCGGAGCGTTTCGCCCTAGAGGCCGAAAAGAAACGCCAGGATGAGGCCGTCAAAAAAGAGGCCATACGCGTTGCCGTCGAAATCGAAAGGAAGCGCCTGGAAGAGGAAGCAAGGAAGGAGGCTGAACGTCTGGCAATAGAGGCCGAAAAGAGGCGCAAGGAGCAGGAGGCGAAGTTAGAATCCGAACGTCGCGCGTTTGAGGCGGAAAAGAAACGTTTGGAAGAAGCGGCCAGGAAGGAGGCAGAACGCCTTGCCATGGCAGCCGAGAGGAAACGCCAGGAAGAAGCGGCCGCTAAGAAAGAGGCCGAACGTCTGGCTTTTGAGGCCGAGAAGAGGCGCCAGGAAGAAGCAGCCAGGAAGGAGGCCGAACGGCTTGCCTTGGAAGCCGAGAAGAAACGGCAGGCAGAAGCGGCAGCCAAACTCGAAGCCGAGCGGCTCGCGCTTGAGGCAGAGAAGGCACGGCAGGCAGAAGCGGCCAGGAAGGAGGCAGAACGCCTTGCCATGGCAGCCGAGAGGAAACGCCAGGAAGAAGCGGCCGCTAAGAAAGAGGCCGAACGGTTGACTTTAGAGGCCGAGAAGAGGCGCCAGGAAGAAGCAGCCAAAATCGAAGCCGAGCGGGTCGCCCAAGAGGCGGAAAAGAAACGCCAGGCAGAAGCGGCAGGCAAAATTGAAGCCGAGCGGCTCGCGCTTGAGGCAGAGAAGAAACGGCAGGAAGAAGCGGCCAAGAAGGAGGCCGAACGGCTTGCCTTGGCAGCCGAGGGGAAACGCCAGGAAGAAGCGGCCGCTAAGAAAGAGGCCGAACGGTTGACTTTAGAGGCCGAGAAGAGACGCCAGAAAGAGGCAGCCAAGAAGGAAGCCGAAAGTCTCGTCCAAGAGGCGGAGAAGAAACGCCAGGAAGAAGCGGCAGCCAAATTTGAAGCCGAGCGCCTCGCGCTGCAGGCGGAAAAGAATCGCCAGGAAGAAGCGGCCAGGAAGGAGGCCGAACGGCTTGCCTTGGCGGCCGAAAAGACGCGTCAGGAAGAAGCGGCCGCCAAAAAAGAAGCCGAACGTCTGGCGTTAGAGGCCGAAAAGAAACACCAGGAAGAGATGGCCAAGAAAGAAGCCGAACGTCTCGCGTTTGAAGCGGCAAAGAAGCGGCAGGAAGAAGCGGCAGCCAAAAAGGAAGCCGAACATCTCGCGCTTGAGGCAGAAAAGAAGCGCCAAGAAGAAGCGGCTAGGAAGGAGGCCGAGCGTCTTGCCTTGATAGCCGAGAAGAAACGCCAGGAGGAAGCGGCCGCCAAAAAAGAAGCCGAACGTCTGGCGTTAGAGGCCGAAAAGAAACGCCAGGAAGAGGCCGCCAAAAGAGAAGCCGAGCGTCTCGCGTTTGAGGCGGCAAAGAAGCGGCAGGAAGAAGCGGCAGCCAAAAAAGAAGCCGAACGTCTTGCCCTGGCGGCCGAGAAGAAACAAAAAGAAGAGGCGGCCAGGAAAGAGGCCTTGCGGCTTGAGGAGGAAAAACGCGCCGCCGAAGAGCGCAAACGCGCCGCGTTCCAGGAAGAGGATCGCAAGCGCCAAGAGATCGAACAGGAAAAGCAACGCGTGGCACGAATTTGCGACGGCGACCACAATGCCCTCGAGCAACTCACGCGCGCGCAGCAAACGGCGGCAATCGAGAAACTGGGCAAAGAGACGGCTTGCCCCACTTTAAAGCCTGTAATCGAGACGGCGTTGAAAGATATTGCGCGTGCAGTCAAGCAGGCCTGCGACTCCGACCGCAAGGCTCTTGGCAAGCTTAAGGATAGCGACCTTCCATCGCTTAAGGCTGGCGTCGCGAAAATGAGCTGCGAGCCGGCGCGCGCTGAGGGCCTAGAGCGTATTGCAAAGCTTGAGTATGAACAGAAGCGCATTCAGTTCATTTGCGAGGACGAAACAACAAAACTGCACGCAATAGACCAAAACGCCTCTCCGGCGCTCAAGCAATATTCGGAGTTATTGGCTCATTCCCAGTGCCCTTCCCTTCGCCCGGAAGTGACCGAGATCGTCAAGAAAATCGACTCGCGGGTGAAGGCAGCACAGACGGAACTAACACGGCTTGGCTGCTATAGCGCGCCGATAAACGGCAAATTCGACGATACAACGAAGAAATCTTTGGCGCTCTATTATTCCAAAAAGGGCACTTTGGAAGACCCTGATCGTCTGGGCGACGGCGTCGTTTCGGATTTGAAGCAGCAAAATCTTGGGCTCTGCCCGGAAGTGAAACCAGCTACGCCCGTCGTTGCAAAGCCGGCCCAAGAGCAGAAGACCAAGGAACAGGCAAAAAAGGAAGAAGAGCCAGTCTCGAAGCCTGCGAAAAAAGCGCATCGGATTGAAAGCGCCGCGCGTGAAGAAGAAGCGCCAGTTTCAAAGCCGCCGCGGCACAAAGTCCATAGCGCCGCGCGCGAAGAAGCGCCCGTCTCTGAGCCGCCGGCCCGGCACAAAATCCGCAGGGCCGCACGCGAGGAGGAGTGGGCGCCTCCGCCGCGACATCAATTGGCACGGCCCGCAGTCCAAAAACCAAAATCCTACGCAGGCCGGGAGAAGGCGCCGAAGATGCCAATGGGCCGGGCGGCGTCGGGTGGTTCCCCCACCGTTATCGGCGTGGGTAACTGACAATTTGCAAGGGGGTCCGCGTAAGCCGGTTGACGCAGTGGCGGCGGTGGGGCGGGGATTTGCGACACGCGGCCTTGCCGGTCGGTCCGCGGGAAGCGATTGCGTGATGCCGCACAACGGCTTTGCCAATCCGGGCCGTCCGAACCTCCAGCACCATCAGATCTCTCCGGCCAAAACCGGACAAATCCATCCGGACATATCAATCGACAGGCCCTCGGGCGAACATTGACAAAGACGGACCGCTCGCCATACTCGCCGCTAAGTGATGAATGGTCAGATGCGATTTCATCGGGCGGTGTCAGTGAGATCAAATCCGGACTTTTACAAATGAAGATATCCGCACGCAATGTTTTCGAAGGAACCGTCAAGGAAGTCAAGAAAGGTGCCACCAACTCACACATTCTGATCGATGTGAAGGGCTTAACGCTAACCGCTTCAATCACGAATGAAGCTACCGACGACCTTGGGCTGAAGGCGGGATTGAGAGTTAAAGTGATCATCAAATCCTCAGATGTCATGGTCGCCGTCGGATAAACAGTGAGTTCAATCCCGCCTCGTTCTCGAAAGCCAGGAGTCTGCTCACGGGGGAATTGTTTTCACGGCCCGTTGAAATGAACCAGGTCCAGCGCCCGCGCCCGCGCCGTTTTTTCATCGACACTTTTGGCGGAAAAGGCCCGGTTCCTTCGTGACTTGAAGGCGTTTGACCCGGAGACCACGCCGGGTACATGAATGCGCTCATACCGACATCCTGAACGGGAATCTCAAATGCTTTCACGCCGTTCCATGCTGCTGTTTCCGCTTGCTCTCGAAGCCGCGCTCTTGAAGCCTTCTTGGGCGAGCGGGAAAGGTCCCGTCGTCTTTGCAGCGGCAAGCGTGATGACGGCTCTGAACTCAATCGCAGCGGCCTGGGCAGCCGAGACCGGCAAAACAACGCCGATCGTCTACGCCTCGTCCGCTATCCTCGCAAAACAGATCGAACAGGGGGCGCCCGCAGATCTCTTCATCTCCGCCGACCTCAACTGGATGGATTATCTCGATCAGGCCGGGCTCATCCGGCCAGAGACACGCCATAATTTGCTAGGCAACGTACTGGTTCTAATTGAACCGGCGGATTCAGGCACGGACCTTGCGATCGCGCCGGGGTTTGATCTTGCCGGCGCGACGGGCGACGGCAAGATCGCGGTTTGCACCATAGCCGCGTGCCCCGGGGGGATGTACGCCAAGCAGGCGCTAGAATCCCTTGGGATTTGGGCGAAGGTAGAACCCAAACTTGCGCAAGCCGACAATATCCGTAATGCGCTAAATCTTGTTTCGCGCGGTGAAGCCAAATTTGGAATTGTCTATGCGACGGACGCCAAGGCCGATCCCAAGGTAAAGGTGGCCGGGGTTTTTCCGGAATCGACACATAGCCCGATCATCTACCCAGCTGCCCTTGTCGCAACCTCGAAGAATCCCGACGCAGCCCGTTTTCTTGGCTTCTTGTCTTCACCGGCAGCAGACAAGATCTGGATTGGGCAGGGCTTTGCAATCTTGCCGAAGTGAAGCGCGGCGCCATCGCAGTAAACCGAATATGCTGGGCGCGGAATTTCACGATTTTTTTGAACGAATGCGCCCAAAGAGCCAAAGGAATTTTGCCTTGAACGATTTGTTGCCAGCCGAATGGACTGCGATCTTGCTCTCCTTGCGAATCGCCCTCGTCGCAACGATCATGAGCCTGCCTTTCGGCATATTCACGGCTTACGTGCTCGCCCGCTGGCAGTTTCCGGGCAAAATGATCGTAAACGGCATCGTGCATTTGCCCTTGGTCTTGCCTCCCGTCGTCACGGGATTTTTGCTTCTTGTCCTTTTTGGCCGGAAAGGCGTTTTAGGCGCATTCCTCGCCCAATTCGGCATTGTTCTGGCCTTTCGCTGGACCGGCGCAGCAGTTGCTTGCGCCGTGATGGCCTTCCCGCTCATGGTTCGCGCGATACGCCTGTCTTTCGAGTCGATCGACAGGCGCCTCGAGCTTGCCGCAAGAACCCTGGGCGCAAGCCCGATCTGGACGTTCTTTTTGGTCAGCCTTCCGCTTGCGGTACCCGGCGTCGCCGCCGGCTCCATTCTCGCGTTCGCAAAGGCGCTTGGAGAATTTGGCGCAACGATCACATTCGTTTCAAATATCCCAGGCGAGACGCAGACGATCGCGTCGGCGATCTATTCCTACACGCAAGTACCGGGCGGCGATGAAAGCGCCGTGCGCCTGACGCTGGTTGCCGTAGCTATTTCTTTTGCTGCTCTTGTGGCCTCAGAAATTGTTCAGCGGCAGGCAGAAAAACGGGTCGCGAGTTTTTAAATGATCGAGGTCGATGTTGGGCTCAAAGTACGCGCTTTTGACCTCGATGTCGCTTTCAGCAATGGCGAGGGCGTTATCGCACTCTTTGGCCAGTCGGGTTCCGGCAAATCTCTGACTCTCAATCTCATCGCCGGATTGTTGCGGCCGAGCAGAGGCCGTATCGTTTTGGATACCAAAATCCTTGTCGATGTGGAGCGCGGTGTTTTCCTTCCAATGCACCGGCGTCGGATCGGTCTCGTGTTCCAGGACTCGAATCTTTTCCCACATTTGAGTGTGAAACAGAATCTACTGTTTGGGCGTTGGTTCGCGCCGCATCGAAACGAAGAGATCGATTTTGGTGCCGTGATCGAGACCTTGGGAATCGAAAAGCTGCTGACCCGCCGTGTCGCGCATTTGTCGGGCGGCGAAAAGCAGAGAGTGGCGATCGGCCGCGCGCTGCTATCCTGCCCGAATTTGCTTCTATTCGATGAGCCGCTGGCTGCGCTCGATTTGCAACGCAAGCTCGAGATCATGTCGTTGATCGAGCAGATACGCGACGAATTCAAGGTGCCGATCATCTATATATCGCATGCAATCGACGAAGTGGCCCGGCTCGCCGCGGCGATCGTTGTGATCGATGCTGGCCGGGTGAAGGCGGTCGGCCGGCCCGGCGATGTTTTTGGCAAGGCAGGGGCACAGGCGGCGGAGGAGCGGTTCGATCGTATCTCCGTCTTGACGATGAAGGTCGTTGGGGTGAACGCCGCCTATGGCTTAACCGAGCTCAAACATCCGTCCGGGACCATATGGCTTGCCGGCAGCCGCGCAGGGCCCATCGGAAGCGCCGCAAGGATTATCGTAAAGGACACCGACGTCACACTTTCGCTTGGGCCGCCGCGCGGCATCAGCACGCGCAGCGTTCTTTTCGGTACGATCGAAAATATCGAAAACTATGGCCCGTTAGCGACGGTCGCTATCGCGCTCGAGGGGGAAGAGCGGCTGTTCGCGGCGGCAACGCGCCACGCGCTCGACGAAATGGGGCTCTATTGCGGGGCTCGCGTCTTCGCCTTGATCAAAACCTCGGCTCTCGACGAGCGAAAAATTGCTTCCATCACACAGGTATAGTGCGGCGGATTCTGTGGTTGAATCGAAGGACAAGGCGAGACAAACGCCTCTATTGACTTCATCAAGGAAATGAATCGCCTTGCTGAACCTAACCGGAAACCCCTTCGATTCGATTTGAAAATCTGAGATAATACTTCATACCAAATTCACTGGCGGTATGACGCTCGCCTTGCTCGGCCTTGTTGGTTTGCGCTGCGTCGTGCACCACGAGTCAATCTGAGAATCCGGTGCTCTTTAGGTTCGCGCTATGCCGTGATTTACACGCAGCTCATATTTTCGTTGCAGGCGAGCGCCCTCAGCTCCTCTGCTCTACCAAGGAGAGCGCCCACGAGGAGCCACGTCCATGGCCTCAACGCATCATTCAGAAGGAGGTCAAAGATGTTCATCGCCACGATCAACGCAAGCGCGGCGAGCATGATCCTTTCACGCATCGTTTCTGCGAACTTGAGAGCCGCCGCCGCGCGAAAGACCGGGATTGTCAATAACCCAAACTCAGTAATAAATCCAAACAGGCCAAACGCCCCGATAATAATGATCCAATGGCCGTCCGTAACGCTGATATCTTTGCCGCCCTCGTCAAAAATGCGATTACGCCCAAAACGCCCCCAACCGAAAATAAATCGCTCCGACGCCCGGTCGAGGAGCATAGCGTCATTGTCAAAACGGAACTCAAGAGATTCTCCACGATCCACACTGATGGACATCGCAGCGTCAATGGCCAGCCCGGTCGGAACCAGGTGTGCGACGCGCAGCAAGGGGTACGCCACAGCAATGGAAGCGAGCACAACTGCAACACGCAGCTGCGCCCTTGGGTTTGCTAGGCGCACCAACGGCACTAGGATGGCGGCGTAGAGCAACGCGCCGAGTGACTTACTAAGGATCAGAACGGCGCTGAGGTAGGCCGTAACGCCGCCAGGCGCGAATCGGAACACTCTGGCCTGAATTCGCCATAACGCCGCGCCTGCGATCGCCGCTTCTGCCACAAACAAGGCCACGACCAACCCGTGCCCCAAGAATACCGTGGCTCGAAATCCGCCCTCGCGCATCTGCTGACCGAATTCGTGCGCGTGATAGCCGTAAAGCCAATTATGGAGCTGTGGACTCGCGCGGATTTCAAACAGAATAGGTATGGAATAAAAAAGCGCCGCGACGACGACGACACGCAAGATCGTTTCATTTTCCTCGCTGCTTCGAAACAGCTCTCGACCGAGAAAGAATGGGGTCAGCCAAATGAACTGGGCCACAACAACTGACAGCGCCTCGTGAAGATCCTCCCCCGGTAGTACACGGTCCCCAACCAGAATCGCGTCGTAGTTAAGCTGCGCCGTTATGAAGGGTTCAGCGACGGACGCACAAAATAGGAGCTCAACAACTCCGAATCGGTTGACGAATCGCGGCAGACGCCGCAGGATCATCATGAATGCGACTAGGGCAACGAGATTTGGTATGGAATTCTTGTCAAACGCAGGAACCCCTGGGAACTTGATCTCTGCGCCCACTGGAAGCAGGAGCATCGCACCAAAGACCGTCCATAACGTCGCCTCATGAATGGGGCGCGTACGGTAAAAGTAGAGCCCCACAAAAGGCCACATAAATAGCGCAAACGTGGCAAACCAATTTGGCATTTGTCAGATTGTCAGTCACCAAAATGGAGTCTCTAACACACGCCGGAGCCGCTGTTGAGATGAAAAATCAAATAGGTTGAATGCGATGCGCTTCTGCTATGCAATCGTCCGGTTCGATTTGAGGAATTTTAGCAACTGGCCCCTGCGCCCCCGATGCCAGCATCTCCGCTCCGGCACACCGTGCCGCCACTTGACGCCGTGGCGGACCTCCGGCGCAAGGATCAAGCCTACGGACGAGAAGATCAGGCAAGGAGAGCACTTCAACATCGATTGTCTCGCCAGCCCGGTCTGAGGCCATCATGGTGGTCAGCGCCCTTCAATCCGAACCCAAGGAAGCCATCCAGGCCATCGTGAACATTCACACCGAATTGCGGGAGCACAGACGGGCCGCTAGGATTGGCTACGGTAAGAACAGAGGATTAACAATGCGTATCGGGTACTTCGTCCCGGAATTCCCAGGTCAGACACACATCTTCTTCTGGCGAGAGCTACAGTCTTTGAAGAGGCGAGGCGTTGATCTGGTCATCATCTCTACCAGAAGACCGAACTCTCGGATCGTCTCACATGTTTGGTCGGCGGATGCGATCAAGGAGTGTATCTATCTTCGATCCGTCGACAGATATTTGGCTCTGGCCCTTATCGAGGTCTTTCGGAATCCGGCAGGATGGGTTCGGTGCCTGCGAAGCATCCGTCGATGCGCAGATAAGCTCCATCTTTTTGCCTTGGCGCTAGCAGCTGCTAAGCTCTCAGCCATTGCCCGGCGTCAACGATTATCTCACGTACACGTTCATTCGTGCGCCGATTCCGCTTACGTCGCCATGTTTTCTTGGCTGTTGGCGCGGCTACCCTACAGCCTGACCCTGCATGGTCCTCTAAATGACTATGGGCAAAACCAGGAGATGAAGTGGCGTCATGCGAAATTCGCGATTGTGATCACGAAGAGGCTTGAGCGGGAGGTCAGAACAACACTAGCGGACCATCTGCCGCCGATCGTCCAGGTGGCGCCAATGGGCGTCGATGTTGCGACCCTTAAACGGACATCCTCCTATCAGCCGTGGGCAGCAGGGAACGGACGACTGCGCATTTTCAGTTGTGGACGGCTCCACCCGGGCAAAGGCCACGTCACCTTGATAACGGCGCTGAAGGAGCTGCGACAGGCCGGCATCGATGCAGAGATTGAGATCGCCGGCGAAGACGCCCAAGGTGGAACCGGCTACCGGAAAACCATCGAAGCGCTTATCGCTGAGTTGAGGCTACAGGACGTTGTCAGGCTACGTGGCGCCGTCTCAGAGGCAGAAGTCAAGGCGTCGCTCGAGCGCGCTCATATCTTCGCGCTCGCCAGCCGCGAGGAGCCGCTCGGCGTCGCGATTATGGAAGCCCTGGCGATGGAAGTGCCCTGCGTTGTCACCAGCACAGGTGGGGTTCCCGAACTTATCGACGACGGAATAGATGGGCTGTTGGTGCCTCCGGATGACCCGCACCAACTAGCGCATGGCATTTTGTCGGTCTTGCGAAAAGGCCACACCGCGGCCGAGCTTGGTCAGAAGGGACGCCGGAAGATCGAGCAGCTCTTTCACAGTGGGCGCAGCGCTGATGTCCTAATTTCCGCGCTCTCTCGGTCACAGACGCAAGCGCCATCTTCCATCTGACAACGCCTGCATTTATTGTCCAAATTGGACGTGAAGCGACCAAGGATCACGGCCAAGAAAATCATTAGAATATCGCGCATCCCGCTCATGGACAGACTTAGACCATATTCCGCTGATTGAGGGAACCCCTTTCTAGGCCGCCATGTTGATGGCGCATTCTGGCGGCGAATCCGGCGTGCTCAAGTCCGCGAAAGTAAGCTAGAGATTTGGCGAGGCCTCCGCACCCCTTGGCGACCCATATCGCGACCGTCACAATGGAAGGTGGAAAAAGGTAGTGCGTTTCCGCCCTTGCTGTCAGCGCAAAAGCGTGCCGGCAGTTCGATGGAGGAGGCTTTCGTGTCGACAATACGAAAACTTCAACGCCCAGTCGCCGCGGAGCCCGGATTTCTCGCCAGAAGAAGATGTGGGTTTGGCTTGGAAATTCCGGGACCAAATATCCCAGCCTCAGAACCATTGTCCGAACTCCGGTGATTATGCGAATGGCAAGCCTCAATGAAGCAAGATTGCATATCCCAATAATCAATCATGCCGCAGGATGATCGCTAAAAGACCAACATCTGTCGATTATTCACAAGGTTGCAATGAACGAACTTCGCGGCTTCCTCCATCTCGGACGATTGCGTCCGAGTCACACTGTCAGCTTCCACCACCACAAATATAGTCGCAAATTTAAACGAGAGACAATTGGTATAATCAGGAGAAATGGGTAAGAAGCTGATGCGGCGAGGGGCTTGCCAGGAATTGGTTGTCCTAGGCGGATGACCAGCGAAGGTACCATTCTGCCAACTGGCACTCGACGAGATGTTCGAATCGCAGGCGCGTTACGTTTCTACCTCTTGAAAAACTCAAGTGAAAAGAATTTTGCAATCCCTTGACAACCCCTTCGGCCCAAGGTTGTCACCCATCTCTTAGGTACAGTCCGTTGCCTATGTCTCCGGGCCGGACAATAGTATTTTTGGAGCGGGCGAAGGGATTTGAACCCTCGACCCCAACCTTGGCAAGGTTGTGCTCTACCCCTGAGCTACACCCGCATCCATGTGCCTCCGGCAGGCCGTGCCTGCTGCGTGATTATATGGCTTAAACAGCCGTCTAAAGCAACTTTTTGAGCCGGCCTCCTTCCACCTCTCGTAGAACAAAGCGTTAATTCCGTCGCCCGGGCTTCGGGCCGGCAAATAAGCTTGCATTGACGCCGCGGTGTTTGGCAAGGAGAGTCCGGCTCGCAGCACGCAAGGACCAGTTATGTTCTCGCCCGAGGAAATCGAACGCTACGCCCGGCACATCGTTTTGCACGGGGTCGGCGGACCTGGCCAGCAAAAGCTCAAGGCCGCGCGAGTCCTTGTTGTTGGCGCGGGCGGTCTTGGCTGCCCGTTGATGCAATATCTCGCGGCCGCGGGCATTGGTGAGATCGGCATTATCGATGACGATAAAGTCTCACTGTCGAATTTGCAGCGCCAGGTGCTGCATGGCACAGCCGACATTGGCAGAACCAAGGTTGAAAGCGCGCGGGATGCCATTGCGCGGCTAAACCCGCATGTCAGAATCGTTCCAATCGCCCGCAGGCTCACTACGGACAATGCCCGTGAGATGGCCCGCGCCTTCGATGTCATTGCGGATGGCTCGGACAATTTTTCGACGCGTTACGCCTTATCCGATGCTTGCTTTTACGAAAAACGTCCGCTCGTGACCGCAGCGGCCGGCGCCTTCGACGGCACGCTCACGGTCTTGCGCCCCTATGAGAAAGGCCCTTTGGGCGAGCCCAATCCGACCTATCGCTGCCTCTACCCGGAGCCGCCGCCCGAGGGTGCGGTCCCGGCATGCGCGGAGGCTGGCGTGCTCGGCGCGCTGACCGGCATGCTTGGCGCGATGATGGCGCTTGAAGTCATCCGCGAGATCGTCGGCTTTGGCGAAGGACTCGTCGGCAGGCTGATGCTCGTCGATGCCATAAACATGCGCTTCGAGACCGTTTGCTATCGCTGGGATCCGGAAAATCTCCTAAACGGCCGCGCCGCTTTGAGCTCAGTGCAATCGCGCCAAAATGTCTCGCATGATACATTTCTGATGGGGCCGCCCGAACGGCATCATCGTGCCAAGGCGTGGCCGCCTAAGCGGCCCAATAAGAGAGACCGTCCATGAATAAGCTCGCCAGGATTGCCTTTGCGATGATGAAGACCGGCGAAAGCTTCCGCACCGGGACGTTCGCGAGAGCCCGAGACGAGCCGCTCGCTCGGCTCACGGCGCTAGGGAGGTCGCGCCTGGCGCCCGGCTTGTTCCCGCCCTGCTGCGCTACGCTTCGGGGCACGATCCTAAGAGGCATTTGCCAGAGATTTTGCCGCTTCGAGATTGGCAAGTGCAAAAACACGTGATGAACAGCATGGCCGCCATCGAAGACCTGGAACCCCGCCCTCGGCCTTGAACCCAGAACGGCCACTATAGATTCCTTCTGGAAATGCGGAAGTGTGAGCACCTTAGGGTGCCGGGATCCAACCCATTGCTTCCCAGCGTTCTGTAGTTTACCGCCCTTTAAGAATCTATTCGCCGGGGAGTGAATTCGTGGCAGGGCATCTAACGCAAAAGCTTGTTCGCGGCATACCTTGGATTGCGGGGGAGTCATTCTTCAATATTTTTTGCAGCGTAATGACCGTCGTTTTGATTGGACGATTCATTTCTCCCGCTGAATTTGGCGTTGCGGGCACGGCTACCGCGACGGTTCTCCTCGTCGAAGTCCTGTCGAGTGCCGGAATCTCGGAAGCGGTGGTACGATCGCGATCGGGGGACACAATCATCACCGATACCGCTTTCGTTACCGCAATGGCTTTTGCGTTTGCGGGCATGGGGATATGTGCGCTTGCGGCCTACCCCGTCGCTCTTATATTCGGCGATAAGCGTCTCGTTGCCCTTATCCTCGCAGCAAGCCTGCTGCTTCCTCTCAATGCGTGCGCCGCGGTTCCGGCGGCAATTATGACGCGAAAAATTCGCGCCGCAAAACTGACGCGGCGGCTGATCGGCGGGCGAATTTTCGGCCTTTTGACGCTTTGCATCTTCGCGATCATTGGTTGGAGCGCCTGGACAGTGGTTATGTCCAATCTCGCAACAAGCTTCGGTTCGCTGGTCATGATATTGACGGCAGCAAAACGGTGGCCTCGCATAAGACTGAACTGGAAGGAGGTGCCTGCGCTCTTACGTTTTGGTATGATGATCAGCGTGGAATTTATGATCCGCAATGTCGCGATGCGGACATTTAGCCTGTTGTTTGGCTATTTTCACGGACTTGCTGCGCTAGGCAATTTTCAATTTGCTTATCGTCTCGCCGAGGAGGCGGCGGGTCTCATAATACCCTATGTCACACGGTTTGGGCTGTCCTACTTTGCTGACAAAGAACGAACAGCGTCGGATAAAACGTCCTCCTTTCTAACCGGAAGCCAACTTATCGCGGCCGTCTCCACACCCATGTTCGGCGGCGTGGCTCTCGTTGCCAGAGATTTCGTGCCATTGGTTTTCGGCGCCAAATGGGAACTGGCGATACCGTCTCTCCAAATTATGGCGATCGCATCGCTCGTCGCCTATCAGCGCATTTTGATTGGGTCCGCCCTTCGCGCGAGCGGCCACCAGCTGGTCATGATCGGCATAGCCGCGTTCGGCGGCGCCTTTGCCCTGCTTTCATGCCTTGTCAGCGCAAATCTGCCTCCAATCAATGGCGTCGTTGGGTTTGCAGCACGCCTCTTCTTTGTTGCGCCTTTGAGTGCTCTGGCAATTGTTCGCCTCCTGCGAATTTCGCTTAAGGCTCAATTGCGCATATTAATCGGCCCAACGGCAGCGGTGGCAGTGATGGCCGTTGCGGTCATATCTTTCCAGCTGGCGTTTCCAGGCGCAGCGTCTTTCACGCGGCTTGCCGGGTCGATTTTGCTCGGTATCGCCGCTTATTCAATTGCTCTTTGGTTGATTAGCCCGGACCTCTTCGCCAAAGCCAAATCGCTGTTGCTGCGGCGGACCGTCCGAGGATGAGAAGGTTGCTTTAGAGGCGGTGCGATGGCTAAAAGCGCGTTTAAGCATGCCTTAAACCTGGCGCAAAATCCCAAAACGCGGGGGCCGGATCGCATTTTGCGATGCAGGAAGTCTACGCTGCGGTTGCGCCGGTTCAAGATTTCTCTGCCGCGTTTTCCTGACCGCGCCCGGCGCCTCCGGCAAGAACAGATCACATTTACGGCGCGGCTCCCTTTCCTCGTAGAAAAGCTTCCAGGAGGCTCTCGCCTCATGCGACGGCTGGCCCGTTGGCCGCTTTACGGCGCCTGTTTTAAACTTGATTCTGGGATATCTGCGGGTCTTCGATAATTTGAAGGAAGCAGAGGCCGCATTTCGCCCCTATGCGCCAGGAGTTCTTTACCATCCTGACTACGCGAAACACCATCTGAAAATTTCTGAAGTCCCGAGGCCCAGCGGCCACGCGTCGACCCTCCTCTTTCGGCCAAGCTCACGAAAAAAAACCGGTCTATATCCTTGTCAACCGGACACCTTTGATCGAAGGGCCAACGAAGGCTGGCGTACAGGACCATCCGCTGTAGGCAGCCGCGTGCGTCCTTTACAATAGGATGGAGGCGGTCAGTGGCATTGAAGCGATTGGCTATGAGCGGCGCCTCGATCGAAAACCCCGTTGCCAGATTCGAGTTCCGGTGTAAGATTTCACTGATAAGGAGCTCGGCATCAGGGACAACCGAGCCGCTGCTTGGTCCCCTTCCTCCACAGCGTTTCACGATGCTTCCGCTATAAAGTCGGAGCGTTTTCCTGCTAGAGCATAAAGAAAGTGCGCGATTTCAATCTCCTAATCTTGGCGCAGAATTCATACCTACGCATGGCCGCTTTGAGTTGGACAACGGCCCCTATAGATTCCTTCTGGAAATGCGGAAGTGTGAGCACCTTAGGGTGCCGGGATCCACACCCATTGCTTTCAGCGTTCTGTAGTTTACCGACCTTTAAGAATCTATTCGCCGGGGAGTGAATTCGTGGCTGCGTATTTAACGCAAGCGCAAAAGCTTATTCGTGGTCTTCCTTGGGTTGCGGGGGAGACATTCTTCAATGTGCTCTGCGGCGTATTGACCGTCGTCTTGATTGGACGATTCATTGCTCCCGTAGAGCTCGGCGTTGCGACCACCGCCCTCGCGACGGTTGTACTCGTCGAACTCGCGTCCAAAGGCGGAATACCAGAAGCCGTGATACAATCGAGATCGGGGGACACAATCGTCACCGATACCGCTTTTGTCGTCGCAATGGCTTTTGCCTTTTTGGGCATGGGGATATGCGCCGTCGCGGCCTACCCCCTCGCTTCCATGTATGGCGATAACCGTCTTATTGCCCTTATCCTCGCAGCAAGTCTGATCCTCCCTCTTAATGCGTTCGCTGCGGTTCCGTCGGCAATTATGATCCGGAAGATGCGCGCCCCTAAGCTGACGAGACGGCTGATCGGCGGGCGAAGTTTCGGCCTTATTACGCTCTGCATCCTCGGGGCCATTGGCTGGAGCGCCTGGACCGTGGTTTTGTCCGATCTCGCGGCAAGCTTTGGTTCGCTGGCCATGGTATTGACGGCGGCGAAACGATGGCCGCACGTAAGACTGAGCAGGAAAGAGGTGCCACGGCTCCTGCGTTTTGGCTTGATGATCAGCGTGGAGTCTATGCTCTATTCTTTTACCATTCGGGCATTTAGCCTGCTGTTTGGCTATTTTCACGGGCTTTCTGCGCTAGGCAATTTCCAATTTGCCTTGCGCCTCGCCGAGCAGGGCGCGAATCTCGTGTACTACTCGGTCACCCGGTTTGGGCTGTCCTTCTTCGCTGGGAAAGAACGCACCGGGGCGGATATTACATCTTCTTTTCTAACCGGCAGCCAGCTCATCGCGGCCATCACCACACCCATCTTCGCTGGCGTGGCTCTCGTCGCCAGAGATTTCGTGCTTGTGGTGTTTGGCAGCAAATGGGATCTGGCGATTCCGTTTCTCCAAATGTGCGCGATTTCACAGCTTATCATCTTTCAGCGCATTCTGACCGGGTCCGCTCTTCGCGCGAGAGGCCACCTACTGGTCATGGTCAGCTTTGCCGCATTCGGCGCTGCCTTTACCGTGATGACCTGCCTTGGCAGCGCGAATCTGCATCCGATCTATGGTGTGATGGGCTATGCATCACGCGCCGTTTTTGTTGCACCTTTCGTAGCTCTGGCGATTGATCGTCTTTTGCGAATCTCTTTCAAAGCTCAATTGCGCGTGTTGCTCGGTCCAACGGCAGCGGCGGCAATCATGGCCGTTGCAGTTATATCCTTTCAGCTGGCGCTTCCGGGCGCAGCGTCTCTCATGCGGCTTGCCGGGTCGATTTTGCTCGGTATCGCCGCTTATTCAATTGCTCTTTGGTTGATTAGCCCGGACCTCTTCGCCAAAGCCAAATCGCTGTTGCTGCGGCGCACTATCCCGCGATAAGAAGGCTGCTCAAAAACCCTGCTTCCGAGGGACGACTATTGAGCAGGACCGGTTGCTTTAAAGGCTCGCCGGAAAAACTGGCGTATATACTTATCAACCGGACACCTTTGATCGAAGGGCCAACGAAGGCTGGCGTACAGGACCATCCGCTGTAGGGAGCCGCGTGCGTCCTTTACAATAGGATGGAGGCGGTCAGTGGCATTGAAGCGATCGGCTATGAGCTCCTTGACATTTGGAAAGCGCAAGAACCTTCCCTCACAATCGTTGGAAGGCCCGAGTGTTCGACCCATTTTTACTCCGGATTCTTCCTTCGGTTAAAGAATATGCCTCAGGGTCTTGAGTAGGAGAAAGCTTGGTGCCGAGGCGAGCGCGCCGGGGCTGAAAACTGGCCGCAAACCTGAGCTTCGTATCCCGGTTGCAAGCCGTGTGCGCATTAGAAAGGCCCGTTTTCGTCTTGGCAATTGCGCCTGCAAGCTAGATGGAGCAAAGAATGAGCGAAGAAATTGTGCCGCGCTCCGCTCGAATACGGCGGGACGACTATATTGTTGTCGAAGGTTCGCGCGGGCCCCGCCGCGATTTCAGAATTACGGTTGGACTGCGCGAAGGCTGGGATGAGGACGGCCGGGTTTACGATATTTCCGAGGCCGTTCGCACCGCGCGCACCTGGATGCGCCGCACGGTCGAAAGCGGGAGGCCTGCGCTTTCGGGAATGTTTACCCGTGCCGAGGTCACTTATGCCTGGCCCCGCGAGGACGGCACGGCCGGTTCCGGCCGCGAGCCGGTTGCGGTGTTCACGGGCGAGGCCGTGCATGCCTATTTAGGCCATCTGCCTGATCACGAAATCGAGGTCATGCTGAACGAACTTGCGGTCGAGCTTGGCGCGGCATTGAGCCAGGAACGAATCTATGTCGCGTTCTGCGACCGGACCTGGATTCTCGATGCCGGCGAGACAAAAGAATAATGCGGTATCCTGATTAATGCCGCGATAAGCATTTGCTGGAACGGGATTGGTGGGCGCATAGGTCTTGAGCATGATTTCGGCAGCAAATTCCTGCGGACGCGCCTTAAGTATGACGCGTCCGCAGGCTGAAAATTTTTGGGTGCTGAAAGATGATCCACTTTTAGGCTGCGAAAGAATTTTGCGCTGTGCGCAAACGCACATCGCCGCCACGCCCTATTTTCCGGAGCACGTCACCGGCTCGCTCTGGGGCTTCGTCTTTGGTGCGTTTGCATCACATGGGGCAGCGACCGGAAGCGGACGGGGGTGCGGCGCAAATGGTTGCGGCGGCCTTGTGCAACGCTGTCATGCGGATGCTTTTAACGAGGCTTAGAATTCGCAAAGCACCAGGACACGAAGAACGCCAGGAGGGCCGCGTTTGTCGAGAAAGGCCCCCCGTCCGTGGGAAGTGGTGTGTAGCCTTTCAAGGAGCGCAGATGAGGCAGCAACCCGGGCAATCTACCCCTGACGGTAAATTGGCCATTGCAGGCCGCGCAATAGTAGTGGCCGATGCGAAGGGCAGCGCCTTGAACCGTGGCGATCTTCTCTTGGTCGGCATTCCCGCAATGAGGGCAGATTGGGCCACTCGGCCAGCGAATTGCCTCAAGTGCATCGCGTGCCTTGGTTTCGAAAAGCGGGATTACGAATATCGGCCGCCATGTCTAGGTTGTTTTACCTGCCGCCCTTTTCGCCGGATCGCAATCCCGACGAGTTGGTTCGGAAACACCTGAAGGCCGACACGGTTGGTCGTATGGTTGTGACCGACAAAGCCGAATTCAAGCGCAATGTCATTTCATTGCACAGCGTGCAAAAGAGCCCCGCAAAAGTCCGCGCCTTCCACCAAAAGCCTACCCTTGTGGACTGATTGTTAATCCTTTCGCTTGAGAATACTATGCTGATGGCGCATCGCAACCCGTTACGACAGATTGGCGCGCAACCATCTCGCGTCAACCTGCCGCCATTCTTGTATGGTGGATTTAATGAGTCTGGACCCTAATACTCATGAAAAATTCGTCAACAGGCCCAAGCATTAAAAAAGATAATCAAGACAAAGAAGCAAGTAACTTTAAGGCTGAAGATGCATCGTCCTTATCGCATATTGTTGATCGCCGAGGCCGCCAATCCAGAATGGGTGAGTGTGCCCTTAATAGGCTGGAGTCTCTCGCGTGCGATTGCGAAGAATACAAACGCTCACCTAGTCACGCACATTCGCAATCGAGACGCGATATTGCGTGCGGGGCTCATTGAAGGGCGTGATTTCACGGCCATCGACAACGAACGTGTGGCCGCTCCGGTTTGGCGGCTGGCAAACGCAATGCGCGGCGGCGAAGGAAAGGGCTGGACAACCATTACTGCTTTTTGGTCGCTGCCTTATTACTTGTTCGAGCACAAACTCTGGCGCCAGTTGGGCTCCCGGATAGCCGCGCGAGAGTTCGATCTCGTTCATCGCATTACGCCATTGAGCCCAACCCATCCGAGCCTAATCGCCAAGCGACTGGCAAAACACAACTGTCCGTTCCTGATTGGTCCGATCAATGGCGGTGTGCCGTGGCCGAAAAGTTTCATTGATCGGCAACACGCCGAACGGGAGTGGCTCTCCCACATCAGATCGCTGTACAAGCTTTTGCCCGGCTACAGGGCGACCCTTAGCTACAGTCAGGCAATTATTGTTGGATCGAAGCACACCTATTCGGAAATCCCTCGTTGGGCAAAAGAGAAGTGCGTCTATATTCCGGAGAACGGTGTCGACCTCGACCGCTTCAAGCTTCCGCGGAGTCGTTCTGCTTCAGTCCCGCTGAAAGCGGCATTTGTAGGGCGCCTTGTTCCCTACAAAGGAGCAGACATGCTTTTGGAAGCGGCGGCCGGGTTTCTCAAAGATGGGCGGCTCAAGTTGCACATCGTAGGCGATGGGCCGCAAAGAACGCAGCTCGAAACGCTGGTCGATAGGCTCGGCATTCGCAGCAATGTGCGCTTTCACGGCTGGGTTCCGCACATCGAAATTCAGGGAATACTGAGGGAGTGCGACTTCATGGCATTGCCAAGCGTTCGCGAATTTGGCGGCGCCGTCGTTATTGAATCGATGGCCTTGGGGGTCACCCCCCTCGTTGCGGATTACGCTGGTCCTTCCGAGCTGGTCGATGACAAAACAGGAATCCGTGTCGCTTTCCATGACAAACAGAGCCTGATCGACGGCATGAGGCGAGCAATTGGTGAGGTTATTCGTTTCCCCGAAACTCTAGATAAGCTCGGAGCTGCCGGACGCGAGAAGGTGCGGGACAAGTTGACTTGGGAGGCGAAGGCGAATCAAATCTTGGCTGTCTACGACGCGGTGCTGGCCGGCACCAAGGACCTGCACTCGCTAGATTATCACTCACAATGAGCAATCAAATTTCCAATGCCCGGTAGCCCCCAATTCTCGGTGCAAGCTGCGAAGGGCAAGCTGTTATTTGGTAATGAACGACAGCGGCCGCAAGATTTGCAGGAGCGTAACAGGGTGGATGAAAATGAACCAGTTTTTACAATTGTGGGTTGAGCTTGAGCCGCGAACGCCAACCTCGAAAGCAAGTGTATGATTGCCGTCGCTAGTGGTGTCGGTCAGCATCCTGAGCTCGCCGCGGACGGGCTCCCGGGCGATCTCTCTCGAGAGGTCTATAGCATATTGGGCCTGCCGATCGACGCAATCGACATGGTGTCTGTATTGCGCCGTATTCACGCCGCAGCTTGCGACTCGCGCCCATTTCTCATCTCCACGCCAAATGCAAATTTTCTCGCTATTTGCCAGCGCGACCGCGCCTTTTGGGAGTCACTTTTGTTAAGCGATCTCTGTCCACCAGACGGCATCGCGCTTGTTTGGATTGCGAGATTTGTGGGAGTTCCCCTGAGGGCCAGAGTAGCAGGCTCTGACATTTTCGACTTTCTCAAGACCAAGCGTACAGGCAAGAGGCCGTTGAAGACATTCCTGTTTGGCGGTTCTGAGGGCATCGGCGAAGAGGCTTCACGATCGCTGAACAGCGGCTACGAAGGGATCACTTGCGTAGGGTCCATCTTTCCTGGTTACGGGGCGTTGGAAACATTTAGCCGCGACGAATACTTTGATCAGATAAATGCGAGCGGTGCAGACTTTTTGGTAGTTTCACTAGGCGCTCAAAAAGGCCAAGCGTGGCTGATAAGGAACCATAGCAGGATTAAAGTCCCAGTGCGTTCTCATTTGGGCGCGGTAATCAATTTTGCGGCGGGGACAATCCGGCGTGCCCCGGCCGCCCTTCAATATCTCGGCGCAGAATGGTTGTGGCGGATCAAGGAGGAGCCACACCTTTGGAAGCGTTATTTTCATGACGGCAAAACACTGCTATACTTGATTTGGACGCGCGGTCTGCCGCTTGCTATTGAGTATCGTTGGATAGGTCTTATTCGCCGTTGGAAAAGCCGAGATATCCTGATCGCCCAGAGTGAGGATGTCGAATTCGTCACTTTACATATATCAGGGGATGCAGTCGCAGATCACGTGGAAAAGACGAAACAGTTCTTCGAATCTGCGCTCGAGATTGGAAAATCGATCAAAGTTGACTTGTCCCGAACACACATTATCGATGCTCGGCAGATTGGATTGCTTCTCATGTTAAACAAGCGGCTTAAGTTGCGAGATCTAAGTTTAAAGATTGTCGATGTTTCGCCACGAGTGCGGCGGGTTCTCTTACTTAACGGCCTCGAGTTTTTGCTGATTGGGCACGAGAGCCTCGCAAAATGAAAATTCGAGCTGCGCGTGGCGTGCTCAGTTATACTGCGCATGTGCTGACGATGCGGCGGGCCCTGTTGGGCTCCGGGACCAGCGGGCGGGGCCTACGAGTCGGCTCTCTGTTGGCCAAGCAAAGAGCATCAAGTAACCCTCCGCTGCGCGCGGGATGAACCTGACCACCGCGGCTTGACTGTCGAGCAATTCGTGCACAGATGGTCAGTGCCACGCTCAGCTCGCAGGAGCTTTTTGCATCGTTATGGGAGCGGACCCTGAGGCAGCGGCGCCGGCCCGCCCCAAGCACGGACCGTCATTGTCTTCGACAAGCCGCAGGACGCGGGTGAAAGAACTTCCATGAGTATTCGGCCGGCCAATGCTAATGATCGCCGCGCTTGCCAATTCATTGCCAAAGACTTCAAGGACCAGGCCGCGTGTATCCTCGTCCAGATACTCGATCGCTTCATTGAGAATGACCCAACGTGGCTTATGCAAGATGAGTCTGGCGAAGGCGACCTTGCGCTGATCCTCGAGGCTTAGTTCCTGATCCCAGCGAGCGGCGCGATCGAGATCCGGCGCAAGATGGCCAAGCTTCATTCGCTCGAGAATGGCCGAATACGCCTCATGCCCGAATTGCGATGGTTCTGCGGGATGGGCAAGGGCACCGCGTAGTGTACCTGGAGGCATATAGTCTTGTCGCGAGATAAACATCATGGTTTGCCCTGACGGCAGCAAGATGCGCCCGGATCCCCACGGCCATAAACCCGCGATCGCGCTGAAAAAACAGGTCTTGCCGTCCTGATGCGCGCCACTGACAAGAACCCGTTCCAACGGATTGATGATGACATGCTTCTCGCTCAGTCTCGTGCAAGACATGGGCGAGGCAATGCCGATCTCGTCGAACACAAGGCGGTCATCGGCCGTTGGAACAAGCTCGATGCGGCCTGTCTCGGCGCCGATCTTATCCAACTCGACAAGGGCCAAACGGAAGCTCGCGACGCGTAAAAGCGTGGCCCGCCAATCGGCGATCGTGCTAAAATTATCGACGAACCAGCGCAGCGCTTGCTGCACCTGATTAAACGCGCCGACCGCGACCATCAATCCACCGAATGACATGTCGCCTAGGAAATAGCCAGGCGATGCCACGAGGAATGGCGCAATGATCGTAAACCACCCGTAGCCGGCCGTGACCCAGGTGAGCTGCGTGATACCGCTGACAAGCCGCCGCATCATCAAAAGGACCTGATCGAACTCGCGGTTCAAAAAGGCCTTTTCATCCGCTTCGCCGCCATAAAGAGCTATGACATCGGTGCGCTCGTTGACCCGTACGAGAGCGAAACGCAAGTCCGCCTCGCGCGCGTAGCGTTCAGCGTCGAGTGCAACAAGCGGGCGCCCGACCCGCCAGCTGACAAACGAGGCGATACCGGCATATGTCAGCGCCAACCAGACCATGTAGCCGGGGGGCAGACCGATATGCCATCCGGCGACGGAAAAGAGTACGCCGTTCGAAACATTCCATAATACGGTAATAAAACACACGAGTAGAAGACTCGATTGGAGCAAACCAATACCAAGGTCGGTCGAAAGATCGACCAGGTGGCGAGCGTCCTCATGAATGCGCTGGTCCGGGTTCACGCCGATTGCGCCGCTGCGCGAGAGATGAAATGCGCGCTTTGGCATGAGCCATTGATCGAAGAGGTCGCGCGTGAGCTCGCCACGCAATTTCAGCTTGCTCATCTCTCTGAGCCAGGCTTGAGCGACATTCAATGCCAAAAGCGCACCGGCAATCACCGCGAAGATCCAAAGCTGATACACAAACTCTGCAATCTCCTTGGCTGACAGCGCATCGTAGAACGGTTTGTTCCAGGCGTTGAGCTTGATCTGGCCGAAGGCAGTCAATGCAACCACGGCGCAGAGCGCCGCGCCAAGCAAAAAGAGAGTATTGCGGCCCGGCGAATTAATAAAGGCTTTGATCATCATCCCGAGTTGCGGTGCGAGTGCTTCGTCTCGCGCCGCGGCCTTCGCTTCGCTTTCAGACGGTTTTTCGGTCTCGTCCACCATTTGCGCCCAGCCCTATTTTCTTGGTGTCACCGTTCGTGACGTTTGGTGCATGCTCGCCGGCACTTGCAGTCCGGTACAGTGCTCAAGATCCTGCGATATACGAACTGCGAAGTAATCTTAGATTTGATAGAACCGGTCGTCAGTAAGGAAAAGTCAAGGTTGCACACGCGTCCTGCCGGCGGCCCGTTGCCGATCTTTCCCGTTTGAGTAGTCAGCTGGTAAACTGTTCAACACCCGTTGCCCCTCGTTGCCAATCTCCTCCCCCCTGGCGTATTCTGTTTCAAGCCCAAGAACGTCTGGGGCATTGCTCGACACCCCAGCCTCACTCCCTGAATCTTCATTTCCCCGAGATACTCGGGCCTCTTCTCAACCCTTCAGCAAGCACGGAGGAATGAATCAGCACCGCCTGGTCTGAGCAAGCGATTATGATGACCCTTGCTGCTATCGCCTATCAACGCGACATCGCAGGACAGCTCAAGAAGAAAAACTATGCCACCGAAGGCGACCGGTCGCTGGCGTGGGGCCCCATCCAGTACTGCTACGGCAACCTGGCTTACGTGGCCGTTAGCGCTTCCACCGGCAACTACGCTCTCGTGATCCGCGGCAGTTTGCCCACCTTCACCTGGGCCGCCTTTGAGAACTGGTTTTACGACCTGGACGTGTTGCTCCAGTTCTCGTGGCCGTACTTCCCAAACGCCGAGTGCAAGGTTTCCAACGGGACGTATTGGCGGCCTTCGGGCTGGCTACGTCAACCTATGCGGGACAAACTCTAGCCTCGTTTCTCAAGAACTCCGTTCCCGCTTCGGCCACTCTGTACGTCACCGGCCATAGTCTGGCGGAAACCTGGCCACGGCGCTTGCCTCGTAGATCTCCGCGCAGCGCGGCCCTGCCCCCGGGCAGCCCGATCCCAAGACACGCTCATATACTTTTGCCGCACCGTCACCTGGGAACACCGCCTTTGCCTCGGCATACAACGCGCGATTTCCCAACAGTTGGCGCTATTGCAACCTGCTCGATGTCGTCCCCAACGCCTGGGACAACTTGCTGAATATCGACGTCATTTATGACAACTACTTCCTGGGCACTCCGACTGTAGTGCAGGGCTCCGTCGACGCCATGTGTGTTTTACTGCAGGCGTCCGAAGAAGCGTACGGCTCCCATTACCAGCAAACGAACGGCAGCGGGACACCCCTTGGGCCGAACTGGTTGATAAACGCGGACTGGTACACGCAAGCCGGCTTTCAGCACGGGAGCAACACATACTTGGGGCTGTTGGGCGCGCCCCCTGTCAATCCCAATCTGTTGGCGGAAGCAAAGGCTGAGGAAATTGGCCCAATCATGCTGCGGCCCAAGATCGAAAAAGGATCGGTGCCTGCTGGTGCTGCGTCCTCGCGCGCGGTGAAGCTGATCGACCCGGCTGATTGTGCGGGTTGACGCGCGGTTGCTCCAAGCCAAGCCAGACCAATGGGAACACCCGGATCGACAATTGCATGCATTCGGGGACTGGCGGCGGCGCTGTCACAGGACTCGTCACAAAGGGGTCATCAGTGGAAAAGCATTGACGACCCCATTATCAGAATTTGCATTGCCAAACTCCCTAATTAGCGGCAACTTCATTCCTGGGGAATGACATCTAACGGATGAAGGTTCAAAATCCAGCGGAGCGGGGCAGGAATCGTGAATACGCAAGATCAACCGCAGCTATCACCGTTGGATGGCCATAGCTGCGGCAATCCGGAAATATTGCAGGACAAAACCGGACCTTTCAAAAGTCGGCGTTCGGTGCCAGGGGCAATGCGCTGCGTGGTCCTCATGGCTCCGGCCGTCCTAACGGCCTGTCAGCCAGTCGTCCTCGATCCACAGGGGCCTGTTGGGCTTGCCGAGAAGACGATATTGATCGACTCGCTCGCCATCATGCTCGTCATCGCTGTTCCGGTGATTGCCGCGACTCTTGCCTTTGCCTGGTGGTTTCGAGCCTCCAATACAAGGGCGGTCTATTTGCCAAACTTTGTCTATTCGGGCCGCATCGAGCTCGTCGTCTGGAGCATTCCTCTGATGGTGATCATGCTTCTCGGCGGCGTGGCCTGGATCGGCTCCCATGATCTCGATCCCGCAAAACCTTTGCCGTCGCGCGCGGCGGCACTCGAAGTGCAAGCGGTGTCGCTCGATTGGAAGTGGCTATTCATCTACCCGGCCCAAGGTGTCGCGAGCGTAAACCAGCTTGTGGTTCCCGCCGGGGCCCCCATTCACTTCTCCCTGACCTCGGCGAGTGTGATGACTGCCTTCTTCATACCGCAGCTTGGCAGCATGATCTACACAATGAATGGCAAGACGACACAATTGAACCTGCAAGCAGACGTTCCGGGAACCTTTCTTGGGCTCGCAAGCCAATTAAGCGGCGATGGTTTCTCGGATATGCATTTTGATGTGCTTGCACTGCCGGCGGAACGGTTTACCGCCTGGATCGACGCCGCGCGCGTTAAAGGCCCGTCGCTCAATCCTGAAACTTACACTGCTCTGACGAGGCAAAGCAGGAATATTCCTCCGTTCACTTATAGTGCAGTCGAACCTCAGCTCTTTCAACAGATCGTCACCCAAAAACTGCCGCCTGGGCCCGGCCCTAAGACCGGGCGGCCTCATCCGAGCGTCTCGCCACGGACGGAGGACTAGTATGCTGGGAAAACTCAGCCTGGAGGCCATCCCCTTCGATCAGCCGATCCCGCTCGTCGCCGGATCGGTGGTAATCGTCATCGTCCTTGCGGTAATCGCTTGGGTCGTTCTTAAGGGCCACCTGCCGTACCTCTGGCGCGAATGGATCACCAGCGTCGATCACAAGCGGATCGGTGTCATGTACGTGTTTCTTGGCGTCTTGATGCTGGTGCGCGGATTCATCGACGCGATCATGATGCGATCCCAGCAGGCATTCGCGTTTCACGCGGCCGGCTATCTCCCGCCCGAGCACTTCAATCAAATCTTTTCGGCGCACGGCACGATCATGATTTTCTTCGCAGCGATGCCGCTCGTGATTGGGCTCATGAATTTTGCCGTACCGTTGCAGCTCGGGATCCGCGATGTTGCGTTTCCCACACTCAATTCGGTCGGCTTCTGGCTGACCGCAACCGGGGCGCTGCTGGTTAACCTATCGCTGGTAATCGGTGAGTTCTCCCGAGTCGGATGGCTGCCTTATGCACCGCTTTCCGAGCTGACCTACTCGCCTGGTGTGGGTGTCGATTACTATCTATGGTCGCTTGAAATCTCGGGCGTTGGAACGCTTCTCGCAGGCATCAACCTCGTCACCACGGTCCTCAAGCTCCACGCGCCTGGAATGACCTATATGCGTATGCCAGTATTTTGTTGGACGGCGCTCGCCTCCAATTTGCTGATTGTCGCGGTGTTCCCCATCCTTACTGCGACGCTAACCATGTTGGTCTTGGACCGTTACCTCGGATTCCACTTTTTTACCAACGAAGCAGGCGGCAATATGATGATGTTCGTAAACCTCATCTGGGCGTGGGGACATCCGGAGGTTTATATCCTTGTTCTGCCTGCCTTTGGCATCTTCTCGGAGGTGGTCTCGACGTTCTCCAGCAAGCCGCTCTTTGGCTACCGCTCGATGGTTGCCGCGACTATGGTTATCTGTATCCTTTCCCTCATGGTCTGGCTTCACCACTTCTTCACGATGGGCGCCGGCGCCGATGTTAATGCGGTGTTCGGCATCATGTCGATGGTCATCTCGGTGCCCACGGGCGTCAAAGTCTTCAATTGGCTATTTACGATGTACGGCGGGCGGATCTCTTATGAGACGCCAATATTATGGGCGATTGGATTTATGGTGACATTCGTGATCGGGGGAGTCACAGGCGTTCTGCTAGCCGTCCCGCCAGCGGACTTCGTGCTTCACAACAGCCTGTTCCTTGTCGCCCATTTTCACAATGTCATCATCGGTGGCGTGGTGTTTGGCGCTTTCGCAGGCTACACCTATTGGTTCCCTAAGGCATTTGGCTTCCGGCTGCACGAAGGCTGGGGCAAGGCGGCCTTCTGGCTCACGCTTGCCGGCTTCTATGTCGTCTTCGTGCCGCTCTATATCGCGGGGCTTTCAGGGATGACCCGGCGCTTGCAGCATTACGACATTGCGGATTGGCGTCCGTGGGTGCTAATCGCGGCCATCGGGATCGTGATCATGGGCTGCGCCGCAGCCTGCCAAGTGGTTCAGCTTGTCGTCAGCATTCGCCGGCGGGAGGAGCTTCGCGATGTGACCGGCGATCCTTGGAATGGGCGCTCGCTTGAATGGGCGACACCCTCTCCGCCGCCGGCATTCAATTTCCCGGTGCTGCCGAATATCCGTGGCGAGGAGGCTTATTGGGGCATGAAACAGCGCGCTCTCGAGCGGGCTCGGCTCGGCGAGGAGCCAGCTTATGCGGACATCGAAATGCCGCGGAACAGTCCGACTGGTTTTGTCTGTGCCTTCTTTGCGACGTTTATGGGCTTCGCATTGATCTGGCATATCTGGTGGCTGGTTGGTGTTGCCGCATTGGGTGCCTATGCAACCTTCGTCGTCTTTGCCTGGCGGGATAAGGACGAGTACATCATTCCGGCGGAAACAGTTGCGCGGATAGATCGCGCCAACCGCAGCGCGCGCAGTGCCGCGCTTGCAAGACTTGGGGCGGCATCGTGACCGCCCTCGACGTGGCCACCGGCCGCGACGACCCGCATCACCTTGGACACGACCGGGAGCATCCAGACGTTCAGCATACGCTGGGGCACGCGGAACGCGGGCTGGTATCGAAGCGCATCATTACCGGTTACGGCTTCTGGATTTTCCTGCTCAGCGACATCATCATGTTCTCCGCCTTCTTCGCCGCCTATGCGGTGCTGGTCGGCGAAACGGCGGGTGGACCGAGCGGCCGGGAACTGTTCAACCGCTCGAGCGCCGGGCTGGAGACGGCGTTCCTTCTTGTTTCGAGCTTCACCGTTGGCCTCGCAAGCATCGGCGCCGGAGCGCGTAGCCGGTCCTGGTTCTATGGCGCGATGGCCGCGACCTTTATTTTTGGGGCCGCGTTTCTGAGCATCGAGATCCGGGAATTTGCGGGCATGGTCGCGCGCGGCGCGGGCCCCACGCGGAGCGCCTTCCTCTCGGCCTTTTTTACGCTCGTCGGATGCCATGGCCTTCATATCACCGCTGGTCTTTTGTGGCTGCTCACGATGGTGGCCCAGGTTTTCGCCAAGGGATTCCGGGCGGATATTCTCCGGCGCATTTTCTGCTTCGTCCTGTTCTGGCACGCCCTGGACATCATTTGGGTTGGAATATTCACGGTGGTTTATTTGATGGGAGTAGCGAAATGAGCCTCGCCGAGTCAGGCACGGAACTCCATCGCACCGACACAGCACCGGGTGAACAGCGCCTCGCGAGAGCAGAAATCGCCAAAGCCATCAAGAGTTACTTGATTGGATTGGGGCTCGCCATCCTGCTCACCATTACGTCCTTTTTTATCGCGGGCACCACGCTCGTTTGGCAGCCGAGCATTCCCGTTGCCCTGGTCGTTCTCGCAATCGCGCAGATGGGCGTGCATCTCGTGTTTTTCTTCCACATCACGACCGGCCCAGACAGCGTCAACAATGTCTTGGCGCTCGCCTTTGGTGTGCTGATCGTTTTTTTGCTCCTCCTTGGGTCGCTCTGGATCATGGCGAATCTGCACCACAACTTGGCGCCCATGGATGAGGCCACGCCGACGCAGTTCGAGGGTAGTCTGGAAGCTCGTGCTGTAACCGCAACGGGCGTGGTTAGCGCCGCGCCGGTTACGCCGGTAGGGGCGCGCGTATCCGGCGTGATCAAGGAGCTTCATTGCGACGTCAATATGCAAGTGAAGGCGGGCCAGCTGTGCGCGAAAATCGATCCGCGCCCATATCAAATTGCCGTTGACCAAAGTAAGGCCAACCTTAAAGAAGCCGAGGTCCGGCTCGAAAAGGACAAAGCTGATCTCGCCCAAGCGAAAGCGGCCTCCGAGCGCCATAGTGGCGCGGCAAAGCGCGGGGCCCGTTCACGCAAAGAGATCGACAGGTTGCGCAAATCCTTTGAGAGGGCGCAGGCGCAGACAAACCGCGACGAGGCGAAGGCCGCGCAACTTCAGGAGGCCCTTCACGCCGCCGAGACTAGCCTCGGCCATACCAATATCGTTTCACCGGTTGACGGAACGGTGCTGTCGCGCAACGTTGAATTGGGTCAGACGGTCGCGGCGAATTTGGAGACGCCGCCGCTCTTTGTTATTGCCGCCGGTCTCTCGCCAATTCACATCGACGCGAAGATCAGCGCGAAGGACGGCGATGAGATTAAGATTGGTAACAGGGCAATGTTCACCGTTGAGGCTTTTTCCCACCGGACGTTTTCCGGCACGGTGACGCAAATCCGGCCTTCGCAGAAAGACGATGAGCACGCCGCAACCACCGATGTCGTCATCACCGCGCCCAACACGGAACTTTTGCTTAAGCCCGGCATGCCGGCAGCAGTCAGGATCATGACCAAATGACGGAATGACGTCCGGTGCCTCAGCTCGGCCCGCCATGCTGAGGCGCGTAGATCAAAAAAACGTCGAACCGCGTTCGCGCCCCGCTCCACCAGCTAATCCTATGTGGCGTAACCTTCAAAACTCGCGCATCCAACATAAACGTTACGGCGTAAAGCATGGAACGTCATGCCGGCCGCCTCCTGATCAACTCTAGGCGTTGGTCCATCACCGAACTCTCTGTCCACGGCACCTCCTGCCGATCTGCCCGCACTGATCCCCAGAAAACCGCACGCAGCGCTAATCACTCCCGCTTAAGGCACAGATAAGGAGCATCAAAGTCACATGACGGTTATGAAAGAGATCTAATTTTGTCTGTGAGAGGTTCTCCTTCCGGCGATCTCGCGAGACTTGGGGCTGAGCATGAGCCGATCTGACCACACCGCACAGAAAACCGCACACGGCGTTCATCACCCCCGCTTAAGGCACAGATTAAGCAAATTCTTGCTCTCGGGTGTGGCCTCAGTTGGGTTCGCGGGGTTCGCGCCAGCCTGGTCAGGGGCGCCAACCGAGGCGCCAGCAGGTTTTGATACGCCGACACTTGTCAAGAATCCGGGAAGCCAGAGCAAAAGCAACGGAATCACTGAACCGCCAGGCGACACCTTTGCTTTGGACCAGCAGAATTACGAGACCAGTGAAGATGTCACCACCGGATTGGGGCCGGTATACAACGCCAGAGCATGCTCCGACTGTCATCAAAATCCGGTTAGCGGCGCCGCGAGCCAGATCACGGAATTGCGCGCCGGCCATCTCGACCAAAACGGCAATTTCGTCAATGCGACGGTCCCAATCAACGATGGCGCGAGCAGCATTGCCAACCGATCGATCATAAATGATCGCGCCGTTGTTCCGGAAGCGCAGGAACACGTTCCGGCAACCGAAAATATCCGCGCCTTGCGTGCCGTGCTCAACACGCTAGGCGACGGCTTTGTCGAAGCGATCGATGATACTACGCTCCTCGATATCGCCTTACGGCAGAATGTTTCGACCAAAGGAAGAATTCAGGGCGAGGCCGTTCAAGTACCGGTGCTGGAAGCGCCAGGGAAGACGCGCATCGGACGCTTCGGTTGGAAGGATCAGCATGGCAGCTTGCTTTCCTTCGCCGCCGACGCCTATCTCAACGAAATGGGCATCACCAACCGGCTGCGGCCACACGATACAACAACAATCGGCAAAATCACCGCCGATCCCGAAGACGTTCCCGACAGCTTAGGGCTTGCCGCGATCGACCATTTCGCCCAATTTATCCGCGGGACAAAGGTGCCACCTCGCGATACGACACTCGCGGCGACACCGGCGGCCTCGACAGGCTTCAGATTGTTTGAAAAAATAGGCTGCGGCATCTGCCACGTGAAGACCATCGTCACGGCTCCGGCTGGGACAGTTATAAATGGAGGAGCCTTCACCGTGCCCGAAGCTTTGGGCAACAAGAAGATTCACCCGTTCAGCGATTATTTGCTGCATGACATCGGAACCGGCGACGGCATCGTGCAGGGTGGCCCTCAAGATACCAGGAATAAGCTGCGCACGGCACCGCTTTGGGGTCTGCGTGAACGTCCCCGTTTCATGCACGACTTGAAGTCTTTGTCTATCACCGATGCGATCGAACGTCATGAAGGCGAGGCCGAGCTTCCCGCGCTCCGCTTTTTCGGATTATCCAAGACCGAGCAGGAAGCGCTCCTCACCTTCCTCAATTCTCTCTGAAATTACACCAGTTACTGTGCCCATTTCGCTACAGGGCAAACGGGTATGCTGGATTTCGTAGCGACGAAGCGGGTTGGGGATTAGTCTAGACTAGCGCGTTATCCACCGTAACTGAGTCGCAAAGGATTCCGAGGGAAGCTTTGCTGTGATTCGAACTGCTGGCTGGGAGGAGGCCAGCATGGATGACGAGGCCTTATTCGGAAGATCTTCGCACGCGCGTCGTAGCTGCTGTCGGGGCGGGAGCAAGCTGCCGCGAGGCGGCAAAGCGGTTCAGCATCACTCCGTGAGCGGCGTTGTTAGTTGGCTCGCACAAGAACCCGAAAATCAGGAAAGCGATCGAGGCCACGGGCGCCGAATTGCACTTCTTGCCGAGCTACTCACCCGACTTGAACCCGATCGAGATGGTCTTTGCGAAATTAAAGACGCTCCTGCGAAAGGCTTCCGAGCGAACGGTTGAAGCGTTCTGGAATCGCATCGGCGAACTCCTGGAGCACTTCCCAAGGCAGGAATGCCAAAACTACTTCCAAGCCGTGGGGTATGGACCAGCTTGATCGGATACCGCCCTAGCGCAAAGCACTTCCCTGCAGCATTTCATCACTGGAATACCGTTTATTCCACCTGCAGCGACTTCAGCTTGCGGTGGAGCGCCGAGCGCTCCATGCCGACGAATTCGGCCGTGCGCGAAATGTTGCCGCCAAACCGGCTGATCTGGGCAAACAAATATTCCCGCTCGAAGACTTCCCGGGCCTCCCGCAAGGGCAGATTCATCAGCTTTTCCCCTCCTTGGCCGTTGGGCGTCGAAGGCACGAGCGCCCCGATTTCCGCGGGCAGCATGGAAGCGGTGAGCGCCGCTTCGGGATCGCCGGCGGCAAGTATCATCAACCGTTCGACATTGTTGCGCAATTGCCTGATGTTCCCTGGCCAGTCATGCGTTTGCAGAACTGCCATCGCGTCCTCGGCGATCAATCGCCGCGGCATGCCGCTCATTGCCGAGAGCTGCTCCATGAAGAAAGCCACAAGCTCTGGGATATCTTCGCGGTGTTCGCTCAGTGAAGGCACGCGAACCGGAACGACAGCAAGACGATGAAAGAGATCCTCGCGAAAGGAACCGTTCTCAATCAAGGCCGCAAGATCACGTGAGCTTGACGAGAGAATGCGCACGTCCACAAAAACCCGCGTCGTGCCGCCCAAACGAAGAAAATTCTGCTCGACAAGGACTCGCAAAATCTTACCCTGGGTTTCCCTGGGCATATCGGCAATTTCATCAAGGTAAAGCGTGCCGCCATGAGCTTCCTCGAGCGCTCCGATCTTGCGGTTTCTGCCTTCAGAGGCTTCCGCTCCAAATAATTCTAGTTCCATCGTTTCCGGCGCGATCGTTGCCGAGTTGAGGGCAATAAAGGGCCCATTCGCCCGGTGGGAAGCCTCATGAATGCAGCGGGCGACGAGTTCCTTGCCGGCACCGGGTGAACCCGTAATCAGAATGCGGGAATTGGCAGGTCCTATGCGCTCGATCACTTGACGCAGTTGATTCATCGCGGTGGATTTGCCGACGATGTGATTGGTGCCGCCGGTCCTGCTGCGCAACTCGGTGAGTTCGCGCTTCAATCGCGAGGCTTCGAGCGCACGTTCCGCCACCAATACAAGGCGGTCCGCCTTGAACGGTTTTTCGATGAAATCATAGGCACCGAGTTTAATTGCCGAGACCGCCGTCTCGATATTGCCGTGACCGGAAATCATGACGACCGGCATCATCGGGTTCTGTTCCTTGACGATCTTCAAGAGCTGTAAGCCGTCAAGTCTCGATCCCTGCAGCCAAATGTCCAAAAATACCAGTGTCGGCCGTCTTGCGCCGATCGCGGCCAAAGCCTCGTCGGAATTTTTGGCCGCGCGCGTGCCATGGCCTTCGTCCGCCAAAATCCCGGAGACGATTTCGCGAATGTCGGCTTCGTCATCAACTATCAGGATATCGCTTGCCATGATTCTCCTCACCCTCCCGTTTTGGCTTCGGCAACTATCGCTGCATCCGCATCCCCGCCCTGACCGTCCGCCGCAGAACGGCGCTCCAAGGGGAAATATAGCCTGACCCAGGCGCCGTGGCCGCCCGGCGCATCCCGCAACTCAAGTCCGCCTTCATGATCAGCGAGAATTTTGGCGACGATCGGAAGACCGAGCCCCGTGCCATCGACACGCGTCGTCATATAGGGTTCGAGGAGCCGTTGCCGGTTCTCCTTCGGAAAACCCTTGCCGTTGTCGACAACGTCGATGAAAACATCCTTACCGGCGACGGTGACCGTTACGGAAATCTTCCCCCTAAAACCTTCTTCGCCGGTGTGCTCGGCAATCCCCTCGGTTGCGTTCTTAACGATATTGGTCAAAGCTTGGGCCAAGAGCCGCCGGTCGAAAGGAACGTGGACAAGCTCCTTGGGCAACTGATCTTCAAAGGAAATATTAGGATGACCCACGCGCATCAAAAATAGAACTTGGCGCACACATTCGCCAAGGTCGTCGCTTTCGAGACGCGCTTTGGGCATCCGCGCGAAGGCCGAAAATTCGTCGACCATCCGTTTGATATCGTCGACCTGACGAACGATTGTATCGGTGCATTGATCGAAAATATCGCGGTCTTGTTCGATCACCCGTCCGTATTTGCGTTTCAGGCGCTCGGCCGAGAGCTGGATTGGGGTTAGCGGATTTTTGATTTCATGCGCAATGCGGCGGGCGACATCGGCCCAAGCCGCCGTCCGCTGCGCAGACACGAGATCGGTAATGTCCTCAAGAGTAACGACATAGCTCTTGTCTGCCCGCGCACTCGGCTCACTGGTGATGCTGACGTTGAACAGACGGTCAAGGCCGCCGCGGGAAAGAGAGAGCTGGCCTTGAATGAGCCGCGATTGTAGAGACCGCGCGTCGGCGAGCATTCCGTCGAGTTCCGGCAGCACTGCCGCAATCGGTTGGCCTGCTAATCGTGCCGCGGTGTCCTCGCCTTGTGGAAGCAACTTTTCTGCCGAGGGATTGAGCGCAGTGATTTCACCTTTCGGGCCGACGCCGATGACCGCGACTGGAACGCCTGACAGAACCGCCTCGGTAAACAGGCGCCTTTCGTCGATGAGCTTGCTTGCGGCTATCAGCCGGTGCTGCTGGAGGCTGAGCTCCGAGGTCATTTTGTTAAACGTTTCGCCGAGATGCGCGAGATCGCCTTCGGATTTGCGCACCGGCACCTGGACGTGGAGATTGCCGGAGGCTACGTCATCGGTTGCCGCGATGAGGCGACGAATTGGAGCGACAAGACTATCGGCGAAGGATAGACCGAGCCAGGTCGCGGACAGGAGCATGATAAGCGCGATCAGGACAAACATTATGGCGAAGGCGATCCTTATGCCGCTGCGGTGCTCTTCAAAAACATCATAAAGCGCAACCAATTTCGACGCCTGGCGCGGAAACTCCACGGTGAATGGGTCGACGGGACGCGCGGCATATAGAAAGGTATCTTGGAACGAGAGGAGCGTGCGCAGGGCGACGAAGGTGCGGCCTTCGTCCAAGATCAGGCATGTGGGCTCGTTTTTTCTCGCATCTTCGAAGTCGCTTTGCTCCGGATGTACCACGGCATTGCCAGCGGCTGCCCCGGTGTCGACCCGATCGAGCACCGTGCCGTCGGATTTCATCAATGCCGCAGCGGTAAAACCGAGATAGCGCGCTCTCGTGGTGAAAAACTCCCGGAACAGCGGCCGGTCCACGTCAAACATCGGCTTGGCGCGGTCAAGATCGGCGGCGGTGAGCCTTGCTTCCTGGAGGAGCGACCGGCACTGGCCTTCTTGGAACAGGCGCGCGGCTTCAATCGTATTTTGCACGAAACCGCGGCTATCCTGCATGAAGGACGGATTGAGGGTGCGTTCCAGCGTCACCGAACCGACCCAAGCCATCAGCAGCGCCGGCGCGGCGGCGATGACCGAAAAGAGTCCAACGATACGGACGTGCAGCTCCGCGCCAGCGATACCCGCCCGGCGCGCCTTGAACAGCGCATAGGCCTCGGCGAGGATGAAACTCAACACCAGTAGGATGCAAAGAATATTGGCGACAAACAGTCCGAGAACGACCCCATTGGTCGGCGCCACCGGCGTGAAATTCGAAAAAATCAGAAAGCTGATGAGGCCAATGAGGAGAGCAAAAATAACGGCTATGGGACCAAACCGGGCGGTAAACCGCCGTGGGCCCGTCTTGCTGCCCAAGCCCTGTCGCAATGTTTTTCGATCGCCCATAGCCGCGGCCATAAATCCATAGACGGATCAGGCTTCATCCAGTAACAGAATGCGCAACATGCGTTGCCATATTATCACGCTGTTGCAGCATTGCGACATTTCCGCGGCTGAATTTCAAAACATTTGAAGTTCCCCCAGGCTTCCGATGAGGAATGCTAAGTGCGGTTTTTTGAAATTGTTCGCTAGCTGGCGCTAACCGGGCAAGCCATCTGCCCCATCTTTACCGGGGCTGTGGCTTGGCATTCCTGCAGAGATTATTTTCCTCACAACGTTTGTTGCACCCAGACGGGCACTTATACCAAGTCTCAGAGAGCGGAATCCATAGACCCTGCCACCGTCATGGCCGGGCTTGACTGGGTCGACCGGGCCTTCCAACCTCGACGGCGAAACGACCATTCCCACTTTAGAAGGAGACAGAGCATGACCCAGTGCATCGTTACCATCTGTTTGTTGGTTTTCCTGGCGCTGTCCTCCTTTGGTGCCCTGGCCGGGGCCGGGAACCTGCAGCTGGGGTCGTCTTGCAGCACAGACCCCAACAAAAGTGCGGATTGTGACGTCGGCCTACAGTGCAAAAATGGGTATTGCGCAATGCAGAGCTTCCTATCCGGCGGGGTAGTGGCCTGTAAGGCGGAGATGGCCAAGGCGGGAGTACCGTCCAGTCAGCTTGTCGCGGTGCATGACGGTTTTTGCTACATCGAAAGCAAGTGTCCCGGCTTGTACGATGCCGTGATGGCGGCTGCCCCGGCGGCTGTCGACCTGTTTCTTGCGGAAGCTCTCGGAGGATTGGAAGCGTTTTCAGCGCAACAGGCTCGTGAACCGGACGACGAGAAGGAGAAATTCAAGCGTGCCGTGGACATGTGCAAGTTCTGCAGCCCGTACTGCGTCATAACTGGCGGTTTCCACTGAGGTGGCTATTGACGGTTAGGTTCCGGCGCTGCCGGAACCCCATCGCGCGAAGCCCCGCTGATTAAAGATCGCGTATGGTCAAATGTAGTGCCTGCGCCGGGTCATGAGAGGCGGCCGCATCAGCGCGGCGCGCGCACCCATCTGATGTCGAGATCGCGCAGTTTCTTGCGCAAAGTATTGCGATTGAGCCCCAACAGTTCGGCCGCCTTGATCTGATTGCCCCTTGTCGCGGCAAGCGTCGCCGAAATTAACGGCTGCTCGATTTCCCGCAAGATCCGGTGATAGAGTCCAGAGGGCGGTAATTCTCCGTGTTCGTGGAAGAGCTCAGAGAGGTGGCGTTCCATAGCGCTCGCAAGGGTCTGGGGCTTTTGAAACTCGGATGGCTTCGTGCCGCCGTTACCGGGCTCCGGCAGACTGGTTGGACTTATGGCCGGTTCTTTGCTGCTGAGTTCGAGATCGACCAATTGGGTCGTGACGATTTCTTGGGGGTAAAGCGCGGCGAGCCGCCGCGTCAAATTTTCGAGCTCCCGAATATTGCCTGGCCAGCGATAGCGCTTGAGCCGCTCCAGGGCGTCGGCTTCGATCCGCTTCAGCGGCAAGCCTTCGGCAGCGGCAACCGCGAAGAAATGATGCGCAAGATCGCCGATATCCTCGATGCGCTCGCGCAGCGGAGGAAGCCGCAACGGGACAACGTTTAACCGGAAGAACAGATCCTCGCGGAAGAGACCCTGGCGGATCAGTTCTCCCGGATCCTTGTTCGTCGCGGCGATGATACGGACATTCGTCTTGATCGCGCTGCGTCCGCCAACGGTCGTATATTCGCCTTGCTGCAAAACGCGCAAAAGGCGCGTTTGCGCGTCCATCGGCATGTCGCCGATCTCATCGAGGAAGAGCGTGCCCCCTTCCGCCTGCTCGAAACGCCCGGCATAACGCTGGGTGGCTCCGGTGAATGCTCCCTTTTCGTGGCCAAACAATTCGCTCTCGATCAGGTCGCGCGGGATTGCCGCCATATTAATCGCAACGAACGGGCCTTTCTGACGCTTGCCGTAGTCATGCAGGGCACGCGCGACGAGCTCTTTTCCGGTGCCGGATTCGCCGGTGATCAAGACGGTGAGATCGGTCTGCATGAGACGCGCCAAGGCGCGGTAGATTTCTTGCATGACGGGCGAGCGGCCGACGAGAGGCATCCTCTCGAGATCCGCGGCGGGCTCGGCGCGGGCTGCGCTCTTTGGTTCGCTCATCGCACGCCCGACGATCGAAACGAGTTCCCGCAAATCGAATGGTTTCGGCAGATAGTCGTAGGCTCCGCGCTCGGACGCCTTGATCGCGGTCATGAAGGTATTTTGCGCGCTCATGACGATAATCGGCAGATTGGGCCGCAGTTTTTTCATCTTTGGCAGAAGCTCGAAGGCATTCTCGTCCGGCATGATGACATCGGTAATAACGAGATCGCCCTCGCCCGACTGAACCCATCGCCAAAGCGTTGCCGCATTTCCTGTCGTGCGGACCTCATAGCCCGCACGTGACAGCGCTTGGCCGATCACTGTCCGGATAGCCGTATCATCATCGGCGATTAGGATATTTCCGGTGGCCATGATCTCCTGCTCTCCGGCGGGTGACGTAATTAGACGGCGGGACTCGAAATCACGCGCAACTGCCGGGCTCTCGGCGGCAGCCAGGATCGCGACCTGCTTCAGCCGGCCCCCTGCCCTGGACGGTGCGCCGCATATACATCGGCATCAAGATCCGGAACGTGGTGCGGCGCGGAAAGGATTCGCATTCAATGGTTCCGCCGTGGTCGCCGACAATCTTGGCCACCAAAGCAAGCCCCAGGCCAGTTCCGGCAGCTTTGGAGGTTACAAAAGGACTAAAGAGGTGCGGCAACAATTCCTGTGCGACGCCGGAGCCATTGTCGCGCACGCAAAATTCCAGCGGCAGGCTCACCGCGTCCTTCGTCCCAGCCATTTGCAGACGCACACCGGGGCGGAAAGCGGTCGTCAATTCGATATCCCCATCCCGCCGTGCCTCGCCAATTGCTTCGGCGGCATTCTTGATCAGATTTAGAAACATCTGAATGAGCTGATCCTTATTGCCGAGAACGGGAGGGAGCGAAGGATCGTAATTTTCATGAAAGTCGATATGCCGTGCGAATCCGGCCTGCGCCACTTTCTTCACGTGGTCGAGCACGGCGTGGATATTGACCCGCTCGCGCTCGCCTGACCGCGTGTCGGAAAATGCGCTCATCCGGTCGACAAGCTTTACGATCCGGTCCGTTTCCTCGCAGATCAGCCTGGTTAAAACGCGATCTTGGTCGCTTGCTTCCGCTTCGAGAAGTTGCGCGGCCCCGCGAATGCCTGACAGCGGATTCTTAATTTCATGCGCAAGGACCGATGCCATCGCGGCGACCGAACGCCCGGCGCCCCGTTGGGTAAGCTGGCGGTCGATCTTTTCGGCCAGCATGCGCTCCTGCAGCATGACCACGACGCCATCACTCTCATTTTGTAGCGGCGAGACGAAAAGATCGACAAGCCGGTGGCCTTCCGGTTTTGCCAAGCTTAGGCTAACGCGATATTCATTGATCGCCGCACCCCCTGATTGCACCTGGTCGACAAGCGTAAGGAGGGGAGAGCCCGCCGCGACAAGATTGGCAAGCTTCGAGTGCCTCAGTACCGACCTGCTCATGGCAAAAAACGCTTCCGCGGCGGCGTTGGCATCGGCAATTGAACCCTCGGGAAGGATTGCGAGCACTGGATGAGGCAAGGCGTTCAAAAGTTTTGCAGCGCTGCTGCCGGCAGTCGCGGTGGCCTCTATCCGCCCGTCCCGAGCAAAGGGGGCACTCATGCCGCCTCCGCCGCCGGGGGAGAATCAAATAATTCGCAAAGAGCGGATTTGACCGCCTTTGGGCATTCCAGCCTCACAAGACGCGCTCGCAATTCCGCGCAATTTATTGTGTGCGCGCGCTCGGCATAAGCGGCAAGGTGCTTTCGTGCATGGCGCAAGCCCAGCGCGGTTCCATAGATCTCGAGCAATGTCTCAAAATGTTCGAGCGCCGCGTGCTTTCGCTCCGAAGACGAGGGTCCAGCGCGGGCTTTTCCATGACGAAGATAATAGGACGCATCGCCAACGAACCATGGCTGTCCCATTGCGGCACGGCCGATCATCACAGCGTCGGCACCGGATTGGGCGAGCATCACCTGCGCATCGGCAACGCTCGAACAATCGCCGTTCGCTGCGACCGGAATCGAAACCGCCTGTTTCACTTTGCCGATCGCCCGCCAATCCGCCCTCGCGGCGTAAAACTGGCAGCGGGTGCGGCCATGGACGGAAAGCATGGCAACGCCTTCCGCCTCCGCCAGCCGCGCGAGTTCCGGGCCATTCATCGAATGCTCATCCCAGCCAAGCCGCATCTTAAGGGTGACTGGAATTTGTACGGCGGAGACGGTCGCGCGGATGAGAGAAACCGCAAGGCCAAGATCGCGCATCAGATGGGAGCCGGCGTGACCGCCCGTCACCTTTTTCGCTGGGCAACCCATGTTGATGTCGATCAGTGCGGCGCCCAAACTTTGAGCAAGACGCGCCGCCTCCGCCATGAAGCATGGGTCGCATCCGGCGATTTGCACGGCGTGGGCTCCGAGACCCCTGCCCTCTGCCTTGATTCGATTGGCGGTGTCGCCGAGCGCGAACCGGTTCGAGGCGACCATTTCGGATACTGTGAAGCTTGCACCAAATCTTTGCGCCAACCGGCGCATGCCGAGATCGGTCACGCCCGACATGGGAGCAAGAATTGCCCGCCCTTGCACCTGCAGGCCTGCGATTTGCCATTCGGAGCCAATTGTGCCTAAACTTTTAGCAATACTACCCATATCCCTAGGATAATAAAATTGTGCTATGCGGCAAGGCCTATTTTGCTTAATTGATAATCAATGCGCAGGACAAATTGACGCCGGTACAAAAACGAACCAGGGTTTAGAAGATTCGCGCATCAGCTGCGAGCTTAACTATTTATGACGCCTTCACGCGACTCTGCCATCCTCATCGCTGCGGCGGGGCGGGGCTCGCGCGCAGGAAAGGGAACTCCCAAACAATATCGAAATTTGGCTGGCCTCCCGCTGCTCGCCCGCACAATCGAGAGTTTGGCACGCGCCGCGCCCGGGACAGCGCTCCTGCCCATTATTAACAAGGACGACCTCGCGGTTTATGAGGCCTGCGTGGCGGCCGCCGCACCAAAGCTTTCGCAACATGTCGCTCGGCCGGTTTTTGGGGGAGCCACGCGTCAGGAAAGCGTCCGCCGAGGGTTGGAGGCGCTCACCTCGGCGCCCTGGCCGCCAAAAATTGTTTTGATCCATGACGCGGCGCGGCCTTTTGTGAGCAGCACATTGGTTGAACGGGCCATAAACGCCGCTGCGGCCCATGGCGCCGCCGTTCCAGGAGTGGCGCCGACCGATACGATTAAGCAGATAGATGCCGGCGGATCTGTCGTCGAGACCCTGCCGCGGGCGCAGTTGCGTGCAATACAGACCCCTCAGGCATTCCGGTTTGAGCTGATCTTGGCCGCGCATCGAAAAGCTGCTTTGGCGGGGATAGCAGACCTCACCGACGATGCGGCCGTTGCGGAGTTTGCGGGCCATCGCGTCAATGTCTTCGCCGGGGAGGAGACCAATATGAAGATTACCACACCCGAGGATCTTGCCCGGGCGGAGGCAATGCTCTTTGGCGAACTCGCCGACGTCAGGACCGGACAAGGCTATGATGTCCATGCTTTCGGGGACGGCAACCATGTCTGGCTTGGCGGAATGAGATTGGAGCATGACCGTGGTCTCGCCGGACATTCGGACGCCGATGTCCTCAGTCATGCGATTACCGATGCGCTGCTCGGAGCCTTGGCTGATGGCGACATCGGCAGCCATTTTTCTCCAAGCGACCCGCAGTGGCGCGGCGCTCCATCCCGGATCTTTCTTGCCGCCGCAGCGGCGAAAGTGCGCGCGCGCGGCGGAGTCATTGCGAATATCGACGCCACCATTGTCTGCGAACGGCCGAAGATTGGACCTCACCGTGACGCGATCCGGAAGAATCTCGCCGAGATCATGGAGATTTCGATCGACCGTGTCGCCGTCAAAGCAACAACCTCGGAACGCCTTGGATTTACCGGCCGCGAGGAGGGCATAGCTTCGCTTGCCATCGTCACCATAAGGCTGCCGATTTGAAGCAGCCTCCAGACTCGAAAAGGTTTTTTTTGTCATGTAAAGTAAGATGACGTTACGCTGAATTAGCCTTATTGCGATTCTTTGTCTTTTCCCGTTCGAACGCTAAATGATTTACGCGCGGCATACTGTGCATCAAAACTTGCCTCTTCAGGCTTTATAAAAAATTTTCTGTGACAATATCCTTTTGAAGCGAACTTCGCGATTCGGATCATGGATTTGGCCAGAAATCGCGCTCCGGCTCCATAATATTAATAGAATGCCGAATTATGAATAGAATGCCGATAGAATGACCACGCTCTCGACTTATTTATCGATCACCAACAATATGGTCCGATGGCTTACGGCCACGGCGCAAAGCCCCGCGGTGTCGGTTGCAACCAAATATTTCGAGGACAATATCGGCAAGGTCACGTCGGCCAATGAGCTCGTGAGCAACCCGCGCCTCTTTAATTACGCCATGACGGCCTTTGGCCTCGGCGACATGACCTATGCGCGGGGCCTTATGAAGCAAGTGTTGGCGCAAGGCGTGCACAGCGGCAATGCACTCGCAAACACGCTTCCCAACCTGAACTACCGCGCCTTCGCGAATGATTTTGACTTCGCCGATCATGGATCGAGCACAACGGCCTCGCCCGCTCTGGTTGCAGATGTTGTCAACCGCTATCTCGAAAATTCGCTCGAAACCACCCAAGGACAAACGGACCCAGGCGTAGAGCTCGCCCTATATTTTCACCAAAAGGCTCCGAATATTACGACCATCTATGGAATTCTCGCCGACAAGAAGTTGCTCACGGTTGTGCAGACCGCGCTCGGCATTTCGCCCTTGACGTCGGCGGAGCCCATCGACACCCAGGCACATCTGTTATCCGGGCTTATAAATATCTCAGACTTCAAAAATCCGGCAAAACTGGAATCCTTCATCGAGAGATTTGCGGCTTTGTATGATTCCAATAGCGGGTCGAATGGAGGGCTGGCTTCTTCTGGTTCTAATGTCCTTTCGTTGTTTAATTCATTGGCCGCAAGTTCGGATGGTGGCGGACTCGGCACCTCGCTCTTGCTACAAGCTCAAAACATTAAATTTAGCAGTCTTTAAAAGACTAGCCTTTCTTGGAAGTAGGAACTCGAGCAGGAAATTCGCTGGAGCAGGAAGCGTTGGTCCGCGAGCCGCATAACGATCTGTTTCTATTAGAAGAACGGAACCGCTGCCAACCCGGGGCAGGTTCCCGAGGCCTTTTGGGCGCGATTTTGGCAGGGATTTTTCAAGACCGGGGTATCACGGGGAGGACCATGAAGCGCGTATTGTGGCGCCCAAAACTTCACCCGCGCATGTCGGCGCCCGCAAGGCCGACGCCGATATTTTGCTGCCGGGCGATTTCGAGTTTGACAGCCGTCCAATAGCGGGCCGTGCGCACCCCATCGATGCACCGGCCCCGGACCCTTTCGCGTGCCTCAAAATAAGCGTGCTCGTTAAAAGTGTCGATGAGGCGGCGGGAGTCGGTCAAGATTGCCGCTTTCCATTCCGTCTGGCGGGTCCATCCAAAAAGCATAGCTAACCTCTGCTCAACCGGTGGGTGTACAACCTATATACAACCATACAGAGCAGAAATCAACTAACAATTACACACTACAACCTGTCCGAGCAAACTGGGCGCGAGTTTATTTCTTAACCTGTGCAGATATATCCGGCTGGGCGGAAGGAAAAACACCCAAACCCTCGAGAGGTAGTTTTCTAGCTAAGCTTCGCCGTTTGCGGCGCCGCGACGGGCCGATCAGCGCTGCTCGAGTTCGATAAGGGTTCCGGCGCAATCCTTGGGGTTCAAGAAAAGCACCGCATTCCCATGTGACCCAATTTTGGGAATACCATCTCCAAGGACATGCGTGCCCGTGCCGATGATCCGTTCGCGCGCCGCCAAAATGTCCTCAACTTCAAAACAAATATGATGCATGCCGCCGCCAGGATGCTTGGCCAAAAATCTGGCGATCGGAGACTGGTCCCCGAGAGGCTCGATCAGTTCAATTTTGGTATTTGGAAGCTCGACGAATACCACGCTCACGCCATGGTCCGGCAGGGCGACAGGGCCGCTCACCTTCGCTCCAAGTGTGGCGCGATAGAATCTGGCTGAGCCCGCAAGATCCTCGACCGCGATAGCGACATGATTCAAGCGCCCAATCACCTTATTAATCCTCTGCTTGATCACACTTCAACCACGAGAACCTGGACCGCCGGCCGCTTGCCCCAGGCTGCCGCGACGGCTTCGCCTACCGCCTTGCCGATCGCGTTGGAGACGACATCTGCGTCGCGCCGCTTTGGGCGAGGCAATTGGTCGAAGGTCTGGAAGAGCGCGTCGTCGACGATCGAGTCGATTGCGGCACCGCCTCCCGTTCGCGCCGGTATCCCGGCGGTTACAACGTCCGGCACCCCGGCAAGTTCACCCTTCGCAGTGACCGCCAGCGCGATGGTCACGATCCCCGAAACCGCAAGCTTTTGGCGCGTTCTTAAGGCTTCGTCGCTAACGGAGATAAGGCTATTGCCATCCTTGCATAGGCGGCCGTTGGGTACCTTGCCGACAATTCCAGGTGTTCCCGGCGCGAGCAGCACAAAATCACCGTTGCGGGCCGCGATGACATGCTCGACCCCCTGCGCTTTGGCAAAGGATGCGTGTTCCGCAAGATGCAGATCTTCGCCATGCGCAGGAATCGCGATATAAGGCTTTGTCCAAGAATAAAGTTGTGCCACTTCGCCGCGGCGGGGATGTCCCGACGTGTGAACGAGCGCGGCGCGATCCGTGACGACGTCAATGCCGGAACGTATGAAATTATTGATGATGCAGCCGACCTCCCTTTCATTTCCGGGAATCGTGCGCGACGAGAAGATGACTTTATCGCCTTGGTTGAGCGTAACCACCGGATGGTTGCCCCCGGAAATCCGGGCGATTGCGCCGCGGCTTTCGCCCTGACTTCCAGTTGCAAGAATGACCACCTTATCTCGCGGCAGTTGCGAAAACATGTCCTGCGACAAAAATTCTGGTATGCCATCGAGATAACCGCACTCGCGTGCGACAGCGGCGGCTCTTTGCATCGCACGGCCAACCAGCACGATGCTACGCCCCGCCGCTTTGGCGGCCTCGGCGACGGCTCGAATGCGCGCGACATTCGAGGCAAAAATGGTGACGATGACACGGCCTGAAGCCGTTGCAATGATCTCCCGCAATGTCAAGGCAACTTCGGCTTCCGATGGGCTCAAGCCGTTGCGGAAAATGTTCGTCGAATCGGATACAAGCGCCAAAACGCCCTCCGCGCCGATGGCAGCAATGCGGGTTTCGTCGGTTGCTTTGCCGGCTCCGGGGGAAGGATCGATTTTCCAGTCGCCAGAGTGAAGGATTGTCCCAAGCGGCGTACGGATGGCAAGAGCGCAGCTTTCTGGGATGGAATGCGCCACGCCAACGAATTCAATGTTGAAAGGCTCGACCGCCTTAGACTCGCCTTGCCCGACAATGTCGAATTGAACATTGGGGGATCCCAGTTCGCCAAACCGTTTGGCATCAAAAAGCGCAGCAGCGAAGCTCGTCGCATAGAGCTTGCATCCAAGCCTCGGCCAGAGTTCAGCGAGGGCGCCGATATGGTCCTCATGAGCATGTGTGATTACGAGGCCAGCCAAATCGCCACGCATCCTTTCGATAAAGCTTATGTCTGGGATGAGGAGATCGATTCCGGCAAGATCGGGGCCCGCAAAAGCGACGCCGCAATCTACCGCAAGCCATTTCCAGCTTCCTTTGCGGCCATAGCCGTAGAGGGCGAGGTTCATGCCGATTTCGCCGAGGCCTCCGAGCGGCACAAAGACGAGCTCGTCATTCCTATTGGTCATGTGAGACCCTTGCTCGGTCGGTGCTGCCCACGGTACAGTAGGCAGCCACAGGGAGACTTAAATTGAAAATAAAAAATATATGTTCCAAGTTTCCATCCAGGGCCGCGACGGTTCCAAATCAGGATATGCGATCTACTCGGGCGCCAGTGAAGCTGGCCTTCGTGCTTCGATGTAGACGCTTTCCTCGTGTCGTTCGAAAAGGTCGAGATTCCCTGGCTCAGCTATAGTCGTTTGGCCTGCAGGTAGCACGACCGGATCGACATACCCCTCGTTAACCAGCAGCTTGGACAATGATTTTCGTGCCAACACGATGCTTGGAGAATTATCGTAGTTGATCCACTCCCTTGTCGGAGTTTGTCCACAGCCCACATTGATCGCTATCGGACGCATTATTCGAGATCCCTTCATTTGGTCTACGGCCTGCCCCTCCCGAGGCGTGTTAGGGAGACTGGCGCAAACACAGGACTCATCTGCCCGGCAACCCGGCCTGAACGACTGCTCCAGGCGCCAATACTGCACGAGTGAGATATGGGTTTGTTAAGAAAATGTGGTCCGCTTCAAGCCCGGTCTCACGGCAAAAAAGGGGAGTCGGCGCGAAAAAATGGCGGCACGGGTCCGATACATGTTCTCTCTATCCATTCGCCGCGATATTGAGGCTCGCAAATTGCGGCAAGAAGAAAACGTCACCCGCGTCGATCGTGTGCGCCCCTGCAGCCTGGGCGACAATGAGCCTTCCATTTGCATCAATCGTCTGAAACGTGCCTTCAACCGTGCGGGTGGGCAGGCTAACACGGATCGGCATGCCAAGCCCAGCGGCCAGAGTAAGCCATTCGGCCCGAATCGATTCAAAGTCCGCTCCGGCGGCCCAGACACCAAGCCAACGTGCCATAGCCGCCGAAAGTTTTGCGAACACCATTTCGGGCAGAGCGGGAACTCCCGTAATTGCCGAGAGATCGGTTGCCGGGTAAGTCGTATTTTTGGGATGCGTGCGGCAGTTTACGCCAATACCTGCGACGCAAGCCAACCGCTCATTGGGGAGCGTTGCGCTTTCCAGCAAAATTCCACAAAGTTTGGCGCCGTCATATAGAACATCGTTTGGCCATTTGATCTTAATCCGCGGATCTCCATGCAAAATTTCGCGCAGGGCAAGTGCGGCCGCAACACCAGCAACAAATCCGAGCTCGGCAGCTTTATGCGGCGGCGCCGGATCAAGCAAAAGCAGACTTGCATGAAGATTTCCAGGCGGGGAGAACCACACCCGGCCATTGCGGCCCCGGCCTTTTGTCTGCGTATCCGCGACGATCCACAGCCGCCCCGCATCTCCCTCTCGCGCTCGGGTCAAGGCTTCGCTGTTGGTTGAGTCAAGTTCGCTGTGCTGAACCAGACGAAATGCTTGATCGTGAGCGGATCGGGCAAGACGAAACAGAGTGACACCGAGCATGCGCAAAACTTCAAAACAGCGAGCTTGCTGCCGTTCTCGTGGGTTCGATCAGGAGGCTCGGATACGTGAACAAAAACACAACGAAGAGGCCGGTTACCGCGAGGACCGCGCGCGGAGCGAGAGCGGCTTTGTCGAATGCAGGGGCCGGCTCATCAAAATACATGACCTTGACGATCCGCAGATAATAGTAAGCAGCAACTGCACTTGATAAAACACCGATGACAGCAAGCGAATAAAGCCCTGCCTGAATGGCCGCGTTGAAAACATACCATTTAGCGAAAAACCCCGCGAGCGGCGGAATGCCGGCCAAGGAAAACATCATCATCGCGAGAAAGAACGCCATCACTCCATCCGTGCGGGCAAGACCGGAAAGATCGGCAATGTTTTCGACGCTTTTGCCGCCGATCCGCATCGCCAGAATGCCAGCGAACGTGCCAAGCGTCATGACAAGATAGATCGCCATATAGGCAAGCACGCTCACCACTCCTGCTTCGCCGCCCGCCGCAAGACCGACGAGCGCGTAACCGATATGGCCGATGGCGGAATAGGCCATAAGCCGCTTGATATTGGCCTGGCCAATGGCGGCGAACGCGCCAAGCACCATCGAAAGGATAGAGATGAATAAGATAATCTGACGCCACTGGCCGGGGATGCCCTCGAAAGCCGTCAGGATCACCCTCAGCGTTATGGCGATCGCGGCCATCTTCACCGCCGAAGCGAAAAACGCGGTCACCGGCGTCGGCGCGCCTTCATATACGTCTGGGGTCCACATGTGAAACGGCACGGCCGCGATCTTGAAGGCAAGTCCAGACATGACGAACACAAGGCCAAAAATAACGCCAAGCGAGGCGCTGCTCCCAGTTGCGCTTGCGATACCGGCGAAAGAAACGGTGCCGGCAAATCCGTAGAGCAGGGAAGCGCCATAAAGCAGCATGCCGGACGAAAGCGCGCCAAGAACAAAATATTTGAGTCCAGCCTCCGAGGCCTTGATGTTATCGCGATGGAAAGCGGCGAGGACATAGAGAGCGAGCGACATCAATTCGAGCCCAAGATAAAGGGCGATCAAACCTGCCGCCGAAATCAGCATCAGCATTCCAAGGGTCGCAAAAAGAACGAGAATCGGAAACTCGAATTTGTCGATTTTCTCCTGGGCTAGGAAATCAGGGCTGATAACCAAGGTCGCAAGCGATCCGGCAAGTGTGAGAACCTTCATAAAGCGCCCGAAGCCATCGTCGACGAAGGCACCATCGAGCACAACGGCGTTGGTCTTGGTACCGAGAAATATGACCAAAATTGCAACGCCGAGGAGACCGGTAGCTAACTCGGTCACGAGACTATCCGAGTCCTTGCCGCGAAAAGCCCCAAATAGCACGAGCCCGACAGCACCCACCGCCAGAATGAGCTCGGGCAGGCAATGGGCGAGGGCCGCGGAAAGCGGTGACATGCGATATACGCCTCTAGGGTAAGGTGAGCGCTGCGGCTTTGGTCCCAGCAAGAGTCGTGTCGTAAGCTTTAATGAGGGCGTCTATCGAAGCCGCCGAGCTATCCAGAACCGGAGCCGGATGGACACCATAAAGGATCGTAAAAAGGACCAGCGGCGCGAATACCGCCGCCTCGCGCCAAGAGAGATCGCTTATCGCCGAAAGACTGGGTTTCTCGAGGACGCCAAATATGATCCGCCGATAGAGATAGAGCGCGTAGGAGACCGACAAGATGGTACCGGTGGCCGCTAGAAGCCCGACCCAACTGTTGATCTTAAACGTCCCGATCAGCGTCAAAAATTCTCCAATAAAGCCCGAGGTGCCCGGAAGGCCCACATTGGCGAGCGTAAAGATCATGAAAACCGCGGCATAAAGCGGCATGCGCGCCACGAGGCCGCCATAGGCAGCGATTTCCCTGGTGTGCATCCGGTCGTAGACAACGCCGACGCAAAGAAACAGAGCGCTTGAGACGAGACCATGCGAAATCATCTGAAAGACGGCGCCCTGCACGCCTTGTGCAGTTACGCTAAAAAGGCCCATCGTCACGAAGCCCATATGCGCTACCGAAGAATAGGCAATGAGCTTTTTCATATCCTCCTGCACCAAGGCGACGAGCGAGGTGTAAACGATCGCGACGACCGACAAGGCAAAGACGAGCGGCGTGAAGAAAGCGGAGGCTTCCGGAAACATCGGCAGCGAGAAGCGGATGAAACCATAGCCGCCCATCTTCAACAGGACCCCTGCTAGAATAACGGAACCTGCGGTCGGCGCCTCGACATGCGCGTCTGGAAGCCAGGTATGTACCGGCCACATCGGCGTTTTCACGGCGAGCGAGGCAAAGAAGGCAAGCCACAACCACTTTTGCATCGAAGACGGAAAATGCGTCTGCAGCAAGACGGCAATGTCGGTTGTTCCGGCAACGCCATACATTGCCATCACTGCCAAGAGCAACAACAGCGAACCGGCAAGCGTATAGAGGAAGAACTTGAAGCTCGCATAGACACGCCGCTCGTGTCCCCAGATGCCGATGATGAGGAACATGGGGATAAGGCCGCCCTCGAAGAAAAGATAAAAGAGAACGAGATCGAGAGCGCAAAAAACTCCTGTCATTAAGGTTTCGAGAACGAGGAACGCAACCAAATATTCCTTCACTCGATTTTGAATCGATTGCCACGACGCGAGGATGCAAATTGGCATTAAAAATGTCGTCAGCAGCACAAAGGGAAGCGAGATACCATCAACACCCATTTTGTAGATAAGGCCATGCCCAAACCAGCCTTTTTCTTCGACAAACTGAAAGGTGGAGGAAGACGTGTCAAATTGCGCATAGACATAAAGCGCGAGCAAAAAGACGATAAGGGTGGTGCCCAACGCCGCGTAACGCGCATTATCTAACGTTGCTTTATCATTACCGCGAAGAGCGATAATGAAGCCTGCACCGGCAAGCGGCAAGAAAACGAGGCATGATAAAATGCCGAAGCCAAACATCAGCGCACCCCCAACGCCACATACCAGGTGGTGACCGCGGCAAGGCCAATCAGCATTGCAAAGGCATAGTGGTAGATATAGCCGCTTTGCAGCCTGACGACGCGCCCAGTCACATCGATAACGCGCGCTGCGACGCCATCCGGGCCAAGCCGGTCGATGATGGCGCCATCCCCACCCTTCCAAAACAACCGTCCGAGCGCGAAGGCCGGACGGACGAAAATGAAGTCGTAAAGCTCATCAAAATACCATTTGTTGAGTAGGAATTCATAGAGCGGCCGGAGGCTGCGCGCCAGCCATGCAGGAATCGACGGCGCCAGAATGTAGAGCAGCACGGCGACTAACGAGCCAAACACCATCATCAGGGTTGGGAGCTGCCTCGCGAACGCTGGAATATCCTCCCGGGCTTCGAGAATGTGATTATTGGGTCCGAGATATACAGCTCCTTTCCAAAATCCTTCCCACCCCGTGCCGATGAAGTCATGCGAAAAGACGCCGCCCGCGAATAAGGCGCCGAGTGCCAGAACGCCCATGGGAATGAGCATAGTGATGGGAGATTCATGCGGATCAAGCGCATGTCCCTCGTGGCTCTGCACGGCGTGATCGTGCCCGGCCCCATGTCCGGCCGCCGCCCAGCGCGGCTCACCGAAAAACGTTAAGAAGACAACTCGCCACGAATAGAACGCGGTAAGCCCCGCCGCGGCCGCCGTGAGCACATAACCATAGAAAGCGCCAGGGTGGTCCGACGCAAAGGCCGCTTCGATGATCGCGTCCTTGGAAAAATAACCGGAGGTGTAGGGAAAGCCCATAAGTGCTAAGCTGCCGACCGTCATCATAGCGAGGGTGAAGGGAATCCGTTTCCAAAGCCCACCCATCTTGCGCATGTCCTGCTCATGATGCATCGCTGTGATAACCGATCCGGCCCCGAGGAACAAAAGCCCTTTGAAGAAGGCGTGCGTGAACAAATGGAAGATGCCCAGCGGATAGCCGCCGACGCCAAGGCCGACGAACATGTAGCCGAGCTGCGAGCAGGTCGAATAGGCGATCACCTTCTTGATGTCAGGCTGGACCAAGGCGATCGTCGCCGCGAAAAAGGCCGTCGTTGCGCCGGTGAAAGTGACGAAAGATAGGGCGGCGGGCGCTTGTTCGAAGAGAGGCGAAAGGCGCGCAACCATGAAGACGCCCGCCGTCACCATGGTTGCCGCGTGGATGAGGGCCGAAACGGGAGTTGGTCCTTCCATCGCGTCGGGCAGCCAGGTATGCAACAGGAACTGCGCCGATTTCCCCATTGCGCCCATGAACAGAAGAAGACAGGTGATGGTCATCGCGTCCAGGTCGAGTCCAAAGACATGGACGGAGTGATGCGCGAGAGCTGGCGCGGCGGCAAAAATCTGGTCTAAGCCGACGGATTGGGTCAGGCGGAAGACGAGAAAAATTCCCAGCGCAAAACCGAAATCGCCGACGCGGTTGACAACGAACGCTTTGATTGCCGCGGCATTGGCCGAAGGCTTTTCATACCAGAAACCGATCAAGAGATAGGAGGCAAGCCCGACGCCCTCCCAGCCAAAGAACAGCTGCACAAGATTGTCGGCCGTTACCAGCATGAGCATGGCAAAGGTGAACAGCGAGAGATAAGCAAAGAAGCGAGGGCGGCATGGATCGTCGGCCATATAGCCGATCGAATAAAGATGCACGAGCGACGACACGGTCGTGACGACGACAAGCATGACCGCGGTAAGCGAATCGATTCTCAACGACCAATCAACCTGCAGCGCGCCCGAAGTGAACCAATTGCCGATAACCGAAACGCTTGCGGGGGCCGTCCCCAGGGCAACTTGAAAAAAGACAACCCAGGACAACACGAACGCGACAAACAATAGGCCAGTTGTCACAAGTTCAGAGGGCCGGTCGCCGATTCTCCAGCCAAATGGCCCGGCAATCAAAAATCCCAAGAGCGGCAGAAAGACTA